>Ga0247847_1000026_pt1 | contig 56419 bp, 45 predicted proteins | sample PFST25metaG_FD_186002 | JGI IMG/M metagenome (GOLD analysis project Ga0247847, IMG submission 186002) | Peat soil microbial communities from Stordalen Mire, Sweden - P.F.S.T25 | ecosystem: Environmental > Terrestrial > Soil > Wetlands > Peat | place: Sweden: Norrbotten County, Stordalen Mire...
CAACGGCCTTTGGGAGAAGACTACCACGAATGGAGGCTCCTCCTGGTCCAACTGGGCCTCTCTCGGCGGGCAGATTGCTTCCGGCACAGGACCAGCGGCCTCCTCATCGGGCAGTCGTCTTGACGTCTTTGTAGAAGGCACGAACGGCGCCGTGTATCAAAAAACGTGGACCGGCACGTCGTGGTCCGGCTGGCAATCCCTCGGCGGGTCCCTGACCTCATCACCCGCCGCGACCTCACCGACGAGCGGTGCGATCGACGTCTTTGTGCGCGGCGGTGACAACGGCCTTTGGGAGAATTCCTATAGCAACGGCAGTTGGTCCGGCTGGACGTCCGTCGGCGGCATGTAGTAGCCACTACGTGCGCTGAGTAGTACACTCCCAGCGAATGAACCGCCTAGCACCCTAGCACCGAGAAACGCGCACCGCCAGCATTACGGATCGTGTCTGTGATCGATAACTCGCTCGGCTTTAAGCACGACGAGCTATCGGTCCCCAGATGCTGTAAGCTCACTTGTCACATTCATTGAGATCGTTGCGCCGTCATTGCCAGTCGGTCCCTCTTCAATTCGCGAACATACTCGTCAGGAGTACGGGATCATCATAGCAGTCCGAGAGGCACACTAAGTTCTTTCAGCTAGATCGACTGCATCTGCAACGGAGGTGCCTAATGACAAGAGACGCACAAAGGACTGCTGCCACCGCGTAGATGCCATTTGACGGAGGAATTTCAACCGATGTAGCGAGCAATCTGAAACGAAATCGTTTCCTTTTTTCTGGTGGCGTAAAATGGCTAAAAAAAGTGATTTTGCCTGATAAGGCACGTTGACAAGATAATCCAATTTAGACCCTATTTTTGTGCCTGAAGCGTTATCAACGATTTGTCAAGGATATCGCCGTTTTTTCCGCTATGCACCCATGGGCGGGCAGCGACTAATACCGGCACTGGGCAGTGCCGCATTTGCGGAGGGCAAACTCTGAGCGTGTTTGACTATCAGAACGAGTTTGTAAAAGTGCGGTTTTATAAAGAGTTCGGGTCACTATTAAGCTGCTTCACGGCCGCCTGCGCCGACGAAGCAAGTCGTGTTACAACGCTCGTGGCAGCGCGAAGGGAAAGCTCACATTAGTTAATCCTCGGCGCTATTCACAAACACTGTGACAAGAATCTGTTGGACAATCATTATATGAATAGAAGTACTGGTAGCCGTCTTTGGTAAAGAAACCCCGTGGTGGTCACGACTCTAAACAGTGCAAAAAACAGATTTCGACAACCTTTATAAGGGATAGGCATATTCGTAACTACCTTACTAAAGGCTCCGGTAACGGCCGCGTCTGCGTGGATGTCGATGTTCGCCCACGAAAACGGCCGCCAACGGAACACGGTGATATATATGAAACACAATCGTATTTTCTTGAGTGTCGCCATGGCGGCCATCATGCTCGTCTCGCTTTGTGCGGTCAGTGCGAGCACGCTGAGCGTGAGCGCGGCACAGAGCAGCAGCTCGACTCCTACTGTGGTCGGTGCGCCCGTCGGCGCCGGAGCGCCTAGCGTGTGCTCAATCAATGGGACTGGCCTCGACCTCTTTATAAGGGTAGGCGCCGATAACTCCCTGGTCTGGAAGGAGTCACCTGATGGCACGAGCTGGACATCATCTCAGACGTCTCTCGGCGGGACTCTCACGGCACCACCCGCTGCGAACGCAACGTTTGCGAGTGGATCGGCCCCGTACGCTTCCATCTACGTCTTTGTGCGCGGCAACGATGGCAGCGTCTATGAAAAGGTCATCTCGCCTAATACCACGCAGATCACTCAAACTAATAACAGCACGTACAAGATTGCCGCTTGGGTCTCTCTCGGCGGGCAGCTCGCCAAGAATACCGGACCCTCGGTCTGCTCGTGGGGCCCAGGTCGTCTCGACGTCTTTGCGGAAGGTACGAACGGCGCGCTCTATCACAAATGGTGGAATGGCACGTCGTGGTCCGGCTGGCAATCCCTCGGCGGGAAGCTGACTTCAGCACCCGGTGCGACTGCGACGGGTAACCAGATCGGCGTCTTCGTGGCCGGGACCAGCGGCGCCATTTACTATAAGCATTGGAATGGTGCGGCATGGTCTGGCTGGGTAAACGTCGGAGGGACAGTTCTCTCGGGCACCAGTCCGGCCGCGTACAACTGGGGAACATCCCAGATCGGTTGGCTTGTCACCGGCACTGACAGCAACCTCTATCGCAACTGGGTAGGAAGCTCCTCAGGCTATGAAGGCATCGCCGGGGCTCTTACATCGTCACCATCAGCCACAGCGAAGCATAATGGTGTCATCGACGTCTTTGCGCGCGGCAGCACCAGCACTTTCGCCGCCCTTTATCAGATATCCTATAACTACCCAGCGACCCCCGGCACATGGGGTCAGTGGACGGCTCTAGGCGGCGTATAGCGTAGTTCGTTAAGGGGTTTTTACCCCTCTTCTTTTTTCTTTTTTAACTTTTCAGTACGTTTTCGCTGCGACGTTATTGCCTTTAGCACGCTCGCAATTGTGCAAGTAACCCAGCCAAAATGAGTCTAGGTAACACTAATCAGGTTCTACGACCTGTTAGCACCCTACCTTCACGGGAATCCGCACGTTTAAGCCGTCACGAAGATCTTGCGTATTTGTTTGTCGTTGCGGGCTGTTCGTGGTTCTACTGAAAACTCTCGGGAGGGGCGTAAGCGCATGCGGAGATTATTCTGAACTTACCAATTTCTGTTTTGAAGAAGTTTGTATCTGGATCAATGAGGCAGAAATCTTGAAATTGCGATTTGCTATTTGCTATTTGGTGACTCTTAAAGCGTGTAGCGAAGGCGAAAAGAGACGGTCCGCGAACATAAGGATAGCGAGTTTTGTTGTGTGCCTTTACCACATTCGTCGCTGCGGCGAAATGTTCAACGTCGCATTGGGCGAGTGAAAAATGAGTGTATATCACATCAAGGGCGTTTTGTCTCGGCTTGTTATTTAAGCTGCTTTTTCCCGCAGCAAGACGCCGAGTTTCGGAGCAATTCCGGCTGGCGAGAATTGATCTCTTTGCTTCAGTATGTTCTCCTGTTGCGCGCGGTAACGATCCAGAGGTTTCTTTTCAAGGATCTCCATAACAGCACCCTTTGCGTCATTGTAACTCTGGCACAGGTACCCGATGTCCCCCATCTTGTTGAAGTAATATTCCGAGAGTGGGGTCTTTAGTGCGATAATTGGCTTGAGATGTGAAAATGCGTCCAGCATCGCAGCAGTTCCATTTAATTCGTAAGCACTCGCTACATGAAAAAAGAGGGCATAATCGATGCGTTTACTATATTTGTCAAACTCCTCTTGAGTGAGGGGCGCGTTAAGTGCGGGGATATTGACAGACGTGTGCCGCATCTCTTTGAGCTGCTCATCTCTTACATCACCAATGAGAACAAAAATTGGCCGATATTTTGTTCTTGTAGAGCTCACTTCATCGGCTAACTTGAAAAAAATGTCCGCTCCCTTGCGCAAACTCGCGTGACCATAAAAACCAAAATGAACAACATCATCTTTGAACGGCTGGCTGCCGGTAGAATCTGCAAAGACATAAGGAACGTCTATCGGCGAAATACAGTTGTGTAGACGTGGCAAGTAATTCTTAAGTCCTTGTTCCATATGGGGCGGGGGTCCCGGGAGTAAGTAATGTATTCTCTCCGTGTTACCGGCGAGAAGCCAGTGTCGATATGAAAGGAACTGAGATGTCAGAAGCTTTGGTTGAGGCGTGCTGATTTTGTTCTGCAGATCGTGTAGGACAACAAAACAGGCGATCTGAGAAAATCGTCTCAGCATCATTTTGATAATGACTAGATCGTTCCTATGTGCTGCTGTACAAAACACTATTTGCCTCGCTCGATTTTTGTCGGCCAATCTGAATAAGCGCCTGTACAGGGCTAGCTCCTCGAGGAGCGCTGCAAAGGGCAAGCGCCGACCTCGTTGCTCTTCGCGCAGGGCCCTATCTGGAAGTTCGACTTCGACAAACCTGACTGTGGCCACGTGAGTATCTGCAATCCACTGGACATGATTCAAATGTTCGCGTTCAGCACAAAATATCAGCTCCTCCTCAGGGAAAGCCTCAGCGACTGAACAAACCAGAGCCGCATTAAATTGGGCGTGCCCAAAACCGCGAAAATGCGGTTCGCATATAACTATCATGAGCTCTCTATATCTTTAATCAGTTGATCTTATCGATTTCGTTTTTTCGTTGACTGCGCTTCGTGATAATGGTGAGGTTCATTTCCGCATACAAGCGCTATTCCAGCCCTTGAGCTTTTCAGATGCGCAGACATACCTTGATTTGCCAATATATATTTAACGTTGCAGGGAAGCTGCATCTGTCAGGAAGCTTGACTGTCAGATTATCTCAGTTCACAAGCCTTCGCACCTGCCTGAGAATCCAGTCTTACACAATTGCCAGGATCAAACGTCTAACTCGCTTCAAAAAAGCGTCAGAAAAAGCGATCAGCCCGGATCTCTTCAGTTCCGATGCGTAAATGGATGACAATGACCTTGTTTGGTTTCCAAACGAGGTGGTTAGCACGCTCGTAGAGGTAGTCTCACTTTTGAACAAGCTCGTCGTACGGTTCATCGCTCAACAAACCATTGAACCTCATGACAGTTGCGTTTTTATTCGTAAAGAGCACAGCAAAAATCCTCCATCAGTGTAGCGCAACACGCCTGACATTCAGTCCACGAGTATTCTCTGTTGATCAATTCTAAGCTTTCTCGTTATTCCTTTACTACTTCACACCATATGTTTTCGTTGAAGGTTTTCGAAGAGAAGATCCTAGAAAGAATAAAGACCGCGGTTCTCGGTATCCGATTGTTCCACAAGTTTATACCAACTGTCGCATTTATCTTGGTCATCTCTTTGTAGCTTCGGATCTTCCCCCCACTTAAGCGCACGATAGTATTCACCTCTTCTTGTGAAAAACCACAATGTTGATGCGTTTTATCGAGTTGATGGTATTCAACAACTCCGCGTTCCCAGAGCGCCTCATTTCTTTTCGGAACACACAAAAGGACGTTCTCTTGGCAACTCTTGATAGATTTGCTCAATAAAGTACATGGATCTTCTACGTGCTCTAATAACCAGTACAAAACCACGGTGTCGATTTTTGGGAAGGTAACTGCGGTTGCGTCGTTCGTTATGATCTCAACGCCCGGCGGGTACGCATAATCGTCGTACCGTTGTGCGTCAATGCCAATGTATCGCCCTGTCCACGCGCTTTGAATCAAAAAGTTGTACAGTCGGCACGTGCCGCAGCCCACATCAAGGATGTCCCCTTTTTGGTATTCCAAAGCCAGCCGGTCGGCTTCGTATATAGAATGGCCTGCTTTCCACCCAAAATCAAATTCTTTCTTGACTATTTCTGAGCAGTCGTTCGTGATCATTTTTTTGAGCGCCGGTATTCGAATTGTTTCTTTGGCTAGCCTATTATAAAATCATTTGACTCCGCTGCCGTTTTATTGCTTCTGGCCTGAGCCTGCTAACGTGTTGCCACCGTGAATTCGATGTTTAGCCAGCGGTTTTGCCAAATAATAAAACTGGTATTGCCGTGCTAGTTCCGGCCACAACTTGAAATCGTTTATGACGAGTAGAGCGTTAGGGCGTTAAGCGCTTCGTTGCAAATGGTATGATGGCCCTGCATTGTGCCTTGAAACTCTTACGCCTTAACGGTCAAGTCATAACAAGGCCGTTTGCTTTGCAGCAACGATGAATGGTATACCACTGAACAATTCAGTGTCGGTTTTTACGGATCGTTGAAAAATCGCTTTGTTTTCATTTTCTTCCTCTTATGCGCGGCCGTCTCATTCGGCGATACCTTTGTGCCGTTGATGTCTCGGGGGTGCTATGCGACAGTTGCCCCAATTTGAAGAATTCAGCAAAAAAGCACGTTACGCGCACACAAATCTCTTTTGGGCATCGCTTAGACATTAATGAACCGGAAGGGCTAATCGAAAGTCACGGCAGTTACTGAGGGCGCATTTTAAAAAGCATATAATGCAGCACACGTTTCTAATCTACTTCAAATAAGCGCGTTAATCAGAGCCCCTGTAAATGTTGTATATGAGTTTAGTCTCTTGTATCGTGAAACCCCTCAGCGCAAGCAAAATTGTCAAATAGAGTGCCGCGGCAAGCGTGATCGATAAAACTATGCTTAAGAGCCCAGAGGGATTCCATAAGAACAGAAAAAGGGCGATAATACCTGAGCCGCAGACACTCTTCACGATGAATCCACCGTTCACGTCAAACTTAAAGTATCTAAATGAATAGATTGTAGTCAACACGAAAGCGAACAGGAACGCGAGGAAAGTTGTCAGTGCAGCACCTATGAGGCCCAAATAAGGGATAAGTACTAAGTTTAACCCGAAATTCAACGCAGCGCAGAGTAGCCATATCGTGCCCATAATGGCGGTCTTCTTTTTTAATGCGATTATTTGAACAAGCACCGCGTACACTCCAAAGAGCGCAGTTCCTGCGGCAACAAACGGAGTGACTAAGTAGCCGTTTGTTGCGATCTGCTGTGTGGTTAGCAGAAGCAAAATCGGCTTTGATAAGACCGATACGGCAAACACGCAGGGGAGAGCAATTCCGATATAGTACTTTAGAGAGTACGTCATGATCGTGCGTACATCGGCTATGCTGTTCTCGTCGAAGTGTTTTGACAGGACTGGAGGAAGCAGCATCGCTAATGGTGCTGAGATAATGCCGATGGTAGTCCCGGCGGTGTATGCCGGCGAATAATAGCCCACTGCTGCGGTACCTAAAAAAAACGCAATGAGATAACGATCGCTTGAATTTACGATCCAACTCGAAATACTGCCAGGGACTAATGGTAGTCCAAAATTGAGATACTCCCTCACGTGGGTAAGCTTGGGGATAGCAAACCCGATCTCCGTGAGTATGAGATATATCATAATGGAGAACACCACAAGCTGCTCGATTAAGAGTCCTATCACGGCGCCCTGCAATCCATAACCCGAGAGGACAAAAAAGGCTACAAGGGCTGTTTCCAAGTACGCGTTAAAAAGGTTCAAGTAAGTGTACCTTTTGATCTGCTGGAATGTTACAAAATATTGCAAAAGATAAACAGTAAGGCACGCAAGCAAGATGTTCGGTATAAGCAGCAGGGCTGTGGTGAAATTGTTTTGAAACAAGCTTGCCGCTATTTGTGGCACAAACAAAAGAAACAGCCCAGAAAGAGTCAAGCTCCCAACCAAAACGACGAATCCCATGGAGTAAAACAACTCGCGGATGTCACGTTTGTCCTTCGCTGCGGCGCCAAACCGAACGAGTGAACTTTGGAGCCCTAAAGCCGCAAGCGGGGGCAATAGGCCGAGCGTAATTAGAATCAAAGCGAAGGCACCATAATCAGTTATAACCAGATTCCTTGTCAGGATAGGAAGCAGGATGATGTTGCTGAGATAGACTAGAGGAGATATCACTGCGCTCAATCCTATTCGCCGAACAGTGAGTGTGTATTTTCCCATTTACGTGGCTCTTCTGCGATAATCTGATTGACTGTTGCTCGGCCGTTTTTTGATCTGTCGATGCCTTGTAATTGCGCTCGGTCACAAAAACGGCAGACTGACTTTGATCGCCTTAGGGTATTACTTCTTTAGTCGTCTTTTCTTCACGATATTGTTGACTCTCGCGGGGAGCCCTTTCAGAAAGGAGTTCAGATAGCGCGACGTTTGATGGCTTCGCACGAAAATCGTCTACGTATTTGATTCTTCATTCTCATAACAATCAATTTAACAAATAGTCATTGGTTTAGTACTAACGTTGGTGCAGAAAATACTAGCTTCACTCGATTCTTTTGAGCTAACCAGTCTCTACTTGGAAAAAGTTTTGTATTTGCGTGAATAAGGTAGAAGCCTCGTCGTTGCGATTAATTATTACGCTGACATTGTCCTCAAAAAAGTTTTTAGCATCAGCGGTCTCAAACACCTGAAATTCGCCGTAGAAGCTAGTATTTGTGCATAACAGCTGTGTATTGGTAGCTTTTCAGAACTTGGCCCAGCGATGAATCTTACACTTATGTAGCCGATGCCGACGCAGTTTTGGGACTAGATAGGTGGATTATGCAGTGCTCAGGGAAATATCTAAAGAATTGGCGCTCAATTGCTGCTTTGCTCCAGACTTGTCCGTCTCGCGATTGATCCGTGATTTATGTTCAAGGATTATGATATAGTTGGGCGGTTTGTCTGAAGCGGCAAAAGTTGTCTACGTTTTTTGTCTGCGGTGACGAGGGGCGCAAGCGCGCAGGATAATAACAGCCTTGATCTCTTCGAATATAGAACGGCCTGCTTTCCAGCCAAAATTAAATTCTCTCTTGACTATTTCTGAGCAGTCATTCCTGATCATTTCTTACGCGATGTTCGAATTGTTTTTCTTGTTTGTTAAGGGCAGCTCATAAATTTATTTAACGTGCCCTTAGACAAGTTTGTTGAATGAGGTATAAAATGGCAAATTTGAATCCGGAAATGTTGTCGATAGGTACCTGCTTTCCATATGGTATCAAAAGTCTCTCTCTACAAACAAACATGCGAAAATACTCGATGTAGGCTGCGAAATCGGACATTTTTTGTATTTCTTGAGAAGGGGGGGTTATGCGAACTATCGGGGTGTTAACCTCCCCTGATCGCAAGTTGATGCTTGAGAGAGTGTCTCACGACAAGAGGTCGGAACATCGCCAAGTAGCACCACTGGTTGTATAGATAACGCAATTTCGTTCAGCACCGCGCAGTTTGCACCTGGAACGTATGGGTGACGCCTATGTATCCTGGCGATTCAACGCACACACCGGCACAGGCCACCGCGCAGATGGTATTAGGCGGCTTCGCCGACAGCCACTCCGACGCCTACGCCGAGGCCAACACCGACACCCTAACCGCGGTGATGATACATCAGGTGGGTCGATCTGCTCACCTCTTTTTTATTTTTTAGTGTCGGAAGGCCGGTGCTGCCCCGCGAGTAAGCCCATAATATCGCTTAGTTACATTTCATTATTCGGTTTCCAGCGTTTGAAGGGCATCGTTCACGACTGACGCACAACTTAGTTACGGCGGTCAGGCACAAACCGCAAGCTTTAACAGCTCTTCTCTGCGTGTAAGATGCGGAATCCTCCGAAGCACTTTGCCACTCAAGATTGTTTTCCTTTGTTGGCGGAAAAGATGAAACGTAAACGTATTGCGATGAGCAGCATCGCCTTAGCAACTCTGATGGTCGTCTCGCTTTTTGCTGTGGTAAGCAGTGCGGCGAGTGTGAGTGGCCAAGCGAGCGGAACGATCACACCCCTTGCTCCGAACCTGGTCAGCTCAATGATGACAGACACCGGCCCCGCTGCGAGCACCTCGTTTACGACTGGGCAAACCCAAATCTTTGCCGTCGACTCTAATGGTACCCTCTGGAACACGTCGATGGCGCTAAGCGGTAACGGTACCTGGAACCCACTCGGTGGAGTGTGTACCTCATCACCCGCCGCGGTCTCGATGAACTACAGCTACCTCCGCATCGACGTCTTTGTGCGCGGCAGTAACGGCGCCCTGTATCATAAGTACTATCAGAACGGCTGGTCTGGCTGGGGATCCCTCGGCGGGCAACTCGCCCCTGGCACCGGTCCCGCGGTCGCTTCATGGTCAGCAGGCCGTCTCGACGTCTTTGTAGAAGGTACAGACGGCGCCCTGTGGCATAAATGGTGGAACGGCGCGACGTGGTCAGGCTGGCAATCCCTCGGCGGGAAGCTAACATCGTCACCTGCTGCGACGTCAAACGCCGCTAATAACATCTACGCCTTCGCGCGCGGCACCGACGGCGCCGTCTGGCAGAAGTACTGGAATGGCAGTACATGGTCTAGCTGGAAATCCCTTGGCGGGCAAATCGCTACCAACACGGGACCCGCTGTGAGCCAAGACCTCAACCTCTTTGTACAAGGTACGGACCATAAGCTCAGGCGGATGGGTGTGGGGGTCGGCTCCGCCAAATCGACCGCCTGGGGCACCCTCGGCGGAGCGCCCCCCGGGGCGCTGTCCACCTCGTCGCCAGGCACCGTTGTCCTCATCACCGGCCAAACCCTGGTGTGTGTCAGCAGCACTACCGGGAACGTCTGGTATTCCGCGGATAGTCTTGACAACTGGAAAGTCTGGCAGTCTGCGGGTAGCCCACCGGTGTCAACGTACCAGTCCGAGATAACGCAGGGCATCGCAAACGACGGCACGTACAACTACGTTATGAGCAACACCGCGCTGTACAAATGCGACGCGAACTGGGACGTTATTATGACGAACGGCCAAGCTGCTGCTCAGTGCGGCGGCAACCATTTCGGCCCTGGCCCTGTCTATAATGGAATCCTCTATGTGCTTTGTACTGAAGATCCCCCAGCACCGGAGCTTGCACACTTAGGGCTCTTTAATGCGAGCAACTTGAGCTTCATAAGCATGGTCGATCTGACCAAGGTAACAGGAAATCCTCCGACTGCCGATCAAATGAACATAGGTGGCGTCGCAGTTAACCCCGACGCTGGTCTCTTGGCAGTACTCTCATATGGCCCCTATGGCAGTACCGCTGTAACAAACGCTCCAGTATTTACATTTAATTTAACAACGTTCGCATACGAAGGCTCCTTTCAAGCATCTAACCATCCTACAATATACAATCAAGGTATCTGTTACTACGCCGGTCACTACTATTATTCATATGACAACCCACCGGCCGGGGGAGCCACATCAGTAAACGGCGGCGTCGCGGTGATGAATACGGATGGCACTAATACGACACAAATAATTCCGGCGACCGCGTTCGTGCATGGCGGCGAGATTGAGGGGCTAGACTTTAGGAGTGACTTTCTACGCGTGCTTTGTGGCAGATACGTCTACACGTTCCCGTTCCAGGCAACGTGGGGGCAGTAACGGAAGAAGCGCGATTAAGATTTAGAGTGACTGAGCGCAACCGCATCGTGGCTATGTCAAAAAATGAACTGAGCCGCCTCGCCGCCCGTTTTAGATTCGTGCGTCTCGTTGTATCAATGGTTATCTCAATCAGGCAAGGCATCTAAACTAATAAGGCTGTGCGTTACGACTTAGACCTTTTTCGCGCAGTGCAAAAATATCCAATAGCTAAAAAGGAATCACAGAATGACAAAGAAAGCCAAACTAACACAGAATGACAAAGAAAGCCAAACTAAAACTAAGGTCCTACTTAGGTTTTAAACTAAACGTTCTCCCAGAACTTCATACAGATGTCATACACGGGCTCCGGTAGCGGATGGCGGGAGTGTCTCCATTCGATACCAGACAGCCCGTGCGATAGAATATAGCCCGGTTTGACTGTTCCCATTCCAAAATATCGCCAAGCATCACGACGAGCGAGTACCCCGAACTGCGCATTATGGCGCTGAAGAGGTAGGCGATCGCAAGGATGGCGGACAAGTACACGAGCGAGTACGCAAATGACAATCCGGTGTTCGCTTCGATGCTGCCATCGACTATGCGCACCGACACAGCCGCCATCAAATAAAAAAGCCCGATAGTGCCTACAGACACGAGCGCGCTCGCAATGAACTTACCGACAAATATTGTCGTCTTCCTGATCGGATTTGGAAACAGGAAGTACCCCGTTTTGGATTCGTACTCGGAAACGATCGCGTCAGCACTAAAAAAGTGGTACGCAGTACGGAGAGGATTGGAACAGCTATGGAAGCAGAAACAGCGCTGCCCGTGCCCCGAAACCCAAGCATGTTCAGCGTAAACTGTGTCCGGTCTTTGGGATATTGCGAGCCGACTGCGGGGGGCGACGACGAGAAAAATGGCGACGCTCGTTATGCACTCGATTTACTATCCCTGTGTGGTCGTATTTGTGAAGAAGAGGACCGCAATCACGTAACAGAGAACGATGTGCGCCAGGCGCAGCGACTAGCCGACATGATGCGCGTGTATTGCGCATAAGTAAGCTGACGAGCAGCCAGGAACTACTCTTATATGCGATTTAACGACTAAGGATACGTCCCCGACCACGATCTACGGGTGTTACAACAGGCTTATCAGCGATGGGATGAACGGCTCCAAGTTAACGACAAAATGGCTTTCGATTTTAGCGCAGGAGCTAGAACTGCTCGGATTCGTTGATATTCATCGAAAGGGACGGGGACGCGGGCGCGGCAAAATGACAACGCTTAAGCTATAGCTCCGCTGTTTTGCTCTTTTGATTCTTTCTTTTTGAAGGACTCAAGGAAGGGGAAGTGAATGAACCATAAACGTACGCTTATAGGTGTCGTCATGGCGGCCACCGTGCTAGTCTCGCTTTTTGCTGTGGTAAGCAGTGCAGCGAGCGTGAGTGGCACAACGATGGTAAATACTGGCCCCGCCGTAAGTACTACATATTATAACGGGAAAACCAGCGTCTTTGCTGTTGACAGTAAAGGTGCCCTCTGGAACACGTCGATTTTCGGCGGTAGCGGCACATGGACCTCCCTCGGTGGAGTGTGTACCTCATCACCCGCCGCCATTTCTTGGGGTTCCACCACCCGTACCGACATCTTTGTACGAGGCAGCAACGGCGCCCTCTATTGGAAGACCTATAACAACAGTGCATGGTCCCCTTGGACCTCTCTCGGCGGGCAGATTGCTTCCGGTACAGGACCAGCGGTCTCTTCACCAGCGGCAGGTAGGTTAGACCTATTCGTAGTTGGCACTGACGGTGCTCTATGGCATCGGACGTATGCCGGCCAGTCGTGGACTGCGTGGGAAAACCTTGGCGGGAAGGTAACCGCGTCACCAGCAGCGGTAGCAGGTTGGCACACCGCAGATGTATTCGTGCGTGGTACTGATGGTGCTGTGTGGTACAAGTATTATTCAAATGGTTGGTCTGCTTGGCAATCACTAGGCGGTCAGCTCCTTGCAGGTACTGGCCCAGCAGTGAGTGGGAACTACGCCAACAGTATTACATACCTAGGCGTTCACCGGCTTGTAGTGCATGGCACCGACCACAACCTATGGCTTAAATCTGCCCCTGGCACAGGAGCAATAGGTTGGACTGCATGGAGGCGTATCGGAATGCCACCACAGGCATTATCTGCTTCCTCGCCTTCAGCCCAAATTAACGAAACTGGTCCCACAATAATTAGTGTCACCAGTACCAGCGGGAATGTGTGGTTTAGTGTACATACGAGCACCAATGGAACATTCGACAACTGGAACACATGGAACTCTGTGGGCAATGCACCATAACGTCCTCAGGGGTTGCTGATAAGGGACACTATAGAGCAACGACAGGTAAGGAACGTCTCCGTAACGTGATGGGGGCGTATTTTTCTTTTTCTATTGTCTAGCGCTTGTAATAGGGACTCTGCGAAACTCAAGTTATGGTTATCCGGTAAAACAAGCCAGCTACGGGTTTATGAACAGGGCCGATAGCGCTTTTCTTTTACTGCCCTTAGATCCTAGCTCATTATTTCTTTTTTTCATCTGCTTGACTGAGCTGCATTAGAATGGCGTCTTATCGTATAATTCCTCAATATCCTGGTCGTTGAACTGCAGATACACCGCCGTCACGTTCAAGCTCGAATGCCCGAGCACCTGCTGCAACCGCCTGATATCCCAGCCGTTTTGCACGCAGTGGATCGCATATGAGTGCTGGAAGGATGCAGATGGACGTCTTTTCCGATGACTGAACCATAGCGCGTGATGCTAGAGGATAACCCGTTCTCGTATGCTAGCGCATATCGGTTCACCGAGACGACGAGGGCGTATGGCTTAACCCTTTCATAAATTGATCGCTTTTTAGGAATGTGATTCCGGCACAGCAATTCCGTGCACGGCGTAAAATCATAAGCGTGTTCGCGCTTGCAGGAGCTCCTAAACACTAACTGCTGCGTCAAAATACTTGTGGGTAATGTCGTAATGTCCCGGGAATTCGTTGTATAACGAATAATTGCGCTATTTTTTAAGGTGCCACCAAAGCCGTTGCTATGCACAAACAGTCATTAAAGCGATTTTTTGATTATATTATACACCCGTTCTGAGCTTTTACAGTCTCGAAATTCATTAAAACGCTGGCAAATTTCCTTCCGTTGTACTCTATAGTCATCACTTTGAAGGTTACGTTCCACAAACTCTAAGACTCCCTTCCAGTCCGTGGCTTTAGGACCTGGCGTTACCTCATCATAGTCATAGAATAACTCTTGACCGTCCAAACCAACAAACTCGTGAAGATCAAATGGAGCAAATATGATGGGCCGATCTAACAACAAAAAATCAAAATAGACGCTGGAATAATCCGTAATGAGGATATTGACACGTTTCAAAAGAGGGTAGATATCAGGCAATGCCGTATCGGAGGGCGTGAAAATTCTGCTTTTGCGGTCGCTGTGTTCTGGATGTAGCGCTAGTTCAGCTCCTCGCTCATGCACTTTCATTATCAGAATTGCATCTATTCGAATGAGCAATGCTTCTACTTCGTCAATATCGAATCCGTAATCAAAAAGCAAATGCCGCTTTCGACCAATATCTTGCCGCCGCCACGTTGGCAAGTAACAAATCACAAACGTAAAATCAACTATGCCCTTTATATTCTCAAGATACGGGCAGCTATCATCGGACCACCATGCGTCGAGCAATACGTCATTTCGTGGATACCCGGTAACAACTACATTCTTATTAGATCGGAAAGCTGGAAGCTCGTCGAAGGCGGATAACATCGTTGTTCGTGACTCCTGGGACGTCGCGATGGTAAGATCATAGTGTTCAGCCTCAAAGCCAAATATGCTAGCCATTAGACTCCTAAGGAACAGCCAGAAACGAAGCATGAGTTTATGATTTTTAAAGCGGTATTTGCTCGTTACAAGCAGTCTCTTCAGTGGCGTGCCGTGCCAAAGTTGCACTACTTTCGCTCCTCTGATAAGGCTTCGATTGACGTCCCACAACGAAGTTGAAACGATTACGCATCCGGCCCGTAACGAGTGCAAAATACCTTCTCGACTGCTTACGTGATACGCAGAATATCCGTTCTTCCTCAGCTTTTCGATGACATCCATATTGCGCGATAACCAAACGCAGGTTATATCGGGGTGGTTCTTGGTTACATAAAGAAAGAGGTATTTGGAATTGTCTGCAAATTTCTGGCCGAGTGGGGCCCCAAAAATCCACATATTCGGATCTTTGCGGAATAATCCTGACGCAAAATACTCAATATTGAAAGTAACGTTAGCAAGAGTGTGCTTCAGTTTCAAGTAAAAAATATTCATACAGCAGAAAAGCTCCATTGTTGAGCAGTAGGTCTAATCGGCATCAAGCGCCTCTTTTGAGTTCTGCGCAGGACGTTCTGCTGTCCTTTCTAACAAACATCAACATCCGTTGGATACACCCACGTTTCATCATAGCGAATCGATGCAATCGCAAGGCCGCTTTGTTGATAAAACTTCTCTACACAGTCTTCTGCATATGCTGTAGTGCTCCTAATAGTAGCCGCTTTGTCGTCGGCAGCGCGCAGCAATCGCGTAATAATCGCTCTTTTCGGTTGCTCGTTCGATGATCTTTTGAAACGGAGGCCGCTTCAGCAATAAATAGTGGATCAGAAACGCATAATTTCATTTTTTTGCTCATTAGAGCTACAGAATTCACAAGTTCCCTTTTTTCGTTTTGCAATATAACAGTTATGATCTATGTTCTTATTCACCGTGCTTGTGCTCATATCCAACGCCGATACGGCCAGCACTGATCCCAGCGAAGTTTAGTAATGCAAAAAGCACACGAGAACCAACAGTCAAATTCACGCGTCTGCAACTATAATCCGTGAGGGCAGTGCTGCACTAATCGTCGGACAAGACAGCTATCAAGACGAGGAACTGCTTTGCTGAGGTGCCTAGCACGCTTTCTAGAGGCTCAACGATTATTTGTCCGCATCTTGCTGGCTTGGTGCAGGGCGCGCGTCATTCAAGAATGCACCGACAGAATTCTTCAACGCACCCGTGAGGCCATTCGTCTGTGAGGTTCGATACGAGGCACTTCACGTAGGCATCCAGTGTTTTTTTCACGCATATTTCGTTTTCCGTGGCGGATTTGATGAACAGCACACAGAGCGAGTACAGAAACGCGATCGCAAATTGCCATCTTGATAAACTTTCAGTGACAAAATACAGCCATGAAAAGGTCAGCAAGTATCTATTCTTCGAGCAACACTGCTTACCGCGGCTGGGACGGATCACGTAACCTAAATGTTCTGGACGAAGCTTGCCGATAGCCGCACTAAGCTTTGATTCATCTCTAGGTCTAAGTGGGGACTCTTGCAGCGCTTTTTTGCGCCGAAGGTCTGGATGTCGGACTTCGGCCGCGTCGACAGCTATAATGGCAATTTTCGCTGGCAGCGCGCGACGTGCGTAATCATAATCTTCCAAACCGACAAAGAAGTGGCAAGCGTCATAATACCCGATCGAGTCCATGACTTTCTTTGAAATGAGAACCCCGTGTGTGCCAAAAGCGTCTATTCGGCACATGTCCGCACTCAAACGAACGGGACGCAGATGTCCAAAAAAGTTTTTCTTCAGCCTTTCACGCGTAAAAACCACCCAAGGCCTGTCTATATCTACCTTTTTGGGACAAAGAATGTCGCCGTCGTCAGCGTGCTTCAGCAACTCAGGTAGACAGAGATCTGACGCGACTCCGTCTTGATCTACGGGCCAAAGCCAATCGAAACCATTCTCGTGGGCAACCTTCATACCGACGTGAAAGCCGCCGGCAGAGCCCACATTGTTTTTGGTTTGGTGATAATAGGTAAATGGGTATTGTTTAGAGTGCGTGTCGAACACTCTCTTATTTTCTGCTAAGTATGTCTGATCCGAGTTATCGATAACGATGAGCCCACTTAAAGCCGGCCCTTGATTCGTAAGTGACGAGAGCAGACGCGCAAGTTCTTTTGGATCGTTATAGGCGACTGTTGCTGCGCAAACCTGCACTGTCATTTTCGCATCGTCGATTTATGGTAGACTGCGATTTATAACTGTTCGTTCTCGCCGATGACCTTGTTGGCGCAGCCCCGTGATAGTTGCCATCCTCGACCCAGAGGCACGTGCGAAGTCCGGTCATAAAAAAATGCCATTTGAGTCGCCAATGGGCCTAATCGGCATTTAGGGACTCTTTTGACGTTCTGCAGCGCACGTTACAATGCGCCTTTTGACAAACAGCATCTGCTATTTTTTCTGCCATTAATCTCGCCGTCGTTAGCTTTCCCCCAATAATATGGAACACGTTGCTCGGATCCTCGATCACCTTAAAGTCACGCGACTTCAACCGTCCATCTGGGTCGTGCCGACCTAACTCGACCGTGCCGTGTTCACCGTCTGCGAGTGCCCTCACACCAGTAAACATGCGCAGCGTAGGGCGGAGCTTTACATTTGGAAGGATGCGAGCGATTTCATTCTTCAGATATGTGTCAGCCCAAGGTTCAGGATGTGCGTCTTCCGGTCTCTGGATTGTTGTCGAAGTCGTACCCAGCCAGCCGTACCCGTCGTGTACAATGTACGCATCTGCATCCGCCGGCTCGCGCAAATGCTGGATACCTCGTGAGCAGAGCGCCTTTTGAACGATAATGGTTCCTTGGCTGTAGGTTAAGGGAATGGTCGCGTCAACGTTACTCGCCACAGTATTTACCCACGGGCCGGTTGCGTTAATTATATAGTTGGTCTTCAATTTGCCTAAGCTGGCGGATATTACGAATTCCTGTTCAATTTCGTGTATCGACCGAAGCTCTTGGTTCTCGAACAGGCTGCCTCCATTTTGCTTTGCAGAATAACAGTTCAGCCAACAAAATCGCTGTGCATTTATGTTTTTGTCGGCCGTTTCCACGGCAACGTTTAAATCTCTATTTAATTCGGGGATCTCTTTAAATACTTCATCAATATCAACTTCTTTCGCTTGAATGTGTAGCTTTTTGGCTGCTTGCAACGCAGATATTGTATATTCGCTAGTCACCCCGACGAAGTAATTCCGCACATCTCCGACTACTTCTGAAGCGATATCAGAAATAATTTCGTTCTCTTCGGCGCATTCTTGCGCGACTACTGGATCCTTCAAAACGTACCGCATCCCGCCGAGTAAGTTTTGATGAGAAGACGAAGTCGTGCCACTCGCTATGGTCCGTTTTTCGATGAGAGCGACTGAAAAGCCCCTCATCGATAAATCTCGAAAAGCGGCGGTACCGGTCGCTCCGCCACCAAATATAACTACTTCATACCTCATGCGTTCCGTGCTCGAGCTGTGTGATTCTTTGGCGAATGGCTCGTGCTTGAATTAGGTCATCATACGTGTCTATTTCACAGCGGAGCATCCCATTCGTATAAAGGACGTGCATTGCGGAGGGAAATTTAAGCAGAAGTCTATTCAGCGGTTCAGAATACCATTCAAGTTTCGCTCTCGGCTCTTTTAGCGCTTGTTTGAATTCGGTTAAGAGCTCATTGCTCAGCTTAATCATACTCGTGTACACGGCGTTGCCTGGAACTGTCTTACCAATGCTCGCGGCAGACCCATTTTTCACCACGATCTTGCAATCTTCAGGCTCTATTTCTTTTCCATCTTCGACGATGCAGGCGTTATCGTGTGGTGACTGGACCAATCTTCTCAGTAATTCAAATTCAAACAATATATCACCATCTAAGATGAGGATAGCGTCCACAGCGGGATCGACGTGTTCCAAGGCGAGTGACAAACTATACGCATTGTCGGTTTCATAAAACAATTTGTTATCGACGATAGTGACTGGTAGATTATAGTCCGACCTCTGTATGTGCTTCTGTATTAAATCGCGCTTATACCCTGCAACTATCAGGGCGCATTCAATCTCCAGTTTTGCCAAACGGCGCATCTGGTAATCGAGGATGGTCTCATCATCAAGGCATAACAAGCATTTGGGCACCTCTTCTGTCAGTGGCCGAAGTCTGGTTGACCTACCGGCTGCGAGAATTATCGCTTTCGTCCTCTGCTCACCTTTATCTGTCATTGGTCACCGGCTGATTTTTTAAGCTCGTCAACAACTCGAGGTATTCAGCGTCGTGCACTCATAGGAGAAGATTATTACCACTTAAATAGCTAAAACAAAGTGACTACTATACTCACGTTTCTTGAGTCTAATGCTCTCTATGACTTAAGTTACAAAAAGACCGGCTAATAAAACTTGTGCTATACACTTCATCGTAATACTCCTATCAAGCGCCTATTCTGTGCGTTAAAAGTTATAAATGACGTGCCTAGCTCAGTCAGTTCCGTTACTCATGTAGAGACCGCCGAGCCGATATAATTTAATCGCGCTATCAAAACGAGCTCACGTCTCGCTGTAACTTTGGGGCGAACAAAGTGAACATGGTCTCCAATCCTGAGGTCTTTAATGAATTTAAGGTACATAGAAAGTCAGCGGTAAAAACGCTTTTTTATCGTCAATAACTAAACTTGTTGATCTAGTTTCATACTGCGTTTATTCGCTGCCGCCGTAATATTTATCAAAAAGGGCATCATAAACATCGATATTTTTTTTCGCCACGCTGTGCCAATCAAAGTAGTTTTTCGCGCGTTCTCTGTTTGCGCTGAACGTTGCACCGTCTTCAAGAACGTTAATTACTGCGCTCGCAATTGCATTTGAATCCCTTGGTGGGATCAACACTCCTGCTTCAAACTGCTCGACTAGACTCGGTATCCCTTCGACGTTGGTTCCGATAAACGGTGTTCCGCACGCCATAGCTTCGATCCCCACAACCCCTAGTGCTTCAGTTAGAGACGGAAGGACAAACACATCAGCTGCGTTATAGTAAAGTGGCAATTCCTCATCGGGAACCCTGGTTTCAGCGTCCCCCGCTGGAATGAAATGAATCTTGTCCGGAATGTGTAGCTTCTGGGCTAAGAGTTGAAGGTGCGTTTTATAATATCCTTCTCCTACCAAAAGCAGTTCGGTATCGGGCAGTCTCTCGCGGATAGGTGGCATGGACTGAATCAAATAGTCCAACCCTTTCCTCTCGACCATCCCAGCGACGCACAATACGTACTTTTTGCTGGAATCCAAACCTAAGTCGTCTCTGGCTCTGTTCTTGTCGATTCTCCTGTAAACAGAGAAATCGATTCCCATTGGCGAGAGGTGAACTTTTTCTGCTCCAACCAAGCGTGAAAAGTATATTTCAGTGAGCTTATTGAGAACGAGGAAACAATCGACGCGTTTTTTTAAGGCCCTTTCGAAAAAGAAGACTTTTAACAAGTACGACGCCAAATAGTTGTACCTCACCCTTTCCGGAGTTTCCAAAAAGAGCTGCAGGAGCGGCCTCTCTTCGTAGCACTGGACCAATACCGGAGTTTTTTTGATAGAAATAGATGCAAAAACAGTTGTCCACGTAAATGCCGAGTGCAAGTGCACAAGCGAATGCTGTTTTTTCACTTCGACGCGCAATTCCCGCAATAATGGCCAGGAAACCTCGCCGAGGTTGATTCGATCGGATCCCATGCGTTGTGCGGGGAAGAATCGATAAAGTATGTTGTTGTCCTTAGTTACAAATTCTTTGTCTAACCGCCTTTCGATGCTCCAACACTCTAGATCGTATCTGTCCGTGCTCTTTGCGATCTGTTGAGCGAGTCGAACGTGCCACCCCCCACCGTAAGGAAGCTCGTTGATTTCTTTTTTTACTTGAAAGCCGGGTAAAAAAGAAGAAAAAGAATGCGTATTGGCTAATATAACTTTTTCTTTCATCGCCGCGCACTCCTCTCGATTGACAAAGAGTCCTTACTCTTTTGACTATAGAATGGACTCGTATGCGTTTATGGTCTTTTGAACGGTTGTTTCCCAGCTAAATCTATGTGCTTGTTTAGAGCCTTTGGATCGTAAACTTTCACGCAAACTCTCGTTATTTATTATCTCGAGAATGTTTCCTGAGATATCTTCCGAGTTTAGTGGATCGTTTATGTATAGTCCCGCATCTCCTGCAATTTCTCTCAGCGAACTGTTGTCTGAGAGCACGACCGGAGCGTTACACGCCATGGCTTCAAGAGGTGGGAGTCCAAACCCTTCATACAACGACGGGAAGATCAAAGCAGTCGCTGCCCCGTAAAGTCTTGGTAGGTCTTCGTACGCTACGTATCCGAGCACAGTTATCCGTCTCTGCGCTTCCTTTTTGACGTGACTCGGAAGGTCGCGCGAATTGACGTAGGCGCGTATCTTCTTCTCGCTAATCGGTCCAACCAGCACCAAATCCTCAGGTATTTCTTGAAAAACGCTCACATACGCTCTAATGAGGGTTTTTAGGTTCTTTCTGGGGCCATCGTCGCCAACGCAGAGCAAATAACGACGTCGCAAGTTATACTGATGCACAATTTGACTGTAATCGCTATGAGGATGAAAAAAAGACGTGTCGACCCCTAAATGAATAACTTTAAGCTTATCTTTGCGAACTCCGAATTTTGCGATCAAATCTGTCATCGTAGAATAGCTGTCTGCAATGACTAAATCACAGTTTTCGATCAGCTTTGGGAGCACGATCGCAAAATCAAACCGCATTATGCGATCGGGCACGACTCGCGTATAGCATGCCGGCAGCATAACCGGTGCAATATCGTGAATGGTGAGCACTTTTTTTGCTGGTAGGTTTCGGTGTCGGAAGAGAAATGGTCCGAGATTATCTACATTATGTATAAGAGAGGTCGACTCATCCTTTATCAGACGCTTCAACAACAGACTGCCCAAAAAAACCTTTGTGTTTTGTCGGTTTAAGGCAAAATGGTGCAAGACTTTCACATCAACGTCTCGCGCTCGCAAGCCCGCTATCAGGTGTCTGTTTAGCGTCCACTCCCCAGTTTGGCCTGTCGGTGGTATGATAGCTACTCTCATAAGCTTCTTAATCTACTCCACATCGTGCTGCCCCCCTATTAAATTGCTTTGTTGCGATCAACGCAACGACGGTTCCGGCTCATCTGAAAAGGGGTACTGCAACGCACACGCTGAGCGAGAAAATCGCGACGATCTCAGTCATTACATTGCTTGTCAGGCAGCGCCTGGTGGCAGTAGTGGCGGCAAGCGTTTAGTCGGCCTCTTCTTAAACTTCTTCAGTCGCAACAATCTTCACATCGGTGCGTGTAAGGGCCCTCGCTGAGGCGCACGACGTGGCAAGGGCCGCTCATGAGTTGTCCGTTCTTTGTTGAGCGGGGCACTTCGACCGGGGCTGATCCAGAGTGTGTGTCCAATGGTCCCGTTTGCTTCCGTGAGCTCCTTGACGTGTTGTAATCGACAATCGATCTCATTTGGTGAGTCTTCAGATGGAAGCTGCGCTTAACGCGCAATAAACTACCAATAAGCCTTTCAGATTGACGTGTTTACAAGCAAACAGCAAACTTTATGTCGGGTCAACACACGGTACACACAGCAAACGCATAGCAGGCGCTATAACATTGTCCTCCACCGAGCAGAACCCAATGGATATGACGGAACTCGACGCGATGACTCACGGCGCAGCCTCCTTGACGGTCATGGTTGGCATTCCGTGCTACAACGAAGAGGTAGCGATAGGCAGCCTCGTGCTGCGCGTCTCCCGGTACGCGGACCAAGTCGTCGTGCTTGATGACGGGTCCACCGACAAGACCGCCGAGGTCGCGCGCTTGGCTGGCGCACACGTGCTCGTTCACGATGCCAACATAGGTAAGGGCGCCGCCTTGCGCGATCTCTTCGCGTACGCGACGCAATCTGGCTTTGGCATCATCGTCATTATCGATGGCGACGGTCAGCACGACCCCGATGACATTCCGAAGCTGCTCGACCCGCTTCTGCGCGACGAGGCCGACGTGGTCAACGGAAGTCGCTACCTGGACGGAAAGGCGGGAAGCACCCCGCGCTACCGCCGGTTCGGACAGGTCGTTCTCGACAGGGTGATCCATTGGGGGCTCAGCGGGGACGCCACCTTCACCGACACGCAGAGCGGTTTTCGCGCGTTCTCGATCAAGACCGCCCCGTTTTTCACGTTTAACTCCGACAAGCTGACGATCGACAGTGAGATGCTCATGGACGCGGCTAACGCGCAACTGCGGATAAAGGAAGTGAACGTCGGCGTCCGCTACGACGTGGGGCGCTCCTCCAAGCATCCGGTGAGTCACGGACTGCAGGTGCTTACGGGCGTGATGCGTAGCATTGAGTTCAAATCGCCGTTGCTCGCGTTCACCGTTCCTGGTTTAATCCTTGTCGCAGTGGCGGTCGGACTCGCCTTTTTTATCATTCAAGCCTATTCCGTCGTTGGATACGTCGTATTAGGTCCAACGCTGCTGATGCTGCTTCTCGCGGTAGTAGGGACGTTTTTAGTGCTTACGGGGATCATCCTCCACTCCATGTCGGCGCTCATTGATTCACGGGCCGAAAGGCGTGGCGGATCACGATAAGTTTTCAGTCGAGCACGTTCAAGCTCTTTTTTGCACAGGGACGCCTACGACGGCAGACGCAACTCGAAAAGGCCGCCGGCTCCAACCTCCAACGCTCCGATAATCCTATCTGCCATTTGGCGTTCATCGAGTAATCACGAATTGTTCGGAGCGCTGACACAAAGACAAAGCGCGGCCACACACACAAGAACGACAACGCTTTAGGACGGCAGGAGAACGCAAACGCATACTGCGTCAAACCATGACGCAAAGAATCGCGCTCCTACAACAAAACAGAATCGCATATAACGTAGGAATGCTTCTTACGCACAAAACCCCCGAATTGGCCGCTAACTAATACCAGACCTGCCACTGCAAGCTCGATATTTAATCATAATTAAGCCATTGAGAGAGAAGCCATACCTGAGTCCGTCCAATCTGTCGAAGACGTGGTCGAATCGATGGCCCCCAGTTTGTCACGTATGCGACAGGAATCACTCGGCTTGCACTCGTCGGGCGCGTTTTGTGGGCGACCTGTCTGAGCGCTTAAACCACGAAAGATGAGTGCGTGAGGAAAAGAGAATGATTTCTGTAGTGATTCCGGCGCATAATGAAGCTGGTGAAATAGACAAACTACTTCAAGAGTTCAGTTTCTTCCATGACATAGAACTCATCGTCGCAGAAGACGCGTCCACGGACGGGACCCTTGAAATCGTGCAAGAATTTGCTGCGCGAAACTGCAACGTCATACTGACCTGCAGCGGCACCCTCACAGGGAAGGGCGGCGCCATAAAACGGGGACTCGCAGCGGCAACCGGCGACGTTCTGGGGTTTATTGATGCTGACCGCTCAATTCATCCAGACGACTTCATGCGGGTTGTTGACGCGATAAACTGCGGCGCTGATCTTGCCATTGGATCGCGAAGGCTTCCAGCGTCAGTTATTCTTCAGCCCCAACCGCCCCTAAGGCGGATTTTAGGGTCAGCGTACGCGGCCCTGGCACGCGCACTCCTTCAGACAACCGAGCGGGACCTTCAATGCGGATGCAAGGCGTTTCGGCGCAGTTTGTGGGACGCTCTCAGTGTCAACTGTGATGGTTTTGCGTTCGATACAGAGCTTATAGCAAAAGCCCACAAGAAGGGATTTGCGGTTACGGAAGTACCGATAACGTGGCGCAACCAGGCTCACAGCAAGGTGAAAGTGGGGCGAGATGTATTCCAGATGCTCAGGTGTCTGCTGTCTGTGCGAGCTGAAATCCGAAGATGAGATGCGGAAGCAATTTTGCGCTCGGATCTAGAAACGAGCCAGCACAGTCTCAAATCACAACCTCTATGTGTCGCGGCGTAGACGGCTGCACGTGGAAGTAGTAGGACGGAAGGTAACCAAGTACGGCATCGCGTTGCTTGGCATTGTGCTCATCGGCGCTTTTCTCAGGGTCTATCATTTGGGCACACAAAGCATATGGTTAGATGAGGCTTTTTCCGTTGCTTTGGCAAAGATGACCTTGCCTCAAATGGTGCAAGCTACAGCAGCAGACGTGCATCCCCCCTTCTACTACTTCCTCCTGCACTACTGGATTATTGTTTTTGGGACATCTGAGTCTGCGGTCAGGCTTTTATCGGCTCTCTTCGGGATTCTCGCGATACCCATGATCTACGTGGTCGGCCGGCGCCTCTTTAACAAAGAGGTAGGGCTCGTGGGAGCGCTCATTCTCGCGCTGTCATCGTTCAACGTTTACTACTCGCAAGAGACACGGATGTATAGCTTGATGGCCCTCCTCGCCCTCCTCTCTATGTACTTCTTCTTACGTTTCTTGCAGCGGAGTACGCTGGCCGTGTCAGCTGGATATGTGCTCTCTACAACGCTTCTGGTTTACACGCACAATTATGGCTGGTTTGTCGTGATTGCCCAGAACGTCTACGTAGTCACTCTCTTGTTCCTGTCAAGAAATCGCACATATTCGCTAAAACGGTGGGCAGAGTTACAGGCGATCGTTGTAGTGCTTTTTGTTCCGTGGATGGTTGTCCTAGTCAACCAAATCTTGCGGCGTGAAGCAAAAGCGGCCCTGCTCGCGCCTCCCACAATATACACAATTATAGGCACGTTTTCTAGCTATTCCGGCGAGTTTACTAGCTATTTCAGCAAGGCGGCGTTGTTAGCGCTTTTCCTAGGGTTGTCGGTGCTTTCTTTGTTCGCTTATCGAAAAGTGCGTGGCGCAATGAATTGGAAAGCTCCACTGAAAGCTCTTGAAAGCTATTCATGGGAAGTGCGTCTCCAAGATCCAACTAAAGTGTACTTTCTCGTCGTGTGGGTGCTAGCCACCATTTTGATACCATTTGTTATCTCCCTCGGCGTTTCGAACCCGATCTACGACCCAAGATACACGATCGCAGCTTCAGTTGCATTTTACTTACTCGTAGCTAAGGGGATAAGCAATATCAACGGCAGGTACACCAAACTAGCTGTTATAGGCATCATCGTCGTGTTATCGGTGGCGAACTTGCCGGGGTAATATACATCTATAACAAAACCACAAGCGCGAGAGGCAATTAGTTTCATTGACGCAAATGCCAATAGTGGGGACGTTGTTTTGGTCTCTCCGAGCTATCAGAGCTACGTTTGGAACTACTACAACAACAGGACAGATGTTGCCGTCAAACTACTCGACTCTTTGGGGGCGACGCCATCGAATGATAGTCGTGAAGTCAAAACAAAAGAAATTCAGTCAGATGTGTTAGGCCATGACAGAGTGTGGTTTTTAGTTTCGAGTTCTGGATCAGCATCGGCTGGGACGAATTTCACGTTAAGTGTCCTTAATGAATCATACGCGAACCTCTACCTCAAGAGTTACTACGACTATAACGTATACTTATTTCAGAAGCGCGCGTGAGCGTCTATCGGGGCCTTGAGTATTAAAGGCACGATCAATCAACGCTTCGTCTGATGAGTCCGGTTCATGTTAAGCTGAGTAACGCGCCATTTGGATGCACGATGACGTGCCGCACGCTCTCTTCACAATGCGACACGGGCGTTACGCACGCTTCTCAAATAAGCAAACACGATAGCTCTCAAAGCTCTTGACGCAGGTGATTGTGTTCTGGCCGAGAGAGCGGTAGCCGCTAATCGCGCGACGTTATGCTGTGACGTTGACCCAGAGATGGGTGTCGCGATATGGCTCTGCGGTTTGTGAGTCTGCGTAAAGGGCAAAATCAAGTTTCACGTTGTTCCCTGGTTGATTGAACACGAGATCTATCTGCTTCTGCCACTGCTGACCGTCGGGGATGGCCACCTGTCCTGAGTACATGGTGGTGCGTTGTGTGCTGTTGTTCGCAGAAACGACCAGCTTATACGTGACGTCCCGCGCCTCGTGGTTGACAATACCTACTGTTACAGGACTCGGAACCCCCACCTTGAAGTCAGTGGTGTAGTTGCCGAGCGTCCCGTTAGCGCCGAGAAGGTAAAACTCAGTAAAGTGCTCGCTGGACTTCGGTATAACTAAGGCGCAACTCGCTACAGCGACCGACGCTATGATAGCGATAACGAGTGCGATCGAGAGCGTTCGATCGAACGTGCTTCCTACAAGCGCCGCTCTTGGGTCGTCCGAATGATGCCGCACAGGCCAATTGACAGCGAAGCGCTGTTCTGATTGGAGTTGATGCCGACGAATGGTCGCGATTACGACACACACCAGCGTAAAAACGACGAGGAGGACAAGTGTCGGACCCAGTCGGATGCCCCATCGGGTATAGTTGAGGCCTATTTCAAGGAGCGGCACGATTACAATACTGAGACCAAAAGAGAGCCCCAGCCTGACACCGTCTTTTAGCGTCTTTTTTTGGGGAAACAGCGCCGCTACGAATGCGTACCCCGGGACAAAAAGAACGGCTATCGCGCCAATGATGGGGCGAGCGACCGTTACGCTGAACGCCGGAACACTAGCGACCACAAGCGCTGCAAGCGCGAAACCAAACACGAGGATAAGATCTGCGAAGGTGCTAATAGGCTTCATTTGCTCTTTCACTGCCTATGTGCTATAGTGCGGAAGACCTCGCTTGATTGGGAGGGCCTGTTTACTGCATGCGTCGCGAATGCCTTATATGTTTAGTACAACGCTCGAGCGTAGCTCTGACAGTGACTTATCGAGGTGCTAAAGCGCTTCTAATGTGCGTGGTGGTGCACAACCTTCTGCTTGCCTAATGGTCAGTGCAAACGAGAGTGTGGGCGGTTCGCGGTCACTGTGTACTATTATTTCGCGGTGACGACCTGAACGGTACCGGCGTCGTAGATCACGTTTTGGGTAGCTTCAATGGATTCGTAGTGCTGTGCTCCAAGCTTAGCCACCGGACGCGCACCGCTCACAAGGTATGGACTATTGGCAATCGCGAGCCGTAGCACCCAACTGCTGTTGTTATTGGAAAAATTAGTGATGGCAGTTAAGGGCGGGAACACGGTCACGTTCGACACGTTGTATTGATATATAAAGATCGGAGCGTAGGCAAGATCCGTCTGTATCAGCCGTCCACTCGTCTTATTTGCGATCGTCTGCGCCGCAGCCACTTCCGAGGGAAGGAGAGCAATGCGAGGGACTTGGTCCCACGGCAATTCGCTCGCAACTTTTGCATTTGGGTGCGTTACGCTAACAAAGCCTAGGACAAGAACCGCCGAAAAAATCACGGCAAGGCTTTTACGCGTATTTACTAGAGAGCCGAGCGTCAGAATGCCGGCTGCTGCAGGAATCACCATAAACACCTGTAGATACACGATCCATCGTTCGGGCTGGGAGATACCTGGGCCAAAAAAATAGGTGCCCACAGTAACGGCCAATACGACAGCTGATGCGCCAATCCACGCGACCGTCAGGGCTTTTTTTCGTGTTGCGCTCAGAACGTACAGAAATCCAAACGTGGCAAAGAAGATGAGGATCAGCACGGGCAAATCAGGCCAGATCGGAAGTGCTGAGGGCGGCAGGCGAGGGACCGCTGCCGCTGCCGCCCCCGCTGAGGACGCGGCGGCTGCTGGCGATGCTAGTGCGGTCGATGGCGAGACGCCTCCACGCACGACCGCTATAGCCCTGCTCAAAGCTGAACCGCCGGTAAACGTCCAATAGCTTATGATGCTCGCGCCAAATAATACCACCAAGAGCGCGAGGGATCGTAAATGTAGAGAGAGAGCCTTCACATCTTGTATTTCGTGTCGAACGTCCGTTACGCCGAGTATCTTGCTGATGAATGCAAACGAGCCTATGACGATGATGAGTACCAAAGCGGTATAGAGCGACGTCCCTTCATGTGTAAGCAGTATGCCCGCAAACAGGACGACGAGGAGGATCGTATAACTTACCATATCATCTCGCGGAACGAGGAATAACGCAGCGACCACGACGAGTGTCAGCACGATGCCGAGCGTCTCCGGCGTGATGGCGATGCCCCACAGCAGGAACTGATTGGCGATCACGAGCAGAAGAGCTGCTAGCAGGCCGCTGCGCACATTTAATACTGCCCTGCCGATGAGGAAAATGAAAATCACGCTAATACATTCAATGATGCCGACGAAAAAGTAGCTGTTATACACGCTGAGTCCGGTGATTAACGATAAAGCCGCTACCAACATGTGCATAATCGGCATACTCGGGTACTCGAGGAGGTCATACGGGGCAGTGTGCGCGGGGATGTAACCGTGGTCGAGTACGTACTGAATAAAGCCGACATGATAGTACGGGTCGACCGATATCGCGCTAGGGAACTCAAAATATGCGCTTGCTCGGATAAGCACACCCAAGATAATAATCTTGAGCAGCACGCTGGGAACGTGCCGAGAATTTGTGGTAATCGCGATCTCTAATGCGATGAGCGCTGCCAAAACAGAGACCAGAACGAGAAAAAGCACCGGACGCGAATAAACGGCCGTGCTGAGCACGACGACGCTTGCGCTCGCAAAACAGACAAAAACGATGTTAACAATCCTATGGGCCCGGCTTTCTGCTTCTGCGCTCAGACGCATCACAGATACGGCGGCTTTTGATGTGAGTCTTCTGCGCAGTCCGATGTAGAGGGCACAGGCAGCGAACAAGGCTAAGAACGTGACAAAGACGTAATATGACTCGAACGTCAAGAGGTTAACGACGCACACGGTCGCGGAAACCATCAAGCCAATGGTCGCTAAATACGTTCGTGTCACCGAATCCAACGCGCGTGCTAGGCTCTCGTAAAATGATCGGGGAACACTCATGTATTGCTACTCCTCGCCGTTTCCTCTCCGAACGGTGTACGCTACGATCGCCGTTCACCGCTCAGTGACGCAAGCGTAGACCTGCTCCAGCTTTCTGATCATTGCTAGGTCACTGTACTTACTTGACTCTTTTCGTGCTGCCGCACCGAGTTTTGCCGGCCCTTTGGTGCGGCTTGAGTTTGCTGCGTTCGGCGCGCTTCGTATTATATGGCGTCAAATGTATGTCACAGAGCTAGCGCTATACGAGCTTTCATTCTCTGCTGTTTGCAGGTGGCGAGTTACACGTGAGGAGGTCTAAGATCCGTCGTGCATACACCTTGTTATTTAGTTTAGTGACGGCCCGCTGCCGTGCTTTCGTGCCGAGCGTTTTTCTCAGTTCCGCATCTGTAACCAGCGTTGTCAGCGCCTCAACTATTGCCTTCGAATCATTTGGAGCAATAAGTAGCCCAGCGTCGCCCACTATCAAGGGAATCCCCCCGACGCTCGTTCCAATAACAGCTTTGCCGCACGCCATTGCCTCTATCAAGGAGTTTGGGGAGCGATCACTGCTGGTCCCCGGACAACGCATTGATGGCACAACAACTATATCAGCGAGATTATAAAGATCTGGCATTTGTGCGTCGTCTATCGGTCGGTATGTGTAAACGTTCGGCAATGCTAAAAGCTGTTCTGCGTGTCTGAGAAACACAGGTCCCTTATCCGGGATGAGGAAAACTATCTGAGCGTCGGAGCCGAGGTCGAGAATTGCCCTCGTCATAAACTCGGCCCCTTTGTACGCGTTGTAGTTACCCACAAAGAGGGCGATGTTTTTGCCCAAATCTTCTGGACGCACGCCAATCTTGTGCGCTAGTTCCAGATTCTTCCGTTCGGGCCGAAAATCATCGATGTTGGCGCCGTGCGGCAGTGCAAAAATAATGTCCGGATTGCACCCCATTCTCAATAAATATTCTTTTGAGGGTTCAGACTCAGCAATGATAAGGTCGGAAGCTTTGTGTGCCGCAACCATAACCGACCGTTTGAGCTTTGCGAGTACTTTGAGCACCAAGCTGTGAAATATTCTCTCCTCGTTTTCTTCAACGACGAGCACTACGCGCGATTTGACTAGTTTGGCAAGCACAAAGATCGACAGAGTTATGAACGTTTCAGATGCGAGCAAGATGACAATGTCTGGTTTATAGCGCAGAAAGTCGATCACGAACGAAAGATAGTCTCTCTTGCTGAGCACGTAGGTCCGCGACTGATAGCGCTGCCACGGGTAGGTCCCGAAAATGCCCCGCGAGTACGTCCGGACGTCAGCTAACATAGTCGATAGTTCGTTAACAAAATCGACCATCCAACGGTAAGTCCACTGAAAATACACAGCCCCCTTCAGTGACTTGAGATCCTCGTCAACGAAATGCAGCTGACATATCACGGCGCTGCCTAATCTTTCAGATAGTCTTATAACGTTTTCTCTCCCCCCACGAGGAGGGCCGCGCCATAGGCCTCGCTGCGGCCTTCTGAGCGACATGCACCCCCGGGCGAATAATTCCATTTCCAGTCCGTTGCAAGGCCACCGGCCGCTGCGTTGCCGCTAGCAGACTTGTTCGAAAAAGTGTTAGGCCCAGATCTGCGAGAACGAAGCGCTTTTCGCTCTCACGTTCCCTCTTAAACAATCTCTTAGAGATTCTCAACTTCCTTGTAGGTTTCCAGTGTTTTAGACGCAATGCAATCCAAGCGATACTCGTCAAGATCGACCGCGCTTTGTGCGTGCAGCAGCATCCTCCGACGCTTTTGACAGTTCGGGCGCATTCGTCTCTCCTTCCTCTATTGAAATGATAGCGCCCCGAAATCGCTCCGCGAGCTTGTGCAGACCAAACACATCGTTGACAAGTACCGGCTTGCAGCGGCGAGCGGCTCGAGCACCGTAATCGCAAACGCCTCGGCTTCAGACAAATTCACGAGCAAAGCGCTTGTTTTTATCCATCCGTATAGGTCCGCTCGGCGCAAGCGCCGAGTAACCGCACGCGGCCCCTGGTCGGCTCCGTTGGATGATGGCTGCAAGTTTGCTCTTGTACGGACCTTCTCCGATAACACAGAAGGAGCTGCGGAGAACCAACCGCCGCCTTCGTTGACGAATAGCTGACTTAAAAAACGACGTCGTTAGACGCCGTAAACACGTGCCACTGAGCTCAGCAATCCGTCAAGCTTGATTCACGAATCGCAGGCTTCCTCGTATACGTGTAAGGTTCGGGCGGCGATCCTCCCCCACCGAAAATCGTTGAGATCAACGGACCCGATGTGCATTCCGGCCACATCCTTAATCGTTTTGGCCAGTTCCGGAGAGCTGACCTTGTCCGCGTGTATGGAAACAACAGCGCTTTCAAAGTGCTCCGAAAGCTCGCGCAAGCCGAGCTTGTCGTTGACGAGCGCCGGCATTCCCGCAGCCAGGGCTTCTAGGACCGTTATGCCAAACGACTCGATCTCAGATAAATTAACGAGCAGCGCGCTTGTTTTCAGCCATGGAACAGCGTTGCATCGGAACACACGTCAAGTAGTTTTACGCGGTGCGAGAGACCGCGGTCGCGAATCTGCGTTTCCAGATGATTCCTGTACGGGCCCTCGTCGATGATGTAAAACGTGAACCTCTGAGGCAAATACGCGACTGCTTCGATCACTCGATGTACATTTTTATACCGTACGAGGCGGCCCACATAAAGAATGAGCTGGCCATCAAATTCACAGGGCTTAGCGCTTTGGATTTCTTCAGCGTTTACACCGCTGTAGATTATGCTTACGGTACTGGTGTTAGGAAAGCGCTTGTACACTAGCTCCGCCTCGGTTTCAGAGATGCAGATAATCTTTCTTGCCTTTCGCAAGACGAAAGTGTCAACAGTGTTCTCAAACAGTGGCTTCACAATAGCTAGAAGCTTGTTCGACGCCTGTGGGTGGAAGTAAGGTGAAATGACGAGCGGAGTTCCCGATGCCGCTAGCGCACCCATCAACGGGACCAAGGTACTTGAACCGTGTGCGTGAATGACGTCAAAGTTCTGCGCGGATCGTTTGAGATCGCTGAACAGCTTCACAGACGCATAGCCGACTCGCCGGCTCGTGCTATACGTTCTAACGTGCACGCCCTCCCAGTCGCAGGTTTGGGCGTGACCGAGGGTTCCTGACCACACCTGTACCTCAGCATCGTGATCGCGCGACAGCCGCTGTGCGAGCTCACCGACGACTCTTTCTATTCCGCCGCAACGATCAGACGTCCGTTCGATCGCCATTTTTTTACCGTCTTCGTTACAGCCGCGTAACTGGTGTTTCCAGTTTCTTGGCGGGCGTTTCTGCTTCAAGAGCGCCGCGCAACCAGTCTTTGAAATGCTGCTACCGCGAATCATAACGGTTGTGCGTGCTTGGCGCGCTCTGCGCCCCATGCAACCGATCTGCACGCGCAAAATAAGCGCTCAAAGTTCCAGAGCGCTGCACGCGTACTCGATTATCCAACTGCAGCGCGAGTTCCGAAAGTTGGTTGGATCGAAAGCTGAGATTTATCAAACGATGATGACGGGAAACTTGCGCCCCTCATCGCCGTAGCTCATTGAGCAAACCGAGGCGTTTCATGTCATAGTATATGATAAAGGACTTCGTAGATCACCTAGACCACGGAACCCAAACAGAGGGTCAGCCTAACGAGACCTCATGGAAAGGCGACACCGAACCATATTATCCCGTGAGATTGCCACGAGATGGTATTGAATCCGGAGCGCGAGACGTAATCAGCACAAACACCGAGTTGCACCAATTCGCAAGATCGTTTAATGATATGACTCTGAAGTGATACAATGCAAACGATTATCCTTGCAGCAGGTAGAGGCAGCAGATTGGGCAGAGAAACGCCTAAAGCCGTGCTCGAAATAGCCAAAGACACTACGATACTCGACTTCCAGCTTCGTAATTTGTCCACAATATCTTCTGTCGAAGAGCTTGTAGTAGTCGTTGGATTTAGAAGCGAGTTAATCACTCAGAAATATCCCGACCTCTCGTTCGTTTACAATGACCGTTATGATCGAACGAATACTGCTGCAAGCTTGCTGCTAGCGCTCGAAAAAACGAACGGGGACGATATTCTATGGCTTAACGGCGATGTAGTGTTTGATGGGGACATCCTGCGTTTAATTCAAAAAAATCCTGGCCACAATTTAGTCTTTGTGAAGCGCGGTTCCTGTGGAGCAGAGGAGGTCAAATACTCTGTGGATCGAGATGGTGCTATACTCAACATCTCAAAAACTGTTTGCAACGCGTTAGGTGAAGCAGTGGGAATCAATTTCATCAAAAAGCAAGATTTGCCGACTTTCATTGCATGTCTAGCCGAGTGCACACCTGCCGATTTTTTTGAAAAAGCTGTAGAGTTGGCGATTGAACGCGGTGTCCGTTTTTTCCCAGTAGACATTGGCACTGATTTCTGCACAGAAATCGACTTCGAGGAAGATTTAAACACGGTAAAAGAACATTTCAGCGAGCAAAGCATATGACAAAAGCAGCGGTAATAGGGCCAGGGAGTTTTGGAACCGCCCTTGCTCAAGCAATCTCACGTAACGTCTCTCACGTGTATCTATTCGGGAGGAACGAAGAAATCATTAGTTCAATTAATGAGCGTCACGTTAATCGCACATACTACCCTCTGACGGAATTAAACTCAAATATTACGGCGTCAAGTCTCTTCGATAGCGACAGACTAGAAACGACCGATCTAGTCATATTCGCTGTTCCGTCCGGAGCCACCAGAGACGTGGCAAAATCTCTTCGTACACATTTGGGGGGAAAACCAATCGTCTCTGCAGCAAAGGGCATCGAATACCCCTCCTTAAAGCTCATGTCAGAAGTTATACGGGCGGAAACCGGCAACAAGAGGATTTCTAGTCTTTCGGGAGCGACCTTTGCCGATGAATTGATGCGAGGCTTTTGCTCTGGTGCAACTTTCGGGAGCAATGAGCACGCGTGCAAGGAGACGGTCCTTGATGTGTTTAGGCGTCCTAATTTCTTGCTCGATTTCTCCGATGATGTGCAAGGAGTCGAACTGTGCGGCGTGCTAAAGAACGTCTACGCAATTGCGACTGGCATTTTCGATTCCGTATTGACCAGCAACAACGAACATTACGCATTTATGACGCTATGCTTTAAGGAGATGCGACGTGTTCTGCAGGAATTTAGTAACGACCAAGAACTGACGCACAAGTTCTGCGCATTTGGCGATTTTAATCTGACTGCAAACGTCGACAAAAGCAGAAATCGTACGTTAGGCCTACTGACCGGTAGACTTTTGATAAGTGCGCAGGAGACCGGGTCCAGCATCGTTTTCGAGGGCCTGAGTTCAGTCCGAGCTCTAAAGGAAAAATGTAGCCTCTCACACGTGGACACACCAATAATTGACTTCGTAAATGCAGCTCTACAGGATCCCAGTTGCGCACAAAGCCAAATTAATGAAATATTCTACAAAGTGGCTTAAGATCGCCAAATGGTTCCCGATACGATCAATTTGTTCCTTTCTCGTAAGCCCCACGCTAAGGTTCTCTCGCCCCGTGACGTTCGGGTGTTGGTACACGTCCACCAGGCACCCCCTCGCCCTTTTCTTTTCCCGCATAGCGGGGCCGCGACACTCGAGCTCACTGAGATAATAGCTCAGCAGTTGCGAGCTCATCAGTTCGCCTTTATTGCCGTAGTTGAGGGTTGTACAGAGTGAACGATCCACCGATAACGAGCCTGCTTCAGCTTGTCTGTTACCTTACGATCTGCGTGGGAAGCTCTAAGACTTAGAGACCGATTCACACGTGCCGGATACTCATATATCCTGTCTGTCAGCTCTTTAGCATTCGCACCCCGCACAGTGCAATGTGGCTGCGGCACCGGTTTACCGTGCAAGGCACCGGTTTACCGTGCAAGTATGTGCCTACCTCGAGAGCAAACCGAGTATAACCCGCGTCGCTGACATTGCTGTTCATTTGGAGATCAGACCACTTCGGACGCCAGCACGTCTCCGGATAAAACGACCGACTCGCACGGTCTTCGAGCTTCGCTCACGTTCCCGGCCCATGCGGCGGAAAGGTACTCGTCAGAACCTGAGAAAAGTGTTTCTTTACTTACTCGACGGGAGAATCCTTCTCGACCGGCATAAGTGGTTCAAAGATGAAGCGGGGGCAGTAATGGCTAAATATGCAGAGCGCGATTTTGTGACGGCGGCTCTCAATAATGTTACCACGCTGGAGACCGCAAAAGGAGGGTTTCTGATAGGAAGGCTTAGCCGCGCGATGCAAAGCTTGATGGCGTTCGTAAGAACGAATCATACAGCTTGGGTCATTCTGAGCGTTTTTGGAGATCTCTTGTGGTTAGCGACGACGATCCTGCCAAAGGACCAGAGCTTGTGGATTTTCGGAGCGTGGTTCGGTGAAGCATATGCGGATAACAGCAAGTACCTGTTTGAATATGTGAACCGCAATCATCACACGATCAGGGCTGTGTGGCTCACGAAAAACAAGGCGGCGTACGATTTGGTCAAAAATCGTGGCTATGAAGTGTATTTGGTGAACAGCATCCGCGGCTTCTTGTTGCGTGTGGTCTCAGGTGTCTGGGTCACCTCGGCGGGGATTTTCGACTTTAACTCGTTTCACACCTGGCCTATTGGGCGGGTCAAGATCGTTGAGCTTCTGCACGGAACTCCGCTAAAGGCATATGGATATGACGATCCCCACTACATCGATTTCAGCAAAGGACAGAACCTCGCCCGATTGCATGTGCTTCCATTTAACAAACGAGTGAGCTTGGATGATCTGTATATCGCTCCTTCAGAAGAGGTGCAATCCAAGTGGGCGACGGCTTTTAGAGTTTCGCCTCAAAAGATAAAAATAACAGGCTACCCACGAACAGATGTCCTGTTTGCCCAAGACAAACCAAAAGTCCCAATAACGGATTTGCTCGATAACTTAAAGGAGACATTTACGGTGGCGATATACATGCCGACGCATAGACAAGGAGGAGAAACAAGTCTCGCTTATCTACTGAACGACTTGAAATCCGTCAATTCAAGATTAGCTGAACTGCACGTCATCCTATTGGTCAAAGCGCACCGTTTCCACTTAGGTGAGGTGCGCTTGTTGGATCGCAGCCTAAGCAACGTGCTTTTTGTGAAGGATGAGGATATCGATCAAGATATCTACACTATTCTGTCCGAAACGGACTTGTTGATTACAGATTATTCCAGTGTGTATTTTGATTACTTACTTTTAAACAAGCCGATCATATTCGCCCCATTTGATCTCGACACCTATACCGCGAACGAGCGGCCGCTGTACTATAACTACGCTGACGTAACTCCTGGTCCGAAAGCGCGGAACTGGGACGAAGTCATCGAATGTATCGAAGCAATTGTGCGAGAAAGCGATGTGTACGAAGAGCAAAGGCTGAAAGTGGGTAGCACATTCAATGCCTACCACGACGGAAACAGCAGCCAGCGAGTCTATCAAGCAATCGTGGCAGAATTATTCCCCCATAGCGGTAGTCATTACAGCTGATTCGCTCAGAGTGCTCGCGGAAGAAGTTTTGGGGAGACTTGAAACATCGCACAGCTAGCCAGGCGGATAGCTGTTGCCGATGACACTTTAGCCTCAATTCATAAACGTTGTTAGGCCACCTAGTCTACACAAAAAAGTTACACCCAAGAAGATGAATGCGTTGCCATAGTCACCCCATAGCGCTCCTTTATGCTTCAGCGGTCTCTCCTGAAAGTGTCGAGGAGCCTGGGCGAGGCTCCGACTCGGGTTCAAATCCCGACTCGGGTGCTCCTTTTTTGGTTTCTTTTGACCAGCGGAGCCTCTCAGCTGAAGGAAAAAAGTGTAAACTCGAGTGTAAACTTTCCTCCGAGCATAACAGTACCTGCATGTCAGATCTCGTGCTAGCATTCACGCTTGAAGACTTGCAGTATATCTCTCACTGCGAGCCGAAGGACTGACCTCCAAGACGATTATAGGGTTGAAAAAGGCGGCAGAACTGTTATGGAATGCAACGAGAGGCACTGTGAGCATATCCACGCTACAAAACTTGCGCAATCATGTGCTTACCAAATATCGTGATCCGACGCTAAACGCAAAGTCTTACAGTTCGCTCGTGCATTTCTCCGTTACTTGTCAACGATCAGTTTCGACCAGCGATATGCCGCGTTTGACTTGTTTTTACAACTCCCACGATCGGTCAAAGAACAAAAACGCGTGACAGACCGGATTGTCACAAAAGAAGATATTGAGAACGTACTCACAGCGATCAGAAATGCTCACCAAAGCGGAGACATCGACGATAATCACTTCTTGAACTATGAAGCAATCGTATTGTTTGGCGCATTCACCGGTCAACGACCCCTTGCGACAATAGCCCGACTGACTGTCGGACAATTGAGGGAAGCTATTGGAATGGAGAAGCCTGTTGTCAATGTCCTCCCTTGGCAAGACAAAATTCGTATGCAACACTATTGCCCGCTTCATCCACAAGTTGTTGAAGCGATACTGCCTATTCTGGATGGTCGACCGAACGATGTGCGAGCTTTTGAGCAGTTGTCATTCCAACAATGGCTAAAGAATCATGAAGTTCGTCTCTTAAAAAGCAACGTTCACATTGTTATGGGCGATCTGCGGAAGTTTGGGGAGCAATAAATCATCCCAAGGTGACAGTGCTGATCGTTTCACCAAGTTTGCGACAATCGCAACTCACGCATCGCTTAATTCTTGATTTCTACCGCGAATTACAGCAAAGATCCCGGCCGACGTCGAGACAGCATTGACGCGATGATTGACCAATCAAAGCACGATCGTAGCGCTTCCCGGCATTGAGAAGACAATTAGAGGTTACCGGGCTGATTGCATTATTTTCGATGAACCGGCTCTGATAAACGATGCTAAATATCTCGCATGCCGGCCAATGGCCGCGGAGAGTGATGCAAAAATATTCGCAATAGGCAGCCCCCACGGCAAACGAGGTTGGTTTTACCGGACCTATTCCGAGAGCGACGAGTTCCATAAGATCAAAGTGACGGCATCGCAATGCCCCCGGCTTGCGTCGCGGCCAGAATATCTTGCCCAAGAGCAGCGTACTTTAGGCCAATTTTGGCACGAACAAGAGTTTGAGTGCGTCTTTCACCAAGCGGAACAGTCAATATTTAGATTGGAGCTTGTGGAGGCGTGCATTGGCGATTTTGAAGAGCTAGATCTCGGTTTGGACGACGAAGTCGTCGACAACAATTCGGATGACAGTCCGCCACTTGTCGATATTAGCCGGGAAATTCACCTTGAGCATTTTGATGATTTGGATTTGACGGGAGGTTGGTAAAAATGGACGTTTGGATGCCGGGAGACTGTTCGCTTCAAACATGGTTGGACGCTCACCAAGAGTCGAAATACATTCGTTACTTCTGCGGATGTGATCTCGGTCGCAAACGTGATCCTTCAACTTTGGCGATTATCGAGGTCCAATATCACTGGACCGGCCGCACCTACGTTGTCTCCTACCTAAAACGATTCACATTAAGCATGCTCTACTCTGGTATCGCTGCAAAATTGGTCAAAACCGACGAATCTCTGAAGAAGATCGCAGCGGAGAAGGGTAAGGAAGCAATTATCTCGTATGTGCTGGACGCTACGGGCATTGGGACTCCAATATGCGAACTCGTTGATTCAAAACTCCCTCTTGCCGACGTGAAGCGTGTGTACATCACGGGCCGGATCAACACGACCGAAGGCAGCGAATATAATGAGTATCACGTCCCGAAGGGCCAACTAATTAGCGGGTTGATGGCCGCTTTTGACTCCAAGAGCATCTACACGACGCGACGCTCAAAGGAGATCGATCAAATTGTCATTGAATTGGCCGAGTTTGAAATATATGTGATAGAATCCGGCCGGGACATCTTCGATGATAGGGGTAAAGGGCATCACGCAGACCTTGTGATTGCACTCGCATTAGCCGTATGGGCTGCAGATTATGACGGTTATTCGGGCGGGCCTATGGTTTGGTAATTTAGAGAATACGAATAGTTAAGCCAAAGATCATCACTTGCACAATTGTATGTAGTTGAAGCCAAGGTTTTCTCATGATTGTGCCACAATCAAACTTCTGTAGACCTTGCAGCGCACCAAAAACGAGCGAGTGCAACATTTTGTATTAAGTATGGCGCCGCATATTCAACAGTGCGACGTGTTGGAAAGTGACTTTATTTGTCAATGAGCTGGAGAAACCCCTCTTATTGCCAGTGTGTCCCAAGCTGTATAGTCTATAAATCTATATCCGTTGTCTATTAACAGTCGTCGACATTCCAAGTTATCATTACGCGAAAGATGCCTAAATTCGTAGTTGATAATTTCAGGGAATTCAAGCTCATCGAAAAACATCTTTATGATCTCATAATCATAACCTTCTGTGTCGACTTGCAGCAAGGTGATATGATTAATCTTATGCTTTTGTAATAATGATCTTATGGTTAATGTAGGGACTTGAACTTCTCGTATAAATTGATTAAATTTTCTAAGATGGTTTTTATCGAAACTTGCCCACCCATGCGCATAATCTGGCACGTTAGCGTTTGGTTTTACCCGAAAAAGAGTTTGAGTACCGTTTTCGGTTGCGATCGCAACGTTTTCAAATGAAAGCTGGGATTCACTTACGTAATTCTTCTTAAGTTGCTCAAACATATCCGGTAACGGCTCCACGAGCAACCCAACTAAATGATGCTTGAGAATCAAATCATGTAATGGATCCCACCGAACTCCATCATTAGCACCTATCTGAACAAAACTAAAAGGCGCACTTGATGCCAAATAGTAAAATATAACAAATTCAAGAACATTAAAAGGATCTTCGATCAGATCTTCGATCTTGATCGGTCGGTATCGTACAATATCAATTCCGAATTTATTAGCAATTGATTTTATCTGTGTATATATAGACGTCAAAACGCACATGTGAGCTACTACTTTTAAATTATAACAAAATCTTCTCTTTTAATATCAAATTTTGCTCAACGTGCAGGTATTCATTCCAAAAGTGATCTAGAGAGCGAACTCACGGCACGTAGCATCCGCTTAGATGCAAGTCGTAGGTACCACAAGTTTCTTTTTTCAAGCGGATTGCACATAATTGCCCGCAAGAAACAACGTAGACCTGCTTCTGTTTGGCCTATAGAGTAGAGTTTAAACCCCATATTGCCATAAATAAGTGCCTTGGTCTTTCGTGTTATTTCGTCATCGTATTGCTGCATCGCATTTTCCTCTATTGAACAATATTCCTCAGCGGCTATGCGTTGTCGTTTTAATGCTACAGGGCCCGTACCCACAAACGTGTTGGCACCGTGAAGTCGATATTTAGCTAGCGGTTCAGCTATGTAGTGAAACTGGTATTGTCGTGCCAGGTCCTGGAAAAACTTCTTATCAGGTAGGGCGAGTATTGCTTCATCATATCTCACGTCGCCTAAGTTCCGCTTTTTGTAGAGCACGGTCGAATGAAAGATGTAATTTACCGGTAAGAGCTCTTGCCAAAGATCCCCACTCTTTTTTTTCGAAACCGCTTCGTAGTATTCACTGTAGCTTTTTCCGATAGATCGTCCTGCGTGATCAATGAGCTCCCCTTCGGACCAAACGATTAAATCCTCGTCGCGTTCAAGAACCGCAAGTTGCTTCGTAAGTTTATCAGGTACCCAGACGTCATCAGAATCTATGTTGGCGACAAACTTCCCTTTTGCCGCTTCGACGCCATCGTTACATGCACCCGAAATGCCCAAATTACGCTCTTGAAATATTACGCGAATTCGGGGGTCCTGCTGCGCATAGCGGTCAATAATCTTCCTCGTCTCGTCCGTTGAGGCACCATCCACAATGATGAGTTCGAGGTCTTCGAAATCCTGCCCTAAAACACTCTCGATGGCCTCGGCGATGAACCGTTCCTGATTCCACGTACCCATGTAAACGCTAACTAGCGGCATGATCATCCACCATTACGGCGCAGCCGATTCTTCTTCTGATTCGGCTGCTCTCGCGCTGTCGATGGTCTGGTTCTTCAACGTGCCCGCCCCGAGATCGGCGGCAACTTGTACAGTAACGACGAGCGAGAATACGGAGAGCGTTAAGAGCGTTACCAACAGAATTAAAAGTGCCTTGTTAACGCGCATAATAACCTCTTAAAACGTTCTTAGACATCAAATAAGTGATATTAGATATGATAAAGGCTGCGATTGAAACTGATAGTGAGCGATATTCGCTCGCTATTCAAACAACTAAATCCTTTAGTGCATCTAACAATGCTTTACGCTTGAGTATCGTAACGATTATGCACTTGCGATCTGTTCTACAGAGTATGCAACCGATCTGCACGCACAAAATAAGCGTCCAACGTTCAGAGCTGTCGCACGCGTATCCGATTATAAGATTATCGCGTGAGTTTCCCCGACTAGCGGGTACTGCAGCGACGATTTACGGTGGCTTTCATAACCTTAATAGCTCAATATAATTGAAAGGGAGTGTGCGATTTCTATGACACCGCCTTGGCAGGCCCGTCTTGAATCGCCCCCCAAGCAGTGTTAGTCGCGCGCAAGCTCTGCGCATCATTGACACTCGCACTTCAAGAGTGGCCTTTCCCCATTGGATTATCAGTCTCCCCTATGCCTTTCTCGGATGAAGGCGATGACAATGAGGTGGGCTGTAATTCTCTCGACACACAACGACACGTTTTTCAACATTCCCGGAGTAGGGCATTACGGTTGATGGTGGCCTCGTTCGAGCGCTTTTGACCGGTACCGAGCTAGAACAGCACAAGCCTATGAAAATTGCGTTTATCGACGTCTACAATAGGATCCCTATTAATAGCGGCGGCGATTGGTGGACGTTCCAGCTGTTAACAGATCTAGCGCGAAACAATAGCGTTAGCATGTATTATACGACTGAAAAGAGCTCAGAGGGGGGTTATCTACCTAAGGACATAAGCTTTGACACGCACGTTCTGCCCTCACGGGTCAAATGGGGCCGCGTGTCGACGCGGCTCAACATCATTAGGCCCGACACGTTGTGGGACAAAGCACCGATTCGCGATATCGAAGCAGATTGCGTTTTCACGTTGGTCTACGGGTATCAAATGGCCGCCTACATCGCCAAAAAAAACGGCGCGCCCCTTGTCCTCGTCATGCAAAACGTTGAATGGGAGTACGCAAAGAGCATACATTCGCCCTGGCATCTCCCACTTCGCATACTCGAAAACTGGACTCTCAACAGGGTCGACGCCGTCATTACGATTAGTCCTCGAGATTATGACTACGCGGTCAAGCACGGTTCCCGCCGCGTTTTTTATATACCGCCACAACCTGATGCGCACGTATTCAGTCCTGATGGCGCTCGTTACGACTACGGCGGCGATCGCTTCAATGTGCTCTTTTACGGGAGTTTGGATCGGCATCAAAACTGGGTTGCTTTGTCCTTTATAGCAAAGAAGCTGGTCCCGGCACTCGCGCGTGAGCGCTCGAACGGTGGCTTCAAGGTGCACGTATTTGGTTCGGGAAAACCTCCCGATGACCTGCTTTCCGGAACTGGAATCAATTTCATCGGCGCTGTAAGCGATCCAGGGATGTACATTAGGGGGGCGGACGCGATCATCATACCTGTCACAAATCCGAGCGGTATGAAAGTGCGAGCGGTAGAATCGCTCGCGTGCGGAAAGCCTGTTGTGGCGACGCCCGAAGCAGTCCAAGGACTTCCCGAGGATTTGAGGGCTATGACCTACGTGGCCAGCACGGCAGACGAATTCGTTGAAGCGCTTAAAGGTATTCGCGACGGGAGGTTGAGAAACAAAACGAATGCCTCGCTTTTCTTCCGTCGTATGCAGAAACACAGTGTGGATGATGTCCTCAGTTACGTTTCGAAAAAACGACAGGCCGTGAAGTCACGAATCGCACTGCTTGGTTCACGCGGGATACCGGCCAAATACGGTGGATTTGAGACGTTCGCGGAACGCGTGGCTCCGGCGCTCGCCGCTGAAGGTCGTGAGGTGTGGGTGAGCTGCGAGGGTGCCGCTCCGCCACGGGCCTCCGAGTACAAGGGAGTCAAGCTCTTTTACTTTCCGTTCAAGCCGTTCAGGCTGTTAAGACGGGCGTTCTACGAGACCGTTTACGACGTCTATTCCCTCGTGCGGGCGAGCCTGACATGCGACTGTATGATCATGCTGGGCTATGGCGCTGGGCTCTTCTTCTTCATTCCGAAGCTCTTCAGAAAAAAAATCGCGGTGAACGTGGACGGCCGGGAATGGACCCGCGAAAAGTATAACTCGCTTGTAAAGACTGCTCTTCGTGTCAACGAGCTGCTTGCGCTCCGCTACGCCGATGTCGTGATCGCCGACTCGCGGGTAATCCAGGCGTACCTCAAGGCGTCGCAGGGGAGGGAATCGACCTTCATCTCGTACGGCGCCGATGTGCCCGCGAGCGTGCGATGGGACCCTTCTCGGCTTGGGGCGCTGCCCGGCGACCTCGGCAGCTTGGAGAGCGGCGAGTACTTCCTGGTCGTCGCGCGCCTTGAGCGGGACAACAACATCAGCATGATGGTCAAGGGCTTCTTGGCCGCGCGCACCGACAAGAAGCTCGTCATTGTCGGGAACTTCGTAGACTCGAGCTATGAGCACTGCGTTCACGCGTTCATCGCGGACCACCGATGCGGCGATCGCGTCTCGTTTGTCGGGGGAGTCTACGAAAAGGACCTTTTGACTATGTTGCGTCGGCACTGTTGTGCCTACCTCCACGGGCACTCAGCGGGAGGCACTAACCCTTCGCTGCTCGAGGCTATGATAGCGCGCAACCTCATCATTGCCCACGACAACCCGTGCAACCGGGAGGTGTGCGACCGCTTTGCCTTGTTCTTCAACGACCCCGCGAGCCTGCGGACCGCGATCGAATCAGTTGGGGACGAGCCAGAAGCGTACGACACGCTTCGAGACGGCGTGTTTGACCGGGCGAAAAAGGAATACACATGGGATCACGTCATTGGCGAATACGAGGCGCTACTTAACGACGTACTGTTATGCGCGAAATGAAGCTGCTTTTTGTCAACTGCGTGGAAACAACCGCGGTGGGCGGAATCAACACGGCGGTGCGCGAGGTAGGCGGGGCTCTCGCGCACCGTGGACATCGTGTTACGGTGGTTCAACCTAATCTTCATCACTGCCCGCCGGAAGAGCTCTACCATGGGTTCAGAATCGAGCGGGTGCGCGCGCCCTTGGCGGACCTCCTGTACGGGTTCGACGTCCTTCTGCGGAAGGATATTGCTGCGCTGTACCGTGCGACGACCCCTGAGGTGGTTCACGTGCACGGCATCCACTCGCTATTTTCGCCTGAGGCAGTCTACTTAATCAGACGGATGGACGCCGACGTCCCACTGGTGTTCTCCTTCCACTTGGACGTGTACCGGGAGCGTTTTTTGGGGCGACTGCTCTGGGACGCATATAAACAACTCGGAAAAAAGATGGTCGGCGCGCTCACCCACGTCATCGCGTTTTCCCAGTTTGAAGCCGAGATGATCGCGCGCGAGTTTCACGTGCCCCACGAGCGGCTGTCCGTGATACCGCACGGCGTGAGGGTCATGGATACGCGCAAAACTCGTGCGCCGGGAGCCGGCCCGCGTCTCCTATACGCCGGTCACCTGTTGAAGCGAAAGAACGTGCAGGCGATCGTCGAAAGCTTAGATGTGCTCGTGCACCGGGAAAAGGTGCCAGGCGCCTCGCTGACAATCGTTGGCGCGGGCCCCGAGCGGGCACGCATCAGCCGTTTGATACGCGACCGCGGGTTGGAAGCGCATGTGACGCTGAAACCGTTTTTGGCGTCAGCAGACCTAGTTCGTGAGATGAAACGCGCTGATCTGCTCGTGCTGCTGTCAAACTCAGAAGCGTATGGCATCGTCGTTGCAGAGGCGCTCGCGCTGGGTACGCCGTGTATCGTGGCGGACTCGACCGCGCTGCACGAGTTCGTCGCCGAGCCCGGCTGTTTTGGAGTTGATTACCCTCCTGACTCCCAAAAGGTCGCCCGGCTCATCACGGAGGTTTTTGAGAGCACGGCGCAGGTGGGGCCGTTCAGCGGCAAGATACGCACGTGGGAGGCGGTTGGTCGCGCCTACGAACGGCTGTACTGTCGGTGCGTCGAGGGCGATTTGTGAGAGGTGCAGCGGCTGTCCCTCGGTCGCGGAGGCGCTCGTTGCGGGGGCTGCGCACATCGTCGTGACGACGTGTTGGCTTCCCGCGGCACTCCAAACGCAAAAGTCAATCCTTGCGGCCGCTCGTTCTACTCACGACGAACCAGGCGAAACCGAGCAGGTAAACGACCCCAACACCGCCAACGAGCCACAGCCGATATGGCGTCAGGGCACCGCTCACATCCATCAGGGTTGAAGGAGCGCCCGGGGCAGCTCCTGTGCTGACCGTCACCTGACGATCAAGTGTTGTGAACTGCACGCCTTCCTCGGTTTTTACATAATCAATGTAGTCACGCAACAGCTGCACCTTGCGCGCGTCGACCGAGCCTCCGGGCCCGTTGAAAGTCCAGTAGTGGTACGCGACAACTAGCGTACTGTTGTTGGGATCGCTGAAGAACTGGTCGGTCTCGTTTTTTGCGAGCTGAAAGCTTTTGGTGAGTGTGGTGTAGTTCGCGCCGCTGATCGAAATGGTAGCCGCTTCAACCCGTATCCCGCTCTCGCGTCCCTGCAGCGCTGGATCCCCCGCGCCTGTGCAATATTCTGTGAATCCGAGTGCACGCAACGCTTCGAGTGTGGTAAGGTCGCCGTGGTCATAGGGCGGAACAAACGTGGTTGGTGTTATCCCAAACGCGTCCGCGATGTCGTTTCGTCCCTGCCGTATCGCATTGTACTGCACGTCAAAGGGCTCTCCGGCAAACTCGCTCATGTTGCTCGGGCCAGCTAAACCGTCGTTTATATGGGTGTACCCGTGCTGCGCGAACTCGAACAACGGGTTTGTGGCAATCGAGCGCATGTAATTGTAGAACGCAGGCTCTTGGAGCAACTCGTTGGCGAGTGTGTTTGTGCCGGGGAAGTTTGGACCGAAAAGTACGGGCGTACCGTCAGGGAACAGTTGAGCGTCGTTGCCTTGAGACGCGGGGTGTGGTATGATCGCCAGTGTCACTGGGACATTCTCGTCGATATGAACCTGATTGACGGCTTCTAAAGAATCAATGTCTCTCCCGGGCTTCGGTGCAACGTCATCATCGCGAAAAATTACGTACTTTTTCGTTTGAGCTGGTTGAGCACTGATCTGCGCAGCACTGATCTGCGCTGTGGAAAATAACGTTGCCAAAACGAGTATAGCGCTGATGAGGATCGTGCGCCTCGCCATTGATTCTCTTGCACCGGTTGTTAGTGTTAAGGGACTTCCGCCAGCGTGACCAACTGGATGACCGGATGCTCTTACTTGCGCGCTGCGATGCGGCTGCAATGTAGCTACAGAAGGTTCGTATTTAACCGTTCCGCTTGGCGATCCCTTCTTTACTGCATGAGCGACCAGCAAAGGTGCGCAGAGGCTGCATACGCACGCGATCGACTTAACCACGAACCAGCTGTTTTTGTCAAGTCCGGCGTTCGTCGAAAGCAAGTATAGGTCACGCCTCTCGCCAATCTTACGTAATGACGAAGCACATCGAGCCCCACGCAACGCCTCTAGACTCCGACCTTTGAGCGCGGATCAATGATTGCGTGCCCGCCTAAACGACAGACAGCGAGCACCTGTGCGTGTCCAGTAACAGCGAGGCTGAAAGTGTTTTGTGGGCTGCAGCTCGCGATCCTCGCACGGGGCTTTTTGTGAGGCTGCTTGACCCACCTGTTCGACAGATGGCACTACACGTCTTCAGTCTGTGCGAGTCGCAAGCGTTTCTGATCCAAGGGGGACGTGTCGACGAGGGCGAGCTTTAACCAGCCCGTCTCACTTCTTTCTAAGGCGGCACTTTGTTGTGTAAGGCAAAGTGCTACGCGCTGTTTGTCCCAGCAGGCGACTTCGCGGCACTTTGATTGTGCCACGGGGGCTTAGGCGCGTCGCGAAGCACCAAGTCGACCGATATCACTTGCCCAGATCGGAGCGGCCCAGATCGGAGCGCCGAGCAGGTCCACGCGTTGCAGGACTTGGCAGCGAGCAATTCTTTTTGCCGCGCGTTGATCAGTCTGCTGGAACCAATGGAATTGCGCGGCTGATTGAGTTTTAGCGCGGCCTTTGTCGCCACATGCTTCCCGTCCAACGGCCGCTATCGTGCTCGGCTTGCGCTGGGTTACAAGAAACAGTCGGATTAACCCTCGTTTCAGTTTCGCTCTCTTTAATCCTCCTTTTAACGCTGCCCCGCCTTTTAAAGGTTTGGGGTACCCCTCAAGAGGGGCCCCCTGCAGCCTCATTCGCGCTATGATCCGTCTCACTGACTCATGTTCGAACGGTGTGCATGTTGGCAAAAGTGAATGCATGTACGTGTAGGACTTCTCACTACACTCATTAAGAAACTAGATATAGAGCACGAGCAAACAACTGAATCACGAAGCACGCTCGTTCGGCTCTTCTATATTCTTTCGCGGGTAACGAAATTGCCCACTGAAGGCGTATCCATGAAGGCCACCGACGTCATATCCATGAAACTCAGCAATCCACTCGAAGCAAACGACTGGGACATCGCCACGTTCTTCAAGCTCATTGCCTCGCTTCAGGTATCCGTCTGGATCGTCATAGCTCTAGACGCCGTCGGGGTGCACGTGCCGATTCTACGGGAGGGGCTAGTACTCGTTTACCTGCTCTTCGTGCCCGGCATCGTTCTTTTGCGGGTTCTCAGGTTGCACGAGCTCAATGTCACTGAAGGTTTTTTTTACACGGTGCTCTTAAGCGTGGCAACGATTATGCTCACGGGCCTCTTTATGAACACCGTCTACGTTCGTGGCATTACGTCCACGCCGCTCACACTCGTTCCGTTCATCGCCACGATGAGCGGGGTTATCCTGGCGCTTTGTGTGTTAAGCTATCACCGCGACCGGGATTATTCTCGCTCTGCAACGATCGACGCGCGCGTAGCCCTTTCGCCAGTGACGCTGAGTCTGTTGCTGCTGCCCTTCATGGGTGTCTTTGGGGCGTACCTCTTCAACGCAAGTGGCACGAGCGTCGGAACCGTTCTCGTGCTGCTCGCCGTCGCCGCCCTGATTCTCGTATGTGGCTTTACCCGTTACGTGCCGAAACGCTACTACTCTCTCGCGATCGTGGCGATCGCCCTTGCGCTGCTACTCCACAACGCCCTGGTGACGAACTACCTGTGGGGATTCGATATCCAATTCGAACACTTGGTAGCACAAACTGTCGTCAACAACGGTTTCTGGGGTGCCCCTCCGAACTTCAGTGCAAATGCAATGAACCTCAATGCGATGTTGAGCATTACTATGCTCGCTCCGCTGCTCTCTATCGCGACCGGCATGAGCGTGACGTGGGTCCTCAAGCTCGTTTATCCGCTACTCTTCGCTCTGGTGCCCCTCGGTCTCTATAGACTGTACGAAAAGCAAACATCCCCTCGCGTTGCTCTATTTGGCGTGTTTTTTTTTATGGTGACCTTTTCATTCTACACAGAGATGCTTACCATGGCGCGCGAGGAAATTGCTGAGCTATTTCTTGTTGCGCTGCTGCTGCTGCTCGTGGAAAAACAGATGCGCAGGACGCCGCGGTTGTTTCTCTTCGGATTATTTGGCTTTTCGCTGATCGTCTCACACTATGCAATGACGTACATCTTTCTCTTTTGTTTCATTCTGGCGTGGCTCATGCTTCTGGTGGTGGGGAGCTTCGACGTGAGAGCGCTGACGCAAAGGGTCGCCCGCACTCTAGGTGCTGACGGCTCGGTGCCGCCGTTTCGTCGGTCGCGCCGACTGCGCAGCAATACCGGCTTGAGTGCGGGTTTCGTTGTCGGCTTCACACTACTCGCAGCTGTTTGGTACCGCTTTGCGAATAACTCAGAGCCGTTTGACGCGTTTGCGCACATATTCACGAGAACTCTCGTGTACCTCGGACTACCGCCGCTTGCCCAAATTAGCGGGGCACCGAACGCCTCCGACATACCAGCCCCCACCGTTATCTCACTAGCGAACGGGCCCTCTACTACTATTACAGGGATTCAATCAATTCTTACGTATCAGCTTCCGTTGCACCAGGTCACTGAGTATCTCCTCTTCATCGCGCTGATTACAGCAATCGTGGGCATTTTTTTCGCCTTGAAAGACCGATCAAGGCTTAAATTCTCGAATGAGTACCTCGCGTTTTCTGCCGCTATGTTGGTCGTTCTGTACCTTTGTCTCGTAGAGCCCGCGTTTGCTGCGAGTTTAAACCTCTCACGCTTCGTGCAAATAGCACAGATAGTGCTGAGCGTGTTTCTCGTCCTGGGCTTTGCGGGGATTTTCAGCGTGGTTAAGAAACGAGGCGCCACGGTCGTTTCACAAGGAACGATATCCCCTCCGTTTAAGGCCTTGGCGTGTTTTATGGTCGTATTGTTGCTGTTTAACGCGGGGCTCTTGTACAAAGTGGGGGGCGAAATCAACGATAGTTCAACCCTCATAGCGTTAGACGCGAGTGCCGACTTTGGAAAGTTCAACGATCAAGAAATGGTTGCGGCGAAGTGGATAGGAGCAAACGCCTCTCGTGGCATCATCGCCGCTGATGACTTCCGATACTTTGCTGTCCTCACGTTCGCTCCAGCTCAAGCGAGGACGCTCGCTGCCGGAGGTTCTTGGGCGAATCTGCAGTCAGGGTCGTACATCTATCTCGGTACTCCCAACCTGCAAACGGGGAAACTCGTCGTCGGTTTGAACCCCGTAACGAGTCTGCCCACGGAACAGGACGCGAGCTACTACGTTGGAGGCAGCAACCTCATTTACTCTAACGGTTACGCTCAAGTCTATCAGACGAACGGATAATCGGTCTCACACGCCGTTTTTCGGCTGCAGCGAGTCCCTATCAATCGCAGATTTCCTGATGCAGGCATCAACGGTTGGCGAGCTTCACGTTGATGTCTTCTCAAGCAACGTGCATACGACAGGGCACAGAGCCACCGCATAGCTCAGTCGCCCCTGAAAGCAGGGGGCCTTTTCAAGCCGCGTGTGATCGCATTTGGGGCGCAAGCAAACATTTATGACCCGGCGCGTACGACTCAGAGCCGCGTGAATCGTAATACCGCCCTCACCGTGTTTCTTGCCATCGTTTTAGTCCTCGCGATTTTTGGAGTGATACTGATCGTGGTGCTCCCCCAGCCAGGTGAGCCGTTCACCGAGCTGTTCCTTCTGGGCCCCGGTGGGAACGCGAGCGACTACCCTACCAATCTGACCGTCGGCCAGACGGCCAACGTGACCGTCGGCGTTGTTAATCACGAGAACGCGAACGCCAACTACACCCTGGTGGTCAGCCTCGATAACGCGCCTGTCGCCTCGCGGTCATTCAGCCTGGCGAACAACGGGCAGTGGGAAAACTCCATCCCGTTCGCGCCAACGCACAGCGGCATGGGGCAGAAGCTGGAGTTCGACTTATACAAGGGCAGCGACCCGAGCGTGTACCGCTCGGTATACCTCTACCTCACCGTGACGTGAGAGCGAGAAGCCGGCTTTTTTTGCGTGCGCCCGCACAGGCGGGTTTCGATGGCCCATCCACGCTCGGTAGCATTGGCGCTCGACAGCTACGAGTAATATGTAGTTGAAGTCGCCGAATTTGGGATCAGCGCAGTTGTAACGCCACTAGGCCATCGAGCGCTACAGCAAATTCTTATAGATGCAACACGGTCATTGATGATGACTGTTACGAAGGTGAAATAATGCCCACAGCACTGATAACCGGCATCACAGGACAAGACGGGTCATATATGGCAGAGTACCTCTTGGAAAAGGGCTACGAGGTCTACGGTCTGGTAAGGAGGCTGAGCACCCCCAACGAATCACGCATCATGGCGTCGCTAGATCGGCTCGTATTGCTCGAGGGAGACGTCACCGACCAGTCATCGCTCAACGTCGCCGTTGAGACGGCGATGCCTGACGAGATTTACAACCTTGCTGCACAGTCGTTCGTCGCCACGTCGTGGAATCAACCAGTATTGACGGGTGACGTGACGGGGCTCGGCGTGGTGCGCATGCTGGAAGCCGTGCGGCACTTGAGCCCTGATGCGCGTTTCTACCAAGCCTCCAGCAGCGAGATGTTCGGCACGTCGCCGCAGCCCTCGAAAAGCGAGGCTACGCCATTTCACCCGCGAAGCCCCTATGCCGTTGCGAAAGTGTATGGACATTACGCTACGATCAATTATCGTGAGAGCTATGGGTTGTACTGCTGCAACGGCATCTGCTTCAACCACGAATCTCCGCGGCGCGGCATTGAGTTCGTAACGAAAAAGATCTCAGATGGGGTCGCGCGCATCGCCTGCGGCCGGGCAAACGTGATCCGCTTGGGCAACCTCGACGTGCGACGCGATTGGGGCTTTGCCGGCGATTACGTGAAGGCGATGTGGCTCATGCTGCAGCAGGATGAGCCTGATGATTACGTGATCGCCACCGGCGAGAACCATTCGGTGAGGGACTTCGCTGCGCTTGCCTTCGATCGCGTCGGCCTGGACTGGGAGAAGTACGTCAAAATGGACGAGCGATTTATGCGGCCCGCGGAAGTACCTGATTTGAAGGGAGACGCGTCAAAAGCCCGTGCCGGGTTGGGCTGGGCACCCGAGACCTCGTTTGAGGCGCTCGTGCATATGATGGTGGATGCCGATGTGGCACGATACAGTCAAGCCTGAGGGATTAACGCTTACTCGTCTCTTTACTGCGCACGCCGTCGCCGTTGAACACGTCAAAGCCCAACGCGGGTCACCGACGGCCGAGCATCCAAGATGAGGGTGACGTTGATTCGTGGGCGGGGGATAGAGCCGGGCATCAACAAGATAGCGCGGGCTCTCGCAACGCACGGCTATTCGGTCAAGCTGTTGATTTGGGATCGCGATGGCGTTGCTGAATCGTATAATACGGGGCTGTATCGCACGCACAAGTGTAGGATCAGGGCCCCATATGATCGACCCTCGGCGCTGCTGTATCTGCCGTTCTGGTGGGCATATGAGCTCGTATTCCTTCTGCGAGACGACAGCGATGTCATACACGCAAGCGACTTTGACACGCTGTTCCCGGCCATACTCGCCAAACTCATCGGGAAGCGAAAGCTCTGCTATTTCATCTACGACTTCTATGCAGATAATCTGCCCGATGGGGGATTGTGGGGGCTGACAAAGCGCATTAGGCGGTTCGTCGCGCACCTTGAGCGCACGGGAATCGGCTTCGCTGACGTGCTGTTTTTGGTGGATGAGTCGCGCCTTGAAGAGGTCGACGGAGCACACATTAACGAGCTCTATTACGTGAACAACTCCCCGGTTGACTGCGTAACACAGCCCCGCGCGAGTGCAGGAACCGCATCGAGGGTGTCGCCCGACGAGATGGTCATATTTTATGCAGGGGCGACGCACCGCTCTCGCGGGCTCAACTACATGTTCGACGCGGTGAGCGGCGTCGAAGGCGTGCGGCTCAAAGTGGCGGGGCCGATCACTGACAACGAACGGGTCCTTGACGAGCTGAACCGCGTCGGGAGCAAGGCGCAGTATCTCGGGTTCTTGCCCTCGTACGACGACGTCATCAGGGAGACGCTGAAGGCGGATCTCTTGTTCCGGTTTGAGGATCCTCGGATCCCCAAGACGAAGTACGCGAGCCCCGCTAAACTGTTTGAAGCGATGATGTGCGGAAAGCCGATCATCGTAAGCGATGAGAGTGCAATGGCGAACATCGTTCGAAATGAGCGGTGCGGGGTGGTGGTGCCGTACGGCGACGTGCCTGCGCTCACTGACGCGCTGAAAACGTGCAGGGAGGACCCGTGGCTCCGCGCCGAGCTAGGTAACAACGGGCGTAAGGCGTACGAAGAACGTTACAGCTGGGAGATTATGGAGGAACGCGTGCTTAGGGGCTACCGCTCTCTTGGCAAGCTCGCGCGCGCAGTTTGAGGATTGCTGTGAATGTCTTAGACATCACTATTCACGTAGGTCTCTCGCAGCCGAAGAATGGGTCACAGGAGAGGTACGCCAATCTGGTAAAGCAGCTCACCGCCAGAGACAACAGCGTTATCGTGCTCGAAGCCGCGGAGTTCGTTGATCCTCAAGACGCGACGCTCGCCACGATTTACTCGTACAGCGACCTCAAGTTCGTCGGTCGGACGCTGCGCGTTTTTCGCGACCTCGCACCGAGCTTTGCGCGCAGCGTCATAAGAATACTGCGTGAGAACGCTGTCGACCTCATTCAGATATCGCATCCGAGCGGCGCTTTTGCCGTGAAGCTCGCCACTCTGCTGACAGCCAGCAGTGCTCCGCTTGTCTATGCCCCTCACAACGTCGAATCGGAGCTCGTGCGCGAAACTTTTTCCAACGACCCGCAGTATACCAGGATCGAACGGTTGGTCCTTCCGCGGTATGTCTTCCTGCTTGAGCTGCTCGTCTGCCGGTTTGTCGCGCAGCACGTTATCGCGGTAAGCGAACACGATAGGGACATCATCATTAGGCGGTTCCGGCTTCCCCCTGGAAAGATAAGCGTCATTCCGTCTGGCTGTAGCTTGGATCGGTTGCCGACGGTCGAGGAGAAAGCTCGCGCGCGGCGTGAGCAAGGTATAAGCGAGCACGCGCGCGTCATCGTGTTTCACGGCTTCTATGCGTACCCACCCAACCGCGAAGCGTTTGACCTCATCGAGCTGTACCTCGCACCTCGATTACGAACGGTCAACTCAAACGTTTTATTTTTGGTGGGCGGCACCGGCGCGCCGACCTTTGAGCGAGAGAATGTGCGTTCAGTTGGCTTCATAGAGGACTTGCCGCGCTTTCTCGTGGCAGGAGAAATAGCAACCGTGCCTATAGGTGCCGGAAGCGGAACGCGGCTAAAGATCTTTCAATACATGAATAGCGGGCTTCCCATCGTAACCACTGAAAAGGGTATTGAGGGCATATCAGCGCGTGACGGGGAACACGCGCTCATCGTGCCGAGGATCGACGAACGATTCGTTGATAAAGTGGCGTACCTTCTTGAAAATGAACGCGAACGAGCACGGTTGGGTGCCAACGCACGAAAGCTCCTCGAAGAGAAGTACACGTGGGACGCCATCGGCGCGCAATTGCTCGCCGTGTACAAGCGTGTGCTGGAGGGCCGCCATGGTTCTTAATCCTCTCCTGATGAACGATTGGCCGCGCAAAAAGACGCTAACGGCAGTTCTCACGCTGCAGTTTCTTGTCTGGGCCCTCATCGGACTCGACGCGGCAGGGGTGCAGATACCGCTTTTGCAGGGCCTCTTTGCCTCCGTGTACCTCTTGTTCATTCCCGGTATCCTCGTCCTTCGGGCTCTCCGCCTCCACCAGCTCGGCGCCGTGCGCACGCCGCTCTTCGCGGTTGGCTTGAGCCTCGCGGCCGTCATGGGTACAGGACTTCTCATGACAACGTTGTATCCGCTGCTCGGGTTCGAGCGGCCGCTCGCGCTTGTCCCTGTTGTGGTGACAGAAAGTGCGATTATCACCTTCCTTGCGGTACTGAGTTATTGGCGCGACCAGGGTTCAGCTGAGGACGGCGTCGTCGATCGACGTGAGGTGCTGACGCCGCCCGTGTTGGCGCTGTGTGTGCTCCCCTTCTTGAGCATATTTGCAACGTACGCGATGAATGGGTACGGCAACAACGTGCTCTTGCTCGCGCTAATCATCATCATCGCGATAACGGCGCTTTGGGTAAGCACGTCCGCATCCGTTCCAAAGGAGGTCTATCCTCTCGCGGTATTCGTCATCGCGCTCGCTCTCCTCTATAGTGGATCGCTTATCTCGTCTTACGTTTGGGGATTTGACATCCAAACGGAGCTCTCTACCGCGAACGCCGTGCTTGCGAACGCGCAGTGGAATGTGCATGCATCTGGCGCAATCAACGGCGTGCTGAGCATTACGCTGCTCGCTCCACTTATCTCGATCGTGTCAGGCGTGAGCGTGACGTGGATTTTCAAGACGATCTATCCCCTCTTATTTGCCCTCGTTCCAGTAGGCCTGTTCGTCGTGTTTCAAAAACAAACGAGCGACCGGATTGCCCTCTTGGCCTCGTTCTTTATCACGTTCCTGTTCACTTTTTTGAGCGAAATGCCGGCACTTGCGAGACAGGAAATCGCCGAGCTGTTTCTGGTTCTGCTCTTAATCTTGCTGGTGGACAAAGGCGTCGGGCGCTCGGCCGGGACAGCACGCCTTTACGCGCTCTGTGCAGTGTTCGCAGCATCTCTTGTTGTGTCGCACTACGGGCTTGCGCTCATCTTCATCGTGTATCTAGTCGTCGCCTGGCTTGCGCTCTTCCTCATCGACAACCCAGCTATGCGCCGCCTGCAAAGGCGCGCCTTTTCCGGGCAGCCCGCAAAGCCGTCGTCGCGTCCGAAACGGATGCTGACGCTGCCCTTTGTCCTGTTCTTTGCTGCTTTCACTGCCGCGTGGTACGCGACACTTGGGTCCGCGGCACTAAGCTCTGAAATCGCACCTAAGTTCACCGCCATTGGCAACATGTTTCTCCCTAACGTTCTTGTCGTAATCGCGATCGGCGCTGCGGCGTATGCCTGCGCCTTCGTAATCGTCTACGTGCTCGCCCGACGAGTTCAGCGGAGGACATCAACGTTGCCGCGACTCTTTGGGGCGCCGGTCGCCATCCTCTCCGCATCTTTCGCGCTCGCGCGCTATTACGGG
>Ga0247847_1000027_pt1 | contig 55554 bp, 55 predicted proteins | sample PFST25metaG_FD_186002 | JGI IMG/M metagenome (GOLD analysis project Ga0247847, IMG submission 186002) | Peat soil microbial communities from Stordalen Mire, Sweden - P.F.S.T25 | ecosystem: Environmental > Terrestrial > Soil > Wetlands > Peat | place: Sweden: Norrbotten County, Stordalen Mire...
CTGCTTACATTCACGGCCAGCCCGCCCCGCTCCTAGGAGCAGACGAGTCACACGCGCCGAAGGCGCGCCGACTCGTACTCGGAGGCAATACCGCGAAAAGTCTTCGCCGGCCTTAGCCGGCGGACTTTTCGCGGAGAGGTGGGCGGTACTGGGCTTGAACCAGTGACCCCCAGCTTGTCGAGCTGGTGCTCTCCCAACTGAGCTAACCGCCCCGGTCCCAGATTCTAGCGACGCCTCGGCTCCCGTAGACCGCTTCTAGAACATCTCCGGGCACCAGGGCGCCGGAGAGCTGATAAAGAGACGATCGGCGCAGGCGATCCCGCCCGGGCGAAGCTCCTCGACCAGACCGGCAGCGGCCAGCTGAGCGAAGCTGAAGCCGCCCATGAAGACGCTCGCCAGCTCGCGCACGTCGAGGCGCAGGTCGGCCTCGCCGCCGGCGCGCGAGATCTCGCCCTCCTCGATCCGGTAGCAGCCCTCGTTCCAGGGGCAGAAGGAGTCCGCGACCTCCAGCACCAGTTGCTCGCTGCTTGCGAAGGAGCGGGCCCTGAGCGCCGACTCGACGTCCACCAAGCGCAACCAGATGCCGTCCTGGGCGCGCAGACGCAGCCGCCTCGGCTCGGCGAGGAGGAAGAAGAGCGGATGATCGATCGGCATGTACTCGACGTGGATCTGCGCCATCAGGTCGATGTCGAACAGGTAGCGCCAGACGGCAGCGGTGGCGGCGATATCTGCGCCGATCGCCTCGCGTATCTCGAGCGTCGAGTTGGAGCGCCCCTCGACGAAATCGGTTCGGTGCCGGTAGAGGGCGTAACCGGCGGGCTTACCCTCACGCTCGAAGAGCACACGGATCAGCGGCCCGGCGCCGTGACGGTCGCTTGGGCGATCGTCCAACTGCCTCAGTTCCCACGACTCGTGCGTGCGCGAGATCATGCCCGGAGTATTCGGCGCCACCTGCTCGTAAACGCCGGGTAAGGTCTCGAGCGCCTCCTCGGCACAGACCTGGCGCGCTTCCAACCGCTCCCAGTGCTTGCGAAAACGGGTGTGGGCGCGGTCGATGCGGATTTCGCAGTTGATCGAGGTCATGCCACAGCCGAAGCGACCGTAGATCGTCTCCTCGGCCACCCAGAGCGCCGCGACCGACTCGCCGCGGTCGCGCGCGCCATCGAGCAGCTGCTTCATCAGCTTGCTCAGAATGCCCCGCCGCCGGTGAGTGGGGCTCACGCCGACGAGCGTGACGCCCGCGGTCGCCACCGGTCCGCCCGGAATCGTCATCTGGAACGGGTAGGAACTTGCCGAACCGACGACTTCTTCGCCGTCGAAAGCGGCGTTGATGCGGTCCGCCGACAGCATGCGCCGGAAGTTCGAGATCAGCTCCTCGCTCGGCTCCTCACTGAAGTACTGCCAGATCGGGCTGATGCCGGCGGCGAACTCCTCGTCTTTACAGGTGCGGATCTCGATGGTCACGGTGCTCTCCCCTTCGTCGGCGCCTATTCCAGCAGTAACTCACGCCGGTCGCAATTCGCTGCCCGAATTCGAGTACGGCGGAAAAGACGCAGTAGCGGAGCACGAGGCTCCAGCCCGACGCTCAGTGTGCGATCTTCTCCAGCGGCGCATATTCCAGCATCAATCGCCGTTCGCTCGTCTCGCCCGCGAAGCGGACGGTGACGACCCCGCCCGGCTCGATGCGAGTGACCACTCCCTCGCCGAGGGTGTTGTGGCGAACCGAGTCGCCGGTCGACAGCTCGGGCAGATCGGTGCGCGGCGTGGCGCTTCCGGCCGGCGGCTTGTAGCCCGACCAGGAGGAGCCGCGCAGTCGCTCGCGCTTGATCCAGCGCTCGGGCAACTCGTCGAGGAAGCGCGAGGGCAGGTTGTAGTCGTGGCGGCCATAGAGCGAGCGCGAGGAGGCGTGCGTGAGCGTGAGCCGCTCCATGGCCCGCGTCATCCCGACGTAACAGAGGCGCCGCTCCTCCTCGACTCCCTGTTCCTCGATCGAGCGGGAGTGCGGGAAGATTCCCTCCTCCATGCCGATGATGAAGACCGCTCGGTACTCGAGCCCCTTGGCGTTGTGCAGTGTCATCAGGGTGACGTCACTTCGCTCCTCGGCCAGCGCGTCGGAGTCGGAGTAGAGCGAGATCTCCTGCAGGAACTCGGCCAGCACCGGATGATCGCCCGAGGCCGCGTACTCGCGCGCCACGCCTACCAGCTCCTCCAGGTTCTCGATCCTGCCGGCCGCCTCGACCGTGCGCTCCGCTTCGAGCGACTCCAGGTAGCCGCTCCGCTTCAGCACCGCCTCGACTAGCTCCGACAGCTCCAGCTCCTGCGCCGCCGACTGGAGCGACTGGATCAGCGTATGGAAGCTCGTGACTGCGCGCAGCGAGGCGGTCGAGATCCCCGCCTCTTCCGCTCGGCCCAGCGCCTGCCAGAGCGAGCTGCCCTGGGCGTCGGCGAAGGCCTGCAGCCGCGCCAGCGTCGTGGAGCCGATGCCGCGCCGCGGCCGGTTGGCGATGCGGAGCAGCGAGACGGCGTCGAGCGGGTTGTCGACCACCTGCAGGTAGGCGACCAGATCCTTGATCTCGGCTCGCTCGTAGAAGCGCGGGCCGCCGATCACGCGGTAGCCGATCTCCTGGCGCACGAGCACGTCCTCGAGCACGCGCGACTGGGCGTTGGTGCGGTAGAAGACGGCGATCTCGGAGCCCGAGTAGCCCTCGTCTATCAACTTGGCGATCGAGGCCGCGACGTAGCGCGCCTCGGCGTGCTCGTCCTCGACCTCCACGACCTGCACCGGGTCGCCGTTGCCGAGCTCCGACCAGAGCCTCTTCTCCTTGCGCTCGCGGTTCTGGACAATCACCCCGTTCGCCGCCTCGAGGATGGACATCGTCGAGCGGTAGTTCTGTTCCAGTGCGATCTGGCGCGCCTCGCCGAAGTCGCGCTCGAACTCGAGGATGTTGCGGATGTCGGCGCCGCGGAAAGCGTAGATCGACTGGTCGGGATCACCGACGGCGAAGACGTTCTTGTGCTTGGCCGCGAGCAGCTGCAGCAGCCTGTACTGGGCGTGGTTGGTGTCCTGGTACTCGTCCACCAGTACGTAGCGAAAGGCCGTCTGCCAGCGCTTGAGCGCCTCGGGGAAGCGATCGAGCACCTGCACGGTCAGGTAGAGCAGATCGTCGAAGTCGAGCGCGTTGGCCGCGAAAAGCTTGCGCTGATAGAGCTCGTACACCTCGGCGACGGTGCGGTCGTAGAAAGAGGAGACGCGGGCCATGTACTCCTCGGGGCCGACGAGCGCGTTCTTGGCGTTCGAGATCTGAGAGTGAATGCCGCGCGGTGGGAAGCGCTTGGGGTCGCGCTCCAACTCCTTGAGGCAGATCGTGGCCAGGCGAACCTGGTCGGCCTGGTCGTAGATGGTGAAGCTGGAGCGATAGCCGAGGCGCTGTATCTCCGAGCGCAGGATGCGGCCGCAGGCGGCGTGGAAGGTCATGATCCAGGCTCGCTCGGCCACCGGGCCGAGCAGCGAGATCAGGCGCGAGCGCATCTCCCCCGCCGCCCGGTTGGTGAAGGTGATGGCCAGGATCTCGTGCGGCTTGACGCCACAGGCGCGGATCAGATGGGCGACCCGGTAGGTGAGCACGCGTGTCTTGCCCGAGCCGGCGCCGGCGACGACCAGCAGCGGCCCCTCGGTGGAGAGCACCGCGTCGCGCTGAGCCTCGTTCAACTCGGCTAGATAGTTCTCGTCGGGCACGGAGACCATGCTATCGGCGGCAACGGGAGGCCCCCGGCAGGCTTCGTCTTGTCCGCCCGAGTTGGGGAAGAAAGGTCACGATTCCGTCACGTTTCAAGCTCAAATTCGGGATTGGGTCGAGGGTACGATCGCAGCGGGGAGGAGGTTGGTGCTCCTGCGCAACGCGCGATTCGTTTATCCACCGACCGGCTCCCCCGGCGCCGGCGGCTCGTCCCAGACGATCTCGGTGTGCAAGCGGCGGCCGAAGCGCTCGAGCATGCGAACGAGCTCGGGACCGACCGCGAGCGCGATCACAAACGAGCCCAGCGTGTGGGCGAGCGTGAAGGCGAAGCCCGTCGCCAGCGAGTATGTCAACCCGGCCCAGGTATGCGGGTATTGATACCACCAGTAGAATGCATCCATAGCGGTCGAGAAGCCGTAGGAGAGAAGCGCGCAGAGAAGCGCGAAGACAAGCCGGCGACGCACTAGCGAGCCGGCAAGCGCTCCGACCGCCCCACAGAGCGCCCAGAGAACCATCTGCCATGGCGTCCAGGGGCCCTGGATGAGGAAGAAGTTCGAGACGAGCGCCCCCAGAGCTCCCACCGAAACGCCGATCCGCAGCCCGAAGGCGGCGCCGGTGGTGATGACGATGACCGTCATTGGCTGAACGCCGGGAAAGGGATGGACAAGCAGGCGCCCGGCCACGGCGATCCCCGTCAGGGTGGCGATCAGGGCCACCTCCTTGGCCGAGTCGGGGCCCGATTCGACGAAGGCACCGAGCGCTACGGCCAGCGCCACGCCCAACGCGATCGCGGCCATCACCCACTGCCCGCTGACAAAGCCCAGCGCCAGCGCCGAGGTCTCCACCAGTACGGCGAGTAGATAGCCAGCCCAGCTACGCACTTACCAGCACCCCCTGCTCGGCGAGCGATACGACGCGGTCGGCGACGCTGCGGGCGAAGGCCCGGTCGTGGCTTACCAGCAGAGTCGCTCGTCCGGAGGCACCTGTCCGTAGCAACTCGCTCAGCTCCCGCTTCCGCCCCGGATCGACTCCCCGTGTGGGCTCGTCGAGAACCAGTAGGTCGGGCTCCGTGGCCAGCACTGCAGCCAGCCCCAGGCGCTCGCGCTCACCACTCGAGAGATCGCGCGGGTGACGCCGCTCGCTCCCCCCCAGCCCGAGCTCGACGAGCCAGCCACGTGCCCGGGCCAGATCCCCGTCAATCCCCAGCGCCACCTCGTCCTCGCTGCGCTCACAGACCACGTAGCGGCCGGGATCCTGCGAGAGATAACCGGCGCGCCCGTGGCGTACTACCTCTCCCTCCTGCGTTTCTAGCAAGCCGCACGCCAGCTTGGCCAGAGTCGTCTTTCCGCTGCCGTTCGGGCCCGCGAGGGCGACGACTTCGCCGCGCCGCAGCTCGAGCGAGACGTTCTCGAGCACGGGAATCCCGGGCCGGTAGGCATAGCCGATCTTCTCCATCCTGCAGATCACCCTGCCCGGCTCGCCGCCCTGTTTATCGAACGACTCCGGGGGCTCGACGAACACCGGCGCGTTTTCCTCGAGCCACTCGATCGCCTGTCTGCGCGGGGCATCGAGCAGGAGGCTTCCCCGCTCGAGAAAGAGAACGCGGTCGCAGATCTCCAGCGGCAGAGCGGGACGCTGCTCGCTCAGGACGACGGTCATTCCGCGCTCTCGCGCCAGCCGTTCGACGAGCTCGAGAAAGACCGCCGCTCCTTCCGGATCGAGCTGCGAGGTCGGCTCGTCGAGCAGGAGCAACTGCGGTTCCAGCGCCAGCGCCGAGGCGAGACAGATGCGCTGCAGCTCGCCTCCGGAAAGATCGCGAGTCGATCGATCGAGCAGGTGCTCGGCGCCGACCGCTGCGAGCGCGGCAACCACTCTCTTCTCCACCTGAGCCGGCGGGAGAGCGAGATTCTCAGGGCCGAAGGAGACCTCGCTCGACACCCGCTCGAAGACGATCTGATCTTCGGGATCCTGGAACAGCGTCGCCACGGTGCCCGCCAGCGCGGCCGGCGCGGTCGAGCGCGTATCGAGACCGGCGACACCGACCGAGCCCGAGAAGCGCCCGCCATGGAAGTGCGGCACGAGCCCCGCCAGCGCCCTGAGCAGCGTCGACTTGCCCGAGCCCGAGCGCCCGAGCACTAGCACGACCTCGCCTCGTTCGAGCTCGAGCGAGACGTCTGTGAGAGCGGCTCCAGTCGCTTCCGGATAGCTGAAAGCGAGTCTTTCGACGTGTGCGATTCGAGTGTTCAGAGCCATAGCAGCGAAGACACCAGCAGCAGGAGCGAGAACGCCAGCGCGGCTCGCTCGCGCCAGTTGAAACGAGCCCGCAGCACGGGTGCGCGACCGGGGCGACCGTAACCGCGCGCCTCCATCGACTCGGCCAGGGTGAGCGCGCGCTCCAGCGAGCTGGCTACGAGCGGTGCGAGCAGGCGCGAGCGTCCGCGCAGCCCTTCGACCTCGACACCACGGCCGCGTAGCGCCTCGACGAAACCGACTGCGTCCCGCTCGAGCGTCGGAATGAGCCTGGTCGCGAGCGCCACGGTCAACACCGAGCGCCGTGCCAGCCGGGCTTCGCGAACCAGCCTGTCGTGGTCGAGCATGAGCGCCCAGAGCGCGAAGGCGAGCGCCACGGTGGCCAGGCGAAGCGTCTGTACGGCTCCGGCGGCCAGCTCCTCTCGAGTCACGTCGATCGAGCCGAGCACCGGCACGATCGGGCCGTTCCAGAGCGGATGGCTACCCTTGTGCTCGGTCAGCGGCCAGATCACGAAGAGGCCGAACGACGACACGGCGATGCCGAGCAGGAAGAGGCGAGCACGCCGCCAGGGTGTCCGCAGCAGAAGTACGAGCAGGATGACGGCCAGGAGTGCCAGCGCCAGTGGATGAGCCATGACAAGCGCCGCGACGACGCACGCCCCGAGCAGAGCCAGCGCAGCCGATGGTCTCACGAGCTGCTCCATTCCGCCGCCTGGTAGCGCTGACGAACCAGCGCCGGATCACGGGCGAGCTCTCGCGCGAAGGCGCGACCGCTCACGACGAAGCGCACCGGGTCGCCCGCCTTCTCTCCGCTGCGCAGCCCCGCGACCAAGCCCGGCCGTCCGGCCGTGACGACGAGCAGGTTCGCCGCCGCCGCAACGGGCCTACCGATCGGCGCGAGCGAGCGAGCGCGAACGACTCTGGCCAGAGCCCTTGCCTCGGCACGAAGCCCGGGCCCGAAGCGGACCGCCGCCGCCCGGCGTTTCCCATCGTAACCGTGAAGAAAGGGCTCCGGGAAGGCGCCGACTACTACCGGCGCCCGCTCCGAGCCGCTCCAGGAGCGGTAATCCCACCACTCGAGGTCGCCGCCGCGGAGCCGGTAGGAAGCCGCGCCACGATCGGCCTCGTAGCCGTTGACGAAGAAGAACCAGTCGCGCTGGTGCAGCCGCGAGCCGGCGACTCCGTCGATCTTGGTGACGAAGGCTCCGCCGTAGCCGGTCTCTACCTGCGCAACGCGGTAGAGCCCTTGCAGCGCGGTCAGCCCGGCGGGAACGCTTTTTTGCTCGAGCGTCGTCGCGCCGCGGTCGCGCGTCACCCAGACCCGCGCCTTGCCCTTCTCCCCCTGGCCGCAGCCGGCGAGGCCGGCCGCAACCAGGAGAATCAGGCAGAGCGATCTACGCAGGCCGTTCACGGCAGGGTGTTGGAGCGAACGGCGCCGCTGAGAGTGGCCCGCACGAGCGAGCCGCCGTGCGCACCCAGGCAGGCCCGCCCTTTCTTCGTCTTGACTGCTTTCCCAGAGCCGGCGCTGATGACGGCGCCCAGAGCGGGAGTGCTTACTCCCTTGTCGTCCTGGGCCGCGACCGCGTAGCAGTAAAGCCTCTTCTGAGTGCGCTTTACGCGTACGCGCTCGGAGTGGCTGAGCTTGCTGTGAGTGAGCTCGAGCGTCTTCGGGCCGGCGTAGGTCACCGAGTCGAAGCCGCCCCAGTACCAGAGCACGCGGTCGCCGTTCTTGAGCGTCACGGCACTGGCGCCGACCGGCGGCTGCGCTCCGTTCACCTTGAACATCCAGCCGCCCGTGCTGGTCGCCGGGTAGAGCCCGATCTGATCGACATAGGAGCCGAGCGAGCTGACGGTGAGGTGGTAGTAGAACTCGCCGCTCGTCGCCGCGGCCGTGAGGGCGTCGAGTGCGGTCGAGCTGACCTGCAGGCGCGGCTCGCTGGAGCCGAAGATGGTCTGCGTCTTTCCCTCGACCCGCACCGAGACCAAGACGGCGCCCGCCAGCGGTACGAAGACTCCGGCCAGAACAACCAAAACAACTATTACGAGAATGCGCTTTCGCACGAATCTTCCCTTCCTCGAGGGGTCCGGTTGCGACGAGCGACAGGTCTTCTGACTTGGGGCACCCTCCCTCGCCGCCTTCCCGACCCGAGGGCCAGTGACGTCGTGGCAAAGGAGCATCTCCCCTTACAGCGGCGGGACCGTCCCGGACTTGCACCGGGTTCCCTAACCGCTCGCCGTTATCTGCGGGCGAGCCTATCATGGTCGCCGGTCATGTCCCGAATACCTCGAGCTATCAGCCTCTGGCTTCCGGTAATCGCCTGGGCGGCGGTGATCTTCGCCCTCTCCTCGATCCCGAGCCTCAACTCGGGGCTCGGCAGCTGGGACTTTGTTCTGCGCAAGTTGGCTCACGCAGCGGAGTACGCACTGCTGGCAGTACTGCTCGTGCGCGCACTCATGAGACCGTGGCTGGCCTTCCTCGTGGCGCTGGCTTACGCGGCAAGCGACGAGCTCCACCAGCACTTCGTGTACGGCCGAATAGGCGCGCCCCGTGACGTCGCCATCGACGCCGTCGGCGCCCTGATCGGCTTGGCCGCCTTCTCCTACGGACGGCGCCGCTTCGCTCGACCGCCGGCGTCGGGACCGGCCGCCTACGGCGACTGAACCGCCCGCCGCGACGCCGTGTAAGAACTGACCCCGGCCACTAGAGTCTGGGCATGCACGAGATCGTGAGTTTCGCCGATATCGTCCTGATCGTCGCCGGCGGGCTCGCGTTCGCGCTCGTCTGGAGCAGGCTGAGCGAGCGACTGCCGATACCGACGGCGGCCTTCTTCCTGCTCGCCGGCGCCGCTCTCTCCGAGATCTTCCCGCACCTTCAGCGTCACGCTTCGATCCAGACAGTCGAGAGAGTCGTGGTGGTCGCGGTGGTCGTGATCCTGTTCGACGGCGGCATGCACATCGGCTGGCGTCGCTTTCGCTCCTCGCTCGTTCCCATCTCCTCGCTCGGCCTGCTGGGCACCTTCGGCACCGCGGCGGTCGTCGCGGCCGGCTGCCACCTGCTACTCGGTCTCGGCTGGACAACCTCCGGCCTGATCGGAGCGGCGCTGGCGCCCACCGATCCGGCCGTGATGTTCTCGGTGCTCGGCCGGCGCGAGGTCGGCGGGCGCACCGACACCATCCTCGAGGGCGAGTCGGGAGCCAACGACCCGGTCGGGATCGCGTTGATGCTGGCGATGATCCAGTTCGCCAATTCCAGCCACGGCTCGTTTCTGATGGTCGTGCGGGAGTTCGCTCTGGCGACAGCGGTCGGGCTCGCCTTCGGCATCGTCGCGGGCCGGCTGCTCGTGCCGTTGATGCGGGTCAGGCTGCCGAGCGCGGGCCTATATCCCCTGCGCACTCTCGCCGCCTGCGGCGTCGTCTACGGGCTCGCCAGCGCGGCGCACGGCTCCGGCTTCCTGGCCGTTTTCGTGGCCGGAATTTTGGTCGGCGACGAGCACTTCCCGTTCAAGGCCGAGGTCGAGAGCTTCCATTCCTCGCTCGCCAGCCTGGCGGAGGTCGCCGCCTTCGGCGGGCTCGGACTGACCATCGATCTCAGTTATGTCGCTCACGACTGGGTCTGGCTCCAGGGCCTGGCGGTGGCCGCGCTGCTCGTCTTCGTCGCCCGCCCGCTCGTCGGCTCGCTTTTGTTGGCGCCGGTACGTCTGAACAGGGGCGAACGTCTCTTCCTGCTCTGGGGCGGCCTGAAGGGGGCGGTGCCTATCCTGCTGGCGGCCTTCGCCGTGCTGGAGAACGTGCACGACGCCAAGCTGATCTACTCGCTCGTCTTCGTAGCGGTCGCCTTCTCGGTGCTGGTGCAGGGAACGACCGTTCCGTTCGCCGCCGGGCGCCTGGGCATTCCGATGCGCCTGATCGAGCAGACGCCCTGGCGGATCTCGCTGCCGTTGCGCAGCGCGCCCGAAACCGTGCTGCGCGTTGTGCTGGCTGGCGACTCGGCGGCGGCGGGCAGGCGGATCCGCGATCTGGAGCTGGGCGACGCCTGGGTCGGGCTGATCGTGCGCGAGGGCGAGCCGATTCAGGCGCGGGGAACGACCAAGCTCCGGCCCGGCGACGAGCTACTCGTCGTGGCGAGCGCCGAATCGATCAGCCAGGTCGAGTGGCTGTTCGCGGCAAGCGCAGATTCGTAGAGCCGGTCAGTGCCTGAGCAGCACTCGGCGCAGCTCGTCCTCGCGATCGGTCTGGAGAATGGCGAGCACGCGATCGCCGGGCACGAGCTTGGTCGAGTCGGTGGCAATCGTGGAGCGCCCCTCGCGGGCGACCGAGATCAGCCGCGTACCTTCGGGCATCTTCAACTGCTCGATACGCTTGCCCGACGAGGGCGAGTCGTCTCCGATCGGTACCTCGACGATCTCGAGCTCGTAGTCGCGCAGCTGTAGCAGGCGGATGATGTCGCTCTCGGGCACCTCGTGCTCGATCAGGGCCATGATGCTCGAGGTGGCGCAAACAGTGGGCGCAACGCCGAGCATGTCGAAGTGTGTCTGGTTGCGCGGGTCGTTGACGCGCGCGATCACCTTGGGAACGAAGTAGCGCTTCTGGGCGATCTCGCAGATGACGATGTTGTCCTCGTCGTCACCGGTGACCGCCAGCAGCAGGTCGGGCGGGCGGCCGATGCCGGCCTGCTCCAGCACGTGCAGCTCGGTGGCGTCGCCGCGCTGTACGCGGTAGTCGAACTCCTCCTCGAGCACGCGGAAGCGATCCGGGCGCTGCTCGATGATCGTCACCTCGTGGTTCTGGCGCAGCAGCGAGCGGGTCACGTTCGCGCCCACCTTACCGCCGCCTGCGATCAGCACATACATCAGATGCTCGCGCCCTCGGTCGAGACCATCTCGCTGACCAGCGCCGCTTCGGTGAGCGCGCCGATTGCGATCGAGGTCGGACACACGGTGTGCAATCCGCGCTCTGCAAAGAAGGCGGCTCGCGCCGGATCGAGGACGCGAACGACCACGCGCTCGACATGGAAGCGCCTCTGCGCGATCAGGCCGATGACGATGTTGGTGTTGTCACCGTCGGTGGAGACGACAACCGCGTCGGCGCCCTCGATGCCGCTCTCTACCAGCACGTCGATATCAAGGCCGTGGCCGACGATGAAGCGCCCCGGCCAGCTCGACTCGAGATTTGACAGCGCCTCTTCGTCCTCGTCGATCACCACGACTTCCCAGCCTGCGTTCTGCAGGTGACGTGCAACCGACGAGCCGGTACGACCGCATCCGATGATGATCGCCTTCATCAGATCGCAGCCTAGCTCATCGACCCATGACCCGAATCAGCCTCCGTTTTGACGCGCGCGGGCACGAGCAGGTCTCGGTTTCAGTCCGCCTCGCTCGGGCTCGTCTCTTCCGGCGCGGGCTCCGGCAGGCCCTCGAAGGCGTTCTCGGGGAAGGAGACGATCATCACCTCACAGGGCGCTTTGCGCAGAACGTACTCCACGGTCGGCGAGAAGAAGCGGGAGTGACGGCGCCAGCGGGCGCCCGAGCCGATGACGATCAGATCGGCCCCGACCTCGCGCGCCTGCTCGACGACGGCGGCCCCGATCGAGCGCGTGCGCACCGAGTAGCCGCGCATCGGCACGTCGTTCTCGTCGGCGAGAGCTTGCGCCTCCGCCAGGGTCTCCGCGGCGAGGCTCTCTTCCTGCTCGAGCGGGTCGTCGAGCGACTGCTCGAGTGGCACTTCAATTACGTTCACGACAACAACCGAGGCGTTGCGCTCCTGGGCGATCCGCACCGCGGTGGCCATCATCTCCTCACCGATGTCGCCCATCTTCATCGGCACCAGGATGGTCGCGAAGCGGGCTTCGGGCAGTTCCTGCTCATCGCCGGAATCGGCCTGTTCGAGCAGGCCGGTACCGCGTTGGCGGCGCACGAGCCAGAAGATGACGAGCCCGATCGCCAGCCAGAGCGGACCGCCGTAGCGAGCGGCGGGATGGGTGATCATCGTCAGAACGAAGATGAAGGTCGTAAGCAAGGCGCCGAGCAGCGCGGGCAGCGGCAACTCGCCGCCGAAGGCCCTGATCGAGAGGGGAACTCGGTAGGGGCGGCGGAAGCCAGGCTCCTTGAAGCGAAGCCTGATCACGGCCAGCTGAATGACGCTGAATGTGATCAGGACGCCGAACGAGAAGAGGCTGGCGAGGAAGGTCGCCTGTCCCTCCAGGCCGGAGTGATGAAGCGGCTCGGTCGTTATCAGCAGCCCGCCCGCGATCAACACGACCGCGACCAGCGCCTGCGGCGACACGAGCGTGCGGTGGTAGAGACGTCCGAAGGGGGCCGGCAGCATCCTGCGCTCGCCCAGCGTGCGAGCCACACGAGCGAAGCCGGATATCGCCGTCGTCCCCGCCAGAAGCAGAATGGCCACTCCACTCAGGCCGACGAACACGCGCAATGCGGTGGCGAGCAGCGAGTTCATGTGCGGAGAGAGAGCCGAGACGATCCCCATCAAGGGAGCGCGCCTCCACTCGGTGCCGAGCGCCGTCGTGCCGTGCTCGACCGGGAAGGCGGAAAGACCCACGACCGCTATCAGCACGTAGACGGCGATCACCGTTCCGATCGCGCTGAAGAGGCTTCGCGGCAGTTTTTCCGGATCGCGGCTCTCCTTGGCAAGATTGGCAACAGTCTCGATGCCCGTGAAAGCCAGCATCGCCAGTGGGAGAGCGAAGGCCAGCGAGCCCCAACTCGGCGAACTGCCGAGGTGCACGCCCGAGGTGAGGCTGTGCCAGGAGAAGAGCATCGTCATACCCAGGACGATCAGCACGAGCTGGGTGACGAGATCGAGGGCGGCGAGAACGATGCCGAAGCGGTAGAGCTTCGGGCGGAAGGCAAGACGCATCAAGGTCAGCGCCAGCACCAGGCCGACGGCCACCAGCGAGTCGACCGGAAAGCTCCGGATTATCGAGATGTTGAAAGCAGCGCCCAGGTAGTGCGGCACGAAAAGAGTCGTCAAAGCGATGACGATCAGGTAATCGAGCAGCAGCACCCAACCTATGACGAAGCAGGTGACGTCGTTGAAGGCGCGACGCACGTAGCTGACGGTGCCTCCCGCCTCGGGTGTCGAGGTGATCGCCTCGGCGTAGGAGAGTGCGACAAGCAGGAAAAGCGCTCCGACGACCAGGAGAACTGCCGGCGTAAGGCCAAGTGCTTTCGCCGCGACGATACCGAGCGCGAAGTAAATCGAGGAGGCGACCTCGCCGTAGGCGATCGAGAAGAAATCTCGTTCGCCTAGCACCCTCGTAAGTCGTGGCCGTTTCCTTGCCATCGAAGTCGAGCTTAGAGCCTACCCCGACCGGAATGCGCGATCGATCGTGCAGGCGTGGCGGGATCCGGTCTCAACGGTGGCGCATGAGGTACAGGCGCCCCAGCCCGGCGGCGGCGAAAAGCGGCCCGATCAGAAATCCGACGAGACCACCGCCGACGAGCCCGGTTCGCACGATGATCGCGACGCCGACCGCGATCAGCGCCAGCGAGGTGATGGTTATCGAGAGGCGGTACACGTTTATGCCGGCAGAACCGAGGTTGAGACGACCATCACCCTACAGGGCGTGTACGCGAGCACTCGTTCGAGTCGTTGCGCTCTTCATCTCGGCACGAGGGCACTCTTTTCTCCGCGCGGCCGTCGGTGAGAGAAGGCGGTCAGCGAATACACGCGCCCACGCGCAGACGCTGCATCCGACTGCGGTGAGCGATACCTTTCTCAGGCGATGAAGATTTTCATGGTCGGAGCCGGGCAGGTCGGGACGACGATCCTCGAAGCCCTACGCGGCGAGCACGAGTTCACTGTCGTCGACCGCGATCACGAGCGGCTCGCCGAGCTGGTGCAGAACTATGGCGTGGCCGTGGTCGAGGGAGACGGCACCAGCCGCCGCGTGCTCAAGCAAGGAGGAATCGCCGAGGCCGACCTCTTCATCTCCTGCACCTCGGGTGACGAGGCCAACCTGATCGCCTGCCTACTCACGCGTCGGCTCGCTCCGAACGCCAAGACGATTGCCCGCGTATCCAACGAGGAATATCTCGAGATTTGGCGCGATCACGTTCTCGACGTCGACTTCGTGGTCTCGTCTGAGCTCGAGGCGGCGCATGCCGTCTCGCGCATGATCGGTATTCCGGCGGCTCGGCAAACCGATGTCTTCGCCGACGGCCAGGTGCAGATGGTCGAGTTCGAAGTGCCGAGGGATATCGCTCCCGGAGCCGTTATCGGCAGGCGCCTGCGCGAGAGCGCAGCCCCCTACGACTCACGCGTCGTCAGCATCATCCGCGCAGGCAATCGGATCATTCCGCACGGAGACGAGCGGATCGAGCCGGGCGACCGCGTTGTCGTGGTCGGGTCGCCCAAGGCCATCAACCTCTGGAGCGCAGTCGTCGCCGGCGGTGAGCAGCGAACCGGCGACGTGGTCGTCTTCGGCGGCGGCCGCACCGGCGTCGCAATCGCACGGGTACTGCTCTCGCAGGGCTGTCGCGTGCGCATCATCGAGGCGGATGCCAGGCGCGCGCATCAGATCGCCGAGCTTTTGCCCCGGGCTCGCGTGCTCGTGGCGACCGGCATGAATCCCGACTTTCTCGATCGCGAGCAGATCGGGCTGACCGAGGTGGCCGTCTTCGCCATGCGCGAAGACACGAAGATCCACTACGCGGCGACGCTGGCCAAGCTGCACGGCGTTCCCTTCGCCATCGCCATCGTCCACGACGAGGTCTCGGTCGAGGTGTTCGAAAAATCCGGCATCGACGTCGCCCTGAACCCGCGCCTGATCACCTCGGAGGCGATCGTCCGCTTCGCCCACGATCCGCGCACGCGTCAGGTCTCGATGCTCGAGCGCAACCGGTTCGAGATTCTCGACGTCACGGTGCGCGAGGACAACGAGCTGATCGGGAAACCGCTCAGTGATCTTCCCGCCACCGGCACTATCATCGGTGCGATCGTGCGCAACGATCGGGCCGTTTTCCCACACGGCCACGACCGCCTGCAGCGAGGCGACCGCGTAATCGTCTTCACCGAGTCCGAGCACGCCGGCGAGCTCGAGCGCGAGCTGTGACGGGTAGAGCTCGCCTCAGAATGAAGACCCGCCGATTGGGTGCGCTCGGTGGATGCGATGCTAGGACGCAGCGTCTCGTTCGTAGCAGAAGCTACGGGCGAGACCGAGGCAGGCGCAGCGCGCCTCCGAGCGCGCTCAGGCGGTGGAGTGCTCCGTTTTGAGGCGAGTTCCTAACGCCCGGCGGCTTCGGCGCGCGGTCAGGCGCCCCAAGATCGGCGTCAGCATTCGCGGCAGCCTGCACGCGCTCGGGCGCACGCTCGAGATCGCCAGCCTGGCGCTGGCCTTGCCCGCGCTCGTCGCCGCGATCTATCGCGAATCGCCTCTCCCTTTCCTGATTCCGCTCGCTGTCGGACTCGCGCTCGGTTATCTACTGGAGCGAACCAACCGCGGTAAGGGGCGCCTGGGTACACGCGAGGTATTCCTCATCGTCGTGCTCGCCTGGCTGGCGGCGGCACTGCTCGGGAGCTGTCCTTACCTGCTCGCCGCGCACGGCCTCAAGCACTTTACGGACGCCTTCATGGAGTCGATGGCCGGCCTCACCACCACCAATATCAGCGTCGTCGCCAAGCCGGGCGGGCTGCCGCACTCGCTCCTGTTCTGGCGCCAGTTCAGCCAGTGGTTGGGCGGCCTGGGAGTGATCGTACTCACGCTGGCCCTGCTGCCACGCCTGCGCATCGGTGGGCGCGAGCCAACGATCGCAGAGCAGCCCGGGCAGGAAGTGGAGCGCCTGTCGCGCGGCGTGAAGATCGTGATTCGCCGTTTCGGCCTGCTCTACCTGGGCCTCACCCTTGCGGCGGCGCTCACGCTGATCGGTCTCGCTCTCTTCGACGTCGACGACAGCCTGAACGTCTTCAACTCCGTCGGCCTCGCTATGAGCAGCGTCTCCACGGGCGGCTTCTCACCTCACGCCGGATCGCTCGCGGATTTCTCGCCTGCGACTCAGTGGGTCGTTTTCGTCTTCATGGCGTTGGCCGGCACGAACATCGTGCTGCTCTTCAGAGGGCTCATGCGGCGCGAGGGGCGCCCGTTCCTGCGCGACAGCGAGACGCGGCTCTACGCAGTGATCGCTCTTCTCGGAGCGGTGGGCATTGGGGCGGCGCTCAGCGCGGGCGGCGTGGCAAGCGGCTGGCACGCGATCCGCGAGGGACTGTTCGAGTCGGTCTCCTTCCTCACCACCAGCGGCTTCACGATTTCGAATATCTCAACCTGGCCGCTCGCCGCGACCGCGATCCTGGTTGGTTTGGCGCTGATCGGTGGCTGTGCTTTTTCGCTCTCGGGCTCACAGAAGATCCTGCGCGTACAGATCATCGGCAAGCTGCTGCGCCGCGAGGTGGCGCAGACCGTTCACCCGGAAGCCGTCCTGCACATACGGATCAACCGGCGCCGGCTCGACGAGCGGGCGGTGCAGGGCGTCATCGCCTTCGCCCTGATCTTCTTTGGCCTGCTCGCCCTGGGCGTGCTCGCGCTCGAGCTCGACGCGGCGCGGATGGACTCCAACTTGAACGTCTTCCCGGCACTCGCCGACGCCACCGCGGCGCTCTCCAACGGTGGCCCGGGGCTCGGGTTCGCCGGCCCGATGGGCTCTTTCGCCCCCTTCAGTGACGTATCGAAGCTCACGCTCTCGGCACTGATGCTGCTCGGCCGCCTGGAGATCATCCCGGTCGCCGTGCTGTTCAGCCGCAGCTACTGGCGCCCATAAGCAACAGAAATCTCTGATTTCTGTTGCTGGGCTCGAAAGAGAGCCAGTGCCGGCTTGCGGGAATGTCGCGAGCTCGCCGGGTGCGCCGATTGAACCATCCGACGTACGCGGTGACCGTAGAGCGGCCGACAAGTACTACGACCCAGGCTCTCGTCGAGGAGATCTGCTTCAGGAGCGAAGAACGTCTCGCGATATTGTCCGTTTCGTGAAAATCGTCGAGCCTCCGGCCGACGAGACCACCGCGTGGGCATGATGCGAAGGTGAGAGATCGGCTGAATACCTACACGACCTACAGCATCGGGTGTGCCGTCGTCTGGGCTGTGCTCTTGGCCGCTGTCGCGGCTGTGGCTACGACAGCAAAGTTGCACGTCTTCCTCTTACTCTTCGCTGGCTGGGCGATCGGGTGGATCTCGGCCACGATTGCTCGATTTGTTTACCCGCCGCCAAAGTCTCGGCGTCCGCAGTCGCGCAAGCCTGAGATCTAATCGGTGTACGGGCGTGAGGACGATCGAGCGGCATGGCGCTCACCTGGGCCAGTGTGCGGGAATGACCCCCGAGGCACTAGCCCGTGATGTGGCTCTCAGGAACTTTCTCTCAGTGGAAACACTGACGCGGCGGTGCCGCCTCAACGCTAACGTCGACCCGACGGTGTCATTAGCCGCTCTCAAGGAGCAACTCATGGGCAAGATCAAACGGTGGCTTGAGTTCAACTGGAACTGGCACGGAGCGATCGTGGGGCTTGTACTCCTCGGGCTACTCGCCTGCGACTTGGCGCTGTTCGGCCGGACGGTCGGTGGGTACATCGGTGTCGCGGTCATCGTGCTTGTGTTGGGAGTCGTGCTGCGCTTTGAGATCGGCCCACGCTGGCTTCACCGCTGATCGAGCACGCCGAAACGAAAGCACCGTGGTTTGGGCGAGTGTTCGGGAATGTCCCCCGAGGCGCATAGCGCGAACTGAGAGCGCGACAAGAGATTTTAGTGCGACAAGGCTTTTTCGAGGCGCCGCTCGATGGGCGACACTGCCACGATGAGGGATGTAGGCTCTCTGCAGTAATCGATGTTTGCTGAGTATTGCAGTCGGACAGAGCGGACAACTTCGCTGCCAGGGAGCGCAACCCGCAGTGTTCGCGCGACGTCAAGCTGGCGAACGTCGCAGCGGTACTTGTTGAAAAGGAATGTGGCCGAGCCTTTGGAGAGGACGCGGACTTCGGCTGGCTTCTTTGACGTGATCATCTGATCGCCGTGGTGGCTATAGGTAAAAGACAGCTTTCGACCGTGCCCGTCGAGCAGGGCGATCGTCGGGTAGCCCTCGAGGGTGCAAGAGCGAGAGAGACGGTTGGTGAGCACGACCGAGACGGTGTTCTGCCCCGTCGCCTCAGTCACGTATGGCCCGATGGACAGACGCAAATGTGCGATCTGACATCTCGTTACGCTCGACCTGGAGGCGTGGCTGCAACCAGCCAGGGTTGCGATACACGCCACGGCTCCGACCACCATTACGAAAGCTGAACGTGTCCTTACCACGAGTCGAATATTACGCAGACTCGGGCGAGACGATGATCGACCTTTCTCTGGAATCTTGATCCTGGCTTGGGCGAGTGTTCAGAAATGTCGCCCGAGCAGTTCTCGAGACGTTGTGTGAAATACACGCCCGAGGGAACGCGCGCTATTGAGTCCGAGCCGAATTAGCGATCCAGCTCGCCTGGCAGATTCCGTTGTGGGGAACAACCGCCCGTGCCCTGCCTCCCTTAAGCGAAACCGTCTCGACACGCCCGAACGTTATTCCCGGACCGTAGGCGGCGCAGTCGTCGACGAGGGCGACCTTCCCGTCGCGGCTCAACCCGAGCGCGTTGCCGCTTCCGGCGAAGCTCAATTTGCCGCCGGGGACGTCGATCGCCCTGAACTTCCCTGGCCCGCGCCACGCCACGATCGACAGAAGCAGTAGCTTGCCGTCGGCAGACCAGACAGCCGGGGCGGTGTAAGTTGTGCTCGGTTTGTTGGTGAGCTGGCGCAGGTGACTGCCGTTGCCGTCGATCAGCCAGATCTCATGGTTGTGGCCGAAGGCGATCTCGCTCGGCCCCCAGACGGGGTCGCGCGCGTCGCCGAAGCGAGTTATCCGTTGGCTCTTGCCGCTAGTGAGATCGAAGACGTAGAGATCGCTGGCGAGACTCGAGCCGCTGTGGCTAGTGGAGCTGCGCCTGAAACGGTCATAGACGATGAAACGGCCGTCTGGAGAGAAGCTGGGGCAGCAGACAAAGCGTCCCTTTGCGATGAGCGTCTCCGCGCCGCTGGCGAGATCGAAGACGTAAATGCGGTGCACCGCTCCGACGGCCAGGCGTCGCGAATCTGGTGCCCAGGCAAGGTCATTGGCGCTCGTCATACCCCTGATCCGTTCCACCTTCCCGCCGCTCGTCGTCATCACGAATACCTTGGGGTGGCGGCAGGACACGCCCGGCGGCGTTGAAGTGCAGGTCGGTCTAACAAGGGTGACGAGGCGTCCGTTCGGCGAGATACTCGGATCGGACCCGTTCGTGAGCCGGACCGGATGCGTCCCATCGGCGTTCGCGCGCCAGACCGTCCCTGACCCGATCGCGTTGTCCGCGTAGACGAGAGTGCCCATAAGGCCGCCACTCCGAGCTTCGCCGATCGGAGGAGTGCCGGTCAGGCTGCCAAGAGGGCCCCTCGGGCCGCCGTCACTCCGAGTTTCGATTAGAGCCACGGCGATCGCGGTGACGGCGACCACGACGACGACCGCTGCCGCTACGAGCGAGAGCCTCTTCATCACCGGAAGGTTAGCGCGGAAAGCGCCTGTACTCGGGTGGGCGAGCGTCCTCTCCTCCGAACACTTCTTCGCCATTCGCGGAGGAAGCGCCAAACTCTTGATACACGGCATGGCACCGGAACAAGTTCCGAGCAAACTTCCCCGCGGAACGAGCAAAGGGGCCTTTCGGCCCCCTCGCTCACTCTGTTATCTACTCGGGTCGATCAGTGGATCGAAGAGATCAGCGGGATCATCAGGATCGCGACGATATTGGCGATCTTGATCATCGGGTTGATCGCGGGACCGGCGGTGTCCTTGTAGGGATCGCCGACCGTGTCGCCGGTCACGGCGGCGGCGTGGGCACTGGAGCCCTTGCCGCCATAGAGACCGTCCTCGATCGTCTTCTTGGCGTTGTCCCAGGCGCCTCCGCCGGAGGTCATCTGGATGGCCAGGAAGAGCCCGGTCACGATCGTGCCGATCAGCAGCCCGCCGAGCATGTCGGGCGAGATGAGACCGGCCGTGATCGGGATTACGATCGGGATCAACGCCGGCAGCATCATCTTCTTGATCGCTGAGCCGGTGACGATGCTGACCGCCTTCGAGTAGTCGGGCTTCTCCGTACCCTTCATGATCCCGGGCATTTCACGGAACTGCCGTCGTACCTCTTCCACGACCTGGCCGCCGACGACGCCGACCGCCTGCATTGCAAGGGCGGCGAAGAGGAAAGGCATCAGGCCGCCGACGAGCAGACCGGCGATGACCCAGGGGCTGTTGAGCATGAAGTGCGTGTGCACGCCGGCGTCGCGCAGCTTGTTCGAGTACTCGGAGAAGAGCACCAGAGCCGCGAGCCCGGCCGAGCCGATCGCGTAGCCCTTGGTGACGGCCTTGGTTGTATTGCCGACCGCGTCGAGTGGATCGGTGATGCGGCGCACAGATTCGTCCATGTCGGCCATCTCGGCGATACCGCCGGCGTTGTCGGTAACCGGCCCGTAAGCGTCCAGGGCGACGATCAGCCCGGTCATCGAAAGCTGAGCCATGACGGCAACGCCGATGCCGAACAGGCCATGCAGGGGGTGCCCGCGACCGCCGGCCAGGTAGTAGGCCGAGAGAATGCCCACGGCGATGACGACGACGGGCGCAACCGTCGCTTCCATACCTCGGCCGAGGCCGGCAATGATGTTGGTCGCGTGCCCGGTCTGCGAGGCCGAAGCGATCGCCTTGACCGGATGCCAGCGCGTACCGGTGTAGTACTCGGTGATGGCGACGAGCGAGAAGGTGATGCCAAGACCGACGAGAGCCGGAAGGTACAGCCTCCAGAAGGTGAACGGCCCGTTGTCGAAGGCCATCATGATCGGAATGAACCCGATCGCCGAGAGCACGGTCGCCACGATTACGCTCTTGTAGAGAGCGTTCATGATCGAGCCCGAACGGCCGATGCGGGCGAATAAGGTGCCGATGATCGAGCAGAAGATCGAGATCGCGCCGATAGCCAGTGGCAGGAAGTACAGCTTCGGCATCCCAACTTGAATCGCGAGCAACATGACCGCGACCGCCGTCACGGCATAGGTCTCGAACAGGTCGGCGGCCATGCCGGCACAGTCGCCGACGTTGTCGCCCACGTTGTCGGCGATGACCGCCGGGTTACGCGGGTCGTCCTCGGGAATACCGGCTTCGATCTTGCCGACCAGGTCGGCGCCGACATCGGCGGCCTTGGTGAAGATACCGCCACCAAGACGGGCGAAGACCGAGATCAGCGAGCCTCCCAAAGCCAGCCCGACCAGGTGATCGATGGTCTGCGCCGGAGAGATGTTGAAGGCGCCGGTGAGAATCCAGTAGTAGCCGGATACGCCGAGCAGGCCCAGGCCGACCACGAGCAGCCCGGTAACCGAGCCGGCGCGGAAGGCGATATTGAAGGCCGGCCTGAGGCCGCCCTTGGCCGCTTCGGCAGTCCGAACGTTCGAGCGCACCGAGACGTTCATGCCGATGAAGCCCGCCGACGCCGACAGTGCCGCACCGATCAGGAATCCGACCGCCGTTCCCCAACCGAGCTTGTTATAGAAGCCGATTAGTAGGAATGGAACTACTGAAACGATGGCGATAGTCGTGTACTGCTTGCGCAAATAGGCGCTTGCGCCTTCCTGCACCGCACGTGAGATCTCGCGCATTTTCTCTGTCCCGGTCGGCCGCTTGAGCAACCACACAGTCAGAGCAATTCCGTAGATAACACCGGCGGCCGCGGCAATAAGCGCGAACAGCACGGCGTTGTTCTTCAAAAAGTCCATTGTCCTCCCGCTCTCACAAAGGTCCGCGCCGAAGGCTGTCGGCGCCGCGTTTTTGTATCACAGAAGTCGGCTAGCGAAGCGGCTTTAACCGCTGCGACCCGGGCGAGTGAGCAACCCGGGAGTTGAAGCGGACGCGTAGATCACGCGGAACTGGGCTTGCCTATTCGCCCGAGTCGGAGGAATCGGGCTCGGCCGGCTCGGCGTTTTCAGGCTCGGGCTCCGATTCGGGCGCGGCGCCGTCGGGCTCGGCCTTGTCACTGACGGCGGCGGCGAAGGCCAGCTGCATGCTGCCAAGAGCGCCCAGAAGCTCGTCCGCCATCTCGCTGGAGACCTGCTCGCGCAGAATCGGCTCCAGCGCCCGCAGCGTGTCGATCGCCAGACGCGCCTGGGCGAGATCGCGCTGCCCGCCGGAGATGCGGATGGTACCGAGCTGAATCAGCCCGACCGCGCTCTGGACAACGAGATCCGAGACCTTGATCTTGAGCAGCTCCTCGGCCAGATCTTCGACGCTCACTTCACTCGGAGCCTGCTTTTTTTCGTCAGCCGCCAACTCGTTCCGATCCTCTCACCAGCTCGGCGTAGATCTCCTGTAGACCGGCTCCCTCCTCGAAGCGCGCGATCTGGCGCTCGGCGGAGTTCTGCTCGGGAACGGCCAGGAAGGACGCCGAGCCCAGCTCCTCGGCGACCGGCATGACCCACTCGATCAACTCCTCGATCGCGCCTCGCGCCGGCCGTACATCGCCCGTCGCGAGGTCGATCATCTCGCCCGAGAGGCCCCAGCGAATCGCGCGCCAGAGGTTCTCCTCGATCATCCTGTGCGGCTGCCAGACCAGCGGCTCGCCCTCGTCGATGGCCCGAGCGCAGCGGGCGACAAGCGAGAAGGCCAGGGCCGCGAGCGAGCGCGACTCGCCCAGATCGGGCTGAGCGTCGGCGATTCTCACCTCGACGGTCGGGAAGGCGAGGTGAACGCGCACGCTCCACCAGAGCTGCGTGTGCTCGGTGACCGAGCCGGTGCGGTAGAGGAAGCGAATGAAGCGCTCGTACTCGCGCCAGTCGGCGAAGGCGTCGGGGACGCCGCAACGCGGGAAGGTGCGGGTGAAGATCTGCGTGCGGGCCGAGTGCAGGCCGCTGTTGACGCCTTCCACGAAGGGCGAAGAGGCCGAGAGCGCGAGCAACTCGGGTAGGAAGTTGCGCATCGCGCTGGCCACCTTGACCGCGCGGTCGGCACCGCGAATCCCCACGTGAACGTGCTGACCGAAGGTGTTGTTGCGCCAGACGACGTAGCGCAGCAACTCGTCGTTGCGGCGATAGTGCGGCGTGTCGATGATCCTCTGCGCCTGCCAGGGGCTCCAGGGATGGGTACCGCTTGCGCCCAATAGGACGCCCAGCTCGTCGGCCAGCGCGCTCAACTGCTCGCGCCGCACGCCCATCTTGGCCGCCGCTTCGCCGAAGCTCTCACTGCGACCGGTCCTGACCTCTGCCTCGGAGGCGATCAGCTCACCGACGAGGTGCGCTTCGACCTCGCGTCCCGCGGCGAGTGCCTGCAGCTCCTCGAAGCGATTGTCGAGCGAGAGCGTGTCGGGATCGAGCAGGGCGAACTCCTCTTCGACCGCCACAGTGAAGTCGCGTCCGTTCTCGAGTTGTTCGCGCGCCGACGCCAGTTGCTGGTCGATCGGAAGCTTCTGTTCCTCGCCCATTGCTTCAAAGAATATAGGGTTCCAGCCGATACTTCAAATAGTAAAGGGCTGGAGCAACCGCTCGGCCACCGTCTTCCAGCTCCAGTTCGCCACTGCGGCGCGGCGCGCGGCCTGCCCGAGTATCTCGCGCTGCGCCGGAGGTAGCGACAAAAGGGCCACGAGCTTGGAGCGCAGGTCGCCGGCGTCGCCATTCTTGAAACCTGTCAGCTCGCGCTGATCCTGCGGATATTCGCGCTCCAATCCTGCAGCTATCTCAGCCAGGCCCGAGTGACGCGCCACCAGCGGTGGAACTCCCGCCGCCGCCGCCTCCGCGGCAACCATGCCGAAGGCCTCCGGGAAGATCGAAGGAGTGACGGCGACATCGGCGAGCGGCAGTAGGTTGACGAGGTGACGGTGCTCGAGCGCCCCACTGAAGAGCACGTTCGGCCCGGCCATCTTCTCCAGCTCGGGCCGGAAGTCGCCAAAGCCGACCACGACCGCCTTCGCGTCCAGCCCCTTCAGCGCCTCGAGCAAGAGGTGAACGCCCTTGTTCTCGAGCAGCTTGCCGACGTAGACGACCGTCGCGCCAGGGCGCGAGAAGAAGGCTTCGAAGCGCTCGGCGCCTCCCGGGTCGGGCAGGCGCTCGTCGGCTCCGCCGGGGTTGGGCGGATCGCGGCGCGCCTCCTCGAGCAGCAACGCCAGCGCCTGCTCCCGCGGCTTGGGACTGAAGGCCTCGACGTCCACGCCGGGTGGAACCTCGAGCACCCGCTGCTGCGGGCCGACGACCTCTTCGAGCACATGGCGGATGTGCTCGGAGCCGACGAAGATCGCCGCCGCGCCGGCAAGGCTCTTCCTCCCCCACTCCTCAAGCTCGGGCCGGCCGCGCAGCGAGTACTCGAGCTCCGAGCCGTGCGCCTTGACCGCATAGGGCGCCCCGACAGCGTCGGCGACCGCCGCCGCGACCGCCGCGCCTGGAAGAACGTGATTGGCGAAGACGAGATCGGCTGGAAAGCCACCGCGCAGAGCCTCGGCGTTCAGCTCGACGTAGCGCTCGAGCTCGTCGCGGCTCAGCTCGTGCAGGAGCCGCGCCTCGAGGCCCTCGTACCGGTCGAGCACGAACACCGGCAGCGTCGTACCGATCTCGGGCCGCAGCAGCGTCGCCGTACCGATGTCGTAGCGCTCGGGATGCCGCTCCTGGCAGAAGAGCACGACCTCGTGACCGGCTCTGCTCCATTCGCGGGCCAAAGAACGCGTGTAGACATTCGAGCCCGTCCCGCCGAGCAGGTATCCGTGCCAGAGAAGAATGCGCACTTGTGCCCCTCCTAGTGATGCTTCCGAGTTCCTTAAAGGAGGTTACGCGCTGCGGCTGAGCATCGAGAGAAGCTCCGCGGCCGGGCTGAGCGTGCGCACGGACACGTTGCCGGGAACGTCCAACAGTGCCTCGGAGTAGTTGAAGAGGGCGCGAACGCCCGCTTCTACCAGCTCGTCGGCGACGTCTTGGGCTGCCTGCGTAGGCACGGCGATCACGCCGCCCCTGGCGCTGTGGCGCTTCACCTCTTGCTTCAGATCTCTCACCGAACTGACGCTGAGAGGTCCGATTCGCTTCCCGATCTTGCTGGTGTCGTTGTCGAAAATACCCACGACCTCGATCGCCTGTGAGTCGGCTAGCTGGGAGGAGAGCAGAGCCTCTCCCACCCGTCCGGCGCCCACGATCACGACCGACTTGCGCTCGTCGGCGCCGAGAATGGCTCGAAGCCGTTCGTAGAGGAGACCCGTCTCGTAACCCGAGCCCCGCGTGCCGAACTTGCCGAAGGAGGAGAGATCGCGGCGAACCTGAGTCGCGTTGACGCCGGTGTAGGAGGCGATCTCGTAGGACGAGATACTCGCGGCGCCGTTTTTAACGGTCCGCCTCACCACCTGCAGATACCGGCTCAGCCGTGTTGCAACGCTCATCTTCAATCGCTCAGCCACCCGTTGAACCTCCAAGACGAGTCGGGGTCAGGAGCCTCAACGCTACCAGCGGCGACAGCGCCGTCGCGCAGGTAGCCGAATCTATACCTAGTCCGCACTCAGTGCGGCGCCGCAGCCCGGTCAGCTTCGCGCGAAGCAGTCGAAATCACAGCTGCAGTTCGTGCGCACCCGGTTACGGCCCGGCCGAAACCACCCCGCAACCGCCGCAGTAACGAGTGCCTAAACCGAGTGTCTCGTCAAGGCTCATGGGCCGTTCTATCCGGTCTTTCCGTTCCTGCCGGTGGTTGTCTTTGTCGTAGTCGTGACCGTAGTAGTGCTCTTGGTAGTGATCGTGCCGGTGGTAGCGATCGTGCCCTTCTTCGCGGGCTTGATCGTGAAGCGAAGCGAGCGAATCGAGGCCTTTCCGCCACCGCTGGGAAAGACCGAGATGCGCAAGCGGTAGTCGCCCGGAGCAAGCGTCGCTCCAGCCGGGCTTCGGCCCGTGAGCCCGAACACGTAGTGGCCCGGAAGGACGTCCCTCAGCCGCGCCAACACGCCCAGATTGCGGCCCGCGCCGTTCCAGAGCCCCACCTCGACCTTGGCCGCCGGCTCGATCCAGCGCTCCCAGGTTCCACTCACCCGGCCCAGGCCAAGCGTGAGCACCTCCGCGGCGCTGTCCGCCACGGTGAAAGAGCGATGCGAGAGCTCGGCGGAGGAGATCAGATCGCTGCGGCCCAAGGCGTGACGGACTGTCCAAGGAATGCGAAGAACCTGGCCGTTCGAGAGCAGAAGCTTGACCGTTCCCTCTGCGCTCGAGCCGCGGTTCCCTCCCCCCAGTTCAACCCTGACTCTGACCTGTCTGCGGTGCCGCCCGCGGATGAGTAGTCGGCTCGGCGATACTCGCAGCCGCACCCATTCGGAGCCGCTCTCCCGGTTGGCGCTCAGCGCCACGGTGAGCCTGTTGGCGTTGAGATTACGCAGACCGAGCTCGAGCGTCGCCTGCTTTCGCTTGCCGCGCAGAAGCGGGAACGTGAGTGACTCCGAATCCGCGGCAACGGAGGCCTGCTCGGCCGCCGCGAGATCGAGCTCTCCCACGCCCTGCGCCGTGAGCGAGTATCCACCGATCCGTTGCGCGCTCGTCGTGATGAGCGATCTCAACTCGCTCTCGCTCAGGTCGGGCCGGGCCTGTGTGAGCAGCGCCGCGGCGCCGGCGACTACCGCGGCCGCCGCGCTCGATCCACTCACCGTGGCAAAAGCCGGATAGCCCTCCGCGGTGGAGCCCGCGTCGGCAGTGGCGATCCCGACGCCCGGGGCAACCATGTTCGGCTTCATCTCACCGGCAAAGGAGAGGCCCACAGAGGAGAAGGCTGCGATCTTGCCGTTGTCGGGGTTGGAGACGGAGAAGGGCTTGCCGATCGAGACCTGAACGCTCTCTCCGCGGCGCAGTCTGGCGTTTACCAACCGGCCGATACGGGCGGGGATGCTGACCACCGGCACGGTTACGTTCTCGTCGAGTCCGAGAGCTCCGCTCGGCAGCGACGTTCCGTAGAGAACCACCGCCGAGGCGCCGGCCAGGTCGGCATTGCGGGCGCCGCTCAGCGGATCGTCACCGGCAGGAACAAGCGCCGCCTTGCCGGCCACGAGGCTGTAGCCCTTCTTGTTGAAGAAACGGCTCAGATCGGGCGCCTCCTTCAACTGCCCCGCAGCTGTCACGACGGCCTGCGGGCTGGCGAGCAGTTTGTTCAGCGCCGTCTTCGGCGCCGCCGAGCCTCCCAGCGACGCCGCGTCGTTGTAGAGAACGTCGAGCCCGCTGCGAATGACGACGCGAACCTGCTCGCTGGTCTGGCGCAGATCGAGAGCGCCGACCGTCAAAGCGTCGGTGGCGCCACCCGGGCTTCCGATCGAGCCGTGCACCTGCCCGGACGATCCGTCGTTTCCGGCCGGCGCGACGACGAGTGTGTCGAGGGCCGCCGCGCCCGAAACGGCTCGCGCTTCGGGACTGTCGGCAAAACCGGCAAGCGGCGCCGAGACGCCGACCAGAGCGATACGCGCGGCGTCGTGCGCGTCACCGTCACCGTTTGGATCAACCGCCCGCTCGAGCCCGGCGATGAGTTGATCGGTACGGCCGTAGACCTGGTAGGCGCCACTTGTGTCGCGTTGCCAGCCCGCTACGCGAATCGGCAGGATCGTGGCCCCAGGGGCGACGCCACCAAAGGCCGACGGGCCGACGATGATCCCCGCCAGCTGCGTTCCGTGGCGCTCGAGCTCGCTGCGATTGTCGGGATTGGGCGCGGCGTCCGCCCCCGGATCGCCGCCCACCACGTCCAGCCCCGCCTGGACGTGACCGCGCAGGTACTCGTGCAGGCGATCGACACCCGTGTCGAGCAGGGCGATCGTCACACCGCGGCCGTCGTAGGGCGCAAGCGTCACCTGGGGGTGGTAGCCCCTGATCAGCGCCGCCGGATTACCGAGCGACTGCGCATCGAGTGAGGTGGGATAGGTAACGCGCACCTGGTAGATCGCGCGCACCTCCGGCGAGCGCTCGAGCACGGCGATCGTGCCCGCATCGAGCGCGGCCGAGAAGCCGTTGATCACACGCGTGAAGCTGAACTCGGGCTGGATAACGGCGCCGCGCAGGGCGAGCTTAGCGATGATCGTCTTCTGATCGGCGGAGGCCTCGGCGCTCCAGGCCCGCTCCTGCTCGCTACTGGCCAGGCCACCGGCGGCCGCGACGTGGTCGGCCAGCGACTGAGCATGAAGAACGACGATCACCCGCTCGCCGACCGAGACGTTGGAGCGCGGCGATCCGGCCAGTCCCACCCAGTCGTTCGCCACCGACTGCCCACCGCCGCCGCTTCCCTTGAGCGAGAGCCCAAGCACGACCGCGCCGACGAAAAACAGCGCCACGAGCACGAGGCGCGAGAACTTACGCAAGCTGCCGGGAGGCGTAGGCATCGAGATCAAGATAGCCGGGTGGCTGGATTGGCTTCAGGTAGCGGGCGGCCGAGGCGATCATCGCCGCGTTATCGGTGCAGAGCTCGATCGGAGCTAAAGCCGCACTGCTAAACGCCTCGCGCAGCTCGGAGTTGGCGGCTACCCCACCGGCGACGGCGATCTGCCGGGCACCGATTTTCTCGGCCGCCTGCAGCGTTCGCTCTACCAGGGCGCGCACGATCGCGTGCTGGTAGGAAGCGGCCAGGTCGGCGCGCCGACGCTCCAGCTCGCCGTGCTCGAGCCCGCGCACCTCGTACAGCAGGGCGGTCTTCAGGCCCGAAAAGGAAAAGTCGAGTCCGTCCAGGCGGGCAATGGGGAAGGAGTAGGCGCTTGCGTCGCCGCCCTGCGCCAGCCGGTCGAGCGCCGCGCCGCCGGGATAGCCGAGACCGAGCAGGCGCGCTCCCTTGTCGAAGGCCTCGCCCGCCGCGTCGTCCAGCGTCGTACCGAGCAGCCGGAAAGAGGTGTGCTCCTGCACGTCCAACAGCAGCGTGTGGCCGCCGCTGGTAAGCAGGCAGAGGAAGGGCGGCTCGAGCCGGACCGGATCGAGATAGAGCGCCGAAACGTGCCCGAGCAGGTGGTCGACCGGTATCAGCGGCAGTCCTCTGGACCAGGCGATCGCCTTGGCGGCCGAGAGGCCGACGAGCAGCGCCCCGATCAGGCCAGGCCCTTGCGTGACCGCGACGCTGTCGAGTTGATCGAACGTAACTCCGGCCTCGTCGAGAGCTTCACTAATCACCGGCACGATCAGCTCCAGATGCCGCCGCGAGGCGACCTCCGGTACGACGCCGCCGAAACGGGCGTGTAACTCGGCCTGCGAGGAGACGACATTGGCCCGCAGACGCCCCTCGCCGTCGATCAGCGCCGCGGCGGTCTCGTCGCAGGAGGTCTCGATCGCCAGGATCACGTCCGCGCCGCCCTCACCCTTCGCTCCCGGCTTGCCCGGGGGAGTTCTCTCGCCACATGACCAGCGCGTCTTCATGGTCGTCCATGTAGTAACCGCGCCGAATGCCCCGCGTCACGAAGCCGAACTTCTCGTAGAGCCTAATCGCAGCATCGTTCGATGGTCGCACCTCGAGCGTGTAGCCGCGCTCGCGGCCACCCTCGCTGCGCGCGAAAAAACTCTCCAACAGCAGCCCGGCCACGCCGCGGCGGCGCCAGGCCAGATCGACCGCGAGGTTCATGATGTGCCAGTCGTCTACGTAGAGCGAGACGATCAGGTAGCCGATCAAGCGCTCGAGCCGTAAGGCGCCGAGGCAGATCGAGCTCGACTTGATCAACTCGCCGGCGAACATTGCGCGCGACCAGGGCATCCCGTAGCACTCCTTCTCGATCGCCTCGACCCGATCGAGGTCGGCGAACTGCAGCGGTGCGATCTCGACGCGCCAGTGCGACTCGCGATCCGGTTCACTCGTCATCGCTCGAGCGCCTTCTCGGCGTCGGGGATGCGCAGATAGAGCGGCTCCACCAACTCAGCCGGCCCGAACTCGCCGGCCAGGCCGGCGTGGAAGCGAGCCCTGACGAGGTGCAGCTCGCTCGAGTCGGGAGGGACATCGGCGCCGGCGGCCTCGAGCACGGCGCGGTAGCGGACGGCACCGCTGCCGACGCAGAGCGTGCCGGGCGCCGGCTTCAGATCCTCGGGCCTGATCACAGCCGGCTCGCCGCCCGTCAGCGTGAAGACCTCCTTACGACTGCCGTCGATCACAGGTAGCGAGCCGGGCGCCCCTTCCTGCAGCGCAGCGAGCGTCGAGACGCCGGCCACCGGAAGGTCGATTGCCAGCGCCAGGCCACGTGCGACCGCCAGACCGATGCGAATGCCGGTGAAGCTGCCCGGCCCTACCCCGCAGACGATTCGATCGAGATCGGCGGCGACTTGGCCCGCCCCGGCGAGGAGCGCATCCGCAGCAGCGAGCACCGCCGCCGCCTTCGTCTCGCGCTCGCCGAGGAGATCTCCGTCTCTTAGCAGAGCGCAGCTGGAGCGTGGAGTGGCGGTGTCAAAGGCGAGTGTCAGCACGTTCGAGGCCTGCGAGCAGGGTTGCGTCTGAGCTGTCGATGGTAATGCGCCTGCGGGTGTCACCGTCGTGCTCGAGCGAGACCTCGGCCCGCGCCGGCGGCAGCGCACCCGCGCCGGCCTCGGGCCACTCCACAAATACGACGGCATCCGAGAAGTAGGGCTCGAGGTCGCCCCACTCCGCCGCCGAGACGCTCGTGAAACGGTAGAGATCGAGATGCGAGACCGTCAGCCGGCCCCGGTAGCGGTGCCCGATCGTGTAGGTCGGGCTGGTCACCGGCCCCTCGACGCCGAGCGCCCGGCAGGCGCCGCGAACGAATGTCGTCTTACCCGCGCCGAGCTCGCCGGCGACGGTGACCACGTCGCCCGGCGCAAGCGCGCGGGCCAGCTCAGCCGCGAGGTGCTCGGTCTCCGCGGCGGAAGCGCTTGTGAACTTCATGCTGCGAAGGCTAGCTAGCCGCCTCGGTCGTGTTCCCGTGCCCGGCCCGAACGGAAGACCTCAGAAGAGATCGAGCTGGGTTTCGTACTCCGTCGCGACCGGCGTCGCCACGGGCACCACGGGCGCTGTCTCGCTCGTAGTGGGCGCCGGCTCGCGCCCGAGCAGCTGCGGCAGGCGGGCGAAGTCCTCTTCCAGCACACTCAACATGGCCCGCGTGTAGAGCGCCGCCGCCGGATGGTAGATCGGGTAGAGCAGCACCTCGCTGTTTCCGAGCCGCACGCTCTGCTCGCAGCCGTGCACGCGCGTGATTCCCGTCGGGCTGCCGGAGAGAAGCTTAGTGGCGAAGTTACCGAGCGTCGCCACGACGCGCGGCTGAATCAGCTCGATCTGACGGAAGAGGTGACTCTGGCAGGCCTCGATCTCGTCGGCCTGCGGATCGCGGTTGCCGGGCGGGCGGCACTTGAGCACGTTGCCGATGAAGACATCCTCTCGGCTCAGGCCGATCTCGCCGAGCAGGCTCTCGAGCAGCTTGCCGGCCGCGCCGACGAAGGGCAGCCCCTGCTGATCCTCGTGGAAGCCGGGCGCCTCGCCCACGAACATCAACTCGGCATCAGCATTCCCCGAGCCAAAAACAACCTTGGTGCGCGTCTCCGACAGGGAGCAGGCGGTGCAGGAAGAGACGGTGTTGAAAAGCTCTACGAGCTCGGCCCTGCGGGCTTCGCTAGTGGCCACCGCAGCCACCGCAGTTACTGCTCGAGCAACTACCGCACGACTTACTCGGGCCTCCCACGGTGGCGAAGCTCGAGAACTTGCGAATCACATTCTGAGCCGCGCAGGACGGGCAGACCGGAGTCTCGTTCGCGTGGACTAGCTCCTCGAACTGGTGCTCGCACTGCATGCAGACATACTCGTAAATCGGCATCTATCGCAGTGTAGACAGAGGCGCAGAGCTCAGGCCTCGCCGCCGAGTTCTCCACGGGCACTTCTTTCTCCGCCCGCCACCGAGCCACCCGCCCGCGGGGTCGTTCCAAACTACCTCCACGTCAAGGTGATAAGAGCACGTTTTCGTGCCTGATCCGGGCCAATCCTCAAAACGAATCCGAGGTTCGCGTCTCCCTGAAGGCGCCGAAGCTTCCGTCGCCGCACACGCTCGGACTAGACTGAGCGAGAAGCACCGCCCGGTATCCGCATGGAACTGGAGCAAGGGTATGAACCAAGCGACGAGAAGCCAAGCGACGTGAAGATCGTTCGCACGAAGGATGAGCTGCGCGCTCTGCTCGACCCCCTGCGCGGCGGCCGTATCGGGCTGGTACCGACGATGGGAGCCTTCCACGAGGGGCACCTGACCCTGCTTCGCGCTGCCCGCCGGGAGTCTGAGACCGTCGTCTGTAGCCTGTTTGTAAACCCGACCCAGTTTGGCCAGGGCGAGGATCTCGAGCGCTATCCAAGCAACGAGGCGCGCGACCTCGAGCTGGCGCGGGCGGAGGGCATCGACTTCCTTTTCGCGCCTTCGGCTGAGGAGATGTACCCGCATGGCTTCGAGACCTGGGTCGAGCCCGAGCGTCTCTCGCTCGAGCTGGAAGGAGTGCTTCGGCCCACCCATTTCCGCGGCGTCGCCACGATCTGCATCAAGCTGTTCAACATCGTGCGCCCGGACGCCGCCTACTTCGGCGCCAAGGACGCCCAGCAGCTGGCCGTGATCGAGCGAACGGTGCGCGACCTCGATCTCGAGCTGGAGATTCGCCCGGTCGAGACCGTCCGCGATTCCGACGGCCTGGCGCTCTCCTCGCGAAACGCCTATCTCTCGCCGGCCGAGCGCAAGGTCGCACTGACGCTGCCCAGGGCACTAGCGCTCGGCGCCGAGGCCGCTCGAGACGGCGGCGACCCGGTCGCCACTACGCGCTCCGCTCTCGAGCAAGAGCCCGGGCTGAAGACTCAGTACGTCGCCGTCGCCGACTACGGCGGGCCGCGCCTGCTGGCGGCGATCCAGGTCGGTAAGACCCGTTTGATCGACAATATCCCTCTGAAAGGAGGCGCGAGATGAGCACTCCCCCGCCTGGAAAGCTCGGTTTGCCCGAGCTCGCGGCGATGAAACGCCGCGGCCAGAAGATCGTCATGGTCACCGCCTACGACGCCCCCGGCGCCCGCTTCGCCGAGGATGCCGGCATCGACATCCTGCTCGTCGGTGACACCGCCGCGATGGTCGTGCTCGGGCACGAGTCCACCACCGTGCCGGTGACGGTCGACGAGATGCTCTTCCTCACCCGCACGGTCGCCCGCGCCGCCCGACGCCCGCTGATTGTCGGCGACATGCCGTTCGGCTCCTACCAGGTCTCCGACGAGGAGGCCGTCTCGAACGCCATCCGCTTCGTCAAGGAAGCCGGCGCCGACGTCGTCAAGCTCGAAGGCGCCGGCACCTCGGTATCGCGAGCCCGCGCCATCGTCGCCGCCGGCATCCCGGTGATGGCCCACATCGGCCTGACGCCGCAGTCGGCGACCATGCTCGGCGGCTTCAAGACGCAGGGCAAGACGGCAGAGCGCGCGCTCGCGCTGGTGGCAGAGGCGCTCGAGCTGCAGCGCGCAGGCTGCTTCTCGCTCGTGCTCGAGGCGGTGCCCTCCGCGGTGGCGCGCCGGATCACCGCGCAACTCGAGATCCCGACCTTCGGCATCGGCGCCGGCGCCGGCTGCGACGGCCAGGTGCTCGTCTACCACGACCTTCTCGGCCTGAGCGAGGGCCACCTGCCGCGCTTCGTCAAGCGCTACGCCAACCTCTCGGCCGAGATCAAAGACGCGCTTAGCTCATACGCCGAGGAAGTTCGCAGCGGCGCCTTCCCCGACGACGAGCACTCCTACTCGATGGACGAAGAGGAGCTGGCGGAGTTCGAGGCGACGCTAGAGAGCCGCACCCCCATCAGGGAGTAGCACGCTCGCCCATGCGAGCCCGGTCATACCTGACGCTCATTCCCGCCGTGCTCTACGGAGTCGAGTCCAAGCCGTTCGGATCAGGCGGATGTGAGCGGAAGTTCGTAGCCCACGCGTGACGGCTCCGGCCGTGGGCGGCGTATAACTCCTGAATCAGCATGCGCGCAGGTGATCGCCAATGACGAAGAAGTGGTTCACGCGCTCGAGGTGGCGCTTCTTTTCGCTCGTTGTCGTACTCGTCATCGTTACCTCGTCCGTGTCGATCTGGATGGGGTTTGCCCGACACGACAGCTCGAAGGCGGCCACGCTGACTCGTAATGCCAGCGCCTCGACTGTCCAGCCGGCGGAAAGAGTCGCGGCGACCGGGACAGTCATCGCCAGCCGCACAGCCGGCGTGCACTTCTGCCTCTCGATCTCGGATCTCATGTTCAACGAGCCGCCGTCGTGCACGGTGGGCGTCCGCGTCGTGGGCGTCGACTTCTCTCGCCTCGCCTTTCGCTCGACGGTCAAGGGCGTCAGGAGTGGAAATGCCTATCTCGCCGGCTTCCTCAGGGACGGCACTCTGCGCGTCACGAAACAGGGACCGCCCAGATACGCGAACGACTCCCCGGACCTGCGTCGACCTCCCTGCGCCACGCCCTCGGGAGGCTGGATCGACTCGACGGTCAATCCACCTACCGACGCAATCGACCAGTACAGAAGCCGCCACCGCTGGGATCTCACAGCCGATGCTCTCTTCCGGCCGACCGCCGATAGCGTGGTCGAAGTCCTTGCCTCGACTCACCCCGCTCGAACGGAACGGGAACTCGGCCCGTCCTACCCCCGGCAGCTCTGCGTCATCAGGTCGCGCTATACGAAGAGCCGAGTGCAAGAGGCCCTGGCTCTCGTCATGAAAGTGAACGCGCACCGATTCGCGATCTACAGCTTCGGCCACTCGGTCGGGCTGGACGGACAGCAGCAAATCGTCGTCTCGACGTTGATGGATACGCCGGCTCTGCGAGCGGCTCTCAGCTCGGCGCCAGCCGGCTTGATCCACATCGATCCCTGGCTCAAGCGGCTAGGTAGCTGAGCTCACGGACAGACATCGTCGATTACTGAGGTCCAGATTCGCCTCACTATCGTCGCGACGTCCCGTTAGCGTGGGGAGTGGTGTCTCCGTCGCGAGCAGGTGGTAGGGCTAGAGCCGCCAGGGGACATTCCTGAACACTCGCCCATGTCAGGCTCTTCACCCTCGAGATCGGATGGTCAGCTCGCCAGGAAGCAGCGAGAGCATCACTGAGTCGCTAAGCGGCGGTGACCGTGCTAGGCAGCACCTCGCGCAAGTAGCGCCCGGTGTAACTCGTCTCGATCGCGGCGATCTGCTCGGGGGTGCCGACAGCGATCACCTCGCCGCCCTCCTCGCCGCCCTCGGGACCGAGGTCGATGATCCAGTCGGCCTGTTTGATCACGTCCAGGTTGTGCTCGATCACGACCACCGTGTTGCCGGCGTCGGCCAGGCGCTGCAGCACCTCGAGCAGCTTCTCGATGTCGGCGAAGTGCAGGCCGGTGGTCGGCTCGTCGAGGATGTAGAGCGTGCGCCCGGTGGCGATCTTGGACAGCTCGGCGGCCAGCTTGACGCGCTGTGCCTCGCCGCCGGACAGCGTCGTCGCCGGCTGGCCCAGCTTGATGTAGTCGAGCCCGACGTCGTGCAGCGTCTGCAGGCGACGGCGGATCTTGGGGATCTTGACGAAGAACTGCAGCGCCTCCTCGACCGACATCTCGAGCACGTCGGCGATCGACTTGCCCTTGAAGTGCACCTCGAGGGTCTCGCGGTTGTAGCGGCGGCCGTGGCAGGTCTCGCAGGGTACGTAGACGTCGGGTAGGAAGTGCATCTCGATCTTGATCTGACCGTCGCCGCGACAGGTCTCGCAGCGTCCGCCGCGCACGTTGAAGGAGAAGCGCCCCGGCCGGTAGCCGCGCAGCTTCGACTCCGGGGTGAGCGAGTAGAGCTCGCGGATGTGAGTGAAGAGATCGGTGTAGGTGGCCGGGTTGGAACGGGGCGTGCGGCCGATCGGCGCCTGGTCGATGTCGATGACCTTGTCGAAGGCCTCGATGCCCTCGATCTCGTCGTGCGCACCCGGCTTGACCCGCGCCCGCTGCAAGCGATTGGCCAGAGCCTTGTAGATGATCTCGTTCACCAGCGTCGACTTGCCCGAGCCCGAAACGCCGGTCACGCAAACGAACTTCCCGAGCGGGAACTCGACGTCGATCCCCTTCAGGTTGTGCTGGCGCGCGCCTAGCACCTTGAACAAGCCGCGATCTTCGGTTCTTCGCTCGGGCACCGCGATCGAGCGGCGGTGCGAGAGGAAGTCGCCGGTGATCGAGCCGGGCGTCTCGGAGATTCGCTCCGCGGGCCCTTCGGCCACGACCTCACCGCCATGCTCACCGGCGCCGGGGCCCATATCCACGATCCAGTCGGAGGAGCGCATCATCTGCTCGTCGTGCTCGACCACGATCACCGTGTTGCCGATGTCGCGCAGGCGCTCGAGCGTGACGATCAGGCGGCCGTTGTCGCGCTGGTGCAGCCCGATCGAGGGCTCGTCGAGGATGTAGAGCACACCCACGAGTTGCGAGCCGATCTGGGTGGCCAGGCGCAGCCGCTGCGCCTCCCCTCCCGACAGCGTTGCGGAGGCGCGATCGAGCTGTAGGTAGCCGACGCCGACGTCGTCGAGGAAGGTGAGCCGGGCCTTGAGCTCGCGGATGATCCGCTCGCCGATCAGGCGCTCGGTCTCGCTCAGCTCGAGCCCGTCCAGAAAGAGCCGCGCCCGCGTCACCGACATGCCCGTGAACTCGTGAATGTTCTTGCCACCGACGGTCACCGCCAGCACTTCGGGCTTGAGCCGGGCGCCGTGGCAGGTCGGGCAGGGCCTGAGGCTCATGTACTCCTCGATCTTCTCGCGCGAGGAATCGGAATCGGTCTCGCGGTAGCGCCGTGAGAGGTTGTTCAGCACGCCTTCGAAGGAGGTCGAGTAGGCGCGGCGGAAGCCCATCCGGTTGCGGTAGCTGACGTGGATGCGCTCGCCCTGGGTGCCGTTCAGAACGAGGCTGCGCTCGTGCTCCGAGAGTTCTTGCCAGGGCGTCTCGAGATCGATTCCGTAGTGCTCGGAGAGCCCCTGAACGATCGCCTCGTAGTAGCCGTTGTGCCCGACCGGCCAGGGAGCGATCGCGCCCTCGCTGATCGAGAGGGTCGGATCGGGAACCACCAGTTCGGGGTCGATCTCCTGCTGTGAGCCCAGGCCGGTGCAGCGCGGGCAGGCGCCGTGCGGCGAGTTGAAGGAGAAGACACGCGGCTCCAGCTCGGGTAGGCCGATGCCGTGCTCGGGGCAGAGCAGGTTCTCGGAGAAGGTCAGCGGCTCGCCGTCCAGCACGTCGATGGTGACCAGGCCTTCCGCCAGCGCGGCGGCGGTCTCGATCGACTGGGCCAGGCGCATGCGCAGATCGGCCCGCATCACGAGGCGATCGACCACCACCTCGATCGTGTGCTTGAACTTTTTGTCCAGCTCGATCGCGTCTTCGAGCAGGCGCTGCTCACCGTCCACCTTCACGCGTGTGAAGCCCTCGGCGCGCAGGTGCTCGAGCAGGTCCTTGAACTCGCCCTTGCGATCGCGGGCCACCGGCGCGTTGACCGTGAAGCGCGTCTCCTCGGGCAGGCGCAGGACCTGGTCGACGATGGCATCGATCGCCTGGCCGGCGATCGGTCGCCCACAGACGGGGCAATGCGGCCGTCCGACGCGCGCGTAGAACAGGCGCAGATAGTCATAGATCTCGGTCACCGTGCCGACCGTCGAGCGCGGGTTGCGCGACGTCGTCCTCTGGTCGATCGAGATCGCCGGCGAGAGCCCCTCGATCGACTCCACGTCGGGCTTTTCCATCAGCTGCAGGAACTGGCGCGCGTAGGCCGAGAGCGACTCGACGTAGCGCCGCTGCCCTTCTGCGTAGATGGTGTCGAAGGCAAGCGACGACTTGCCCGAACCGGACAATCCCGTGATGCAGATCAGCTTGTAGCGCGGCAGGCGGACTGTGATGCCCTTGAGGTTGTGCTCCTTCGCGCTATGAACTACCAGCTCCGCGCCGCTCTTCTCTCTCTCCATCTCAATTCCAGTCTAGCCTTGGGCCTCAAGACGAACACCTGTTCGTGTGGAGAGAGTATCACCTCCGCGGCGGACGCGAGATCCGCGTGTCGTGACGCTTCTCAGGGTTCAGGCGCCTCCTTGACCATCCACCACCCCCCACCCGCCCACGGGGCGGGGAACGATAGCGTCGATAGGTACACGAGAATGGGCCGATTCCGCGCCGATTCCAGCTCGCGCCGACAAGCGCGGCCAGACAATGACGTCCCGCTCTACCTGAGCTTCGATCGCTAAGCCGCCAGCCGCGACTCGGCCAGCCCCGTGATCAGCTCCTGTAGCTCGTCCGGCTCGGGCACGAAATCGACTTCCAGGTCGCCAGCGATCAGCGTGCCATAGTGGAAGAGGCGCCCGAGCAGGGACTGCTCGATCTCCAGCGTGCCGAGATTGGAGAGGCGCACGCTCGCCGCGCGCCGCCGCAGCACGCCCGTGACGACCCTCAGCCGTTCGTTCGTGACGACGATCTTGGTGCGATCCCAGCGCCAGGCCGCGCGCAGAGCGACCAGGGCGGCAAGCACCATCGCAGCCACACCACCGGCCGACCAGGGCCAGTCGAGCGCCAGCAAGGCCGCGCCCGCGCAGGCCAGGATGAGCGCCTTGGCGACGCTGCCGCCGAGCACGATTCCGTGCAGGCGCGTCTCCAGCAGCACCTCTTCAGGCGTGGATGAGCGCACGCTTGTGCGTTCGAGTCGCGGCGGCGAATACCTGCGCCGCCGCTACTTCTTGCGCCGACCGAAGAGCACGCCGCCGGCCGCGAAGCCTAGCCCGAACGTCCCGACCGAGAAAGAGCCGATGGCGATCACCTTGCGCGTTGTCGAGAGCCGCTCCCAGCGGCTGATCGCTTCCTCTTCCTCGGCGGTCAGTTCCTCGCCTCGGCGCCGCTTGCGCGCCGCGCCGCCGGCACGGAAACCCAGATACAGATCGTCGAAGACTTCAGCAGATTCGTCGGCCATAAGCGGCAGTGTATAGGGTGCTGCGGAGGTGGCTGTGCGCGTTCTACATCTCTCCGATCTGCACCTCGGCTCGAGGGGCGACGAGGTCGGCGGGCCCGGCCTCGAAGAGCTGATCGAACGGACAAGCCCCGAGTTGATCGTGGTCAGCGGCGATCTGGCCAACCGCGGTCGCCGCGAGCAGATCGAGCAAGCGACGGCAAGGCTCCGCTCGCTCGGCCCGAAAGTTGTCGCGGTGCCGGGCAACCACGACCTCCCCTACTCCTTCCCAGGGCGCTTCAGCCATCCCTGGCGCGAGTTCGAGCGCCAGTGGGCGACAACCGAGCCGATTCACCGTTCCGAGCAACTGCTCGTGGTCGGGCTCAACTCAGCCCGCCCCTGGCGCCAGCAGTCCGGCAAGCTGCGCCGCGCCTCACTCGAGCGAACGGCCCGCCTACTCGCCGACACGCCGCCCGAGGTGTTCCGGCTCGTCTTCCTGCATCATCATCTCGCTTGCGCGCCCTGGCGCGCGCGCAAGCGCCCGCTCTCGGGCCGAAGGAACGTGCTGCGCAGGCTGGCGGAAGGCGGCGTCGACCTGGTCGCCTCGGGGCACATCCACCAGTCCTCGACGATCGAGCGGCACGAGTTCGACGTCGGCGCCGGGCTCAGACCACTGATCTTCGCAACGGCGCCCGGCTTCGGCCGCCCCCGGCCGCGCCGGCAGGGAGAGGCGCACGGGCTCCAGCTCTACGGCTTCGACGAGGGCGAGATCAGCGTCGAGACGTACATCTGGCACGAGGGTGAGCTGCGCCTGACCGGGGCGCGGCGCTTTCCGCGTTAGACAGGCGCTCGCGACTACTAGCTGGAACGCCTAGCCGAGCGCGTCAAAAACCCGCTGCGGATCGCCGGCGCCTTGCCGTGTCACGCGCGGCACCAGCCCGCTGAGATCGATCACCGTCGAGGGCGCGCCCGGCAACTCGCCGACGTCGATCACCGCGCCGACTGCGTTAAGGATCTCCTCGGGGATCTGCTCGACCGTCTTCGGGTCGGGCTCGCCGTGGAGGTTGGCGCTCGAGGCCGCCACCACGCCGAACTGCTCTAGCACCTGACGCGACAGCTCCGGCAGCTCGGGAACGCGAACTCCAATCGTCTCCTCACGCCCGGGCGAGAGAGTGCGCAGCCGCCGCTTGGGGTTCGGAAGCACAAGCGTGTAGGGACCGGGAAGAACCTCCTCCAGCAGTGTCTGCCAGCCGAGACGAAACTCCGGAACGCACTCGATCAAGGCGTCCGTGGAAGCTGCGATGATCGCGATCGCGAGCTCGGGCCGCTTCTTCATCTCGTTGATGCGCGCCGCCGCTACGGCGTTGTGCGCCGAGGCACAGAGGCCGTAGACGGTGTCGGTCGGTAACACGACCAGGTTGCCCGCTTGAAGTGCCGCGACTGCATTCTCGACGGCGTCCATAGTTCGCTCGCTGTTAGCTTGACGGGGGCGTCAGACGGTTAACGATCAGATGCCGGAAAGAGCCGTCAGCTTCGATCTTTTTGACCACCAGCGCAACCCTCAGCTGGGGGTCTAGCCTCCCCCAAACCGAGTGCGCGAGCTCCTCGATATCGCCTTCCAGGCGCAGCGGATAGGGATCCTCGTTGAAGGGCAGGATCGGATCCCCGTCGCCGCGGTAGGTGTGTAGACAGAGACCCTCGCCGGGCTCGAGCGGAGCCGCCTCGAAGAAGGCGTGACCGTTCTTGGCGATCTTCGAGAGCGTGAGCTTTCCGCCGGCGACGATTGCCGTGATGCGTGGCGTCCAGATCGGCGGATCATCCTCGACCGAGCGCGTCCTCAGCGCCTGCTCGAAGGAGCCGCCCGCGCCGAGCGCCTCGACCACGGTCGTAACCTGGTCGCCGTTACCGACGATCTGCGCTCCATCCTGCGAGCAGAGCGCCGTGTAAAGCGTGAAGGTGCCGTCGACCTGCTTGGAGCGGTCGGCGGTGGCGGTGCGGACCTCGCCCTCTTCCTCGATCAGCACGCGGTTGCGCGAGTTCTCGCTGCGACCGCTGATCCAGTAGATCTGCAGCCAACTCTCACCGTCGGCCAAGCGCCCCGCGATCAGGCCGCGCCCTGAATATCGATCGGTCGGAAATCCCTCTACGGCCATCTCGCCTCCACCACTCTTTCTCGTCCGGTCAGGTCAGGGCTGATCGTAACGTCCTCGTAGCCGAGGTCGACGAGTAGAGCCGCGTAAGCCGCCTGCTGCCCCTCCCCCAGCTCGACCGCCAGCCGGCCACCGGGGACGAGCAGCTCTCGCCCACGACCTGCCAGCGCCTCGGAAACTCCTACGCCAACGAGCGCCTCACGCGGCTCCCAGTCGCGCACCTCCGGCTCGAGCGTCTCGATCTCCTCGGGCAGCACGTAGGGCGGATTGGCGACGACCAGATCGAACCGGCCCTCGATCGGCTCGCGGATGTCGCCCTGCCTCAGCTCGATCTCCAGCTTGCAGGCCTCGGCGTTCTCGCGCGCCAGCGCGATTGCGCCCGGCGAGGAGTCGAGCGCCACGACGCGAGCGCCGGGATGCTCGTCGGCGAGCGCCAGTGCGATTGCGCCCGAGCCGGTGCCCACGTCGAGCACGCGCGGGCTTTCGAGCTGCTCGATCAGCGCGAGCGCGCGCTCGACCAGGATCTCGGTCTCGGGCCGGGGCACGAGCGCCCGAGCGTCGGTCTTGAGTGTGAGGCGCCTGAAGCCCCACTCGCCCAGCACGTAGGCCAGCGGCTCGCGCTTGCCTCGCCGCGCGACCAGTTCCAGCGCGCGCTCCCGTTCCGCGGACGTGAGCGGGCGATCGAGATCCATATAGAGCTGGATGCGGCTCAGCCCGAGCGCCTGGGAGAGGATCAGCTCGGCCTCGAAGCGGGACCGGTCGATGCCGCGGCGAGCGAGGTATTCCTCGGCGCCGGAGAGCGCCCGACGCAAGGTGACCGGACCCGGAGCTTCGCTCACGCCGTGGCGGCCTCGAGAGCTTGCCGCTGCTCCTCGGCCGAGAGCGCGTCGGTGATCTCCGCCAGGTCGCCGTCCAGGATCTGCTCGAGCCGGTGCAGCGTCAGCTTGATGCGATGGTCGGTGACGCGGCTCTCGGAGTAGTTGTAGGTGCGGATCTTCTCCGCCCGCTCGCCCGAGCCGATCTGCGATCTCCTGGCCGCGGCCTGTTCGGCCTGCTGGCGCCCGCGCTCTTGCTCGTAGAGGAGAGCACGCAGGATGCGCATCGCCTTGGCCTTGTTCTGAAGCTGTGAGCGCTCGTCTTGCATGGCGACGACGAGCCCGGTAGGTAGATGGGTAATGCGCACGGCGGAGTCGGTCGTGTTGACCGACTGGCCGCCCGGACCGCCCGAGTGATAGACGTCGATCTTCAGATCCTGCTCGTCCAGCTCCACCTCTACCTCGTCGGCCTCGGGCATCACGGCCACGGTCGCGGTGGAGGTGTGGACACGTCCCTGCGACTCGGTCGCCGGCACGCGCTGGACGCGGTGGGTGCCGCCCTCCCACTTGAAGATCGAGTAGGCGCCGTCGCCCTTGATCGCGAAGCGCACCTCCTTGATGCCGCCCGCCTCGTTCAGGCTCGCGGAAAGCTCTTCCCAGCGAAAGCCGCGCCGCTCTGCGTAGCGCGTGAGCATGCGATGGACGTCGCCGGCCCAAAGCGCCGCCTCGTCACCGCCCACTCCCTGACGAATCTCGATGATCACGTCCTTGGAGTCGGCCGGGTCGCGCTCGACCAGCGCCAGGCGAAGCTCCTGCTCGAGCCGCTCCAGCTCCTGCTCGGACTCCGCCGCCATTGAACCCAGCTCGGGATCGCCGCGAGCGTCGGCGAGATCGGCCTCTGCCTGGCGCCATTCCTGCGCCAACTTGTAGGGGCCCTCCAGCTCCTTCAGCCGCCTGCCCGCCGTGGCCGCTTGCTTGTGGTCGTTGTAGACGGCAGGGTCGGACATGCGCTCCTGCGCCTCCTGGTAGGAGTGCTCCAGCTCTTCGACGAGATGTTCGATCCCGGCCACACCTCGATGCTAGCGGGCTGAGACCGTAGTGGTCGTCGCCGGCATTCTGCGCTGTGCGCTCAGTTGCCCGGATCACGTTAGGATCCTTTCGTGAAGATCCGCCGCCTTCTCACGGCCGTCTGCCTGCTTGCGGCGCTGACCGGAATCGTCTCCGCGTCTCCGCGAAACGCTGTTGCCGCTTCGGCGGGTGGCCCGGTCGTCGTCGTGAACTTCAACTCGGTGATCGACGAGGTGGCCGTGCGTTACCTAGGCGGCGCCCTACACGACGCTCAGAACGCCAAGGCGGAGGTCGTGATCATCAAGATGAGTACGCCGGGCGGCTCGGTCGACTCGATGCGCTCGATCGTCTCGGACATCTTCGCCTCGCCGGTACCGGTCGTCGTCTGGATCGGCCCATCAGGTGCCCGCGCAGCTTCGGCCGGCACCTTCCTGAGCGCGGCGTCGTCTTACCTGGCCATGGCGCCGGCAACCAACATCGGCGCCGCGGCAGTGGTCGGCACGCAGGGAGAAAACCTTCCTTCGACCGAGGCCAAGAAGGCCACCCAGGACGTGTCCGCGCTGATGCGCTCGATCGCCGTCCGCCGTCATCGTCCGGTCGCCGCTCTCGAACAGACGATCCTCAAGGCCCGCGCCTACTCGGCCGAGGAGGCCGTGCGCTTGGGCATCGCGGATGCCGAAGTCGACAGCCTGAGTGCGCTCGTGAGCAAGCTCGACGGGCTCAAGCTCGCAGCGTCCGGCGGGTCGAAGGTCGTGCACACGACCGGCGCTCCGCTCGAGCAGGTGAACATGACCTTCTGGCAGCGGCTACTCGAGTTCCTGTCCGATCCGAACCTCGTCTTCCTGCTGCTCAGCGTCGGCGGGCTGGGTCTGATCATCGAGCTCTGGACGGGCGGGCAGAGCTGGATTCCGGGCTCACTAGGGGTCATCTGCCTGATCCTGGCCTTTGCCGGACTGAGCGTGCTGCCCTTCTCCTGGGCCGGGCTGGCACTGATCCTGTTTGGGATCGTGCTGCTCGGCGTCGAGCTGCATGCGCCCGGCCACGTCTTCTTCGGCGCCGCCGGCACGACCTCGATGATCCTGGGCGGCGTCTTCTTGCTCGGGTATTTCGGCGGCCCGGGCCTGCCGGGCTATAACCCCAGTGTGAGTTACTGGTTGCTCATCTCGCTGGGCGTGATCGTCGGGGTGCTTGTGCTCCTGATGGCACGCGAAGTGCACCTGTCGCACCACGGCAAGCGCTACGTGAGCCCACTCGAGAATGCGGCGCTCGTCGGCGCGGTCGCCGAGGTGAGCAAGCGCCTGGAGCCGAAGGGAGAGGTGCTCGTCAGCGGCGAGGCCCGGGAGGCTGAGCTGGACGGTGGCGGTACCGCCGAGCCGGGTGAGCGCGTGACAGTGACAGCGGTTGACGGATTTCGAGTGATCGTCAAGTCGCTTAGCGAAAAGAAATCCCGAACGAAAACACCCAAGAAAGGCTAGGAGAAAAAAGCATGCCGATCATCAACTTCGTGCGTGATTACGAGCGTCTTGCGCGCTTCCGCTTGGGCCGCTTCGAGGGAATGAGGGGGCCGGGCGTCGTCTTCAAGATCCCGATTTTGCATCAGGTCATGAAGGTCGACACGCGCACCGAGGTGCTCGACATCCCCAAGCAGACGAACATCACCAAGGACAACGTCGCGATCGACATCGACTTTCTCGTCTACATGCGAATCGACATCAATCAGGCCGAGAAGTCGGTGCTCGAAGTCGAGGATTACCGCCTCGCAGTGGTGGGCCTCGCGACCACGACGCTACGCGCCGTAGTCGGCGACATCATTCTGGATGACGTCCTCTCACAGCGCGACAAGATCAACGAGATGATCCGCACTCGGCTCGATCACGAGACCGAGCGCTGGGGCGTCAAGGTCACCAACGTCGAGATCCGCGAGCTGACCGTGCCGCCCGAGATTCAAGAGGCGATGAACCGCCAGATGTCGGCCGAGCGCGTGCGCCGCGCCGTCGTGCTCGAGGCGGAGGGCACCCGCCAGGCGAACATCACCGTCGCCGAGGGCGAGAAGCAGGCCGCGATCCTGCGCGCCGAGGGCCAGCGCCAGGCCGCGATCCTGAACGCCGAGGGCCTCGCCAAGGCGCTCTCGTCGATCTCCGTCGAGGCCAAGAAGGTCGACCCGAACACGATGGGGCTGCAGTACCTCGACGCGATCAAGAGGCTGGCCGACGGCCCGAGCTCGAAGTTCTTCTTCCCGCTCGAGCTGACCAAGCTGGTCGAGCAGTTCATGCCGGGGAAGTAGGTAGCCCGGGCGCGAACCGCCCGGCGGCAGCCGATCCGACAGAGTCTCCTTGCCCGGCACCGACTCGGTGCCGGGCAGCGCTACGCGGCCGCCGGCTCGAACGACTTCACCGTCAGCGTGATCTCCAGGCCTTTCAGCGCCTGCGAGACCGGACAGTTCGTCTTTGCCTGCTCGGCCTTGGCCCGGAAAGCCTCCTCGCTCAGTCCGGGCACACGACCGACCAGCTCGAGCTCCGAGCTGGTGATGCCGGTGCCCGGGACGAAGGTGACCGTCGCCTGGACGTCGAGCTCTTCCGGCGGCGTGCCGCCCTCGGCGAGGAGCAGCGAGAACGCCATCGCAAAGCAAGAGGCGTGCGCGGCGGCTATCAGCTCCTCGGGGCTCGTCTTCCCGTCGGAAGACTCCGCCCGCGCCGCCCAGGTAATCGGCAGCTCGGCCAGCGCCCCGCTCCCGCTCGCTTCGATCAAGCCTGCGCCCTCGAACAACCCGCCCCGCCAACTGACGCTTGCAGTTCTCTTCGCCATCCCGCTCGCCCCCGATTCCACGACAATGTTTCTCACCAGGGGTTTGCCCTACGTCGAGAGTCCTAACCGTAGGCGGAGCGGCTAAATGACGCGTCGGCTAGGCGACGACGTCGATCGCACGCGCCATCGCGGCAGTCTGCGGCTCGGCGGCGCGGGCAGTCTCGAGCTCGTAAACGCGCTTGAAGGCGGCGAGGGAGACTTCGATTTGATCGAGCGCCGGTTCACGAGTGGTCAACCGCTGCAGCCAGAGACCGGGCGCCAGCAGCACCTTCAAGATCCAGTTCGAGCGGTGCTTGCCGGCAAAGCGGATCAGCTCGTAGGCGAGCCCGGCGATCGGAAACAGCATCACGATACGGCTGACGATCAGCCAGAGCATGCTCAGGTGCCCGAAGATCAGGCCGATTACCCAGTAGACGAGGATCGCGATCACCATCACCCAGAGCAGGAAGGCGGTGCCGCAACGGGGATGGATGACGCTGTAGGGCTTGACCTTCTCGGGCGTAAGCTCCGCGTTCGCCTCGAAGGCGTTGATGACCTTGTGCTCGGCCCCGTGATAGGCCCAGAGGCGGCGAATATCCGGCAGCAGCGAGACCAGCGCCATGTAGGCGATCAGCACCGTCACTCTGAGCGCACCCTCGACCAGCACGAACACGTTATTGCTCAGATTCGGGAACGCGAGGCGCGTGACGGCCGCCGGCCCGACCTTGAACAGCCCGAGCGCGAACACGATCGCGAAGACGAACATCAAAGTGATGGCCCAGCGACCGATCTCGATGCTCTCCTCCTCCTCGCCGCCCTCGGCCGCGTATTCCGTCGAGATGGCAAGCGCGCGAAAGCCGATTGCGAGCGACTCGCCGAGCGCCATGACGCCCCTGATCACGGGCAGTCGGAAGAGCAGATGCCGCTTCATCAGGGAGTCGACCGGGCGCGAAACCTCGGCCAGCTCACCGTTGGGCTTGCGCACCGCCACCGACCAGAAGGAAGGGCTGCGCATCATCACGCCCTCGATCACGGCCTGACCGCCGTACATCGGCGTCGCTGCCGTCGCGACAAGCGGCAGGCCAAGCAAGCGGCGCAGGCGCTTTCGCCCGCTTCTTACCGTCGCGACATTGACGCCCGGCTTACGCGACCGGAAGAACATCTCCCGCCTCGAAAGCTCACGCCTTCTTGGCGCGGGCTGCCTTCTCGGCCTTCTCGAGCCGGCGCTGGAAGCGCTCGACGCGGCCCCCGGTATCAACGAGCTTCTGCTTGCCCGTGTAGAAGGGGTGGCAGGCCGAGCAGATCTCGACGTGGAGCTCGGGCTTTACCGAGCGCGTCTCGAACTCGTTGCCGCAGGCGCAACGAACGATCGTGCGCATATATTCAGGATGGATATCAGCCTTCATCTGGATCGAGGATACCAGAGGCAGTATGGGGCGCCACGTTGCCACCGGAGACAACGGCAATCACGGTCGTGCCCGGCTCGGGCTTGTAGGCGCCGGTAAGCAGCGCCGCGGTCGAGACCGCGCCGGCCGCCTCGCAGGCCAGCTTGGAGCGCTGGTAGAGGAAGCGCATGCCCTCGCGAATCTCCTGCTCGCTGACGAGAACCACGTCGTCGACCTTGTCCTTGGCGATCGCCATGCAGTGATGACCTGCGAACGGCGCCGCCAGGCCGTCGGCGATCGAGTCGGGCTTGACTCGCACCCAGCGGCCGCCCGCCAGGCCTGCGTAGAGCGCCGCGGACTGCTCGGGCTCGACGCCGATCACCTTGACGTCCGGGCGCAGCGCCTTGACCGCGACGGCAATGCCGGCGACCAATCCGCCGCCGCCCACGGGCACGAGGATCGCGCCCACCTCGGGGTTGTCCTCGAGCATCTCCAGCCCGAGCGTGCCCTGGCCGGCGATGATGAAGGGGTCGTCGAAGGGATGCACCAAGACCATCCCCGTTTGCTCGGCAAGCTCGTCGGCCCGATCGAAGGCATCGTTCGGGTTCTCGGCCTCCAGATCGACCTCGGCGCCGTAGGCGCGGGTGGCGGTGATCTTCTGCGGGCTGGCCGTCTGCCACATCACGACCTTGCTCTCGATGCCTTCCAGGGAGGCGCCGTAGGCCACCGCCTGGGCGTGATTCCCGGCCGAGACGCCGATCACGCCGCGGGCCTTCTCCTCCGCGGTCAGCGTGGCCAGCTTGGAGAGAACGCCCCGGACCTTGAAGGCGCCCGTGCGTTGGAAGAGCTCGGCCTTGAGTAGGACATTGGCGCCCGTCAACTCGCTCAGCTGCGCCGAAGAGAAGGTCGGAGTGTGGTGCAGGCGATCGCCGATTGCCTCGCGCGCCGCGAACACTTCATCGATGCCGATTTCCCTCAGCTCGCGCTTCATCTGGTGATCGTAGCCTTTCTTTCCCGCGATAAGTCTGCCGGCAAAGCCGGCTGCGACTTTTCGCGGTATTACCTTGGTGTGCGAGTCTTCGCGCCTTCGGCGCGTGTGACTTGTCTGCTTCCAGACGCGGAGCGGGCTGACCGTGATTGCGGGCAGTGTTCGTGGCGTGAGGGTTGGAGACGGCGTTTTGTGCGCCGCAGCCGCGCATGTCGGCTGCGGCGGCCATGGCTCGAGATACCTGTAGTCGTGGGAGAAGAGTTTCACTTCCGTCACGGGTGCTCCTTGACATCAGCGGTGTCTTCTGAACGGTGTCTGACACCGGGAGGGTTATCTCGCTCGTGGAAGCTAGGAAGAGATTTCCACGCCGCTTCCTGAATGAGAAGCTCATCGCCTTTGCGCTATGAGCGGGAAGGCCTGCACAGGCCTTGATAGGGTCCCGCGCTCCCGTCTACCGGGTACCCGAGATGCGGAAGAGAAATCTCCTAACAGCACTCTCGCTGGCAATCGCCGTCTTTTCCCTCGCCGCACCGCTTGCCTCGGGCGGCGGCAAGGCCGTGCCGCGAATCATCTTTCCGGTCGTCGGTCCCGTGACGTATCAGAACGACTTCGGCGATCCGCGCGGGGGGCTACGCCACCAGGGCAACGACATCATGGCGGTCAAGAAGTCGCTCGCGGTGGCCGCGGAGGACGGCAAGGTCACCTTCTGGACCCACTCTTCCAGCGCCGGCTGCATGCTCTATCTCGACGGGCACAGCGGAACGATGTACGAGTACATCCACCTGAACAACGACCGCACGATGAAGAACGACAACAAGGGCAAGTGCGTCGCGGGCACCGCCTATGCCAAGGGGCTCAAGAACGGCGCCCAGGTCAAGGCCGGGCAGCCGCTCGGCTTCGTGGGCGACTCGGGCGACGCGAACGGAATCGCCTCGCACCTGCATTTCGAGCTGCACCCGCATGGCGGCCAGGCCGTCAGCCCCTACCGCTATCTCACGCGCGGGCGAGTTCTTCTCTTCGCGGCCAAGCAGGGCAGCGAGGTCTCGCTGACCCTGAAGGGGACGCTGATCGCAGCCGATTCCACGCTCGGGACGCTGAACATGCGCGTGACGAGCCTGACGAGCTCGAGCGGGCTTCGGCTCAAGAAGCTGTCTCGCAAGCTCACTCTCGACCTCTCGCCCGATACGGCGGTGGCCTACGACAGCGGCGCCGACGCCGCGCTCGGAGAGCTCGACAGCCTCGACCCCGGTGTGACAATCGAAGTCGAGACGCAGTCTGTCCCGGTCACGCTCGCGAGCGAGTCGGGCTCGGCGCTGACGATCTCCACCTCGGCGATCACGATCATGAGCAGCTAGCCGGGAGGCTCGAGATGCAGGAAGAGGAAGCCCGCCGCAAGGCGCTCGCCCTGGTCGAAAGGTCGGAGATCGCCCTGGTGGGATCGAACGGCGAGGACGGTCATCCCTGGATCAAGGCGATGCTGAAGATGGAGACAGAGGGGCTGAAAACGGTCTGGTTCAGCACCAACACCTCATCCCGGCGCGTGGCTCAGTTCCTACGCGACGCCAGGGCCAGCGTCTACTTCGTCGATTTCTCCGACTGGATGGGCCTGATGCTGCGCGGGGAGATCGAGGTGCTGAGCGACAGCGAATCGAGAAAGCGGCTCTGGCGCGACGGCTACGAGCGCTACTACCCGCTCGGCGCCGACGATCCCGACTACACGGTGCTGCGCTTCAGCGCCGCGAACGCCAACTACTACCACCAGCTCGACAATCTCAGCTTCGCGCCCTAGAACCTGTTTCGTTAGGTAGGCGCGGCTGAGGTGGTCGAGACGTGGATGCCTAGCGGAAGAGGCTCCTAGTAAGCAAGCGCGAGAGCGCTATTTGAGCTCGTTGATCCGCTCGCGCAGGAACTCGACGATCGTCCCGGTCGCAGCGCCCGGGGTGAAGACCTCGGCGACTCCGCCCCGCTTGAGCGCGCTGGCCTCGTCGTCGGGGATCGTGCCGCCGACCAGCACGAGCACGTCATCGGCGCCCTGGCCGTGCAGGCCCTCGATCACGCGCGGCACCAGCGTCATGTGCGCACCGGAGAGGATCGAGAGACCGACCGCGTCGGCGTCTTCCTGGATCGCCGTCTCGACGATCTGATCGGGCGTCTGGTGCAAGCCGGTGTAGATGACCTCCATGCCGGCATCGCGCAGGGCGCGCGCGACCACCTTGGCGCCGCGGTCGTGCCCGTCCAGACCGGGCTTGGCGATGACTATTCGAATCGGATCCGGCACGCGGGCCAGTATAGGCCCGGTTTCCCGACTCGGGGCCGCTAATCGGAGGCGCCTGGGCGCCAGAGCCGCTCGCCGTCGGTCCCGGCCGCGACGCGGCCGAAGATGAAGAGCAGATCCGAGAGCCGGTTCAGATAGACCGCGAGGAGCGGACTCTGCTCGTGCTCGGCTGCCGCAACGAGCACGTCCCGCTCGGCGCGGCGGCAGATGGCCCGCGCCAGGTGCAGGCGCCCGTCGGCCTCGCCGCCGCCGGGCAGAACGAAGCTGCGTAGCGGCTCGAGCTCGGCGTTCAACCCGTCGCAGAGGCGCTCGAGCGCATCGATCCTCTCCTGACCGATGCGCAGACGCTCGCGCGAGCCTGCGGCCGGAGGAACGCTGAGGTCGGCGCCGAGATCGAACAGCTCGTTCTGAATACCCTCCAGCGGCGAGCGCAGCCGTTCGGGCACGGCTGCCGCCAGCGCCAGGCCGATCGCGGCGTTTAGCTCGTCGAGCGACCCGAGCGCCGCAATCAGCGGATCTGTCTTGCTCGTGCGCGTCCCGTCGCCGAGGCTCGTATCGCCGTCGTCACCCGTGCGGGTGTAGATGCGCGTCAGGCGAACCGGATCATCGCGCCGCGAATTAGTCATCTCTCCCCTCCTCGAATGCGACAAGCTTCTATTCTCATGATCTACCTGTTTCGTTCTATCTTTACCGACAACGAGCGATAGATACTCACGCTTCCGACCACACGAGCCGATACAGCACCAAGCACGCACGGCCGTGACAAGGGAGAAGACGAACATTCCATGAGCGATCAAGGCGACGAAGGACAGGTTCCCGAGCCCCCCGGGCTGGAAGGTAGAGGGGAGTTGCCGCCGCGCCCGACGGTGCGCGAGAGCTTCCGCCGCGGCCTTTTCGTGCGCCTGCCGAGCGAGGGCGAGGCCGGAGAGGGAGTTGCCGGAGCCGAGCAGCCGGACGAGGAGCAGAGCGGCGAAGGCATTGCCGACCAGTATCCCGAGCAGGTTGCCGATCCGTATCCGGGCTGGCGCCAGGCGACCGACGGCAGCTGGGAAGCCGTAGGCCCGGAGGCTTACGAGTACACAGAGAGCGCCGAGGCGGCCTCTGCTGCCCCCTATCCCGAGCCCGACCAGAGCGCCGACTTCGCCTCGGTCGCTGGCGGCGAGCCTTTCATCCACGAGGAACCGAGCGCCGAAGTGCCGTCCTGGACGTTCACTCCCGAGCAGGAAGTTCCTCAGGCCGTCGAGGAAGCGGTCGTCCCCGTAACGCCGCAGTCGCCCGAGATCGTGGCCGGCGGGATGCCGGAGGCCGCGCCCGAGGTGGCCGCTGAGGCGGTTGCGGAAGCGCCCGCTCCCGAGCTGCCGGTCGCACCCGAGGCCACCGCCGAGACGGGCGCTGAGGTCGTGCCCGCGGAAGTAGCGGCAATCGAGCCTGTAGCGGTGCCCGAAGCGGTGCCCGAAGCGGTGCCGGCGGCCGAAGCTGTGCCCGGGCCGGTAGCCGAGGCTGCGCCTGCGACGTCAGTGGCGGCGGATGACCCCGTTGCCGGAACCGGGCTCTATATCCCGGCCGACGTCGAGCTGCTGGAGGGAGACATGCCCCTCTACAGCGAGAAGGAAAATGTACCGCCGCGCTTTGCCGGATCGGGCCTCGGCGAGCCCTGCTTCATCGAATTCGCTGAGCTGGGCAAGACGCTTGCCGGTCTGCGCCGCCTCTTGCCGAAGGGCACCCGGCTCACCTACAACTACGACTTCGAGCGAGCCTGGATCAGGTCTTCCGAGGGCATCGATCTTCCTTCCTTCGTCGAGCGCATCGACGCGCCGGCGGCGGAGGGCGAAGCGACCTCTTCCTGATCGTTAGTGCAATTCTTATTTGACGACGGGGCCTCCTGACCGTACTCTCAATGGCGATGACGATCTCGACCCCGCAGATGACTTGGGCGTGGCAGTGGCGCAGCGAGCGGGGCGGGAGCGTCGCCTGGACCTGATCTAGGACGCCAACCCGTTTCGCTCGAGACCTTCCTACCGGGAGGTCTTTTTTGTTGCCCTTTTCGCCTCGATGAAAGCCATGACACAGACAGAGAACATTCCAAGATCGATCGCTTCGGACCTGTTGACGCCACTCGGCGCCTACCTGCGCCTGCGCGGCGAGGGCAGCGCGTCGTTCCTGCTCGAATCGGTCGAGCACGGCCGGCTCGGCCGCTACTCGCTGGTCGGGTACGGCTCGCGCATCGTCGACTTCAACGAGGCCGAAAGCCTCGGCAAGCCCGTCTTCGGCTATCTCTCCTACGACTACGTCGCGCGGCTGGAGCCGACAGTGCCGTTACCCGACACCGGCCCGCGCGATCCCGAGAGCCAGTTCATCGTCCCCGAGACGCTCGTCCGCTTCGATCATGCTCGCGGCATCGCGGAGATCGTCTACGGAGACGCCGACGAGACCATCGCCCGACTGACAGGGCCGCGACCGGAGATGCCGAACGGGCGCGGCAAACGGGGCCCCCTTCGCCGCTATCCCGAGCAAGCGACCTACGAGAAATGGGTGCGCCGCTCGAAGGAGTACATCAAGGCCGGCGACGCTTTCCAGATCGTCGTCTCGCAGCGCGCCGAGCGGCCCACCTCGGCCAGCGCGCTCGATCTCTACCGGTCGCTCAGGCGCGTCAACCCGTCCGAGTACCTCTTCCTGCTCGAGCTGCCCGACGATCTGGCGCTGGTCGGCTCCTCACCCGAGACGGTCGTCAAGTGCGAGGGCGTCCGCGCCAGCCTCAATCCGATCGCCGGCTCGATCAAGCCCGGCAAAGGTGACGAAGAGGCGCTACTCGCGTCGGAGAAGGACCGGGCCGAGCACGTCATGCTGGTCGACCTCGGCCGTAACGACCTCTCGCGCGTCTGCCTGCCGGGCAGTGTTCGCGTCGAGCGCTTCATGCGCCCAGAGCGCTTCTCGCACATCACCCACCTGATCTCCGAGGTGGTCGGCGAGCTCCGTCCCGGTACGACACCCTTCGACCTGCTTCGCGCCTGCTTCCCGGCCGGGACCGTCTCGGGCGCGCCCAAAGTGCGGGCGATGCAGATCATCTCCGAGTTGGAGCAATACCGCCGCGGCGTCTACGCCGGCGCCGTCGGCTACTACGACCCGGCCAGCTCCTCCTTCGACACCTGCATCGCCATTCGCTCGCTCACGCTCCAAGGCGGCGTCGCACACCTTCAGGCCGGCGCCGGGCTGGTGGCCGATTCCGACCCCGCCTCCGAGCACGAGGAGTGCCTGAACAAGCTGGCGGCCCTCGAAGCCGCGATCGAGCTGGCGGAGGCGGAGAGATGAAGGGCTCGGCACTCGTTCTGGCGTTGCAGGATCGCTTCTCGGTCTTCTGGGGCGTCGCTGGCAAAGGAGGCTGCGGTCGCGGGCCGCAGGACAGTACACACGGTACGGACTCGGACCGCGGGCGCAGGATCCTGCAGCCAGCGGCGTCAGGGGAGCGCGGAGCCGGGCTCCACCCGGCGGCAGCGTTCCCCGGCCAGGAGGGCGAGAAGTGATCCTGCTGATCGACAACTACGACTCGTTTTCCTACAACCTCGCTCACCTCTTCGGCGAGCTCGGCGCCGAGGTGGTAGTGCGGCGCAACGACGCGATCACCCCCGAAGAGGCCGACGCGCTCACGCCCTCGCACCTGATCATCTCCCCCGGTCCCGGCGTGCCGCGTAACGCCGGCGTCTCGATCGAGCTCGTCAAGCGCCTCGGACCGCGCGTGCCCACGCTCGGCGTCTGCCTCGGTCACCAGGCGATCGTGGAGGCCTTCGGCGGCACGATCGGGCCGGCGAAGAAACTCGTGCACGGCAAATCGAGCTCCGTGCATCACGACGGCCTCGGTATCTTCGCCCGGCTGCCGCAGGACTTCGAGGCCGGTCGTTATCACTCGCTCGCCGCCGACGAGGTGCCCGACTGCTTCGAGATCTCGGCCAGAGGCGACGACGAGGTGATGGCCGTGCGACACAAACGATTCCCGATCGACGGTGTGCAGTTTCACCCCGAGTCGGTCCTTACACCCGCCGGCCCCGAGCTGGCCAAGAGCTTTCTGGAGGGAAGACGATGACGATCCAAGAAGCGATCGCGAAAGCGCTCGACGGAAGCGACTTCACCCGCGCCGAAGCGTGCGAGGTCATGAACGAGATCATGACCGGCCAGACGACCGATGCCCAGATCGCCGGCTTCCTGGTAGCGCTTCGGGCCAAGGGAGAGACCTCCGAGGAGATCGCCGGCTGCGCCGATGCGATGCGCTCGCATGTCGTCACGGTCAAGCCGACGCGGACCGACCTGGTGGACGTGGTCGGGACCGGCGGCGACGGCCAGTGCACGATCAACATCTCGACCGCGGCCGCACTGGTGGCCGCGGCGGCCGGTGCGGGCGTGGCCAAGCACGGTAACCGCGCCGCCTCCTCGGCCTGCGGCTCGGCCGACGTGCTCGAGGCGCTCGGCTTCAACCTCGATCTGACGCCCGAGCGGATCGCCCGCTCGATCGACGAGCTGGGCTTCGGCTTCATGTTCGCGCAAGCCCACCACCCGGCGATGAAGTACGCCGGCGGAGTGCGAAAAGAGCTGGCCACGCGCACGATCTTCAACATCCTCGGCCCGCTCACCAACCCAGCCGGGGCCCGCTGCCAGGTGATCGGCGTTTACTCCAAGGAGCTGGTGCGGCCGATCGCCGAGGCGCTGGTGCAGCTGGGCAGCGAGCGCGCCTTCGTCGTGCACGGCGCCGGCGGCTTGGACGAGCTCTCGCCGGTAGGCCCCAACGATGTTTGCGAGGTCAGGCACGGCAAGGTGAACGAGCGCATCATCGACCCGCTCGACTTCGGCGTGCCGCGTTGCGAGCTGGAAGATCTGCGCGGAGCCGATCCGATCCACAACGCCGCCGTCATCCGCGAGATCTTCCAGGGCTCGGACGGAGGCCGGCGTAACGCCATCCTGCTTAACGCGGCAGGCGCGATCGCCGCCGCCGGACTGGCCGAGGACTTGGAAGAAGGGCTCGCGATCGCCACCGAGACGGTCGCCTCGCGCAAGGCTGAGGAACGGCTGGAGCAGCTGATCGCCTTCTCGAACGCGCCCGATTCCGTGGGGGTCGCAAGTTAATGGAACTCCTCTCGAAACGAAGCAATCCGAGATGAGTTCGTAATGGGACGATTCCGCGAAGCACTCGCCCGACCGGGCCTGCAGGCGATCGCGAG
>Ga0247847_1000028_pt1 | contig 54995 bp, 49 predicted proteins | sample PFST25metaG_FD_186002 | JGI IMG/M metagenome (GOLD analysis project Ga0247847, IMG submission 186002) | Peat soil microbial communities from Stordalen Mire, Sweden - P.F.S.T25 | ecosystem: Environmental > Terrestrial > Soil > Wetlands > Peat | place: Sweden: Norrbotten County, Stordalen Mire...
CCCGTTGTCTCAGAGTGCTGTATGTTTATCCCAGAATAACTATCGAACCCCGCGTACTGATAGTTGAACTGCCACGGCGCATACCAATACGTCGCTCCTGGTTTGTAGTTCACTACGACGGCCGGCGGCGAGGTTGCCGCGGCGGTCTTCTGCGTCGTTACGATACCGGTCGCGCTCAATACCGAGACGGGGGGTTGCGCGGCAGCCGTCTGCGTTGTCACGACGCCTGCAGCACTCAATACCGAAACGGCCATTATGGCGATAAGGAGAAATGCGATATGCTTTTTCACGATGTTACCTCCATTTCGAATTGATGGTGGCGATGACGCCGCCTTTTATTAAAACCAACTAGTTTGCGCCGGCTTTGCTATAAAGGTTTTTGTAATTGATTCGTGTTAGAGAAATGAGATCATTTTGTATTTGCGCATGATTGCCTCTTGCAATACTCTTAGAAACGCATAAGAACGCTCATGCGATGCGATAAAGGCTTCGATTTGTGTGTGACAGCAGAAACGGTGCTACGGTGTTGAAGCTATTGAAGTGGTTAAAAAATGGATACGTTCGAACGATCGCACGTCCATTCGATACCTTCTCTTTCCCACCGCCTTCGTAGATTTCGAGCACAGAAATCGCACGCTTTTCTGCATCGTGTGTGCACATCACCTGCTGCAGCACGTCAATGATCTGGCGGAGAGGTGGCTCAGCAGCCTCTTCTGCGTCTCGGCGCCCCCGCGGCCGAGTGAGGACCGATGTGACAAACGCAGCGAGGGTCCGGGCAAGCTGTTCTTTTAACTCAAGCGCAAACGTCCGCAAATACGATCCGTCAAGCCGTTCGGCCCTGCCGAGGCAGTAGCTGCAGGCTGCCCCGTATATTACGACATACCTTAGTTGGGTGTCTCGCCGGGCCCTATCGGCGCTTTCTATTAGCTCTTCGGGCGGTATTGTATGAATGTATGCAGCAAAGAGGTTGTAGATGGCCTGTTTCTTGTCGCTGGTATCGGTTTGAGGGTGGATTGCTTGCACAACAGGATCATTGTCGCCGGCAAGATAACCTAACTGCAAGAACGCGATGAAAGTACGTATAATATTTGAAATGCAAATTGAGTTTCTTTATTTAACCGCCTAGCTGTTACGTGGTTTCTCATTTTGTAGTTTCAAGCTCAATTTAGCCTCCTTTTCAGAACTAACTTGAAACGTGGAGATTCTTTGCCCGTATTGCCCGTAATAACAAGTCGAAATCAAAAAGTAACATACTAGCCTATTGTCGTGAGGCGCTGGCAAATTATGAAAAAAATATTCACAACGAAGACCTCACTTCAATCATCTAATCCTACTTTTTCATATCCGATCATTCGCTTGCCAAGAGAGCTTAAAGAACTGGCCGGCCGAATTGCAAATGTCTATAAAACAGAGATTGACGGCGTTCAAGGATTTTTTATTGCACTTCAATCAGACAAATTAGACAAATTTGTCGAGAATAAAGAATGTGTGGATACCTCTATTTTAGCCTCAGCTTGCCAAAAACCCAGTCCAGAAGTTCTACAACCACAATTGAGCCCTACTACGGCTTCGGGTTCCACCATCGTGCACGAGCCACTGCCTGATACCCCGATAGGATTCCGACCAGGAGGCCTAAAACGAGTCCGAGGGTGACACCGGTTGACGACGCAAAATACATGAAGAAATATGTGCCAAATATCGCGGTACCTACCGCCGTACCGATGGCGCTAAAGATCATACCCATCTGTCTCCTGCTCCCGGCAAGGATCCCGGCGACGACGCCAGCGATGAGTCCAACGAATGCGCCGATGCGAGCGCCGTCGACTATCCCTAACGTACCACCAAAAGTAACGCCGTAACGGGTAAATGCGATCCACGCGGCGGCCGCCCCCAAGACGCTGTAAAATATCGTGTGAAACGCGGCTGACCAGCGTCGAGGATGTAGTAGCAGTCCAATGAGCGCGCCTAGGACCCCGCCGATGATGCCCCCGACGTACAGCCCGGCGAGGGCGCCGAATATCCAATAACCGAAGACGCTCGCAATCCAGCTCAGGATCACCGTCACGAAGAGGTAGAGTATGAGTTCAAAGATGCCGCCGAGAATCGCGCCCAGCACGAGACCTGCCACTAGACCGAGTATAACCGCAATAAAGGCCCCACCGAGGGTGCTGCGTGCCATGCGACCTTCCCACCTCGCTTAGCGCTCGTATGGGTTTTTAAGCATTTCGCTTTGGTCATATGGTGTTGCGTTTGAGAGACAGCGAGTGAGTTAGGTCGCGCAATTAGTGGTATGGATCTTTCTTTCGCAATGTCGGTGGCTATGGCCTTCTGCTGCAACTTCACATTCGCGATCGTGTGCGTATTTCTTAGAGTGAAGGCTATCCGTCGTCACCTGACCAGGCATTTCCATTATTGGGTGCTTATCAAGCTTCTCATCAAAGGCCGCAGCGACGATGCACGTTGCCGGCCCGGCAGAGAGACGAAGACGGTAAAATGGAATGCAATGGATGTTGGATTGACGCTTATCATAGCATCATCACAAGAGCTATTTAGTCTAACAGCCCGCCCTTAGACAAATCGCACATAGTGACATAATCAACGCGCCAACACACATGACGAACTGAAACGATCGGAGGTGCGCGGGTTGTCTGTGATTCAAATTCAAAACTTGACAAAGTATTACGGGAAAACCTTGGCTCTCGATAGCGTGGATCTTGAGGTTGAACAAGGTGAGGTGTTCGGTTTTATCGGTCCGAATGGCGCCGGAAAGACCACGACCTTGCGGATCCTGCTCGGGTTGCTCCGCAAGAATGCCGGGAAGGTCAGTGTACTCGGGGGTGATCCGTGGCGCGACGCGGTGGCGCTCCACCGCCGACTGGCCTACGTGCCTGGTGATGTGAACCTGTGGCCGAGCCTTTCTGGTGGCGAGGTTATTGACCTCTTGGCCAGGTTGCGTGGGGGCTTCGACCAATCGCGGCGCGATGAACTTGTGAAACGCTTCGCGCTTGACCCAACCAGGCAGTGTCGCACCTACTCGAAGGGCAACCGACAGAAGGTTGCCCTGATCGCCGCCCTCGCCTCTGACGTTGAACTCTTCATCCTCGATGAGCCGACGTCGGGCTTGGATCCCTTGATGGAGGCGACTTTCCGCGAGTGCGTCGCGGAAATCAAGCGGGCCGGCAAGACCGTCCTGCTATCGAGCCACATCCTCGCCGAAGTTGAGGCGCTCTGTGACCGGATTAGCATCATCAAGGAAGGCAAGATCGTTGAGACCGGGACGCTCACCGAACTGCGCCACCTCACCCGCACCTCGGTATCGGTCAAGACCCGTCGACAGATCACCGGACTCAGCACGTTTCAGGGCGTACACAACCTTACTGTCGACGGCGCCAGCACCAGATTTAGCGTGGACGCTGATGCGATCAACCCCGTCATGCAGTACCTAACAAAATTCGACGTCATGGCACTTACGAGCACTCTGCCTACGCTAGAGGATCTATTCCTGCGCCACTACGAACTCCAGACAGGGGAAAGCGCGCAATGACGGTGGGCGAGTTTAGTGGCACGGGCGCACTCATTCGTTTGATCCTGCGGCGCGACCGGCTTCTGCTGCCGATCTGGATCGCGCTGCCGCCCCTCTTCGCGATTCTCGTAGTCGCTGCGTTCGTGAGTCTTTATCCCACCGCTGCGTCGCAACAGATGCTCGCCGCTCAGATCGTGAACAGTCCAGGATTCGTCGCGCTGCTCGGTCCCGTATCCTCTCCGACCATCGGCGGGCTGAGCGCGTGGCGGTCGGGCCTCTTCGCTGCGGTGATCGTTGCCGGGGCGAACGCGCTTACCGTCATCCGGCACACCCGCGCCGACGAGGAGACCGGACGGTACGAGCTACTGGGCTCGGGTGCAGTGGGCAGACGCGCGCCGTTGTCGGCGAGTTTGGTCGTGACGCTGGGCGCCGACCTGGTGATCGCCGCCCTCGTCACTGCGGGACTGGTAGCTTTTGGGCTTCCCGTCGTCGGGTCACTCGCACTGGGACTGTCGTTCGCGGCGATCGGGTGGACGTTTGCAGCGCTTGCGGGCGTGGCGGCGCAGCTGGCCGAGAGCTCAGGGGTTGCGAGGGGCATCGTAGGGGCGATCTTCGTTCTGTTCTACTTGTTGCGCGCCGTTGGCGATGCGAACGAGCAGAGCGGGCAGTCTTGGCTCTCATGGATGTCGCCGATCGGGTGGATGCGCCTCGTCCAACCATTCGCCAACGAACGGTGGGGGGTGTTTGCGCTCTTCCTCGGCGCGTTCATTGTGCTGATCTTAGTGGCCTACGCGCTCGCGTCACGGAGGGACATTGGCGCCGGCATTCTTAGCCCGCGGCTTGGCCCGGCGAGGGCGTCGCAATGGCTCCGCGGCCCACTAGCTCTAGCGTGGAGGCTGCACCGGCGCACGCTGCTTGCCTGGGCCGCGCTGTTTGCGGTGTACGGCATAATGATTGGCTATCTTGCGACTACTTCTGCCTACCTGCTGGCGGCCAATCCGCAGCTTGCAAACTTGTTCGCCCATTTTGGCGGTGCCTCGGCATACACTGACGCCCTTTTCACCCTCTCCCTGACGTTTCTCGGTTGGGTCGCCGCCGCATACGCGATCACGGCCACGCTGCGGCTGCAGTCCGAGGAGGTCGAGGGGCGGGCCGATCACGTGCTCACCACCGCGGTCAGTCGGCTGCGGTGGGCGGCGAGCGACCTCGCCCTCGTGGTCATCGGCTCGGCGGTCCTGCTCGCGGCATTCGGCCTCCCGGCCGGGCTGGCCTACGGGCTGAGCACCGGCAACGTGGGCTACGAACTCCCCCGCGTGCTGGTCGCGACGCTCGCGTACCTGCCCGCCGTCTGGGTGGTGGCAGGGATCGCGATGGCGCTGTACGGTCTCGTACCTCGGGTGTCGTTCGTGAGCTGGGGGGCGCTGGGCGCGTTCGTACTAGTCGAGCTGATCGGAGAGACGTTGCAGGTGAGCCAGTCGGTATTGAACATCTCGCCATTCAACCACGTGCCGAAGGTTCTCGTCAGTGGGGTGTCCTTGATGCCCTTGGTTTCGCTCACCCTCTTGGCATTGGTGCTCGTCATCGCTGGGCTCGTCGGATTCCAGCGTCGCAGCATCGGCTGACCGAAGTTCATGGTGCCTGTCGGATCATCGCCAGTGCTAGTGTACTTCGATCTTGGCACGGCTGAGGATGAGATCTTTGCAAAGGTGCGACATTACGACCCGAATCGAGTGATTCTCCCACAATATGTTGCGCAGCAATCCGCAATGATCGTCGTGATGATGCGTCAGAATAATATAACTGATTTGAGACAGTTCCACACCGGCTTCGTTCAGTCTTGTGCGGAACAAATCTCAATCGTCTTCGTAGCCCGTGTCGATAAGGACATAATGATCGCCGGCCTTTATTAAAAAGCAGTTTGTCACACTTAGTTTTAGCGGGATAAAATTCATAATTCTCCCAATGCAATGCGCCTCAATCGGCCTGTCTCATGGCCCACGGGACCCACAATACCGTCAGTATCATCCCAGCCACGACGAGCGAGAGCAGGAAAACTGCTATGTTTTGGACAATGCCAAAACTGGTCGCATAATAGAATAACCATAGTGCCAAGAAGAGAAGCCACCCGAAGGCCACGACGATAGAGACGTATACCCTTTTGAGGCTTGGTCGTTGTGCCCGTGGTTTTTTCTGTCGCTCCTGTGCTGCTGGCGGTGTTTCTGTCATTTGTTTTCACCTCCTATGAAGTAAGACGCTTGGTAGGTGGTAGCGCCGAACTTAAAGGTGCTGCTTGACGTAACAGTTAGTCACCAGAAGAAGCCGCCGCTGCGGTGAGCTTTTGGAGCGCACCTGGACTGACAGAGAAACGGGAGCCGGCCTGACAGCAAAGAAAAAAGACGACTCGCTAGACAAGCGAACGGAGGATCACATCGTAAATGCAGTGATTAGCGCGGAGCACGGGTTCGCCAAACAACGAGACGGTTTGAGGTAGGCCAGACAGGCGACGCCCTGCTCCTGCTAATGTGCAGCCAGACTCGGCGTATAATGCGATGCACCAGTAGATTAAAACAGTTCCGATTCGATTTTTTACTTCTTTTGGAAATTGGAGTCGAAATAAAGGTTCTTTAATGCGATAAAACGGTTATTTTTTCGTGAGCGCAGCATTCTGCGGCTATTTGCGAGGACCCTTCGCGCCGCAAACGCCTCCACTGGAACCGATAAGTGAGAAATGCTTAAAATGCCGCTATACGGAATCTCCTTGTTCTATTTGCCATTGTCGGCTGTCGCAGGGGTTGCACTGCGCCTCGATCGCGGCTGCCTACCGCCAGGAAACTCTCGACTGCTCGCGCGACGGCGCACCTTACCCGCGCTGGCAACGTGCGTCACGTGCGAGAGGAGGGCGTGGTCGTATCCGACCCTTTTTTAGCTGAAAGCCAGCCTCAAAAAAATCACTGCCACGCCGAGGAGCAGCAGAAGCACGACAATCACGACTGCCAGCCACTGCCGCTGCCGTCCGCTCCACGAGGCGATGCGGTCCGTGACTCTCTGCCGCCATGGCAGGGGCATCGGGCCCGCTTCTATACGAGTGCCAGCGTGGACCGTTACGGGCACGCCCTCAGCGTTTGCGCGCTTAATGTGCTCATCTTTGCACGGCTCGCAGCACGGAATGGTTATAGCGCCATCAGGCAAGTTCAAGATAACGGTATACAATGCCGTGGTTTCGCAGTTGGGGCTTACCGGCTTTTCGCACGAGCCCTGTGCTTCGACCTGCGCATCAGTGTCTGCCTCATTGAGCGTATCGGGTGCAGTTTCACTCATTCCCTCTCTCCGTGTCCACAACTGAGCGACAACGCAAGTAGTCGCTATTCGGATATCTAGTCTCGCACGGTCTGCGGTAACCGCGTGAGGTCAGCGTTTGCCGTTTACGATGGCTCAGGGCGCGATCCGCTACGACGTAGCAACGCAGCGATGACCGCATCGGGTCAAACGCAGGAAACGACGCTATGGAGCTCTGCGCCGGGAGTCACAGCTCGCTGCGGGCAATCAGCGAAACTCTTAAATATGATAATATCTCATAATATATCTAAAGATATATCGGAGGATTAAATGAACTACAAAACGTACCAAAACCCGTGTGGACCATGGCACCAAATGCAGCATTTGCACAAGGCTTGGTCCAACCACCCGAGACGACACGGACACTTGAAATATCTCGTCATGCTCGCCGTAAAGGATCAGCCTCTCAACGGCTATGAAATCATCAAAGCTATCGAAAATAAGTACGGCCGCGCCCCGGGTCCCGCAGTGGTCTACCCGACGCTTCAGCTACTCGTGGATCAGGGCTACGTGAATTCGAGCGAACACGAAAACAAGAAGGTGTACGCGCTTACCGATGAGGGCAAAAAATGCCTTGAAGAAAACCGTGAGCGGATCGATCAGCTCTTCACAAGCGTGGGGCAACCCAAGTGGAACTCACTTCCTGGAATCGGCAAACGCGTTGCTTCGCTCGCGGGCACCATTTTTTCAAACTGCACCTACCTCGACGACGCGAAGACTAAGCAAATTGAGGACCTGCTCGACGAGACGCGAAAGCGCGTCGGCGACATCATCTTCGAAAATCAAGCGGATTAAGGAGGTCCATTCTTTTGTCAATGCCACAGCCAATGCCACAGCCAATGCCACAGCCAATGCCACAGCCAATGCCACAGCCAATGCCACAGCCATTTCCTTTGCCACACACGAGCGCAAGGACAATGCGCCTTCAGTAGACGCACCGACAGCGAGAAGCATGAATCGAGTGTTAGTGCCTAAAGCGGCTGCCTGATGTCATAGCATCAAGGCAGCGGCTTTTGCGTTAAGCAGCTCACACAGCCGTTCACGCTAATAGCCCTAGCGCGAGCGGGGGGAACGTGCCCCGCCCGGCTAATGAGCCCCAGATTTCATCGGCGTCAAAACGTCTTGGAAGGGCCACCGGTTTTTAACGAATAGAATCACAGCGAGCGCTAGGGATGTCAGTGCGATGCCGAGCAATTCGCTTTGCACGAACGCGGCAGGCGGCTCAGGAAGTAGTACCACAGAGCCGTGGGCAATGATCAACTCGTACGTGAAGCCAAACGTAGTCGCTGAAACCGGATAGAACAGAGGCACGCCAGCGCCGGTGAACAGGTCGAGCAACAGGTGTGAAAGCAGGAAGAAAGTCGCGATTAGTGCCACGTTGTATAAAACTTCATTCTTTGCCCTAAAGCGCGCGTACAACGCAAGGCTGATAGTGGGCACGAGGATGAAGACGTTGTGCAAAAGCAAACGGTGGAAGGGCGGCAGCAAGTGATCTATATCTGGCAACACAGCTAGGGGACACAGCAGAAGGATGTAGTTTCGGTACTTCTTGTCCCAAAACAGCCATAATAGCGAAGTGGCAACGATGAGGTGAGTAATCGGGTCCGGCATTGTATTTTTTAACGCTGCTTCTCGCAGTGGTTTATTGGGACGCAGCAATTCGTTTGGGGCTGCCGGTTTAAATACTTCCTCGTGGGCTGCGCTGCGGCGAAGCGTTGAGTCGCTGGCGCCGCCCCCCTCATCATTCAGGCATGCGTTTTACCCGCACGCTGTCATGGAGACGGCTTCAAAATCCGCGCGCCGACGCGGAGGTCACACCGCCCGCGTCCGCGTGAATGTTGCTCGGGCCGCTTCGATCACCTATGACGTCGCACGGCCTCCTCCATCCATTCTCGCGCGTGCAATTCATTGGTGAGGAGCCTCACATCATTGCCCTCAATCTCAGCCATGCAGGCCCCGAAAACCACCATTATGTCGTCAATGTGTGCATGCGGGTGCAGAGGATCGACAAAGAAGACCACGATGTGGCAGCGATCGAACAGGATCTCTGTCGCGATCTCTATATCGCCGCCCTTAGGCCCTGTCAGGTAGCGCCTGATGGTCCCCCTGTCTCGCAGCGTTCTGCAGGCGTTTTCGACTTCTTCACCCGTACGGCCAGTTGTCAAGACACGATTAAACCTACAAAGTTCATCCTCGTACTGAATTGCAAAATCGGTCATGCGCTGTTTCATCTCGTCGTGGGCGATAAGTGCGATCGTTTGGTTCTCAAACCGAGTGTAAAACGCCGCGTCGCGGGCACGGCGAGGTATGGTCACTTCGTCGTATGCGTTTCCGTTTCTTCGTGCCGCGACAGGCCACGCGCCGTCGGGTTCGCGTGATCCCAGTCGTAACTTGAGCGGCGATTTTGGCGCCTTTTGGGGGTTTCTTTTGGCATCTCGTGCAGCTTCGTTCCTGAACCAGTCTGTCACCGAACCAGCGTTCACGAGGCGCTTAACGTCCCAAAGGTCGCTGAGTCGATTCAGCGCACGATACTCAGGGCTCAGCCAGTGGGTCGTAATCGGGCTCAAGAACGACCATACGATGCTGCACTGGCGCTCCACAATCGCGTTTGCAAGAATTGTGACGCCGCACTTCTTTCGATCAGGGAGAACGGTGACGCCGCACTCCTGCAATAGGAACTCGCGAACGTCGTCCCGCATCGTATACAACCGTTCAGTCTGCGACGCCTCTGGATTAGCTTTTCCCATCACGACGCGGTTGAATGTGCCGCCCGTGAAAAGAAAATGAAACTCTTTCAACGTTTCTCGATCTTCGCCGTCATCATACAGTTCGTGGAATACGTGAACGAGATCGTTGTTCTTCTGGATGCTATCGTAGCCCGCAAGAACCGCGATAAGTGTCTTGAGTCCTCCACGATTATCTTCCATCATTCACCTCAAAATAGCCGCACGCACTTCTCTGCCGACGACGGGCACGACTTAGGCGCCTAACATGTCAGCTTTATTTTTCCACGCCCCGGGCTGCCAATGTGCAGCATCCTGTTGGGTGTTAACAGGCTGCCTCATTCGCAAACTCATGAGTCATGATGCGGAGTCGGCTTCAGTCTTTCGCGTCGATCATGGTTAAATAGTTAAGTTTGTGAAGAATACAAGAGCTGATAGAGATCCATGTTGAAAAGGAACCGTCCGAGGGTAGAAAACACGAATGAGAACTACGCCAAGTGCTTGTGCTACACAGAACGCTGTCCGACGTACAATCGAAGCAGTCTTAATGGCGGACTGTTCTGCGCACGAGGTCGAAGCGACGAGACCCTCGAAAAAAAGGGCTGTGTGTGCCCCTCTTGTCCGGTTTGGGCCGAATGTAAGCTGAATGGTGTATTTTTTTGCGTGTACGGCGCCGCTCAGTAACTTTTCCCGGAGTCAAAGGGGACCATGAAGGTCGCAGGTATTACCCTCACCCGCCCGCGAAAATCAAAATGCTGCTTTTTCAACCAGTTCAACCGCAGCTCGGATGAAGACCGGGCACCGCTCCATCGCGACTTGATGCGTTTTCGCATCAGCAAACTGTTTTGGGTCTGACAAGTTGCACCCGAGCAGATCCGTACATGCTACCGAACCATGGAGCGTCTTAAATTCTTGTAGAAATTCACGGACCCTTGCGTAGGTTTTTTCTTTCGCTGCAGTATCCTCCGGTCGTATGCCGCCGTACCGTAGTCCGATCAGCATGATCGCCGCTGAGAGAGAGCCGCAGATATTATCCGTGCGACCCATCCCGGCACCAAATCCCTGTGAGATCCTGCGTGCCATATCCCGGTCAAGCCCGAAGTCCGCTGCAAAGACCGAGAGAATAGACTGCGTACAGTTGAAACCTTGCTGAAAAAGCGCAACTGCGTCTTCTGCCTTTGTCATAGCCCACAGTCACGTGGGAGTGGTAATAATTCTATTGCTCTATTATGTGACAACAAAAACGGCCGTAGAATGCTTCAGACGCAGTAAGAGACGCCCTTTTTTCCCGTCAAACCTATATGCTCAATACTAGACATCTGCGCCGACGATGAGCATCAAAACCTGTCATAGTGTCAAAAAGGGGCCGGAGCCACAGAAATGACCCCGGCAGTTTGTTACACCACTGCCCGCAAGGAGAAACGTTCGTGGTGTCGTGGAAGCAGAGAAGCGACAGACGACATAAGTGTTTCTCCCTGCTGGCATTGCCGGCTTGCAAGATAGTTTACGAGCACTTTCGCCACGAAACGCCGTCCAAAGAAGATCCGACAGGTGCCAGCAAAGCCATAGTATGTTAAACAAGAGACAGCAAACACGATCCAGAAAAGCTTTTAATGTCGTCGCCCGAAGTGCGTGAAGAATGGGGCGGCTAATTGTCGACGTCGCACACGAACAAAAAAAACCGCCAAAAGCGTGGACACAACGAGCACGTAGCTACGTGTGAATTGTTCTGTCACCCACAAAGTACAGCGCCGCAACGAGAACGGCAGTCGCAACCAAGGTGACCGCAAAGTCTTGTAAGTCGGTTGGCTGATAGGCGAAGACGATGATCTCCCGTATCATCGCCGTGAGAGCTGCGCCGAGAAGTAGCCCCAAACTAATGGATCTGGTCTTCATATAGCCGACGACCGTCATCAGCAGCTCGAGCGCGATTATCGCGGCGATAAGAGAGCTTAGTCCGAGTACCGGGCTACCGGTCAAGTAGCCACGGATGTTGTCGACTTCTGAAGCGAGTGCAAGGCCAGCAACGACAACGAGCAATACCCCGACTGCGCCGTACAGTATCAGCTCAGCGCTCTCAAAAACCCACACCATCCTCTCGGGCGCTCTTCTCTGGGGTGGTTCAGCATCCATTACGTCGTGACAGGAACGCTATTACACTTCAACGTTCCTAATCGTGTCTGAAATGAATTCCTGCGGAAAGCAGTTGAATGGGAAAACCGGTAGACAAAAAACGTCAATTTGTTCCACAAGCTCGATCGCTTTCGCGTCGTTGAAGACTGAAGGATATGCCCGGCTAAGCTTCGCCCACCCCCAGAGCGGCGCTAACAACGGTCCTTCGACGCCGTGTAGATCTACCCTCACGGCAGCCGCTTCCTCGAATGGTCGCAGAATGTCTCGCGCGCGATTAGAGTTATAGCGTCATGCCTCCACGGACTGGTTGCGGCGAACAGGCTTGATCATTGACTGATAAAAATCTGCGTCGCTAGTCCCCTCTATTGCAGAGGGCACAACGCGTTTGTTTCTAATAAGAAAAAAAAGAAGGGGGGGCTCAGGTTTAGTCTATCGAGGTCGCCATCAGCACGACAACAAAGTTGCTGGTAGTGTCTTGACTGATGTACGCCACGTAGCTGTTATCCGAGTTGTACCCGATCCAAGTGGTGCTGTTGCTCTGAATCGCTGTATAGCCCTCCTGCTGCGCGGCGACCGTAGTTGCACTAAACAGGCTAGCGGTGTCCGTCGCCGATTTGGTCAGTTCTATGACCGCGCCATAAACGTATTTGCCATCCGTAATCGATCCTGAGTACTGGTCGTTCCCTGTAGTATTGCTCACGCTCTTGTTGAAGGGAATAATTACAGTGTAGCCTTGTCTTTGCATGTAGTTCGTAAAGAACGAACTCAAATCAGTGGAATTAGGTAGCGCAGTGGGAGCGATGACCTTTACGGACGCTGCGGCAGTCGTGTTCGCTGTCGTGGTCGAAGTCGACGCGCTAGGGCTTGGAGTCGGACTTGCGGTCTGAGAGGTACACCCTGCAGCAAATACCGTGGCAAGCACGGCGGCTGCAATCAACAAAACAGTGACTTGTTTTTTCACAAAAAACCTCCTTGTGCATCACAGCTTTCAACGATAAAAGATTTTTGATTTTATAGCCGAATGCTCAGCTTCTCGCTCACCTTATGCACGCATCAGTCGCGGATGCCTCAAGACTTTTTGACAGCGCGAGCGACGCCGCCTTTTCATGTCGCTATATCTTTTGCGTTGTTATTTGATTCGATCTGCGTGGCGTAATGGTGAGCAACTCGTTGACTCTCACATCGGGGTGCGCCACGGCACCCGCAACATAAGATAGTCTCGCGTGCCGCATCGATCCGCTTGGAGAAGTAGATGATCGGCTTTTTTTGCGCTGCAAAAGAATAATACAGAGGTCGACATTTATGTATCGATAGTGATGAAGGCGTTACTCCTATTGGGGTGTCCCGAGGTTCCGGTGCAAACCGGCCTCGCGCTATACATCGGGAACACATTGAAAGCGCAGGGGTTTGAGGTGATATGTGCGGGAACGCCGAGCGCGGTTAACTTAATGAAAGTCGCTGATCCCAAGAAAGCGTACATTGAAACGTACATCAACATCGACAAGTGCATCGACCAGATCGCCGAGGGAACATTCGACGTCGACCTCACGTTTGGCTTCATTCACAAGGACTCGGGCCTGCAATATCTGGCGACGATTGCTGCGCTGTCACGCAGCACCCCCGTAGCCGTTGTTTTTGGACGAGAGGCAGAGCCGCTCAGCAAAGAGGTTGGCGAATCGCTGGACGGGGTGCACGTTGTCTGGGCGAAGGCCGTCCATAACCCGCTTCCACTTAAGAAGAAGCTGGACAAGATAGGCGAATGGGCCACGCTTGTGCGAGATCAAAGCTGAATAGCGACACGTCACGTGGAGCGCGTCACTTCGTTGTCACCTCCGGAGTGTGCCGCGAAACGAGAACGAGCGCAACGTTTATACCGTCGCAGATCACGGCGAGACGTTACATCGTGGGAGTACGTAAGCAACCGGGGGAAGAAGAATGACAAGCACGGTATATTTTGCGCGCCTGAAGGCGGGGAGCGTCGATGAAAGCGCGGTCACTCGAGTGAGCAAGCTCTTTGATGAAGCGCAATTTGGCGCGTTGATCGAAGCTGACGCGCTAACTGCTATAAAGCTTCACGTCGGCGAACGCGGGAACGATTCACACCTTCGCCCGGAGTTCGTTAGGCAAGTCGTCGAGCGGGTAAAAGCGAGCGGCGGAAAGCCGTTTGTTACCGACACAAATACGCTCTATTCTGGAAGTCGGCACAACGCGGTTGACCACCTCGCCACAGCGCTCGAGCACGGCTTCGACTACGCAGTCTTGGGGGCGCCCTTCATCATCTCTGACGGTCTCGTCAGCGACCACTACCAGGACGTTCGAATCGACAAGAAGCACTTCGAAACGGTCAAAATTGCAGGTGACGTTGTCTCGGCCCAGAGCATGATCGTAATGACGCACTTCAAGGCACACGCAATGGCAGGATTCGGGGGCGCGATAAAGAATCTGGCGATGGGATGCGCTCCGAGCGCGGGAAAGATGGACATACACAAAGGTATGAGTCCGGTCGTCAACGAGGAGGGGTGCTCGGCGTGCGGGGTATGCGTCGAGACATGCCCGCGCTCTGCCATCACGATTGAAGGAGGAGTGTCGCGCATCAATCGCGATCTGTGCGTAGGCTGCGGCGAGTGCATGATGGCGTGCACAACCTCCTCCATTGGATTCGACTGGCAGAATGATCTCCCACAGTTTATGGAGATGCTGACCGAATACGCCTTTGGCGCGACCGTGGGTAAGCCGGGCGTGGGGTACTTGAATTTCCTTTTGCAGATTACGCCTGATTGCGATTGTGTTCCCTGGAGTGACGCGCCGATAGTGCCCGACGTCGGGATTCTCGCCTCCACCGATCCCGTAGCCATTGACGCTGCGAGCTTGGACTTGGTGAATCAGCAGCAAGGCTTACCAGGCACTCGCCTTGTCAACAATCTGCAGCCTGGGCAGGACAAGTTCAAAGGCGTCTGGAGCGAGACACAAGGATCGATACAGATCACGTATGGGGAAGAGATTGGACTCGGAACAAGCTCGTATGAGCTCGTGGAACTTTGATAGCCGATAATTCGAGCAACAGCCGGTCTGTCCTGCGAACGTGTAGATCCAGCCGCATCATCCACTTCGGACAACGTGCTAGATTCTCGAAGATGCGAGTTTGGAGCTTGTTTTTGCCTACTTAAGCCGTCTATCAGCCAAGAAAGCTCACGCTTCAAACTATTTGTGGGGAAAGACAGAAGTCCTCTCACGCGAAGCTTGCAGAGGGAGGTGGTTTGATGCCGAAGTACATTCTTTTGTCCAAGCTCACTACTGAAGGCAGGAAGACGGTACGGGAGCGACCCAATCGCATCGAGGAAGTCGACCGAGAGATGGAAGCGATGCAAGTCAAGGTCATATCTCAGCACGCCGTTGTGGGGCCGTACGACTTTGTGAACCTTGTGGAAGCGCCCGATAACGAGACCATAATAAAAGCCTCAGTCGAGCTCGGAGCCCGCGGAACCGTCCAGATAATCAGCATGCCTGCGATACCTATTGAAGAATTCATCAAAGCAATAAAGAAGTAGTAAGATTCAGTCGATATATAGCCCCGAAAGCTCTTTGTCGCAAGCTTGATTGGAGCTGGCGCGTGCTGTCGAAAATCATTCCTCTTAGAGCGCCCTCGTGCGGTGATGCTATTAGCTCCCGACTCAGCGCGCATTAGGGTCACAAAATCGTTTCGTGATAAGACTACACGTGTTCGACGTCGCCGGACTCTAACGTGTCAGTAATCATCCGGAGGATGATGTCGGGCACGGTGCGGTTGCGCCAGTTCATCTCTTTGATTTTGTCGATTTCGATCCATTTCGCGCCGGTTACGCCTTGTCCCACGTGTGGAAATCCGCTCAAATACTCTGCTTCGAAACAAATGAGCAGCACCTGTTTGTCCCACTCGGTGTTGGGGTCATACGAAACGTACGCCTTTATCTGCCGAGAGATGGCGACTTTCACGTGCGTTTCCTCGTAACATTCACGCGCAGCGCAATCTTCCAGGCCCTCGCCGAGTTCCAGCTTGCCTCCAGGGAGTATCCATCGACCCGCCCAGTAACCGCTTTCTTGCTCTACCATCAGCACGAGGTTGCTCCGTATCGTGCACGCCAAGCAACTAGTCACGTAGCTGCCAATCATCATTGACAGTGAGTCAGAAGTGGTTTATTAAGTTACTCAAATGACCTCACACGAGTCTGACTCGTGGCCAAGCGATCCGGCGGCCGGGGAACCGCAGGACGTAGGACTGCGGCAACCGGTCGATGCATATATATTCATATTCGGATCAACACCCTAAATTGAAATAAGGATGAGTCTAGAAGACATCGAAGTTGACGAAGCCGTTGCCACCTATATCAAAGAGCAACGTAAGGATTTTAGAGTTACGACGACGTGTTCGGGCGCCCTTATCCTTCCTATATCTATAAGCCCGCCTAAAGAGACTGATATCTCCATCCGCGTCGGTAACAACACGCTCTACGTCTCTATCTACCAGGCGCGCTGGATCAGACGGATCGATCGGCGTATGCTTTATTACGTAAATCTGAAGGAATAGCCGTGCAGCTGCCACGAAGCCGCTGTCGACGGCGTCCTTGTTCATTTTGCGCGTTTTTGCAGGCGCGCTAGAGGCCCATGCCTTCAGTCGTGTGCACCGCGCGGCGCATCTCTTCTTGTAACGCGGGCGGCACGCCTTTGATCTCGATGTCCAAGAAGCCGCGAACGATGGCAGAGGTGGCATCGTCTTCGCTGAGCCCCCGCGTCATGAGGTAGGTTATCTCCTCCTCTGCGATTTTTCCGACAGCCGCTTCGTGCGACATGTCAACGCCGGGCACCGCTCCGTCGAGCTCGGGCACCGCAAAAATCCTGCCGTGGTCCCCCAGAAGCAGTCCACGGCACTCGAGATGTCCTTTCACATCAGGGTGGAGTCCGGTCAGATTTCCACGTGAGATGATCTCGCCGCCGTTCGTGATCGTTCGTGCGATGACGTCTGCCTTGCACTGCGCTGCTTCCAGGATCACTCGTGCACCGACGTCCATGTGCGAACCGTCTGCCGCGTAGAGCAGTGAGTATGACAACGCGGTGGCGTTCTCGCCGACGCAGCGGAACACGGGGTACATCTGCAGGCTTTTAACGGGCTTCAGGCAGACGTAGTTGCTGATAAACGTAGCATCTTTCTCGATGATGGAGCCGCTCCTCGGGCGAACGGCTACTTCAGGGCCCCAGTTATGTATCATCGTGAAGGAGCAAGTGGCGCCCTCCTTGATGAAGAACTCAGAAACTCCGACGTGAATGCCGTGGGAGAGTTCGTCTGCGGTTCTGCAGCCCGTTATTATGTGCAGTTCCGAGCCCTTCTCAGCAATGATGATGTTGTGCACGTTTTGTGACAGGCTCTCTTGGGCCAGAAACATGCACGCCTGAATTGGCAGGATAGTCTTCGCGCCCGCCTTTGCCCTAATGAAGTAGCCGTTGCTGAACTCAAGAGCCGCCTGAGCCGTGTACTTGTCTGCGTCAACCGCCACGGCTTTCCACCAGTAGTCCTTGAGCCAGTCGTACTTGTCGAGCGCTTCGGTCACGCTGAGCACTTCGACGTTCGGTGCCGATGTCTTGGAGTAGACGACGCTCGTATCGAGCTGAAAAAACGAGCCCGATCGCTCATCCTCACTCGCATCGACTCCGACGCCGAGCGACTGGTTCTGGTAATTTGTGGGCAGCATCTTAAGCGTCTGCACTTTCTCGTGGGCCGGGGCCTTCGACGTGTAACTCTCAAGCGGTATGTCGGGACCGTAAGCCGCCTTCTTCTCGCGAGCCTTTTCGGCGCGTTCAGTCAGTTCATCTACCTTGGACATTTTACACACTCCTCATAACCGAGCTCGCAGATATCGTTGAGGAGTTCACCCGGGTTGCCGGAACACGCGATCTGACCGTCAACGAGAACGTGCGCCTTGTCAGCCTGCACGATCTTCAAGATGCCTCCGGCGTGCGTGATGATGAGCCCCGCCTTATGTCGCTCGCGCGAGCGCTTGTCTCTGTCGAGCAGCTTGTTTATCGTTTCTCCAACGAGCGCAATATTTTCGAGATCGACGCCCGAATCTGGCTCGTCGAGCAGCACAAGGTCGGGGTTTTGCGCGAGGAGCTGCAACAACTCCGTGCGCTTCACCTCCCCGCCCGAGAAGCCGAGATTGACGTCGCGCGTGAGAAAATCTGGCGGAATATGGATGGTCTCGGCGACTTCTTCGATCTTAAAGGCGCTGTTGCCGTGTTGCGCGGCAATCTCCGTCAAGTCCTTCAGCTTCACCCCGTGGATGGCCGGTGGGTGTTGAAACGAGAGCCCAATCCCGAGGCGTGCCCGCTCGTTAATGGGCAGATGGGTGATGTCTTCCTTCTTGAACAGGATCCGCCCCTCGGTTACGCGGTAGCCGGGAAATCCCATAATGGTAAGCACAAGCGTGGTCTTCCCTGAGCCGTTTTGACCGAAAAGCGCATGAGTCTCTCCTTCGTTGATGCTGAGGTCCAGTCCCTTTAGTATGCTCTTGCCATCAACGGCTACGTGCAAGTTTTGTATATCGAGCATTTTTTCATTCCACCGTTGCTTCGTTCTGCAAACGCGCAGTCTCTCGTCACGATCCGTCCTTGTGCGTGTCGTAGGCGGGGTTCAACGCGTCTTTGTACACGTCGCCACCGTCTATGACGACATCAGGCCAGATAGAGACGCCCGAGTGCACCGTAACGAAATCGTTCACGGTGACGCGCGGACCGATAACGGTGTTGTTCTCAAGAACACAGTGGTCCCCTATCCTCGTACCGTTGTCGACGACGGAACCCGAGACGGACGTGTGAGAGCCGATCTTTACATTATTGTAGATGATGCCCGAGAGCACTGACGTATCATCGGCGATGTCGCAGTCGGAGCCGATGGTCGTGTAGGGGCTGATCAGCACGTTGTCGCCAACGGTTGTGTTCGCGCCGATCACCACGGGACCAACGATGGCGGAGTTTGAGCCAATAGAAACGTCGGTTCCGATTGTCGCGGGGCCGTTCAAGCGCGCGTTTTTGATATTGAAGTGCCCGGCGATCTCGGTTCCGCGCAGATTGTCGAGCAGCCACCTCGACGCTTGCCGGTACGCCGTCGCGTTTCCGATGTCGTTCCAGTGGCCGCGTGCCATCCACGCCGACATGGGTTCGGGTGAGCTCAACAGCTTCGGGAAGAGATCCTTGGCAAAGTCAAATCGCTGCTTGGGGATGTGGCTGAAGATTTCCGGATCGCACATGTAGATCCCCGTGCTTGCGAGGTTGCTGAATATCTCGCCTGAGCTCGGCTTTTCCCTGAACCGATGGACGCGATTGTTAACGTCGATGTCGAGGATGCCGTATTCCCGTGGGTCATCGATGGACATCACCCCTACCGTGAGCATGCTATCGTTCTTTCGGTGGAATTGATAAAACTCGCGAAGGTTGAAGTCCATCACGTGATCCCCCCCGACGACGAGAAACGGTCCGCCGTCAAGAGAGTTCTCGGCGTTCTTAACGCCCCCTGCCGTGCCGAGCTTCTTTCTCTCACGAATATAGTGTATCTCCACCCCAAATTTTGCACCGTCTTCGAGGTACTCCTTAATATTGCGCCCCAGGTACCCAAGTGTGATGACGATGTCATTGAAGCCGTTTGCTGAAAGATGGTCGACGAGGTGGCCGACGGACGGTTTGTTAAGAAGGGGGATGCTCGGCTTCGGTCGTTCGAAGGTCAACGGTCTGAGCCTCGTCCCGGCGCCACCGCACATAATGCACGCTTTCATCGATGTCCCTCACATTCTTTGCTTCGTCTCTCGAGTTTGAGAACGCACCCTCGGCGTCGTCAGTTTCACAATAGAGATGTGTTTATGAGGTCTTAAAATATTGCCTTTATGAATGGCATCGATTAAAAGACGCCGTTTTCATTGATATTATCGATTATGGAATCACGCGCGTTGAGCTCGGCAATCGAATCGACGTAGCGTTCGAGGTGAACGATAAAATCCTCAAGCTTGTCGAATGGAACGATGAAGCACCCACCCTCACTAAGAAGCGCGTCGTCTATCCAGCTCACGATGACGGGCACACTGCTCGCGGAAAACGCTCGGTCAAACTCGCCGCAACGCGCGAGGTGTTTTCGCGCTTGGGCCCTGATGGATGAGCTGCGGAGCCGAGCTTTACCGTATCGCTTAGCATCGATGAGCACAGTGGTATCGAAGCGGTGAGCGACCACGTCGATTTCGTGGCGCCTTCCGGCTGCTACGAAGACCTTCCTGAAATCCGTTGAGAAGCCGGCGCACTCGAGTACGTCGCGAACTTGTTCCTCAAATTCCTGCCAGGTAGGCGCATTGTCCGCGTCATCATCCGCTTCGTGCTCGCCGAAGAGCGCAAGCAACATGGGTTACTCCGTGTCTTCCCCCTCGTCGTCCCGGTGCTCGTCTTCAATGTCTTTCGCGGCGTTCCGCAAGCTCGTGGCCATCTCATTTTTCAGAATTGCGATCTCCTTGTCGACATCTACCGTTGGCTTTCGCACGTCCTTGCGCGATTTGACCGGCACCTTGGTCGGTCGTGGCGTCTCTTGGGCGCGGGTGTCGGGTTTGCCCTCTAGGTCAGCAAGCTGTTCGACGGCCGCTTTGAGCGCTTGTTTGGTGAACGAGAGGAGCGTATCGTTAAACGTGCCGCGTGATCGCCCCCCCTCTTTTTGCAAGAGTTCATATGTGACGAGCATGCGAAGCTCTTTGATATCACTCTTGAGCTCGCGAACCTCTTTGATGAGCGTGTCGATTTTCTCATCACGTGCAGCGGGCATTACGTATCCGTCCCGGCAAGCACGCTGAAGACATCCTCCGGCTCGTACCTGAGCTGAATCTCTCGCGTTCGCCCGCGCGTCCCTCTCCCTGTGAAATCAGTATTAATGAGTCGAATTGAATCAAGCTTTGAGATAATGTCGTAAAATCGCGTGTAGCCGAGATGCGTCTCTTCGTTGAACTTCTTGTAGAGGTCTCCGGCCTTTATCTTTGCCTCCTGCTCTGCGATCAGTTTGAGAAGGTCTCGTTCCTCCTCGCGCAACGAGTGTATGGAGTACGTGAGGTGCACGAGGCGCGATTTTTCGTGTGAGTGAACCACATCATCTGCGGCGATATATTTCCGTGCGCTTATCTCCGCCCGCAGTCCTGTTTTTCTTAAAAGGTCGATCCCGACCCGCAAGTCACTTGACTCCTCCACCAGATCAATGACCATATTGAGCACGTCGTCCGGCACCACGTTTGCATAGAATCCGTGCCGCACGCGGTCTTCCAATATGTCGCGCACCTCGTCACGGTTGTACAGCGGGAAGTATATCTCCTCAGGAAGAAAGACCGACATCACGCGTGGATCGAGCGCTTTCGACATCTCCACGGACAGGTCGCTTGATATTGCGATGACTCCCACCTTAACCTCCGCTGACACCTCGTGAGCCCGGAGGAGCGCATACAAGACTTTGTTTACCGTGTTCTCATAGAACAGATAGTTGATATCATCAAGCGCGACAATGAGCACCTTCTCCTGATCGATGAGATATTTGGTGATCTTCTTGAAGACGCGCTTGAATGAAACCCCGGAGTCGGGCGGCGTATACTTGAAGAGTTTCTTGTAGATCTCTGAGAATATCGCAAACCGAGTCGAATCGATCTGACAGTTTACGTATACCGGCACGACGCTGTCGGTGTAGTTTTCGATCTCTTCGAATACCTTCAGCACGGCCGTGGTCTTTCCGGTGCCGTGAGGCCCAGAACACAGACAGTTGATTGGCCGCGCACCCCGCAGCGCTGGTCGGGCGGCGATCTTGAGCGCGCGCATCTGCGTATCTCGATGAGAGAAGTGCTCTGGAATGTAGTCTAATTCAAAATAGCGCTCATCCTTGAAGAGCGTCTGATCCCACTGCAGCAAATCCTTTGACGGTAGTTTTTGAGGCACGCCACTCGTTAAATGGTCACGTTGCATGCTATTTAACGTTATCTTGCCCAACGTGGGGGTATTCTCCGCTCCGGACGAATGGCGCCAATTGAGAAGCTCCAAAGGCGTAAAAATTCCTTTCACGGGCGTTGTGAGATAGTGTGCGGACGAGGAGAACAGAATGTCCTCTTCGGGCCTTTAGCGAGTCAGGCCAAGGATCATAACAGACGTGAGTACCATTACTTTCACGGCGCTTTTGCCGTGCGCTTATCCGTTATAGCTACGTCGGCATATTCGGTGAAAATTCATGGTAAGTGAGACTTTTCGTGGGCTTATCGAACGTGCGGATTTCTATGCAAAGCGGGAAAAGTTCCGCTCGGGTCACGAACGCCGTGACGATCTGGAAGGGACCGAACGCCCCGTACTCGTTCATCCATAACCGCCATCGCGTTTCGGTTTTCGACCGTTAATCTCCTACGTCGCGTTTTCTTGCCGCGTGATCCACTTCTCAGGCTGGGCTACCTCATCGAGCGTCGGCAGATCGTGCGGAGAGCGCCACACTCTGTTAACGAAGTCGATCCCCCGACTCGCTGCGATGTGCGAAACGAATCGCTCTCCAAGAACGTACTGCTCCATCTTCAAGCCGAGTCCCGTTGCGCGCTCAAAGAGCATCTCTCTCCCACTTTTGCGCCTTCTACGAAGTTCAAACTCACGCTTCATGTACTCGTACGTGGCGAGCATCTCTTTGCCGATCCTGTCCATGACAAAATCTGAATAGCCCTCGATGACGCTCATCAGGGCTTGAATCTGATTGATGAGTCCTATCTGCTCGCGGGAGAGGGCCGCGTGCATAAGCGAGAGCTGTCTCCGCTGCGCGTAATGGCTCGCGACGGCGCGGGCCCGCGACTGAAGCCCTTCTGATGTGAGCCCGTCGTTGGTTGCCTCTAAGTACCGTTTGAGAAGCTGGTTTAGGTGATCCTTGAGCCATGGCACTGACTCGAAGACGATGGCGTGGGTGACTTCGTGTATGGCGATCCACCGTCGAAAGTCATCTCTTGAAAACGACAGTTGGCGCTCGACCATTTCGATGTTAGGCTCCACAAAATAGATCTGCCCACTCACAATTTCGCGGCCGAAAAGGCTCGGGTCGTACTGGCCGAGCACTTTCTTCGCAAGGTACCCAAGGAGAAGTCCGAGACTGACCGTCGAGATGACCTGATTCGACTTGTATACGCCTTTGCTTATAAGCGAACCCCGTTCTTGCGTCCCGAGCGCTTTTTCTAGCGGGGCGAGCTGATCTTTAAACGCTGTGATGTTCGTACTGATCCAGTCATATCGGTCAAAGACCCGTACGTCGCGGACACTCGGGGCGTGAAGCCCTGTTAACTCGATGATTTGAGGCGTTGGCTCGCTCACGAAGGTTTCATAGGTCGGCAGAAGCCGTCGTTTCTCTTCGTAGGTCCGCCTTTCAGCGTCGCCGACGTTTGCAGCGTTTTGTGCGACCTGCTTCCAGTCGATGGGGCCTGCTGGCGAGCGCAAGAACTGGAGACCGGTGTTTAGCACCAGTTTGGGAATATCCACCATATTTATCCACTCATTGTGATCCGAGACGTGTTACAGACGCCGTTTATGAGGCGGCATTGTGCGTCAAAGACGCGGTTGCGGTGTGGGAGTACACACGGTGCCCACAGAGCTGGACGCCTCTACATGAAGTCGACCAGACCCATCTGTTTTGAGGCATCGCTCTCAAACAGAGAGTTGACCGACATCTCAAGGAGCATAAGCCGTTGACGCGTGTATTTGGAGACGCCATATTCACTGGCAATCTGGATGGAGCGTGCCATATACTTTGTCACCGTGCCTTCGTGAACGGTGAGCACTATCTTCCCCCCGCATTTTGGACAGTTGCCGCTAATGGGGGGCCGTCGCACCTTGTAATTGCATTTCACGCATCGCACCTTCTGGCGTGAGAATGCGCGGAGATTGCCAATCATGTCGGGAAGGAAATGCGTCTTGATAACGCGCTCCGCGACGTCGCGCTGGTCTACCGCCCGTATGCGACGAGCGAGCTCAAGCTGGCTCTCCATCTTATCCATCATCGATTCGAGCACCTTGTAGGTGCTGTTGAGGGGACCGAGCGAGATCGACGAGGATTGATGAGTAAACTCAAAGCCGGTGTACTCGGCGTCGGTGCCCAACCGGGACGCCACGGTCGCAATGTGCACGCGCTTCGGGTCCTCAAAGCCCAGCGTGGCGTGGTAGAACTCGAGCGGGTACCGGTCGCCTATGTCGAGGTTGTGCGCCTCGGCGTCGATCTCCTTCGGGTCGATTCGTGTGGTCAATACCAGTGGGGCGTCCATTTTGCCCCCGCGACGATCAGGGAGATACGACAACGAGAAGTTCAAGAGCCCGTCGAGAAGAAGCATGACGCAGTCTTCATCACCGTCACAGTTTCGTCGCTTTGCCGCGTGGAAGAACGGGTGAGCGAAGCCTGCCGAAGCAGGGGTAAACCCAATGACGCGACCTAGTACGCCGGCGCTTGTATGCGGCGCTAGTCCGATCACCAACGAACCGATGAGGTCCTCTTTCGTTTTTGCTTCATAATAAGGGGGCTGTTTGTAGTACTTCACGAGCAGATCGTCGATGAAGTTAGACACGCGGACAAGCCACTCTCCGCAGTCATGGGAGAGGATGATGTCTTGTGGCGCAAGTTCGACGACGTCGTCATCGTCCATCACGTCATATCCCAAGTCGCGAAGCTTGCTCGTCGGAACTGAGATCTCGCGTGGCGTGAAGTGTGTCGTGGGAAGGTCGGTCAAATCGTATCTGCAGGTCCCGTCCTTGAACACAAAGATTTCGTGTTTTGCGCGCAACACGCCTTTTTCGATGGGCTCAGGTGTCTTATTCTTAGATATCAAGCCTAGTACACCTTTAAATCTGTCAAACCGTGCCGTTTCGTCAAGTCGAGTGAGCGCCTGCTGGTAGACCTTTCGCAGGTCGACGGACTGGATTCGATGGCTCACTCCCTGTCTGTTACACTTTGGGCACGTGGTCGCGTTCCGCAGATCGCGCGAACACGACGGACAGAACGTGACGGGCTCTGTGAAAGCGCCGCATTCGCAGCGCGTTTGGTAGGTTTCGTTCAAGCACGTCGGACAGCGGCGGACGCCCACGTCAACGTCGATGATGCCAAGGTACTGCACGTCGATCTCCGACGCGCGTTCGGCGGCCGCTTTTGAAGAACCCGCCGCCCTTCGAAGGGAGCGGTCGCGCCCGCCCGCATTACCGATTGGGAAGAGCACGTGCGGGGGAGGTTTCATCTCCCGGGCTTTTGATTTTTCGGGTCGCCCCATCCGTCCTCCGATCCTCGAAGGCGCCCGTTTTCTGATTTCGATCCCGCTCAGGAGTGTTACCGCGTCAATCGTAGATTTGATGCGCGGGCTTTTCAGTGAAAACCAGTCCTTGCTAAGTGACTCACTGAGCCCGAGACTAGTGATGAATGCAGCTGCGTCGTCAATCACCACGTTGCCCTCAGCAACGACGTGAGGGACGAGGAGCGCTTCTAGCAGCTCCTTTGTCTTGGGGTCGTCCGGCACGATGAGTTCGACCGGCGTGTCAGATCCGTCAGCGGCGTCGACTGACGGGGTCCCCTCCGCTACTCTGCCCGTTTGGCTGACGACCTCGGCAAGCTGCGCGAGCGCATTGAGCGTTACGTCGTGCCACAAATAGGTAAACTTGGGGTGCAGCGGGATATCGAAGTGCCGTGAAAGTTGCAGCGCGCGGGACGCGGTGAGCACACTCACATCAATGCGGGGCACGGCCTCGTTCAAGCGCTTTGCCGCCTCCTCAAGATCTTGTGTCCACCATTCGTGCACGTAGGGTGAAGGGATCAGTGGGTGGTTATTGCCGAGGAAGTCTCCATAGTTTACGAGAATCTCTCCGATGTCGAGTATCTCGTCGATGTCGTTTTGATGCTCAAGCGCCGCTTCGTAAGAGTCGATGCGGACGACGGTTCCGTTATAGAGTTTTACGGTCGGCCCTTCGATTGAATCAACTGACGAAATCCCGGCAGCCTTGCCTGGCCGTTCCATCTTCAGTTGCGTTCCTGGGGCCAAGAATTCGCCAAGCACTACCATCGTCGCAGGGTTGATTCCTGCGGAAGCAAAGCCTGTGTTGCGCGCTCGTCCGTATCGGAGCCGAAAGCCTCCCTTGCGCGAAGGATACGAGAACACCGGTCGGCCGGCGATGATATCTTCCATGTACGTCCAGCTGGGGGCAATTTTGGTCTCGCCTGCGCGCTTTTTAGTGACTTTTGAGCTCCTTTCCCCCTCCTCTGCTTCTTCTTCGGCCACCTTAGCGTGAATAATTTTGTCTAACCACTCCCAGCCGTCGAGCCCGAGCTGCGACACGTACTTCTTCAGCTTCGGCGCTTTCTGAGCCAGCCCCTCTGCCAAAACGAGTGCCATGCCGCCGCGAACCGCGTTCGTCTTTACCCTGTCAAGATTTCGATAGCCTGAAATCTCCTCCTGTTCCGTTCCTTCACCGTTGACACAGATGGGACAATTCGTCACGATAGTTCTGATCTCACTGGCCGAGGGCGTATATTGCAGGTTTACGAGCGTTTTGTACAGCGGGATCTCTTCTACATATCGCTCAACCTCCTCGTCCCGCGGCACGTATGGGCCGATGCCGACGGCGCGCCGCACGTAGTCGGCGACTAACACGGAAAGCGCTTGAGCCGTCCCGCCAGCGCTTCTGATGGGGCCGGAATAAAAAACTTGCAGATAATCGGTTCGATCGTCGTTCCTCCCTAATTCCACCCGTGCGATGCCCTCGATGGGGGCGGCGACGACCCCCTCCGTCAACATCGCGACTGCAGTTCTCACAGCCTTTTCCACCACTTCGACTTTGCTCTCGTACGAGCCGAATTCGTCATTTGCAAAGCTTAGGCCAATCGCGAGTGCCGCCTCTTCGCGGGACATTGTTTTGTCAAGCTGCCGTATCCGCTGCGCGAGTCCCGGGATGCCGATGAGGTTCTCAACGCGCTCAGCAAGGTCACGAGCAGGTAGGATTTCGGGAGAAAGAGAAGGATCCTCGCCGTTTTTCCGCGCTTCAGACGCGATAGTGAAACAGGTCTCGAGCTCAGATTCTAGCTGTTCAAAGTAGTGATTAATATCCTTGATCATCGAATCATCTTGGCGCTTCGCGCAGCGACGGCAACTGCCTCTTAGAGATGTTGTTGTTGCTCCAAGTTAACCTTTCTCTTGTTCGCGCTTATGCTGAAATCGCGTAAGAAAAGCACTGCGCGCGCGGCGTCGGTGCGGTCTAGCGGCGATTAGAAATAGAGCTAAATACTTTTAGGCGTATCTTTTGGTGGTTCAAATGGCAAGTATTAACATATTTAAGCTCCACGATATCTACATTTTTAAGCAGTACCTCGGCGATCCTGGGCTTTTTAAGCAGTTGGGCGATTACTACAACGGTCCCAACTATCGGTTTGAGATCCCCCCAGCAGATCTCGCGAAGGTTCAGGACATCTTGCAGGCAGCGAGTTATGACATTAATGTGGTGGAAGACCTCACCGAGTTCCGCGTGACGATAGGGCGATTCCAGAAGCACAAAGAGATTCTGAAAAACAGCGTTGAGTTTGAGGAAGTCGGGGACGACAAGATCTTCCTGATGAAGGACGCGGAAGCGGTTAAAATGGCGCTGAGCCAAGGCGCTACAAAATACGAAGGAGACTTATTTAGCTGATCGTTCCGCAAGCGCGTTGGATAGGCAAAGAGCTGCGCTTCCCAGCCCCATGCAAAAAGGCGACAGGCCAGATCCTTGGTGAGGTCGCCGCACAGATTCGCTGGTTTAATCTCCTGTGTCAGTTGCTTTAGTGCAACCATTGTATAACGTCTACTGACGCTGTTCGTTCTTTTGCTTGCAAGCACGAGCTCTCGCAAGCGCATTTGCGCGACTCTGAGGTCTGGCCCGTGGCATTGCGGCCTATCACGCGCGTTATCTAACTTGTGGCGCAGCGACACGAGATCTGATCAAAGAGCAAAGCGCACGTATAATATACTTCCAAGCTTATCGCAGTCATGATGGTGCGACAGGCACAGGACGGAATCTCTGCGTGAACAGGGGGTTGATATGGTATGAATTCTACGACAGATCTAAGCGCGAGCGATGCCGCGCAGCTGCGGGTGTGCATGGTGACTCCATTTCCCCCGCGCGCCGACGGAATCGCAACATACTCATCTGAGCTGATTAACGCCATGGAAAGTTTTGGTCACACGGTCTACGTGATCAGTCATACTGATGAGAACGTGGGCGGGCACGAAGCGCAGCCAAACGTGTTTGGGATTATCGATATTTCAAAGCCCGACTGGGAACGCGTCATTTTTAGGCAGATAATGGATCTGAAACCAGACGTCGTCCACATTCAACACGAATACGGGCTATACGCCAATGCGGGAGACTATGGGATAAGCATCATCGATTTACTCTTCCTGCTTTTCGTCTCACGAGTTCCGACTGTGATCACGTATCACTCGGTCTACAGCACGCTAAGTCGCGAAGAGGCAATCTTTACTAGTCTAAGCCTCGATACGGTCGATGCGGGCATCGTGCACGAAGAGTTCCAGAAGATCTTCTTGCCGGCGAACCTCGGTAGGATTCCGAACAACGTCTTCGTCATCCCACACGGAGCAAAAACTACGATCGCGGAAACGGTCCCCGACGCACGCGAAGTCAAGCGGACGTCCGGATACGAAGGCAAGAAAGTCGTCTTGTGTATCGGGTGGTGGGAACCAAACAAGCGGTTTGAAGACGTGGTCACTATATGGCCCAACGTGATCGAACAAGTGAAAAACGCCGTCCTGATCATTGCAGGAGACGCACGACCAGGGTCGCCCAGCGGCCTCTACTACAAGCCTAAGCTGCTCACGGCCATTCAAGAATCTCCGGCTAAAGATCACATACGGGTCATCACCGGTGCGTTTACGCCAAGAGAATACGACTCACTACTCAGCCTAGCCGACATGGTTGTCCTGCCTTATGATCGCGCCTCGCAAAGCGGGAATCTTGCACACGCGTTCGCGTTGGGAAAACCTGCCGTGGTGACGGCGGTTGAAGGCCTCAAGGCTGAAGTCGAAGCGAGTCAAGCGGGCGCTTCCGTCCCGCTGGGATCGCTCGAGGATCTAAAGGCTGCTTTGCTCTTACTTCTCCGAAACAACGAACTGAGAGAGCTTTTCTCGAAGCGAGCGCTTGAGTATGTCCAGAAAAAGATAGGGTGGTCAATCGTCGCAAAGAAACATATCCTTCTGTACGAAATTGCTATGCAGAAGGAAAGAATGAAAGTCACTCCTGCGTCAGGACTTGACGTAAGTCGCGGCTAGGGCCGTTGATCTTGAGCCGCGCGCCGTTAAGACGAAGAAAAAGTCAATGGAGGCCGAAAACCTCGAAGTAGCTGTTTCGCGCGGGCTGACGAAAAATATATACTCTATCTTACTGTAATAAGGCGTAATCGCCGCCGAACCAGATGTGCTGAGGTTTTATGCCAATTTCACTTGATGATATAACGATAACGAGTTTTCCTAAGCTGTTTGACCAGATCATAGAAGACAAACAAAAGGTCGGGTTGAAGCCGATCCAGAATAACCCACCAGATCTGCTAGAGCGAGCAAAGCTCTATGGAACGCAGTTTAGAAACGGATCGTGGAACTGGGCATCAAACATCTGGAACCGAAGCGCTGCAGGCAGCGTCGTAGTCGAGCGTGAAGAGGACATGCGGGTGGAGCACCGAATGTTGATGCTTCGCGTGCTGGAGCATATTCTTGATCAGCCGCTGATTCAGGCAGATGCAACGCTCGGGCAAAAGGGCTCAAAAGGAGAAATGAAATGTCGGCTCTACTGCGACGCGCAATTCCCTGACGTCGCGTACCGCTGGCAAGCGGTCAATTTCCCTGGCGATCCGGACGCACAGCCCGACGCGCAGCTTTTTATGATCCCGCACTACCTTGAGAATCCGAACGTGCCCGGCAAAAATGAGATGCTGAAGGTCATCCGCTTCCCCTTCCACAACTACACCATTGTCGCTGCATCGTCGTACATGGGAGAAGCGAAGAAGGGATTCCTTTCGCACTGGATTTATGAAATCTACAAGAGAGGGGGGACCGGCGAGCACGCTTCGCTCAAGGAGTTTACAATCAAGCGCGTTGACGGCACCAGCAAGGACATCGTGATGTCGGTGTGGGGACTGACGGGCAGCGGAAAATCCACGCACGGTCACTACGTCTATGACGACAAGATCGCGCAGATCTACATCGACAAGTTTGGCATCAATCCACTTGAGTTTATTTCTAATCAACTCATTCGAAATGACGACGTTGTCGCGGTTTTCGAAGACCGTGTCGTCAGTCCAGAGCGCGGCTGCTGGACCAAAACAGAGGACGTTGACGTTACGCAGCACGCCATCTACAACGCCGGAATGTCACCGAACGCGCTTCACGAAAACACGGAATGGGACGAGCATGGCGACGTGAGTTTCCGTGGAGAAATACTTCAGTATCACGGAAAATTGAATCAAAACGCGCGGAGCATCATCTTCTTGGAGGACACCGGCTACTTCGACGGAAATGTCGACTCATCCGCACCGCTCAACATGGCGGTGTTCATCAGCCCCGGATATATCTCGGATTATGCGTGGGTGAAGCTGAACGATCCTGCGTTTGCCGCAAAGGTACTTGCAGATGGCAGAACGATCGGCCACCCCGCGCAAGGTCGAGAAGGCGTCGGCGGCGAGAAGTATGAATCGAGGTATTGTCTGCCGTTCACGATGGGCGTCGGGAACGCCGCCCATGTCCACCGATTCTATAATTTTATGAAGGAGAGGGCTGAAACCGACAATCCCATCGAATCGTATCTCATCAACACGACCGGACGCGTCGGCGCTAGGTATGTCTGGGTCGATACGCACCTTGGCGACGAACCCACGTGGCTCGCAAAGACGCTTTTTGAAGAACTGGACGGCAAAAAAAAGCCGGTGGGTGGGACCGGGCCTACCATCGAAGAGACGCAACTGTTCTTGATCCAAGCCACGCGCGGTGCAGTTGACTATGAGCCGCACCCGCTGTGGGGCGACAAAATGCTTGTGCCAGCACGGATAGAAGGGCTGCCACAAGAGCGCTTAAAGGAACTCGATCCGTTCACGTACAGGACTGCCGAAGAGATGGAGGCGCTACTCAGGCAGCAGATTGCACAGAGCAAATACTACTTGAAAGCCCAATGCGCGCGGCTTAACAAGCGGGTATTGAATGCAATGGACTTCTAGAGGCCGCCGCCCGACCCAAAAGACCTTGTGCAACACCAAAGCGGTAAGCATCCTCGCTATTCTCGTCAGATCCTTGCCTTAAAATCATCAATACTTTGGAGCTCTCGCACAAAAATGATCGTGTCAGGCCGATCAATCGGCCGCTGTAGAATCGCTGCAGCCTCTATTTAGCATTTCCATATTTTCACAGCCTTCTTCGACTAACTGATCCAAGCAGCTACGCAAATAACAACTCTATTTCCATTTTTCAGATTTGACGTTGGAGTGTGCTGATTCGGTTTTTGAGTTAAACCCAATCACAAGTTTTATTGCTTGGTTACGATATTTTAAACAGAGTTTATGACCGATACAAAGTTGTGTAAGTCTTGTGGAATAACCGTAAGCCCTACCGCGAGTTTCTGCAGAGAATGCGGAGCCGCTTTGGCCTTAGAGCCTGGAGTCGATCAGAGCGCACCGACCCCAAAGGAGCAAGTCAACGAAGGTATTACCCTATACCAACAGGGTGACTATCAAGGCGCCCTAAGCAAGTTCGAGAAGGCGACGGAAGCCGATCCGACTCTCGCAGCGGCGTGGAGTGACAAAGGCTGTGCCTTGGGGCGTCTTGGCGAGCGCGACGCTGCTTTGAAGGCTTTCAGCAAGGCCCTTGAGATCGACCCGGACAATCGAGAAGCTCGCGAAGGCAAGGATCTGTGTCTGCGCATGCTTAGCTCTTCTCAAGAAGCGAGCTGAGAACCACCGCTGGGCTGGACGTTAGTCGCACGACATTAATCCGGGCTGGGCGAACTTGGCGCGTTGTCTGCTACTATTTCGTTCGGCGTCTGACTAGCTGATTACGCTCCCAATACCTAGGCCAAACGCGGGTCTATAAGACCTCTGCCTAGTTTCGATCTCTGTCCCAGATGTGGACTAAGATCTTCACGGTAAGCCCCAAGCTTTTGATTTATCTAGTTGTTTTCGTGGCATCTCGCGGTGGCGCGCTCGCCTTTTGTAATTGCCGGTTTCGGCGAAGTCAGCGTAATTCAAAAGGTTTACATCTTCAAAAACTACTTTTGATAAGCGGATCGCTTTGTCGAAAAAGCGGGTCGTTTGACGGGGCAGGCAGCAGTGAGGCTCTTTGACAGCAAACCAGATATTGCAAAAATGCTCGCCAACGGCGACGTCGAAAACTTAGCGCGTACGATAGAAAACGGTGGCCAATATTTCGACCACGACGAGAATACGCGCAAGGAAGCTGTCGACGCACTTGGTAGTCTAGCAGATCATAGAGCGATCGATCCTCTGATTGGCGCTTTGCACGACGAAGATGAGCGTGTGCGCGTGAGCGCCGTTGCCGCTCTGAAGAAGCACCAAGCGTCTTATCCCCTCGTCAACGCACTGCAGGTTAGGGACAGCGACGTGCGTAGAGCCGCCGCCGAAGCGCTCGGGGAACTCGTCAACCCCCTTGCCATTTTACCGCTCACAAAGGTTTTAGATGATGAGGACGCGCGTGTGCGGACCGCCTCTGTCGAAGCATTGGTAAAGCTTGGCGAATCGTCAACGGACCCCCTCATCAGTACACTCGGGGGGGCTAGTAACAAGGCCCGTAGAGCCGCTGCCGAAGCCCTCGGCCAGCTCGGCAATAACCGCGCGGTCCTTCCGCTTATTGCCGCCCTTAAGGATCAGGACTGGCATGTCAGTTTCGCAGCGGCGTGTGCACTCAAGCAGTTCAACGATCTGCGTTCGCTAGAGCCGTTCATCGCAGCGCTGGGAGACGAAGAGACGGACGTTCGACGGGTTGCCGCCGAAGCCCTCGGCCAGCTCGGCGACTCCCGCGCCGTCGAGCCGCTTGTCCGCGTGCTATACGCCGAAAACAGCGACGTTCGACGGGTTGCCGCCGAAGCGCTCGGCCAGCTCGGCGACTCCCGCGCGGTGCTCCCACTTGTCGTAGCGCTGTCTGATAAATTCTGGAACGTCCGCGAGGCTGCAGCTTGGGCACTCGGCCAACTTGGCAACCCGCAAGCGGTAGAGCCCCTCATAAAATGCCTCGAAGATCCGTACGACGACGTGCGCGAAGTTGCCGCTTGGGCACTCGGGCACTTGGGCGACCATCGAGCATTGAACAGTCTTAACGAAGCGCTGAACGATGATAGTGAGCGCGTGCAAAAAGCCGCCGCTCAGGCTATCAAGGCTCTAGCTAACAAATCCTCTCGTGGCAAACACACGATCACCATAGCTTGAACCGGCCTCGATTCAGACTTCGCCGCTCACTCTTTTCAGGAATGGATCCCCTGAAAAAGCTGATTGCAAGTGATCCGCCTGATGACAGAGCAGCGACTGGCTGCTCGCTTTCTGGAAACGGCCATAGCGCGTACCCATGAGTTTCGTGCTTGGCGGGCTATCTGAATCGGCGCACACAGATACAGCAAAGCCATTTGAAAAGCGCATCGGTTTTTTATATAAGTCAAAATTATAAAAAAACTATTTTAATCGTCGCGGCCGCGACAGGCAGCATTTCCCGAGGCAGGATAAGATGCGCTCTTGCGTGTCGCGATCCGTCCAACAACAATTGAGCGTCTTATCTATCCGCTGTCACAGACGCGTAATTCGTTTCGATACAAACCTTAAACTTGGGCGTAAACTCCACGAATCCCGCGCGCGACTAGTTCCCTCACTTGCTATCTTCCTTACTGCGACGTATCGAAAATCGTTCGAGTTCACCTCCGAGCAGATAACAAGACGGCACGTTCGCGCTTAGTTTGCGCTCAATACGCGGCGTCTTGACAGGAGATAGGAGGCTGCTACGAGATAAGCGAAGACGAGCGTGATTGCCGCACCTAAAATACCAATCCGTGGGATCAAGACCACGTCGAAGCCGACGAGCACAATGAGTGCGATAATGCTGCTGAGGGTGTTCACTGTGGCTCCGCGCGTACCTTGAGAAGCCATGAGCCAGCTAAGGGCTTGATAAAAAAAGGCCATTGTTGCAGCAATGGCAAAAAAGAGTGCAATTTCCCAGCTGAATGGATACTGGCGCCCATAAAGAAAGAAGACTATCCATTCTAATAGCAGCACTGATGGCGCCAGCGCGGCAGCGAGGTACGGCATTGCCTTGTTTACGCGACGCAGAATGGCCAGCTTATCGTCGCTTTTGGATGCATACGGGAAAAAAGCGGCGTTAATGACCATCCAAAGCAAGACGGCTACAGTTATTGATGGCAGGAAATACGCATTGTAAATTCCCACATCTGCGGTCGTCGTAAACTTATTGAGGAGTATTCTGTCGACGCCCATGAAGGTGGCTGCAACACCTCCTGGAAGGGCAAGAAGAGAATAATGCACGATTTTTTTCGCCCAGGACCGCTCAAATCGAAGCTTTATGTAGTCTTTGAGGTAAACGACCAAAATGAAGCCGATTACCGCGTAAGATAGGTAATACGAGTACGCTGCCAATTCCCACGACGTCAGGTTCTTGCTGATCAATGCGAGAAACGCCGCAAGTAGTATGACTGATTGAGCGGCAGTGAGAAGTGCATACGCTCTCATTTTGAAGAAGACTCTGAGAGAATTTGTGGTTAACTGATAGAACGTGGAAGTGACGGCGAGAAAAAGAGCGAAAAAGAATACCTCTGCTGTCACTCCAAACAAGTATGATAACGGCGCAGAAAAAAGTACGAAGATACACGCCGAGGCTACAGTCACCACCGCTATTAGAATGTACGCAGTGGAAATGATGGTGACCTGTACACGATGATCCTGTACCTCCGAACCATACTTTATCATCGGCGTGGAAGCTGCTATCATTGAGATGGCGAGAATAGTGCCCACTGTCGTGACAAGTCCAAGAATCCCAAAATTACCGGGTCCCAAAGCCCGCGCTGCAATGATACTGAAGGCGAGCGTGAATAGGGATCCGACCACTGTCCCAATCCCCACGTACGAGGTACTCAAGACGAACGACCGCGCTTGATCATCCATCTTCTCCTTAAAAATCAGCTCGTACAGGACACTGAGCAAACGTAAACCAAGTTCCTTGACCGTCACGGGCTAAACCTACGTGGAAGTAATTGCGAATTTATATATAAGTTCCATTGATACGGTCCCCACTTGTAGTCTCGATCTATTGAGCTGGATCTCGGAGATCTGTCTCTCGCAGTGGTATAGAGTCCGCGAGCTTGCTTTTACTAATAGGTGGGAAGTCTTCCTGCGAAAGCGGGGGATGAAAGTTGTTCTTATCACAAGCAACACTATATAGTCACAAAAAACCAAACATAACTATGAAATATCAACTGAGCAAAGGGGCTTATTCAGTGTATGCGCTTCAATACCACTTTGTTCAGTGTGTGAAATACAGACGAGATGCACTCGTTGAACCCGAGATAGTGGCGTTCCTCACTGGCAAAATACACAAAATAAGTGAGACGTTCGACGTTGAAGTGTTGAACGTAGAAGCAGACACCGATCACTTCCATATGCTATTCAAGGGAAAACCAACACTTGCTATCCCACGATATATCAACACGCTCAAAACCATAACGTCGCGTGAAATCAAGCGGAATTTTCCCGACGTCAAAGACGTGCTGAGGAAAGACGCATTTTGGTCTGGGTCATACTTCTTGGCATCAACCGGACAAGTAACGCTTGACATGCTGAATAATTACATCGAGAATCATGAGGAAAAACGCCGAAACGTTCCTCACGTTGAAAATCAAACAGTTTTGTCAGTTCAAAAAATGCAAACAAGGAATGCATAAATCACGATACAATACCGGAAACGCATCGCGGTTTGTTGGATCTCTAACCTACATTACGGAGCTAAAAGATAAGAAAGTAATAGAAATCAACGAACGGAATACCACAAAGCGTCACAATATGCCTGTGTGGAAAAGAGGGATGATATGTGATTGTGGAAATTCGACCGATAGAGACCGAAACAGCGCGGTCAACAGCGTGGTTCGATCTCTTGCGCAAAATGCTTTGTGGACAAGCTATCGGAAATTTGCTGATAATCTGCTAAAAACAGAGCTATCAGTAGATGGACATTCGCAGGAAGCACGGTCCAAAAGGCCGGTGTCTTCATTAATGACTCGCGTTTAAAGTATCACTGGGGAATCGTATATAGCTCCTGCTTTGAGATTTGTGCACGTCAGCGACACCCACCTGGGATATCGTCAATACGGTTTAAGCGAGCGTCTCGACGATTGGAGCAGCGCCACTCGTGAAAGCATTGATTACGCCATACAGAACCGGGTAGACTGTGTCGTTCACAGCGGCGATTTGTTCAACTCAAACAAAGTTGATCACACTTCGTTGATTCACGCCATAGAGATGCTAAGAGCGTTGAAGGACGCTGATATCCCCTTTTTTGTTATTGACGGCAATCACGACAGAAGAAAAGGCTCTCAAACGCACACCGCCCTCGATGTGTTGCAACGCTTAGATCTGTGCCATTACTTAGCGCCGGCTGGAAGAACGCTCGAAGGTGCGATAGGTGAGGTTAACGGGACGTCGATCGTCGGGCTCGGCTATCACGGTGCCTACCTCAGGTCTAAGCTAGGCGATTTTTATGAACAAATGCCCGAAGGGCGCAACGTCGTGCTGCTCCACGCTGGCATAACGCAATACGCGGAAGGAGGGCACCCGGAGATCGCCCCGCCTGAGCTCGCAATATTACGGCCCAAGACCGCGTACCTCGCGCTCGGGCACTATCACAACAAGTTTCGCCTCGATGACTGGATATTCAATCCTGGCAGTCCGGAGTACTACCGCTTTTCCGACTACGGTATCGAGCGTTGCTTTTACGACGTCACCATGAAAAACGGGAGCCCAGAGGTTCGTGAAATCGACGTGCGCGGCGTTAGGCGAATGGTGAGCATTTCCGCGGACTATCCGGGTGACGATTATTCGGTGCGCGGAGCTGTGCAAGCGCTACTCGATGAAGCCGAGCTCGAGGCTCCGATTTCGGGTTCGCTATTGCGCGTGATTCTTAACGGGGAGGCGCAGTCTCCTCCTAACCTCTCTGAGCTTAAGCAGTTCGTAGACGAGCGTTACGCGCCCTTGTACAGCACTGTTCTCGACAACACCCTCAGCACCGACGGCGAACTCATCGAGACTCCAGGAAGCCTTGACGACCTGGAAATGAACATGTTCGCAAGCAGTTTTGCGCGGTACAACGAGCAAGCGCGAGACGTTGCGGGTTTCGCGCGCACGCTTCTTCGCGAAATACTCGAAAGCCAACTTACGAACACGGACGATGCTGAGTCCATCGTACAGCACGTTTCACGCTTTAGGAGGGACCACGTATGAAACTGGAAAGCCTCCGCCTCGTGAACATCAGAGCGTTCGAAGACTCGGGAGAGATCCAGTTTCAAAACGGCACGATCTCCATATACGGCGAAAACGGCGCTGGCAAGAGCACCATCGTGACGAGCATTGGCAGGACGATTTTTGGCTGGGACGACGGTGTTAAGCAGGCAACGATAGACTACGCGGGAGAACGGCACAGGCAAGGAGTAACCGAGTACCTTTTGCGAAAAGGAGCGGCAGAAGGGTCTATAGACGCAACGTTCTCGCACAAGGGACACGTGTACCGCGTGCGACACGTCCTGTCGCGAACGACTCAGAGTTGGGAGCTGTACATTGACGGAGAGAAGACCGATCTGTACGGAAAGCAAGAGATACACGAACGCATTCGCGACGAGCTCGGCATGGCAGAAATTCGTACGTCGTCGGCCGACAGTCTGTTCAGCGACGTTATTTGCGTGTTACAGGGGCAGGTTATCAATGAATTTGAGTTCACGTCTCAGAAACGAAAAGACCATTTCGACAAGGTTCTCGGTCTTTACAGTTATCGACAGGCCTACAGTGACTCCGTTCACGTAAAAAACAACTTCAAAAGCAAGATAGCGCGCGCTGAGTCGGAAGCACGCGTGCTTCAAGCTGAAATAGCGCACCTGAGCGGACTCGTTAACCGATTGCGAGAGTACGAACGTGAGCTGAAAAACCTTCGGCAGTCAATCGGTGCAGTCGAAGCCAAGTTGTCTGCGGTCGAAAATCAGAAGCAAGCGTATGAATCGCTTCGCGCGGAACTCGAAAACCTCAAACGGGACCTCAGCACGGCAGACGTCAAAGCGGGCGACGTGGCGACGGCAGTTGAGACGGCAAATCGCGAGGTGCACAACTGTCGCGAAGCGCAGAATGTCGTCGAGGAACGCCGGCCGTCGTTCTTGCGATATCAACACATTGCCGGGCAGCTTGACGAGGTACGGGCGCTGGCGCGGCAGGTGGCTAGCGAAGCGACGCGCCTGTCCGAACTCCGTGTCGCGCACGCAAGCATCACAAGCGCCAAGGCAAATGCGCTCAAAGAGCTTCAGCAATTTGATGAGGCGTCAGATCGAGTGACGCAACTGTCACCAATCGCTGCAGAACACACGCAGCTCAGCGAAGCCCTCTCACAGCTCAAGCTTGATCAGCAACGCTACCAGGCAGGTTTGGAGCGTATCAAAGCGACTACAGAACTGATACGAACAAAGCGTCTGGCAACAAAGGAGCTGGAAACGGAACTTGAAGAGTACGGCACACTCAAAGGGCGCGCTGAAAGGCTTGAAACGTTGCTGCGTGAATTCGACGAGTTAGCACGAAAGGTCGGTGAGCTAGACGGACACAAGAAGCAGATGGAAAAGGATCTCGATAGCCTCCTCAAAGGGGTCTGTCCGTACACGAGCGATCGCTGTGAATCGATTGAGGAACGTGGTCATCGGCATGAGCACGAACTTGAAGCCATTCGAGCGGAACTTACGCTGCTTCAGTTGAAACGCAATGAGAGAGCATCTGCTATTAATGAGGCGCGTGGAGCCGCACGGCAACTGCAACTGCTCGACGGCAAGCGGCGTGAACTGGAACTGAAACTGGAAGAGATAGATACACTACGTCGAGAACTGGCAGGCGAACGTGATTCGGTCCAAGCGATTGGTGATAACATGGCTCGCATGAAGTCTCTTGAAGAGCGCATCGGGGCGTTGAAAGCGAGCGCCGAAGAGTATCACTCACTCGTATACACGCTTAAGAAATCAGATCGGTCAGTCCTAGTCAGCGGGCTCGCTGAGCTCAGTCGAAGAGACGAAGCATTACAGAGCGACATAGGGGGAGCTGAAGGTACTATCGCGCACTTGACTGGACAAGGCGGGGATGAGGCGCTTGTGTTGCGACTTGAACACGAATTGCGCGAGCTTCAGAAAGACTACGATAGCTACGTGGCGTCCGTCAGTTTGGCGGCGAATCTTGACGAGGCCATAGAACGACGCGACAGCTGTGCCCGAGACTTGGTAGCATTAGAAGAGCGCCGGCAGAAACTTGCCGTTGACATAGAAGCCGCATCAAAGCTTTATGACGCCGCCGAACACCTGCGAATTGAAAAAGATAGCCTAGAAACGAGGCAACGGCTTAATGAGATGCGTGGGATTGCCTCGCAACTTAGTAGACAAATTGAAGATCTGAAACCCCACGAAGCGGATCTCGTGGTTAAGCGGGAAGACCTGATGGCACTTGACGTTGAGCTCAACGAGATTGCTGCTGACGGCAAGTTCTTTGATGAAATCAGAGATAGTTTCAAAAACTTGAGCGCGATGAGGCCGCTTTATACAAAAAAGGTGAGCCAGCAAGCTGCCCGTCACTGGAGGCAACTGGTGAATGACGAGTCGCAACTTCATTGGCAAGAGGACTACCTCGTTTTCAAAGCAGATGGCGGCAACGTGATCTCATTGTATGAAATGAGTGGCGGCGAGAAGGTCTCAGCGTGTTTGGCCGTGCGCCTCGCAATGCAAGAGACATTAAGCGGCTTGGGTTTGTTCATCTTGGACGAACCAACGATCCATCTTGACGAAGAGAGATGCGATAGCCTCGCTCAGCAAATCGGTGCGATCAAGGGGTTGAACCAGATTATTGTTATAAGCCACGATGACACCTTTCACGCGTACACGCAGCAGCAGATAACAATACGGAAAGACCCCAGCAGTCACGCGAGTGTAGTTGAGCTCTAGTCACATTTTGCCCACAAAGGCCCGGGCTAAACGGGGGCGAGACGCGAGACAGTGAGTTCGGTTGCCGTAAATTGACAACTCTCTAAAAAAAGCGCTGTTGATTGAATCGTTACAAATCAATCGACTAAGGCGTTGCATCAAATGGTCGTGATTGACGCTAGGAAAGAGCATTGGACAGGAATCCTATCCAACACTCCCCTATGGTTGCAGCGACGCGAAGATTTAGGTGATGCCGCAGGTGCACTCGAGCACTTCTTCAAACCGCTCGTTCACCATCTCCCAGTTCACGATGTTCCAAAATGCATCGACGAATTTCGGCCGCTCGTTCTTATAGTCGAGATAGTAGGCGTGCTCCCAGACGTCAAGAACCATGACGATGCGGGAGTTTGGATAGACGTTGACGTTGTGCTTCTCTATCTGCATTATGATAGGCCGGTTTGTTTGCATATCGAGCACCAACGCCGCCCATCCTGACCCTTCGGTGGTTGCCGCGGCTTTGCTAAACTCCGCCTTGAACCGGTCAAAGCTGCCAAACTCGCTGTTTATTGCATCCGCCAACTTTCCCTTAGGGACTCCGCCGCCGCCCTTGCCGGCAGGCGCCATCGTCGGCCAAAAAAGCTTGTGGAGCACGTGGCCACCGATGTTGAACGACAGCTCCTTCAGCGTAGCCTTGACGTCTACGTCTGCGTTGCTCTTTCGTGCAGCACCGAGCTTCTCAAAAGTCGCGTTCGCGCCGTTTACGTACGTGAGGTGGTGTTTGTCGTGGTGAATCCTGAGCTGTTGCTCAGAGATATAGGGTTCTAAGTCGTTATAGCCATAGGGCAGGTCTGGTAAGACATAAACTTTGTTCGCTTCCATACGTCTCATCTCCTTCTGATTGCAATCAGGCTTTAACCTCTGTGAGGCAAGATATTTACGCTTAATCCTTTTTAACCAAGGCTTTCCGCCAAAATCTATGTCGCCACGTCTCGAGTAGCATTATCTCACAAACTGTGACGCGAGAACGCGCCGCTGAATTTGTCGACAATGGCGTGCTGTACGGGGCCTAGAACGAAGCCGAGCTGCTTCTTTGCGATGGCCCGTCGTAAGTAGGACGCACGTACGTAAAAACCAAAGTATGCTTTCAAAAACCACCGGTGTAAGTCTGCTGTCGAAAGAGCACGTGTACGAACCACGGGCTTTGTGAGGGTGAACTCACTCCAGTCATCCAAGGTAATCTCAAGATCGTAGTTGTCAATGTTGTCGTAAAGCTCAGTTCCCGGATAGGGCGTGGTGACCGAAAACATTGCGAAATCCGGCATGACCTGTTTTGCTAGGTTGATCGTGTCGGCGACCTTCTGCCCGTCATCTCCGGGCAATCCGATCATAAAGGACGCCGTTGTTGCATAATCGTAGTCTCTAAGCACGTCAAAGGCGTTAATCACCTGATCGGTCGAAAACCCTTTCTTGATGAGCTTCAGCGTGTCATCCGAGGCAGACTCAACGCCAAAAAAGAGCCCGTTGCAGCCGACTTCGCGCAGCCTGCCGAGTAAGTCCTCATCAACGGAGTCAACGCGCCCCGTGCACGACCAGCTAAACTTTAGGTTATTTTCCTCTACCAGATCGGCAAACTTGAAGGCGCGCTCTTTGTTGAGAATGAAATTGTCATCGAGCATGGTGACGTTGTCGTAGCCTTGAGCAACGAGCTGAGCTACCTCGTCAAAGACGTTGTCCGCGCTCCGCGACCGAAACGTCTTGTGGTACACGTTTGAGGAGGCGCAGAAAATACACCTGAATGGGCACCCCCTACTCGATATGACGCCGGTGCTCTTAGGTGGCAAGTACTTTGCCATTGGTAGCAAGTCCCTCGCGGGAAATGGAATCTCGTCTAAATCGGCGATCAACTTCCGATCGGGGTTTCGAACTATCGCGTCCCCGTCTCGCAAGGTGATGCCCTCAACGTGGTGCAAGCTGCCCGACTCGGTGGAATCCGCGACTTCGAGCATAGTGGCTTCTCCCTCCCCCCTAACGACGGCGTCAGCCGCTGATTTCTCGAGACACTCGCGGTCCAAGAAAGTTGCTTGTGGGCCACCGAGAACTACCTTCTTGCTGTTGTTCGATTGCTTAATGAGGTTTGCAAGCGCAAGGGCTGAGCTGTAAGTTGGTGCTGTGGTCGTGATGCCAACGAGATCGGCCGTCTGCACGCGCTCCATAATCTGCGTATTGCTCAGCCGCTCAACTTCGGCATCTATGATAGCGACGTGATGACCGTGCTCTCTGAGAAAAGCGCCTAAATAAGCAAGCCCCAATGGCGGCGAGCAGATATTCAGCTTTCTGACGTCTCCCTTGCCAAACGGCGGATGAATAAGTGCAACTTCGATTCCCATGTTGATCCTACCACGCTAGCTCAGAGCTGTTCGGCGAAAACTCAAATAGCTAGCTATCTAGGCGCCCGACCTAGTTTTTCCCTGCTATTTCAACAGCACTAGCTATCTTTTTGGTCACGCAATTACTTAGCTCTTTGTCACTCCGCAATCAATAAAAGAGTTTAAGATTGAGTTTTCTGGCAGGCTGTGATATGCCCGGCAGCGAGTGCGGTGCACATAGTCGGTGCCGTATGACGTTCCTGCAGTCCTGCGGACGCCACCTAAGCGATCCAGCCCAAGCTGTCTGGGTGCAGTGAAGCTGCTAAGAGCGCTCGCGCACCGTTTCAACGCAGAGGTGAGGATATAAATAGGAACAAAGCAGAATTCTATGGAGAGTGATTATTTTCAGCCGAACGACTAACAGGTGATCATATGGTCGAGAAACGAATGAAAGGCAGAAAAATGACGACGAGAGAAGATTGGATCTTGGGTACCCTTGCTGATGTGAGACGCGCATTCGACGCTATGTTTGCGAGTGCCGAAGACCTCTACAAGATGCTTGTTCCGGAGCCGCAGCGCTCGCGTGCTGAGCACTTGTACAAAGCGTACGTCCCTGAAATCATACCAAGGCCTCGAGGGCCGGTTAGGGCCCCTGACGTAGATATTATCGACGTCGGAACAGAAATTCACTTGGTCGCTGATCTGCCAGGGGTTAAGAAAGAGGACATAGACCTCAACCTCACGCCAGACACTATAGAGATCAGTGCCGAATCAAAAGCTGAAATAGCACGTGAACAGCAACCTTACGCTCGTCGAGAGAGGGGCTACATGGCGTACAAGCGAACCATGCGTTTGCCAGCTCCAGTAATTCCAGACAAAGCTAAAGCGCGATTCAACAACGGGGTCTTAGAGGTCACGATGCCCCGAAAAGAGCCTGTCGAAAAGGTTACAGGCGTCAAAGTGGACATCACGGGTGAGCGGATTTAGAACTCGCACAGACCCCTCCTAAGTACTCAAGTGCACGGCGCGGTAGCAGATTGCTACGATCGTGAAGTAGTCTCATTTTAGAGAGCTCGGCCTGCGCACAGTTGTTTTTTACTATTGGATGAGTTGACATAGTAGTTCGCGCACACTTGGGCCTCTCTTCGTAGAACCATTCTGTAGTCTGGCGCGGCTGTCCAAGGCTAACGGAATCCGCGCGTTTAATTAGCATTACGACGCCATCATCATTATATTCTCTCTCGCAAATACATATACGAAGAACGGTGACGTTGAATAAGTGTTGCACAGAGAGATTGGTCCCCCTCGAACGGCACGTTTTTCTGATTAGAGAACGTCACTAGGAGAACCACCGACGTGTCCCTAGCTCATTATCCGGCGTTTTTTAGGCCGACAGAGGAAGAGAAAAGCCTTCCAGAGCTAACTGTCTCGCTACGCATCGCTGATTCGCACGTGCGCTTCGTCTTCGATCAGAACCGGATTGCTAACTTGCCACCAGCTATTCAGGCACGAGTGACGCAGATGCTTGGTCAGTTTGAACGTGATTTTTCGACGTGGGTTTCCTTGAGTCACAAGCAGCCAGCACGAACGTTCCCAGCGCGGGTAGTCATTTCGGCCAGTTCGCGCTCGCTCAACGTTGATGCAAAAGGCACGGCGTTAGCGAGCGCAGACGACCGTGTCGTTTATCTGAGCTACGCATTGCTGCGCGAAGGCGTGCCCGTTGGCTTTCGACTCGGAGTGTTTGCGTATGTGTTTGACCGCCTCGCGCGAAACGGAAACGACAGAAACTGTGACGAGCTGCTCGATGAACTCTCACTGCCGCTTCTCAAAGACCAAGTCGACGTGTTGGGCGCGCCCGAGCGCTACGCGATGTTCGCTAACAAAGACTGGTTGGACGCATTGTTCGCGCATCTGGCTCAGAAGCTCCCGCATTTGGATGTGCAAGCAGCCCCGCTCGCCACATCAGGAACGCCTTCGCGTGAGCCAGACACTGAGCTTTCGGAAGAACAACGTCAACGGACAGCCGAGTTAGCCGCGAGAAATAGAATAGACCAGGCAATCCTCCTCAAGAAGATGCGCACGCTCGTGACCATCATCTCAACGGGACTGGGTGAGGATGTTGACATCAGCGTCGTTCCTGGTGAATGGTGGGCTTTTGACTATGAGAGTAACACCATAACCTTTCCTCTCGTCGACCTCGTCACAGCACCGCCCGACAAAATCATTGGCTCCTTATTGCACGAGATCGGCCACTACCAAGTAACGCGTGTCGACGTGAAACATCCGGTCTTCAAGCGTCTTCTTTCGAGCGAATCGTTGCGCTTATTGCTCAACACGTTTGAAGATCCGCGCGCAAGTAACTGGATGAAATCCACGTTTAAGGGAACGACCCCATATCTCGATATCATTTATGACGATCTGTTGTCAGACGACCTCAGCGCAACGGCTTACAGCCACAAATTGCAGAAGGAGGTGCAAAAATACTCCGATTCAACGATTCAGGCATACCAGCTGTTTCCGCATCTCGAGTACCTGTTAAGCGTTCTTTACTTCTGGCGGTTTGGTAGGCTTCCTTCGCACGTCATAAGCCCACAAGTAGGCGCTGCTCTCGAAAATACAGTTCAGTTTTTTCCATCAATCTTCAACCACTACCCCCCTAGCCGCGCGACAGAGTACGACAAGCTTCGGTACGCACGGGAAGCAGCCGAACAGATACGGGACCATATTCTAGAGCCGTACGAACAGCTGCTCAAGCAAGCCGCTGACAACCTTACGCTAGGCGCAGAGCGCGGGCAGCACCCTCTCGGCGAAGGTGGAAACCCCTCTGAAATTAACCCACAACTCTTGGAGCAAGAGGGGCAGGAGATCCTCGAGGAGCAAGCCAAGGAACTCGCCGATCGGCTGTCTGCTAAGCGAAATGCGCCCGAATCGGTCGACGCAGATGCCCTTGAACAAAAAATTGCGGAGAACAGGGATAGCCTTGAACACGTGCGAATTTCAGCAGAAAAGCCGCACTCCGAACTCACCCGCAGAGACCTTGTCGCTCAGCGCCGGCACCTCGAATTCGAACGCGGCCGCCGTATGAACGAATACCAAGGAGCGTACGCTGCTGTTTCGGGATTGCTGCATATACTTGTCGGAACGCTTGAAAACGTGCTTGCAAAGAATCGCAAGCCAAAGTACGAAGGCTACTATCCGTCTGGGCAAAAACCGGATTTGCGTCGGGTGATGGACGTTACGCGCAAGATGCAACAAGGCTTGCCCACGACCAAGAAAGATTTCGACGTATTCCTCAAGCGCAGGCGGCCGACCCGCTTGGACCACCGCATAATGTTGCTCTTAGACGAATCAGGCTCGATGCAGGAACCAAAGCGAACTGCTGCACTGCACGCACTTTTGCTCTTCATGGAAGCGTTCGATTATCTGGGAATCGACTACGCGATCATCGGCTTCTCGGACGCGCCAATCATCCACAAGCCGTTTGGGGAGACGCTGACTCAGCGGACTCGTGAGGATGTGTTTGAGGACGTCTCTCAGTTCATTCCGCTCGGGGCGACGGCAGATGCAGACGCGCTCGCGCTAGGGATCGACCTATTCGATCGAGAGCCAGAAGATGTTTATCGCCTCATAATCGTCATATCCGACGGCGAAGGCAACGTCAATACGACCGGTATGACGTTCGAGGAACTGCAAGACGCTGCAGAAACAAAAGCCATAAGCGTAGTCGGCATCGGTATCGGCGAACAGGCAAAAACGATAAGCACGCGATATCGCCGTCCTATACAAGTCGCTACTGTTGATGAGTTGCCGTTGACGTTGGGCGAAGTGCTCCAGCAAGAGGTGATGAGTCATTCATCCTCGTGACTTGTCAAGACGCGACACTCGAAGCGACGGGCCTTCTGAAGCCACTGACGATAGGTTCACGGCCGCGCTCGGAGCGCTAATCGCCGGCGTTTACCTCAAACTTAAACACGACTTTCCCGACTTATTCACAATTCGGGATTTGAAACGGGCAACTGAAGCAGTGACGCTGTTTTTGGAGGCTGGCTTAAGCGAGAAAGACGCGTTTGTTGAAGCGTGTCACTACGGTTTTACCCGGATACAGCCAGAGAATGAACCGATCATCCGTTCAATAGTCGAAGAGCAACAAAACATCAAAGCAGTCCTAAAAGATTTTGAACCGCTCGATTTCACTTCGGAATCTCCTCAACTGCCTGCGCTCGTCACCTCTCTTTCAGAAGGCGTGAGCTCTTTTGTTGAGCTTCTCATCACCTTTACTGCGAGTCCCCGCATCAAGCCGTTCCTACGCGTCCTTAGCGCACTAGTGAGTCCGCCAGACAAACGCACCCAGATCGTGGGACGCAAGATCGCATATGACGTTCTTGTCGCCGATTTTTTGCGCGATCTTATCATCGAGGAATTAGAAGACGAGTTAACGGATACAGCGTGGACTGCACGCCAAGCAGCCGTCGCAGTTCTGGCCTCTTTGTATAGCGAACGCATCGGAGAGGGAAAAGTGGTCGACACAAGTCTTCTCGAGCTGCTGCTTCGCGATGAATCGTGGGCCGTACGGCAAGCGACCGCCGAAGCGCTCGGCACCGTCTACCCTGCGCTCATCCAACGTGACACGGATGTTGACCTCAAGGCGCTAGAAGCGGCTCTCAGCGATCGATCTTGGGTTGTACGCAAAACAGCCGCGAACGCACTCGGCACCGTCTACCCAGCTCTCATCGAACACGGGAACGCGGTTGAAATAGTCTTTTTAGAGCGTCTGCTCACTGATCACGACACCGAGGTGCGTCAAGCCACTGTACGGGCGTTAGGCATCGCGTATTCAGAATTCGTGAAACGAGGCGAGAGCGTTGACATCGACGCGCTCGAGGCCGATCTTGGAGATCGTGACGAGAAATTCCAAATGGCGCTCATCGATGCGCTCGGTCGCGTTTATGTTTCGCTGCTCGAACGAGGAGTAGTGCCCTCGTTGTCAAAGCTCGAGCACGCGCTTGACAGCGAGTTCCTCGGAGTGCGCAAGACGGCAGCGCAGGTTTTGAGCGCTGTTTATCCGGCTTTTATAAAGCACGACAGGCAGATAAGCGTAGCTCAAATTGAACGGGGCCTGGACGGACTGATCGATTACATACGGCAAACGACGATAGAGGCCCTTGGCATCATTTACCCGGCGCTTATTGAGGTGGGCGTAGCAGTCGACGTGTCACGCTTGAAGACCGGGCTTTCTGATGACTATTGGGCCGTACGGCAAGCGACCGCCGAAGCGCTCGGCACCGTCTACCCTGCGCTCATCCAACGTGACACGGATGTTGACCTCAAGGCGCTAGAAGCGGCTCTCAGCGATCGATCTTGGGTTGTACGCAAAACAGCCGCGAACGCACTCGGCACCGTCTACCCAGCTCTCATCGAACACGGGAACGCGGTTGACAGCGCGCCTCTCGAGCGCCTTCTGTTACAATCAGATGACCAGATGCGCCGGACTGCCGTCCACGCGCTCAGCCGTGTGTACCTGGCCCTCATCGAACACGGGAACGCGGTTGACAGCGCGCCTCTCGAGCGGCTGCTCACTGATCACGACCCGGAGGTGCGTTGGGCTACCGTGACAGCGCTTGGCGCGATTTATCCCGCGCTGCTTCAAAGGGACACGGCCATCGAGGTTACAAAATTAGAGAAATCCGTACAGAGCAAACACGCAGGAGTTCGTGTGGCAGCGGCCGAAGCTCTGGGCAGGATTTATGCATCACTCATCGAACACGGGAACGCCGTCAACCTGGCGCCTCTCGAGCGGCTGCTCACTGATCACGACCCGGAGGTGCGCCGGGCCACGATAGAGGCCCTCCAACGAGTCTACCCGCGGCACGTCCGTGATGAAGGGGCTGCATCGCTGCACGAGTTGGAGCGCGCGCTAGACGACGAGGCGGCCGAAGTTCGTGCTGCCGCGCAAGACCTCTTCGCAAGCGTGTTGCGCGCAGTGTTATCGGGTCAGGAGGGAGCTGGGTTTGCGGAGACCCTCCGAGAGCTGGACAAAGAGCTGAATGAGCCGTTGTCTGCCCCCCTTTCTGGTGCTTATTCGCCTTTTGTTCTATTGGGAAAAGACGCCCTCCAGGTAGGCCGTCTCACCTTAAAGAAGAAGAGACTGCGGACCAATAAACAGCCGTGCATCGTAACTAAATCCTCGTACGAGATGCTCTACGCTATCGCCTCAGCGTATCTTCTACACCATCCGCTCCTGCTCATGGGGCCGACGTCGACGGGGAAGAGCTTCCTGGTCAAGTGGCTAGCTGAGGCGCTTGGCAACCAACACGTCTCGTACACGCTCAATCCGTACATTTCCAAGTCAGAACTCATAGGCGGAATAAGGCCAAACAAACAAGGCACCTTTGTCTGGCAGGACGGGATCATACTCAAAGCGGCAAAGCGCGGTATGTGCCTCGTTCTCGAAGAGCTCAACCTCGCGACCTCTGAAGTCCTTGAGATATTGAATGACTACCTGATCACCGGTAAGTTTGTCTATTCAGAAAATGGCGATCAACGAGTTGTCGAGCCGTCAAACGAATTCCGGCTGTTTGCCACGGCGAATCCATTGAGTTACGCACAACGAGAACGGCTTTCGCGGGTGTTTGTGTCGAGGTTCAAAGTGCACTATCAACCCGAGCTCAGCGAAGAAGATCTCATTGAGATTTTGAGCGGACTGTTCGACATTCCCGCTCATTTAGCGTACTCTGTCGCGTTCTTCCACATTACGCTACAGGAACAAGCGGACTCGAAAGTTATCGGCAAGGACGAAAAAGAGCCGTACATATTCAGTTTGCGCGACTTAATACGGCTCGGGAGGCGATTAACGCCCGCTATAAAAGCCAATGTGCCCGAACCTGCGCTTTTAGAGTCCCTCGCTCGAGAACTGTCAGATGTTTACGTGGCACGCGTGCGGAACGGCGACGAGCGGGAAGCTCTCATAAAGCTTATCGATACGCTCTTTGGCCTTAAAAATGAGAGCACGAGCATTGAGGACGTTCTTGCTGTCCACACTGGGCAGTTGGAGCAGTTCTTAGCGGACTTGTCGGTTACTCGCGGTCGCCATCTCATTCCTGGTCAAGAGGCGCACATTGTCCCGACCAAAACGCAGCGACAGACGCTGGCGAGTGTTGTCAAAGCACTCTTTTTCAACGAGCCGATTCTTTTGGTAGGTTATCCTGCTTCAGGCAAAACGACGTTGATACGCTATCTTGCACGGGAGAAGAAAACGGATCTCTACTATGTTAACCTGTCATCAGATTCAGGTCTTGAGGAGCTCTTGGGTGGCTACACGCAAGGCCGCAGCGGCAAATGGCACTACAAGCGAGGACTGCTTTTTAAGGCTGTTAAGAGGGGCGCGTGGCTTTTGATTGACGAGGCAAACCTCAATCCTCTCTCTGAGTATCTCAACACGTTATTAGACTTCGGCTACGTTGCCGACGAAGAGGGGACTCTCTTTAAACTACATCCCAATTTCAGGTTGTTCTTTTCCATCAATCCTCCTAAAATCCACCCGTCGCGAAACGTGCTCTCTCCCGCGCTGCGCACCCGGTTCAACGAGATTTGGATCGAGGAAATCACTGACGCAGGAGAACTATCGGAATTGGTTGAGAGCTGGAAGCACGGTCAATCGCCAACGTGACAACAAGAGGCCGTTTCTGGGTTTATGCTAGTCGAACCCGTGCTAAGATAGTCCTGAGAGGTCTGTGCGCGACGTGCATGCCTCTCTCTCGAGCGTGCTTCGGTGCAGCGGTGCATGGCAGTAAGGCCTGAACGAAGGGGGAGTTTCAATTTTCGCAGGCGGCCAATTCTGCGATGTGGCGGAGCCGTGCCTGCGGCAATAATTCTTAAGTAGCCGCCCAGTCACGTTGAGGTAATGACTGAAATAGCGCTCATTTGGGATCGACCGCTTCTCTTTGAGAAGCTCTTTGTCGAATACGGTTTCGCGTGCGAGCGCGTCTCTCCCTTGCAGATTGGCACCGCGTACGCGCCCAAGTTCGAGGTGGCAATACTCCCTGTAGGCTTTGGTAATCTCGCTTACAGCACCGTTGCAAAATCAGTGAAAAGCCTCGGAACCCCGCTCCGCCAGTTCGTACGAAAGGGAGGCTCATTGGTCGCATTCAGCCCTTACGTCGACGACTACGACTTCAGCTGGCTTGGTCTTCCGTGCAGGTTCAGGCTGCTCGTGCGAGATGAGATCGTGAAAATAGCTATGAAGAGGGAACATCCTGCTGCACAGATCGTCGACGTCCCTGAAGCCCACACGGACGGCTACTTGACCGGCGCAAGTGAGCACGACGTCGTGCTGGAGGCAGATGGCGGTGCCGTTTTGACCGTGACCTCGTCAGACAAGGGGCGCTTCATACTGTCGACGATTCATGAGTTTCCAGCAAGACGATTTATCGCTTGGGCACTCGAATCAGCGCAAGCATAGCCCGAAAAAGACGTGTTTTCTAGCGGCGTCTCCTGCGCGCGAGCAAGAATGCGAAACTCGCTACCACTCCGACTGTGACAATTAGAGGTACTGCCAATTGACTCAGGAGCGTCTCGCCATCAAATGTATTGATTCGATCGTTAATCACGCCGCCGTGCGCCATCTCCTGTGACATGACTCCCTGGCTCGAGACAGCTGATGTGTTAACTACGCGCAATGTCGACGTATCGCGCACGAGGGTCACGTCTGATGATTCGTTGAGGGCTAGCCGCCCATTACTACTTGTGGCGTACGTGTAAATCAGTTTGTTTGGAAGGTCGCTGGAGTCCGCGCCTACAGACTCTCGCACGTGATGATCATCAACGAAGCCCAGCGTTTTTTGTGGTTCGTAGGGTACCCACCCTAAGTCAGGATAGTACACCTCAATCCAAGAATGCGGTCCAGCGTCCCAACTATAGCCATACGTCGCTATGGAGCCACTTACTGTGATGTCCCCGCCCACGAGATAGCCGCTCACGTAGCGCGCCGGAATTCCCACGCTCCGCAATAGCGCCAGCGAGAGCTGCGCGTAGTTCTCGCACGTTCCCCGCTTATTTTGGAAGGTCCACGCCGCGTCGTGGTTCGTCACATTAGCATCGTACCTGAGATTGTCATTCACCCACAGCATTATAGACGTCACAGCTGCACTCTCGTAGTCAGCGTTGCTGATCAGGGTTTCCGCGGTTTTTTTGATGGCGGAGTCGTTTGATTGCACGTACTTCGAAGGGGCGAGGTATCTGCTCGCGCCATGATCAGAAGAATTGAGCCTGATCGGTAGCTGTGAATTCGAATTTAGCCCGTCAACCCGCACGTCAATGGTCAAGTTGGCCACTATCGTGTAGCTCAATCTTGACGGCGGGTTTACCCACGTCGCAGTGATTCCTCCGTTCGTGGCCGCTACTTCGTCGGGTTTTTTGCTATATGAAATACTGAATGACAGCGCTCTCTGCGAGTACGCGAAGAGACTCGCGTTCAGTGCCGTTGGAAGCTGGACCACTATCTTCTGTGTTCCTTCAGGAACGATGATCTCGCGCGTCGTAGCGTAATGGACAGTACTCGCCATGGAGCCTTGGCAAATTAGGGCATCTCCAAATCCTTGGAGCGGCATTAAAAAAGCAATCGCGATAAGCGCGCAGGCAATGATTTTCATAAGGCAAGGGCATCACGACGATCGCGGCGGCACACGCATAATTTGTTTTTTCGTATTAAAGGTTGGGGTAAAACCACTCCTCTCAAGGCGTTGCTCTGTGTAAACGAGGTGAAAGTCGTTATCTGACCACGTACGGCATCAGCGTTTAGAACAGGCTCAATGCGTCATCATTTTGTTCGTCGTTCTCTGACACGAATTCAAGCAGCCTGGGTCTGTTTTTTTTCGAGCCGCAATTCTGAGCCTGACCGAACGATTAGTCGGGCGCCCAACGTACAAATTTAGGTAAACCAAAAAAAGCACCCCGGAGCACATAGCAAGAACTAGTAGTGAGCCTTTGTCTTAGGCAACAATCCCGAGCACGAACAACAATATTACAAGCAAAGCTCCGGGGATCCCCGCTAACGCACAAATAATTATGGTAATCAAGTTTATGGGTACCGGAAGTCCAATGAAGTCCGCCAAAGCCAGAACGATGATACCGAGTATCGAATTCACTGCCAAGTACTTTCCATATCTGGTCCCTATCTTTACCAGAATGTACAGCACGATAAGGACCAGAATAGCTACAACGAGCAATCCTATCGCAGTAGTGACGTCCATCAGGCCAACTTCCGTAGTCAGAGAGAAATAGTTTTCGATGGCGGCTTTTGGTTGAAAAATGAAATGGAATTAGATTAGAAGCAGTGCTTGCTACTAGGCAGCGTGGGATCGAGGCAGAGAGCGCTGCCGCTGGTTTTTGCGCAGCAGCATAGAGACGTGTGTCCCCTCGCAGGTTGACGCCGAGACTTGCAAGCGAACTCTTGTTGACGACCCCGCCGCAATTAAATGTTCAAGAATCCATTGCACACAAAGCCTACCCCAAGTATCGATAAGAAAACGCCACAACTTAGGAGAACGATCCGATAGGCTCTGTCACCTGCAACGGCGGCTCCTCGGTCGGTAAAGATCGAAACGAATCCGTACCACGAGAAATCCGAGGCCCAGTGACCAATTAGAAACGCAGCCAGCCCTACTAATCCGGCGAGTCTCAGACCCTCGAACACAAACGCCGCTCCGACCGTAAACCACCACAAGAAGAAGAATGGATTCGACAAGCTGGTGATTATGCCGCCGTAGACAGGCCCGTATGCAAGCGTCCGTTTTTCGGCAGTCGTCTGGATGGGGGCGTTCTCTTGGCCACTTTTTATCAAATTGATGCCCATGAACACAAGAAATGCCCCACCAATAACGCAAATTGCAATAAATGGCGCTTTTAGTCCTATGATCTGGCTCAGGCCTAGAACGAGAAGTACGACCATAGCAGTCTCAGCTGCGACGTGACCAAAAACCACACTCGTTCCGGCCTTGTAACCCTTTTTGAATGATTCGGTTATAGAGACCGTAAGCATTGGGCCCGGCACGATAGCGCCAGAGAAACCCACCAGAAAAGCCGTGAAACCAAAAGCGAAGAGTTCAACTGTCGTGTAGCTCACCCATCTGGTGGTTATTCGACCTTCTGTCCTTGGAGCTTTTTTTGGATACGCCGTAGCTCGTGGTAGTTGGCTTCAATATACGTGTGGAATTCTTATTTTGCTGGGCTATAAGTTCGTCGCGTGCAACCCCCAAAAGCAAATTCCCCGAAGCTGCGTGTCTGACTCTTTGTCAAGAACGGCAACAGGCGACCGCAAGTCTAGTTTACTGAGAAGAACAAGCAAAACACAAGCTAATGATCAAAATCGAGCTGCTTCCGTTTTTTTTGATTCTGTGTTGCGGAGTATGGCTTATCGACTGGGGACACGCGAACCTTCTAGGCTAAAGAATTCGTAATTCGACGTAACATACAAGTGCCCAGCCTTTTGAGGCTCACCGCGTGTCGCAACGACTTCTCCGACAAATACTGTATGGTCGCCGGTCTCGAACTGCCCGATTACTTTGCATTCAAACGCCACGGTCGCTCCTTCAATTGTCGGCACCTGCACCGCGACAGAGTCGATCAATGAGAGGCCTGCCTCTTTGATCTTATCGATATCTCGTCCTGATCTCGAGCCACAAAACCACGCGGCTTCCGCTTGTTCGGCACTCGGATAGTGGACTACGAACTCCTTGTGAAAGTCAATTCCAGCGTGCGAATAGCGCGAATGATCGATGGAGACCATTAACAAGAAAGGGTCTAACGACGTGCGGGTCACCCACGATACGCCAAGTGCGTTTGGTCTTCCGTTTGCGTCGAGCGATGTTACGAGGCTATAGATCATTGGCGCAGCGAGTGCAACGCCCTGATTTGGGGTCAGTGTCTGCATGTTTCAGCTCCTTAGGATGATTATGACATCTCTGGCTTATGAGGTCTTCCGTCTGCTGACATGCTGCGATCTCCATTTCATACAACTTGATGATTCCGACAACTGGTTACGATGGGAAGCGTAAAACAATAATTGTTTGACTCTTTAGCAGATGGTGATAGGAATGAACGTTCCTGACACGCTTGACAATGCAGACCTATGTCTCTGTTCGAGTTGTCCGACCCGAAATGAATGCATGAGGCAACATGAGCAGAGGTTGTTCTGCGCTCGCGGAAAACAGACTGCAACCGTGCGCGTAAAGGGTGTTGCTGCGGCGGACGTATGAATCGTTAGCTTCGCAAAGTGCAATATTCGCACGAGACTTTTGTGAACTGCTCACCTTTCGACGCAGCCGCCGCAGTTGCACGCGCTCACTCGCCCGAGAAGTGCGTGGTCGCTGTACAAGGCGCCGGCTCGTTCTTCTACCATTGAATGGACGCACGTGCGCTGAAGGAAATTCGTGCTCCGCGGCGATACCGTTCGAACGGGACAATGCATCTTATGTCGTGTATAGACCCTAAGCGGCCGGGGTTAAGCTCCTCTCCGGGCCGAATTCCGACCGCGCGCGCAAAGTGATGAAAATCATTCCGTTTAATACTTATGAGCGAAAAGTGTCACGCATGACGCACGTTTCACCCTTCACCCAACAAGATAATGCGATCCTTGACCGAATCCTCGAATCA
>Ga0247847_1000031_pt1 | contig 53790 bp, 47 predicted proteins | sample PFST25metaG_FD_186002 | JGI IMG/M metagenome (GOLD analysis project Ga0247847, IMG submission 186002) | Peat soil microbial communities from Stordalen Mire, Sweden - P.F.S.T25 | ecosystem: Environmental > Terrestrial > Soil > Wetlands > Peat | place: Sweden: Norrbotten County, Stordalen Mire...
CGTCGTCGATGTAGCGCTCGACTACTTGCCAGCCCTTGCGCTCGGCGAGCCTTTCGCAGTCTTCTAGCTGCCGGCGAACGCCGAGCTGCTGGCCGTCTCGATCGGACGAGATGCGGGCGTAGATACCAGCACGAGGCATACGAGTAACATACACGCATACTCGCCTGGGCAACGCTCGCAACGCTTGACCTGCGTAGCAGAGCTTCCGTTGACCGGCACGCATCGCGAACGGGTCGACGGCCGCCTTAGCTCCTCGTGTGTTCACGGAAGGGCCGCGAGGGGCCTCTCCGGCCACGTCGTTAGGGCACCCCCCCATATGGGGGGTCGGGCCAGAGAGTCCCCTTCCTATCGCTCTCTCCCGCACCCGGCACCGTCTTGGTCACAGACCGATATACACCAGCGTGTCTCCGCGCGTGTACGCGCGCGCGTTTTCTACGGATTTGCCGACGCTAACTCTGTTGACCGTCTGAGGGAATCGGGCGAACCCGTGCGTGAACGCAGCCTACGATCGGGCGTGTCCTGGTGGACACGGGACCGCAGGAGCGAGAGAATGCCGCCATGAACCTACTTGCAATCACACACCACGGAGGGATCCGGATCGCCGAGCTTGGCTTCCTACTCGGAGCCGTCGCCGGCGCTTTACTCGCGCTCGGCGCCGTTACGCCATTCGGCAAGAGGGGCGGGAATCTCCTCGCCGGCATAGCGCTTGCCGCCGGTTCGGTGCTCCTGATCGTCGCCGTGCGCTGGGGCCACTTCAGTTAGCTGTTCTGTAAGTGAGCGTCTAGCGAAGCGGCCTTCGGTCGCGTGGCGTGAAGACCGCCGAGTCGCCCGATAGCCTGTCTCCTCGCGCGTACGCGCGCACGTTTTTGTGGATTTGCCCTCACTCGACCGGTCCGCGTTTGAGGCCTAGCCCCCAGCCCTTCTCTCCGGCTTTCCTTTAACCCGTAACCCGAGCCCCGGCCCGGGAGGCGCCTCGCCGCCCTCTCGGTCAAGGGAAGCCCTCCGAGAGGCCTCTCCGGGGACGCGAGCACCGGGCGGAATACCGGGATTGGACCTTCCGCACTTAGGCAAGCGCGTGCCCGACGAGTACCTTTAGTGCCGCGCCGTGAAGCCGATTAGGTTCATATGGAGCGGTTGACGCTCAAGGAGCTACTAGGGGTTGCGAAAGAGGGTGGCCTCGCCGCCTGTGAACGCTGCCCTTCGAGTCCGCGAAACACGTTTCGTCCAGCGTGGGGTGAGAGCTGTCTCGAGCACGGCATCGACTGGACGTCTCCGACTTCTGCTGTGAGCATGTGGGTCTTTCGCGATCCCGCCAACACGACGCCAGAAAAAACAGGGAAGTTGTGCTCGGTCTGTAATAGCCGCAATCCCACCGATCGATCGGCGCAACACATATTCGCTCTTTGGAGAGCCGGGGTTGCGCCCGACGACGAGGGCCAACGCTACCTCGATCGCCACTACTTCACCAATGCGGCCATGCACGGCTCAGATATCGCGAATCTCAAAGCGGCGCTGCGATGCTGCACTGCCGTCCTACGGGGACAGATCGAAGCACTATCGCCGGGCGTTCTCATCACTGGTGGAGGAGAAGCGGCAGAATCTCTATATACGATCGGGTTACTCAAGAGGCGGTGGCATCAGTTTCGAAATCGCCTGGCGACCGGCCCATATTCAGAGAAGGCTGAGTTGCCAGACCACTCAGTCGTGCAGATCTTCTGCACGTATCACACGTCTGCGACAGCGGTGAATTGCTCGGTCGCGCCTCTCTATCGGTCGAATCGGGATTCGATTGAGAACTTGATCGCCCAAGGACGCGAAGCCAGCCCCAACCCGCGTGCCGTCGACCAATTCCTAACTCGGTTCCACGGCGTAGGCGATGCGTATAGGAAGGGCAACGCCGAGCACCAAGGCATGCGCGTGTTGCTTCTGCATTGGCTGGAGATCGGCGAAGCAATCCGCCAGGCGCACGAGCGCGTGTGACTTCGGTATTGGAGCCGCCCGGCGGCACATCGCGGCCTGCGGCCGCGCGAGACACCCGATGCTTTGATTGGCGTGCTTGGTCGTGGATACTTCTGTGATGTGGAGTTGGGCTGAGAGAGAGGTCGCGCGCGAGCAGCCGCATCTCATGCTCTCCCACGACGAGCATGACGCACCTGTGGCGCTTGTCGGCGCTCCGGTCGGTGGCATCTTCCCGGTGCAGTTTCTCGTTTCGCGCGGAAGCGATGACGAGGTGATGCGGAGGGTCGTGGCGGACACGGTCCGCGAGCTTGACTATTACTTGATTGAACTGGGGGAGCCCGACCCGTGGGCGTACGCCGGCTACCACTGCGGTACTGCGGCCAACTTGTACTCGCGCGTGCATTGGGGCTACGTCGATTCGAAGGAGACCTGAGGCCATGCCTGATGTCGTCCAGTTCATCCATCCCGGCGGCGAGCACGGTCAGGACGTAGCTGGTCACAAGCGCTGGAACACCAGCGACCACGACCACAGGCGGAAGTTCCTGTGCGTGCCCGGTGAGTACGTCGACGCGCCTGACGCGCCACCGCTCAAAGACGAGTTGGTGTTCTGGGGCGAGTGGGAGCCGGAATCAGAAGTTGAACCGGTGCCGTCACCGGTCGCGGGCGGCCCGAGGTGGTTGCACCGTCCCTACTACGTCACGCCGAACAGCTACGCGCCAGCACCGCAGGTCGTCTTACAGAACACCGATCCCTTCGTCTTCGGCGACTCGTTTCAGTACACGCTCTGTCGCCAGCTTCGGCGTCACAGAAAAGAAGGCCCTTTCTTCCCGACGGCTCTACGAGACCTCGCGCCCGGCTCTTTGATCCTGTTCGGGTCGCCCAAGAAGACGGAGGGGTTCCTGCTCGACACCGTATTCGTCGTCGCCGACGAAGGCGTCCTCCACGACCTCCGCTCATGGCCGCAGAAACTTCACGGGCGGATCTCGGATGTCTACGAAGACGTGACGATGCGCGCAACCTATGCCTGGGAGGCGGATCAGCCCGCGCTGCGGCACTACATCGGAGCGACACCGCAGTCTCGGGTCGGCGGGATGTTCAGCTTCGTCCCGGCGTTGCCCGCGAGCGCCGGCGGTAACGGCTTTGCGCGACCGAGCATCCGCCTAGACGGCGTCATCAAGCCATCGCTGCCGATGGGCGCCAAGCGCACGCGCGACTTGGCGGCGGAGCGAGTGCGCGAGTTGTGGGAAGAAGTGGTCGCTCAGGTCGGGAGTACGAATTGCGTGCTCGGCACGCACTTCGATCTCCCGCCGAAGCGGGACTCATGAGTTCGGAGACGCCGCCGGACGACGTTCCCGGATACGTCGCTAAGCGCATCCGCACCCCGCCGCCTAGTGTTTGCCGCGTGCTACCCGGTTCGACGCCCGTTGTCGCCTTCGGCGATCCGCGCCACTCGACGGTCGCCACGCTCGGGCTCAACCCAAGTAAGCGCGAGTTCGTCATGAACGACCGCGAACTTGACGGGTCAAGGCGGCGGTTCGAGACACTCCAATCGCTCGGCTTGGAGTGCCTTGACAACGCCCCAGACGAAGCAGTCGCGCGTGTCTGGCGCCGCTGCAGCGGCTACTTCCACGGGAACCCGTACTTCTGGTTCAAACAACTTGAGGAGATGCTGGCCTCCGTCAGCTCCTCCTACTTCGGTGACACCGCCTGTCATCTCGATCTCAGCCATTGGGCCACGGACCCAATCTGGAACGAACTCACTCCCGAGGAGAGGAAGCGGCTCGTTGCCGACGACGAGGAGTTCTTGCGCGTACAGCTTCGTGCTGAGCCGATTCGTCAACTTCTCCTCAACGGACGCGCTGTCGTCAACGCCTTCCAGTCAGTTCTCGGCGGGCGACTCGAACAACAACCACCGGCAGTGGCCGACGGTACGGCCACCACTCGTCTCTATTCGGGTAGCTATGAGGGCATACCAGCTATTGGTTGGAGCACCAACCTCCAGTCGTCCCGCGGCGTGACGAAGCTGTTGCGGCAGAAACTCGCGGCACGCGTCGCACAGCCTGAGCCGGTACTGCGACGCGATGGAAGCCGCCTTCGGCGATCGTCCGGACACAGCCTCATGGCTTTCGTGGGCCCGCGTCTACGCTCGCAAGCTCGATCCCTTGAGCAATCCTCCCAATATTCCGGAGGATCCGGAGTTCACGCCGGAAGCGCTGCAGAAGTTTCTCCCAGCCAGATGGAGTGCGCTTGGCCCCGAAAACACGCACTCCCCGAGTTGGAGAGCGAAGGTGACTTAGGACGATCGAACTCGATGGCGCTCAGTCTCTCCGCCGTGGTCTACGACGGTTTCGCAGTTCCGAGACTCCTCATATACTCCGGGCAAGTGGTGAGTTCACGCCCCTCGAGAAATGCCAGCGATCGATGAGCTCGAAAAAGAGCAGCGAGCATCCAATTGAGCGCGCGGAATCCGCGATCGCCACCGAGCCTCTCCTCGCAGTCGACATTGCTCTTTTAGCTTTCGGTCAGACTCGCGGTCACCGTTCGACTTGGGAAACGAATCACTACTACGACGTGCTGGGCCGAGCGGTCTGCAGGGCAAGCGGACTCAGCTCTCCTCCTAAGGGAGAGGGATTCCGCCTGATGCTCAACGAACCGATCTGCCACGGTCTCGCTTGCGCCGCCCTGCTCCGCCTGTTGGCTCTGGATGAGGAGGCGCTCGAAGGCGAGGGTCTAAGGGGTACGGTCCCTCTCTTCGATCGCGTTGCCGGCACAAGACTGTATGGCGCGCTATCGATCTCGAAGAAGTCCCAGACATATGAGAAGACTGAGGCGCTTCGGGGCGCCATGGCCAGGTCCGAAGCGGCGATCCAGGAGCACATCGACTCCCTCAGCACGCTGGGGGCGCTTAGCGCTTTTCAAGGGGAGCTAAAACGGCTCCTGAACGACAAGGTCGCGCAGTTTGCGATTGCGCCGTTCCTACCTTCTCAGATCACCTCTCACACGATCTCGGAATTGATCGCGTCTGTCCAAGCCGTGGTCGGTTCACCCGATTCGGATCTTCTCGAGCATGCTGAGTCGGCCGTCGAAGTCTGCGAGCACTTCCGAGAAACGGCCGCAGCTCTCCCGACTGCATACAGCACATCGATGCTCGTCTCCCTCGCCGACAAGCTACTTGCACTTGTCAGAGTTTTCATCAGAGAAAAGGGCCTCACAGATCCGGCTTCGGTCGACTTTGCCATTTCCGAGAAGCATTACCCACTCCACCATGTCGGGAGCGACATCGTTCTGCGCCTTGACATCACCAACTCTGGCAAGGGGTTGGCCAGAGACGTCGTCGTCTCGATCGAACACGACCCGGTTGTTGCGTTTCAAGAGACAGTCCGGTTTCTAGACCAACTGCCTCCGAGCTCTAGACGGGTTGACTTTCCCGGCTCCATTGTTGCTTCCTCCGGCGACACAGCTGTCGAAGTTCGCGTCACTTGGAAAGACCCGGACGGATCGGAGCACGAGAACTCACGCATAGAAGACCTCACCGCCTCTCCCCATATCGTCAAGTGCGAGGAACTGGCTAACGAAAATCCCTACCCTCTCAGCCCAGTGAGCAAAGTGGGTCTGTTCGTCGGACGTGAGACTATCCTCGCCACGCTAACGAAGCTCGTACTCGGAGCAACCCCAGACAATGCGCGGATCGTCGGTCAGCGCCGGGTCGGAAAGACGTCGATCGTACGAACTCTCGAGGAGCGGCTCCGAGAGCAACATCCCGGAACGTTCATCTTCATATACGTGGAGTCCGGCGACTTCACAGCGAACACAGCCGAGAAAACGATCGAGGCTCTGGGTTCAGTAATAGCGCGACGGATCCTCAAGTCTGACTCTCGATTTTCGGGCATCACGATCCCCTCTTTCGAGAATGGCCTCGCGCCCCTCACGGAAGTGATCGAACGCGCCGCGGAGCTCGCGCCGGATAAAAAACTCATCATCGCCCTTGATGAGTTCGACGTGATGCCGCAACCGGAACTCTACGGCCGCGGTCCCATCGCAACTGCTCTCTTCCAGACGCTGAGGAGCCTAGGTGGCAAAGAAAACGCAGGCATCATCATCATCGGCGGCGAGCGGATGCGATTCATCCTCGCTGACCAAGGGACTCCACTCAACCTCTTCAAGCACATACCCGTCGGGGACTTCACCGAAGATCAGTTCGATGACTATCGAGCACTTCTCGTGGAGCCGGTGAAGGATTGGCTCCACTACGACGAACCAGCCGTGCGTCTTCTCTTTCACGAAACCGGCGGGAATCCGTGGATCACCAAACATATTGCTCGGGAGATCTTCCAGCGGGCGATCGCAAACCACGACTGCGATATCCGCGCCGAAGATGTCGAATCGGCGATTATCGCTGTCATTCCGGCCCTCGGCGCTTCGAGCTTCCAGCACTACTGGGAAGACGCAATCAGCGGTGGCGAGAGCGAGCAGCAGTTCGTTTCGCTAACTCGTCGGAAGGTGCTACTCGCTCTGGGAAGCTGCCTTCGAAGCGCCGAAAGGGTGACTGAACAAGATGTGGTCACCACCGCCCAGAAGTACAACGTAGAAAGGAACACAGCCGCGGAAGTCCTCAGCGGGTTTCGCGATCGGCAGATTCTTGTCGACGGTCTAGGAGTAGAGGCACGGTCCCCGGTCTTCCTACGCTGGCTTCGCGACGAGGGCGCTAACGAAATCATCGTTTCGATGGGCGACGACGATGTCCTGATCAAGCGACAACGCTACCTCGAAACACTCCGTCCGAAGCCGCGCGAGCTGGAGTCGATGATCGAGAGATGGCGCACATATCAAGGTCGCCTTCTCACGGTCGACCAGGTAAGGAGCTGGCTCTGCCAATTCGGCGATCCGAGTAACCAGCGGTTGATGTACGCGTTTCTTAACGGCCTTCGCTACTTCGGCTCTGGAGAGATCCGCGAGCGGCTCCGAGAGCTTCACAACTTCGCCCTACGCGATCTTGCTGAACGCGGGTACACATACACGTTCCGCGAACGTCAAAGATCGCGAGACGACCTAGTCGTCTGCGCACTAGAAGGTGGCGGAAGTGGAGCCGCGCACCTACTTCAACCCTACAGGGACGAAAACAAGATCTTCGCGAGGTGTGTGGTGGAGTTACCCCAAGTCCCGTCGCTTGTTAATGAGCCCGGCAATCACGTACGAGCCGTCCTCATACTTGAGGACTTCATAGCGACGGGCACTAACTGCAAAGGGAGGCTGCGAGAGGTAACCCGAAAGTGGACAGAAGGTGGAGACTGGCCAGAGGGCATCGATGTCTACCTCTTGGCTATTACCGGCTTCGATACAGGCGTCGACGCAGTCGCACGGTCAGTCGAAGACCTGCTCGTGCCTTTCCGTGTCCACGTAGCTGCAGCGTTAGATGACGGAGACCGATGTTTTCACGAACGGTCCCGCATCTTTACTGAGCCGGAAGATCGAGAGCGGGCCCGATCACTCTGCTACGACCGAGGGATCGATCTCGAGCCGAAACACCCGCTCGGCTACAACGACTCCGAGGCGGCGGTGTGCTTCGAAAACCGCTGCCCGAACAACACCCTACCTGTGCTCTGGAAGGATGGGACGAACTGGCGAGCGCTGTTTCCTCGGATGCCGCGCTAGCGATGTGCTGCTGAACCCAATGCTCACTTGACCGGCTGGCAAGCACTAGGACGTGGCCCAGATAAAGGAGGGTCGGACAGTCAGTATCAGCGGCTTTTCCCGGTACCGAAAGAGCCGGGCAAGCGCTTCAGCATTGCGTCGCCGCCCTTGGCGGGCTGCCGCGCGTAGTGCGTCCCCGTCCAGCGTGATTCGCACTCGGCACAAAGCGATCGCTTGCGGCTCATCGGTCCGCCGCAGCGAGGGCATAAGGTCTTCGGCTTACTCGTACCTTTCGCCACCAACGTAATACTAGGTCGCGGGCTCCGGCGAGGCGTGACGTAAGGCAGCTCTCCTCCTGGATGCGGGCACTAGACGAAGCAGAGCTCATCGCTCATCGAGCTTCCCCTCCCCGAAAGTGCTGGCTGCTATCCGTACTCCGGCCGGTTCCTGCCGCCCGATAGGACGGACGCGGTCGTCACGGTAGGTGGAGCGCTCGACCAGCTCCAAGTAGTCGCAGACGCGGATCAACGGCCGCGAATACCCCGGCAGCGAAATCACGGGGCAAGCGCGGAAGACCGCATCGACTGCCCTGCGCTCAAGTCCGAGTTGGGCAAGGTCGCTGCGACTTAAGAATGCTGCCGGGTTCTCCAGCCTTTCGGCGGGCGAGGGGCGAGTGGACGTACGCTTCCGCACGGTGCCGCTCGACTCGACGTTGACCGGCCCCCGTTATCTGGTCCACCTCGAGTGTCGTAGCGTCCGATCTTGAGAGACCGAATAGAAGGATAGATGGCAGCGCGAGGTGTCCATGAAAGCGGGGGAATCGAATTGCCATGCTCGTGCTCGTCGCCGGAAAACGGGAACTAAGTCGAGAGCGAGAAGCGCCTCCGTCTACCAGGAGCCGACGGAGCCCAAGGGACTCGGTTCGTCTCCACGTACGCCATGCCGCGTCGGAACGGGACGGAGCGTACTGGTGGGTACACGCCGAACACCGTTCGCCTCACCCGGATCGTTTCCTAAACCACGTGCGCAGGTCCGATTCGTGCCGGGGGCAGTCGGCCGTCTTTCCCAACGTTTCTGCGATTACCGCAGAATCGGCGGGAAGCGGCCTTCCCCCCTCGATGGAGCCGCCAGGTGTGGCTTCTCGGGCCGCACACGCCTCGAGCTCGTCGTTGCAACAGCCCTGAGAGCAAGCCGAAGCCCAGGAGGGCTCCTGCCTCCTGGGCGTCTCGACTGTTAGAAGGTGAACGAGCCGTCAGGGTTCGGCTCGGGCGGCGGGTCTGGCGGTCGCCCGACTCGCCTGAGCTCCGGCGGCGGGCCGGCACGCTTCAGGCCGAAGCGGATCGCGGCCTCGCCGTAGGGAAGATCGAGATAGCGCTCGCGCCGATTCTTCAGCATCCCGAAGAAGCTCTTCGACCCGGAGCCGTTGCGTGGGAAGGGCGCCTCATCGCGGACGTTCTTGTGGCCGGCAAGCCAGCCGTGACGCAAGCAGAGCCGGAACCACTCGAGGAAGCGAGCCGCCTGTGCGCGCAGCCGCTGCGCGGCGAGCGACTGCGACCAGCGCTTCAGGCAGAGCGTTTTATCGTCGCCGAAGACGCAGTAGCCCGAGCGCCAGGCTCCGTGCATCCGCTCTGCCGCTGCCATATGGGTCGCATGCAGGTCGTAGTAGAGCGGGTGCAGTCGATGCTCAAACGCACCGTTCATTGGGAGAGCGTGCCGCGGGAGAGGAGATCGAGCTGCGCGAAATGGTCTGCGACGCTACTGTCACCCACGTGGTTAGGCAGGTTCCGACCGGTGACGTGGTGGTCTACATCTCGCCGGGCGCGCATCTACGTTTCAGCTCCGGTTGGGTCAGGCTGCCTTGCGCCGGCGCCTGGTGGGTATATTACTGAGTATCTTAGTGAGTAGATAAACGGGTATACAACCGGGTAGATTGTGCTATGGTGAATGCGATGAGCACTGTCCTCGACAAAGCTCCCGTCGTTCTCCGCCCTCCACGGGCGGCGTTGAAGCGGCTCGTAAAGGTGGCTCCTAGCGACCGTGCGCTCGCTGACGTGCTCGGTACTGACAACCACTCGATCGCCGCATGGAAGAAGGGAACCCGGAGGATACGGCACCCCTACGTCGATGTGCTCCCGTTTATGGATGCAGTCGTGGAACGACTTGCAGCTGCCGGCCTTGAGGAGGATGACATCGTCTACATCCTGCGTCAGCCGTGGCCGTCACTTGGCTCGAAGCCACCGGCCGAGGCGCTGAAGGAGGGAAAGCTCGCGCCGGTGCTTGAAGCGGTGCCGATGATCACGGGCAGAGTCGTGGCGCCTGCGACCGAGCCCCAGGAGGTTGAGATGCCGGCGTGGAAGCTTGAGTTGCAGGATGAGCTCGACGCGTCCCTCGCAGCGCGCGTAACGGGCGAGCCGCTGTATGAGGACTTCGTCTTCATCCGTAGCCTCAGCGACGCCGAGGTATCTGCATTCGCGCAGGCAGCGCGGGGAGCACTCGCCACCGTCGAAGATGAGGAGGCATGGGAACGCTTCCTCGATCCGTACTGGGTTGCGTTCACTCCGCCGCCGCGTCCCGCCCCAACCGTCGCCGCTCCGGTCGACGATGAGGGCGTCGACGAGAGCGAGCTCGATGAGCTGATGCTCCCGATCGGCGCGATGGTTTCCGCCCGCTACCCGCGACTCGCGTAGGCATCCAGCGTGGCGAGGCCGCTCTACGTGAAGCCGCCGAAGGACGTGCCCGTCCTCTTCGGCGACCTTTTTGTCGCGGACTTCCTATTCGACGCCTGGCTCGAGGAGGATGCAACGCGCCTCGGCGCGCTGAACCTCCACGGCAGGCGAACTGCCTACGGTACGCACGCGGTCACGGAGGAGGATACGCACCTCCTCGCCCACGGGCGCACGCCGATCGCCGCGATGCTCGTCAACGATGACTGCTACGTGGAGCGCGTCTTCAAGCGCAAGGACAGCAGCCGCCTCCAGTTCGTGCCCGTGTTCGCGCTAGACAAAGACGAGGAGAAGCGCGCAAGCCAACTCTCGAGCAGCGACTACACCCTCTTCCCACTCCGCCCAGCTCCACCCGTCTTCCAGGGTGGCGTCGCGTACCTGAACTGCCCGTTCGGCTTCGACGTGATGGGCGACGCGGCGCGCGACAGCCTCCGCGAAAAGCGAGTCGCGCAGATAAGCCAGAAGGTTGGGCTTCAGCTCGAGCACCGTGTCGGTGCGCACAACACACGACGCGGGATGCTCGTAGCGAGCACGACACGGCGGAAGCTCGAGGCGCTTCTTGTCGACACGCCCGAGGGCAAGGCTACGGCGAAGAGCGTCTCGAAGCTACTCTCGACAGCCTGGGCGATCGAGGGCGGCATTGTCGACCGCATCGACATCGCCGTCGAACGCGGCGAGACTCCCGATGCCTTCCTCAGTCAGCTGGTGACCTGGACAGAGAATCTGGCGTGTACCGCGGCCGACGCGCGTCGCGCGCTCGCAGCTACCATGCCCCACAGCACTGCCCCCGAACAGGCTTCTACTGCTCAGCCGTTGTCCGAAAACGCCGCCGCGAACGGCGGATAGCGCCATCCAGCCCAGCGGCGAACCTAGCTCCCTGAGCGGCATCCGAGGAACTCCATAAACGCCCCAGTCTCGACGCACTGGCCGTCCGCTCGCGGCGCGAGCGGACGGCAGCTCGAAGCCGCGCCCTAGTTCGCGACCAAAAGCGAACGACGAACCGGTCATCCGCGTCGCCTAGGATGGACATGTTCGGTCCGGACATGTCGGCAGAGAGTGCAGGGCCCTATGGCGTTGAAGAAATCTGAGCTATACAGCTCGCTTTGGAGCAGCTGCGACGAGCTACGCGGCGGCATGGACGCCAGCCAGTACAAGGACTACATCCTCGTTCTGCTCTTCATCAAGTACGTCAGCGACAAGTACGCAGGCGTGCCGTTTGCGCCGATCAAGATTCCTATTGGCGGCGGATTTGCGGGGATGGTCTCGCTTAAGGGCACGAGCGACATTGGTGATCAGATCAACAAGCGGATCATCGCCCCGCTCGCGAGCGCGAACAAGCTTTCCGACTTTCCGGACTTCAACGACGCCACGAAGCTCGGCAGCGGCAAGGAGATGGTCGACCGGCTGACCAACCTGATCGCCATCTTCGAGAACCCGGCGCTCGACTTTTCGAAGAACCAAGCCGAGGGCGACGACATTCTTGGCGACGCCTACGAGTACCTGATGCGGCACTTCGCCACCGAGAGCGGCAAGAGCAAGGGGCAGTTCTACACTCCGGCCGAGGTCAGCCGAATCATGGCGCAGGTCATCGGAATTCGCGAGGCGCAGACGTCCAACGACACCACCGTCTACGACCCGACCTGCGGCTCCGGCTCGCTGCTCTTGAAGGTTGGCGACGAGGCCAGCGCGGACGTCACGCTCTATGGTCAGGAGAAGGACTCCGCCACCGCCAGCCTGGCGCGGATGAACATGATCCTGCACGACAATCCAACCGCGTTGATCGCGCGGGACAACACTCTGACGAATCCGGAGTTCAAAGACGGAGACACGCTCAAGACTTTCGACTACGTCGTCGCCAATCCGCCCTTCTCGGACAAGCGTTGGAGCACCGGCCTCGATCCGCTCCACGACGCGTACGAGCGCTTCCAGCCCTTTGGAACGCCGCCCGCCAGGCAGGGCGATTACGCCTACCTCCTGCACATCATCCGCTCGCTCAAGAGCACCGGCTCGGGCGCCTGCATCCTGCCGCACGGGGTGCTCTTCCGCGGCAACGCCGAGGCCGAGATTCGGCGCAATCTCGTCCGCCGCGGCTACATCAAGGGCATCATCGGCCTGCCGGCCAACCTCTTCTACGGCACCGGCATTCCGGCCTGCATCGTGGTTGTCGACAAGCGTGACGCCCATGCCCGCAAGGCCGTGTTCATGATCGATGCCAGCCGGGGCTTCATGAAAGACGGCCCCAAGAACCGCCTGCGCGCCCAAGACATCCACAAGATCGTCGACGTATTCAACCGGCGGCTCGAAGTCGACAAGTACTCGCGAATGGTGCCGGTCGAGGAGATCGAGCGGAACGAGTTCAACCTGAACCTGCCGCGCTATATCGATAGCCAACAGCCGGAGGACATCCAGGACATCGAGGGCCACCTGCGCGGCGGCATCCCCGCCGCCGATATCGACGCGCTCCAGCGCTACTGGGACATCTGCCCGCAGCTCCGGCACACGCTGTTCAAGGAGAACCGTACCGGCTACCTCGATCTCGCCGTGGAGAAGGCGGCCATCAAACCCGCCATCTACGAGCACCCGGAGTTCGCGGCCTTCATCGCCGGCATGAACGACCATTTCGCCGCTTGGCGGCAGAGAAGCGTCGTGACGCTCAAGGCGCTGCAAGCCGGTTGCCATCCAAAGGAGGTCATCGCGGCACTGGCCGAGAGCCTGCTCGCCCACTACGCCGACAAGCCGCTGATCGACGCTTACGACATCTACCAGCACCTCATGGACTACTGGGCCGAGACGATGCAGGACGATTGCTACCTGATCGCCGCCGACGGCTGGAAGGCCGAGACTAGCCGCATCATCGAGAAAGACAAGAAGGGCAAGGAGAAGGACAAGGGCTGGACCTGCGACCTCGTCCCCAAGGCGCTCATCATCGCTCGCTATTGCGCCGAGGAGCAGGCAGCCATCGACCAGCTCACCGTCGAACTGGAGAGCGTCAGCGCCAGCCTCGTCGAGCTAGAGGAAGAGCAGAGCGGCGAAGACGGGGCATTCGCCGACTTCGAGAAGGTGGCGAAGGCCGGCGTCGCCACCCAGCTGAAGGAGATCAAAGGCGACGCGGATGCCAGAGACGAAGCCGCCGTGCTGAGCGACTGGCTGAAGCTCGAGAGCGAAAAGGTCGGACTGAAGAAGCGCCTCAAGGAAGCCGAAGCCGAGCTCGACGCCAAGGCTTGCGCCAGGTATCCGAAGCTCAGCGAGACCGAGATCAAGACGCTGGTGGTGGACGATAAGTGGCTCGCCGCGCTCGACGCCGCCATCCACGGCGAGATGGACAGCGTGAGCCAGCAGCTCACCCAGCGCGTGAAGGAGCTGGCCGAGCGCTACGAGACGTCTCTGCCGGAGATGGCCATCCATGTGGCCGAGCTGGAAGCCAAGGTGGACCATCACTTGGAGACGATGGGGTTCGAATGGAAGTGAAGCTCAGCCGCAAGCAGACCGAGGTCGGGTTGATCCCAGAAGATTGGGGCACTGGCCCCATTCGTTCGTTTGCAGAAGTTCGCGGAAGGGTTGGATGGAGGGGCTACACGAAGAAAGATCTCGTGGCATACGGTCCATACGCGATTGGCGCTAAACATATAGACAGCAGTAATCGGTTGGACCTTTCAGAACCCACTTGTATATCGCGGTCGAAATACGTCGAGTCTCCAGAGATCATGGTGTGCACTGGGGATGTCCTGATCGTTCAGCGAGGAACAATCGGAAAGCTAGTTCTGGTTGACCGGCCCATTGGCGACGCGACGATAAACCCAAGCATGGTCATCATCAGAACCCACAAAGTCTCGCCCAGGTTCGTCGCGTACTACCTGCTGTCGCATTCGGGGCAGAGGCAAATCCTCGCTGACACATCGACCACCGGCGTTCCGATGATCAGCCAACGGCAGATAGAGAGCTTTCTAGTCCCTCTCCCACCCACCAAAGCCGAGCAAGAAGCCATCGCCGAGGCGTTGGGTGATGCGGATGCCCTCATCGAATCCCTGGAGCGGCTCGTCGCTAAGAAGCGCCAGCTCAAACAAGGCGCCATGCGGGAATTGCTCACCGGCAAGAAGCGCCTACCTGGCTTCAGTGGGAAGTGGGAGGTGAAGCGGCTGGGAACAATTGGCGATATCTCAAGCGCTGGCGTTGACAAGAAAAGCCGCCCCGGCGAAACCCCGATTCGGCTAGTGAACTACCTCGACGTTTATCGAAAGGACTTCCTTTATTCAGATGACCCGTGTCAGTGGGTCACAGCTCCGCCGCTTCAAGCAAGACGATGCTCGGTTAAAAAGGGCGACGTTTTCTTCACTCCATCTTCGGAGACACGAGACGACATCGGTATATCAGCCGTCGCGATGGAAGACATTCCTGATGCGGCTTACAGCTACCACGTTGTCCGGTTGCGCTTAACAGAACAGTGGGATTTACGCTTCCGCAACTATGCATTCAAGACCCGGGCGTTTCTCGATCAAGCAGAGACGCTCTGCGACGGGAGCGGCACACGCTACGTCATTTCACAGGACAAGTTCAAGGGCATGACGGTGAATGTTCCGTGTATACGCGAGCAAACCGCTATCGCCACGATTCTCTTCGACATGGACGCCGAGATCGCCGGGTTGGAAACCAAACTCGCCAAGACCCGCCAGCTCAAGCAGGGAATGATGCAGGAACTCCTCACCGGCAGGATTCGGCTCGTATGAGCGATGTCGGCAAGCCCGAGCGCGTCACGCAAGACCGTGTCATCTCGCTCTTCTGCGGTGAGCTGGAATACGACTACCTCGGCGATTGGAGTGACGGCGACCGCAACTCCAACCTCGAAGAGGCGCAGCTTCGGAATTACCTGTCCGGGCGCGGCTACACCTCCGAGCAGATCAACGTAGCCCTCCACAAGCTGCGCAGCGAGGCGAACAATCACAGCCGGGGGCTGTACGAGAACAACAAGGCCGTCTACAGCCTGCTGCGCTACGGCGTGCCGGTGAAGATCGAGGCGGGCAAGGTCACCGAGACCGTTCACCTGATCGACTGGAACGCTCCGAAGAAAAACGACTTCGGCATCGCCGAGGAAGTCACGCTGCGCGGCGGTAGCGAGCGACGGCCCGACATCGTGCTCTATGTGAACGGCATCGCCGTCGGCGTGCTGGAGCTGAAGAAGAGCCGGGTGTCGATCGGCGAGGGTATCCGCCAGAACCTGTCCAATCAGCTGCCGGAGTTCAACGAGTGGTTCTTCTCGACCGTGCAGCTCGTCTTCGCCGGCAACGACTCCGAGGGCCTGAAATACGGCGCCATCGGCACGCCGGAGAAGTACTTCCTGGAGTGGAAGGAAGACGAGCTGGACAACAGCGGCTTCAAGCTGGACAAGTACCTGGCGAAGATCTGCGCCAAGCCGCGGTTGATCGAGCTGATGCACGACTTCGTGCTCTTCGACGGCGGCGTCAAGAAGCTGCCGCGGGCGCACCAGTACTTCGGCGTCAAGGCGGCCCAGCAGCACGCCCGCGAGCGCAAGGGCGGCATCATCTGGCACACGCAAGGCAGCGGCAAAAGTATCGTCATGGTGCTGCTGGCCAGGTGGATCCTGGAGAACAACCCGAACGCCCGCGTGGCGATCATCACCGACCGCGACGAGCTGGACAAACAGATCGAGCGGGTGTTCAGCGGCTCGGGCGAGGATATCTATCGCACCAGCAGCGGCCGCGACCTGATGAGCCAGCTCGCCCAGGCCAAGCCGCGGCTGCTCTGCTCGCTGGTACACAAGTTCGGGCGCAAGGACGTGGACGACTTCGACGCCTACCTCGAGGAGTTGAAAGCGCAGCCGAGCCAGACGGTCGGAGAGGTGTTCGTCTTCGTTGACGAGTGCCACCGGACCCAGACCGGCAAGCTGCACCGCGTCATGAAAGCCCTAATGCCGAACGCCGTCTTCATCGGCTTCACCGGCACGCCGCTCCTGAAGAAGGACAAGAAGACCAGCCTGGAGGTCTTCGGTGGCTACATCCACACCTACAAGTTCAGCGAGGGTGTCGAGGACGGAGTCGTGCTCGATCTCGTCTACGAGGCGCGCGATATCGACCAGCGGCTTGGCTCCGAAGACAAGATCGACGCCTGGTTCGAGGCCAAGACCCGCGGCCTGAACGACTGGCAGAAGGAAGAGCTGAAGGCGCAGTGGGGCACGATGCAGAAGGTGCTCAGCTCGAGGTCGCGGATGGAGCGGGTAGTAAGGGACGTCGTGTTCGATTTCAGCGTCAAGCCGCGTCTTTCCAGCGAGCGAGGCAATGCGATCCTGGTGGCGTCGAGCATTTATGAGGCGTGCAGGTACTTCTCCCTGTTCCAGGAGACGCCGCTCAGGGGCAAGTGCGCGGTGGTGACCTCGTACAACCCGCAGGCCGGTGACGTGAGCAAGGAAGAGGTCGGGGCGAACACCGAGACCGACAGGCAGCTCGTCTACAACACCTACACCCGGCTGCTCGAAGGCGTAACGGCCAAGCCGGGTATGAGCAAGACCGAGACCTACGAGGAGCGAGCGAAGGATCTGTTCGTCAAGGAGCCGGCGAACATGAGGCTGCTCGTGGTGGTGGACAAGCTGCTCACCGGATTCGACGCGCCGCCCTGCACCTACCTCTACATCGACAAGTCGATGCAGGACCACGGCCTGTTCCAGGCGATCTGTCGGGTCAATCGGCTGGACGGAGACGACAAGGTCTTCGGCTACGTCGTCGACTACAAGGATCTGTTCAAGAAGGTCGAGAACGCCGTCGCGGTTTATACCTCCGAGCTGGATCACAGCGCAGGCGGCGTCGAGCCGGAGGTGCTGATCCACGACCGGCTGAAGATAGGGCGCGAGCGCCTCGACAATGCGCTAGAGGTTCTGGCTCTGCTCTGCGAGCCGGTCGAGCCGCCGAAGGGCGAGCTGGAGCACATCCACTACTTCTGCGGCAACACCGAGATCGCGGAGGATCTGCAAGAGCGCGAGCCGAAGCGCGCCGCGCTCTACAAGGCGACGGTCACGCTGGTTCGCGCCTACGCCAACATCGCCGATGAGCTGGAAGCGGCGGGCTACGGCAATGAAGACATCAGCCGCATCAAATGGCAGCTCGAGCGCTACCTGAACATCCGCGAGATCATCCGCAGGGCCAGCGGCGAGAGCCTCGACTCGAAAGCCTACGAAGCCGACATGAGGCACCTCATCGACACGTACATCGAGGCCGACGAGCCACGGAAGATCTCGCCGTTCGAGAACATCGGTCTGCTCGACTTGATCGTCAAGAGCGGGATCGGCGAGGCGGTTGCGGCCCAGCTCGGCGGCCTGAGAGGAGACAAGGACGCGATCGCCGAGACGATCGAAAACAACGTTAGACGCAAGATCATCGAAGAGCATCTGAACGATCCGGCCTACTACGAGAAGATGTCGAAGCTGCTCGGCGAGATCATCTCGGCCCGGAAAGCCAAGGCGCTTGCCTACGAGGACTACCTGAAACGGATCGCCGAGCTGGCGAAGCAGGTTGGGACAGGAACGTCGGACGAGACACCGAGGCGGCTGGACACGCGAGGGAAACGTGCCCTCTACAACAACCTCGATCAGAACGAAGAACTGGCGCTGGCGATCGACGAGACGGTGAGGACGATCCGCCCGGACGACTGGCGGGACATTCAGGCGCGCGAGAACACCATCAAGCAGGCGCTCCTGCCGTTACTCGGAAACGACGAAGCCGAAGTCGAGCGCATCTTCCCCATCATCAAGGCGCAGAGCGAGTACTGATGGTCACGCAGATTGAGTTGGGCGACATTGCCGTGGAGGTCGTACTCAAGGACATCAAGAACGTCCATCTAAGCGTTCACCCGCCGTCTGGTCGCGTTCGTATCTCGGCGCCGAAGCGCATGAGCATGGACACCATTCGCTCCTTCGCTGTCTCGAAACTCGGCTGGATCAAGAAACAGCAGGCGCGCCTCCAAGCGCAGGAGCGCGAGACCCGCCGAGAGTTTGTCGATCGCGAAAGTCACTTCGTTTGGGGGCGGCGCTATCTACTAAACGTCATCGAGGAAGAGCGAGCGCCAGCCGTCGCTCTGGAGCACGGTCGCATGCTCCTGACAGTTCGCCCGGGAGCAAATGAGGCGAGAAGGCGAGAAGTCGCAGAGGCTTGGTACCGCGAAGAGCTGAAGAAAGCCATCCCGCCACTTCTCGCCAAGTGGGAGCCGCTGATCGGCGTCGGAGTGGAGCGCTTCTACGCGCAGCGAATGAAGACCAAGTGGGGAAGCTGCAATCCCTTAGCTCGCAGCATTCGCCTTAACACCGACCTCGCGAAGAAACCACGCGAATGCCTCGAGTACGTGGTCGTCCACGAGATGGTTCACATACTGGAGCCAACGCACAATGCCCGTTTCGTCGCGCTGATGGATCAGGCTATGCCGCAGTGGCGCGCATACAAGGAGCAGCTCAATCGGCTGCCTATTAGCCATGGCGCGTGGGGTTACTAAACGGGGTTCGTAGGAAGGTGTCCTGCTCGTTGTCTCACGTTGCGCCGGATAGCTAAAGCTCGCGACACACGGAAGTTCGTGATCGCTTCACCGAAGGAGCTCTGATGCTCGACGGGATCGGGCTCGAGGGCCTTCTGATAGGTCGCGAAGGCGCGGCAGCGGTGTCCAGAACCGCGTGCGCGGCACCGGCGTTTGTTCCGAACTCGGCTTCCGGCGCGGCTTGAGAGGTCTAGGGGCGATGCCCGAGTGCACTTCGTCTACCCGGCGTCTACCAGGAAGCGGAAAGGCGGATAGTCCAGCGCCCCAGACTTGCCTGCCGCGCACCTTTTGATCCATACGGAGTTCAATCTTCTCTCGCGGTGTTCGTTCGCCATTCTGAACATCTGGGCCAGTTACGGACGATTCGTGGGGCGGCGCCACTCACGTCTAGCTGTGTTCGTTACATGCCTACGCGGCACGGGTTGCTCCTTTCGGCTTTACGACCCGGCCGCCGCGCGGCAGCTCCGCTGCCTCGAGCTTCGCTCCGTCGAGCCAAGCGTCGAGTTCGTCCCGAACGAACAGGCAGCGGCGCGTGCCACTTATCCGCCGATGCGGGATCGTCGCCGTCCGGGTCAGCTCATGCACTGTCCGGATCGAGCAGCGGAGTAGTTCGGCGACATCCTCGACGGTCAAGTACGGGCTCACGATGCCTCCCGCTCGAGCCGCACCGGTCTCCCGATGGCGGGCTTCGGTAGCTCCGTCACCACGCCCGCTGTGAGAAGCGGTTGCTCGGTCATTGCCCGAAATCCTCGAATAGTTGTTGCGGACGGCTTACTTCGGCGTCGTCTTCTTCAACCGCTTCCGGAGCTGGGCGCAGTTCCGCATGTGCGCCAGCGCCCACGTCTTCTACAGACGTGGGCGCAGTGGGAGCACATGCTTCGGAAACGATGTTCGGCCCATGTGCGCCCGACTGCGCCCGAGCGGTGGGAGTAGTTCGGTAGCAGTTCGCGGATGACTTCCTTCCGGGCGGCCCGACCTTATTCTCGACATGGCCGGATTCGATGAGTTGATCGAGCAGTTCGCGAGTGCGCTGCTCGCGGATGCGGAGCTTGGCGGCCCATTCCTTGACGGTGCGCCATTCGCCGCCGTCGGCGAGGATGCGCTGCTCAATCTCCTCGGCGCTGTGTTCGTCCTTTGGGTTGAGCTTGAATCCTTCGCCGCGGGTGAAGATCAGCGGCCACGCTTCGCCGACGGGTAGGTCTGAGTCGCGGTCTTTCAGGATGCGGAGTCGCGCGTAACCGTGAGAGAGCCGTTCGATCCCGATCACGACTTCGGCGCCACGTACGACGGCGCCTGAGCCGGAGACGTCGTGCAGCGTGAGCCTGCGGGCGCCGTTCGAAGATGGATCCTTGCGCGGGTGCGCCGGCAGGATCAGTGCGAATCCGTAGCGGCTACGGAGCGCGTCGAGGCAGCGCATGAGGTCGACAATAGGGCGCTCCTCGTTCGCGTCGCCGCGGTGCGCCTTGTAGTACGGGTCGAGGATCAGGACAGCGGGGCGATGCCGGTCGACGACGCGTTCGAGCTCGGCTAGATGCGTGGGGTCGGAATCGAGCGCGAGCCCGTCAGGGACGGGGATATAGATCACGTCGTCGCGGTCGTCGAGGCTGGCTTCGCGGAGAGCGCGCTTGATCGACCGAATGCCCTGCTCCAGGTCGATCACCATCACCGGGCCTGTGCTGGCTCCCTGGTAGCCGAGCACATCGGCGCCGGTCAGGATGGCGGCGGCAATCTGCAACGACAGCGCAGTCTTGCCGTGCCCGGTGTCGCCGACAATGATGGTGCGTGCGCCGCGGATGACAAGTGGGCCGGCGAGCGTCGCGTCCTCGGCCGGCTCCGGAAGCGCCATCAGCTCGCGGGCGGTCATGTCATAGAGATGGAACTCCCCGTCCTGCCTCGGCTCGGGCGACTCCGCTGCGAAACACAAGCCGCTCATGCACCGGCCTCCCTATGCGGTTCAAGCGCGGCGGCGAGACTGCGCTCGGCGCCTGCGACCGTCTCCCACAGCTCTCGTTCGAGATCGTCGAGCGCGACCGCGACGAACTCGTGGTCTCCATCGCGGAACGCCTCACCGAGGCGCACAACCCGTGCCTGCGCGTCTCGGAGAACCTCAATGAAATGCTCCATAACACGGAGAGTGCCACCAGCTCCGCCGAGTCGCTATAACCTCTCACTATAACGTGGGCGGTCATAATCATCGTCTGTTAGCGTGTTTACCATCCAGTCATGACGAGAACACGGGAGTCCTACGTCGTTGCGGGCAAACTAGCCGCCGAGACGGCACGGCACCGCTACGGGGACGATTTTCACCACCACCGTGGGAAGCAAGCAATCGCAAGCGCCCGTGCGAATGGGAAATTCCCCGATCCGCTCGTCGTCGTTTGCATCGTCTGCAGCGCCTATCCCGAGACGTGTGATGCCGAGTGTGACGAGCGCGGCCACACCTTCGAGGTGCCGCCTTCTCGGTCGCGGATGCGCCGCTGTCCCTCGTGCGTCGCACGCGGGCTGGCCGTCTGTGGCGCATGCGGCGCCCTGGTGAAGACGGAACCTGGTCGAAGCGGTCGCGCTCGCTGCGAAGTTTGCAGCGCCGACGGGCGGCGCGGGCCAGGGACAAAGCGGAAGCCGCGGATAGAGGTCAGCTGCCGCGGCCCCGAGAAGATGAATCGGGGCACGACTGCGGCCCCGCGCTGGGTCAAGCTGCCATGGAAGGTTCCCCGCCACCCGCGATGCGCCGGTACGCGCTCGCACACGCTCGCGCAGGCGAAGAAGCTCGGCCGTTACGACGCGAAGACATCCTCGGCGGTCTGTCGTGCGTGTTCTGGCCGTGAGAACGTGGTCCGCCTCTGGTTGCCGCGCGTGGAGAAGGCGGGTTACCGGCCGTCTTCCTATGACGACTTCGTCGCCATGCAGAAACGGGTCGCGAGGAGCCATCTGGCGAGGGTGCCAGCGTGGACGGAACGACGGGACATAGTTCGTCAGCTGTCGAGCGCGGACGCCACCTCGATGAACAGTCGCCGCAGCGAGTCGGGCCGGAAAGCGCAGGCGCAAGCAGTGCGTCTCGCATCGTTGATCGATCCGTGGCTGCCCGCGGAGAAGAGGCATCGTTTGCAGCAGCCGACCCACTGGGAACTCGATCTCTGCGCGGGTTGCGGGAAGCTGCTGATGCGATCAACGGCACCGACGGCGAGGCGAGTGGAGTTCCACCATGTGTGTTTCGACGCCTACCGCCGCGACCGGCGAGAGCGTATCTCGGCGCTGCGCGAGATCGGCATCGACGAGCGCAGGATCCCGGGCCTGCTCATGCCGCCCCCGTTCAAGAACGATCGGCACCGGAGCGACACGCTCACAAAGCACTTCTCATGGGCCATTCGCCACCTCGTGTGCGGAGAGACGCAAGAGGCAATCGCTGGCGCACGATCTCAGGCGGCCGTCTCGCGCGCAATCGCGAGCATCATCGACCTGCTTCCTGATCCGGCGCTCGCCGATGCGCGTTTCCGGCCGCACGTGCTGCTGCTACTAGAGAGCCGACCCAGGATGTCCGCGGACTAGCAGTCCGTAGTCGTACTCGCAATATGGCTATTATGCAGGTACTTTTGGTGAGCGCGCGTACGCTGCACGTACCGCTGTGGCCGATCGTCGCTTCGGCACGTACGTGGTATTAGCCCTCGTCACCCTGCCCGCCGGCCTGGCGCTCTCGCGCCCGCGCCCGGACCTGCTCGAATAACTCGCCGAGTCCGAGCTCGCCGCTCACCTCGACACGCTTCGTCCAGCGCTCCGGGTAGGCGTGCTGCAGCTTCCACGCAGCCGCTCGCCAGTTGCCCGCCTGCTCAGCCTGGACGAGGACGGCGACGCTGCGCATCTCGCCTTCGGCGCGCGCCTGCTCGACCGCGTCGGAAAAGTCGGAAAACTCCCTACGCCACTCGTTCAGTGTGTCCCGGTGGATGCCCGCGTAAGCGGCTGCGGTCTCGAGGTAGGCGCCGGTGCGGAGCGCGTCCAGGATCTTCTTCTCGACTTCTGGGTTGCGCTTGCTGGGGCGTCCGGGTCGCTTGCTCATTGGGGCACGTAGTCGGACTGGCCGGTGAAGTCCGCATAGCGCTGACGGATCACGTCGCAGTAGCGCGGGTCGATCTCCATCAGGAAGGCGCGACGCTTGAGTTGGTCGGCTGCGATCAGGGTTGTGCCGGAGCCTGCGAAGAGATCGAGCACGAGGCCTCCTACAAGCGTGGAGTTGCCCAAGCAGTAGGAGACCAGCGCCTCCGGCTTCATGGTCGGGTGTTCCTCGGATCGTTTCGGGCGATCGAAGTTGAGCACGCTCGACTGGCTGTGATCGCCGTGCCAGTGTGTCCCTTCATGGTTACCTCGTCCAGGTCGGCCACGGCCTGGCGCGTAGCCGTAGAAGATGGGTTCGTGTTGGTAGTGGTAATCACTGTGACCGAGAACGAACACGTCCTTCACCCAAACGAGTTCCTGGTGCAAGCGCCAACCAGCGTCGACGAGAGATTGCGCGTAGGCGGGCATTCGCGGTCCCGCCGGGCCCGCGCAGTAGAAAGGGGCACCGTCAACTACCACAGCGAGCGCGTTCTCGAAGGACGTTCGGACGAGTGCTGAGGCGTCGCCTGCGTCTCCCCTGATGGTGAGGGCTTTCTTAGTCCCGCCGACATAGGAAACGCCATAGGGCGGATCTGTCCAGATGCAGTCCGCTTGCTCACCTCCCATTAAGAGCGTCAAATCCTCGGTCTTCGTCGCGTCCCCGCACATGAGCCGGTGTGGCCCCAGCTCGTACAGCTCGCCCTGTCGCGACTTCGGCTCGGCTGGAAGCTCTGGAGCCTCGTCCGGATCCCGCGCCGCTTGTGCGAGCGGGCGCAAGAGGTCATCGAGGAATTCGGGCGCGAAGCCGGTCAGCTCTAGCTCGACTCCGTCAGTCGCCAGCTCGGCCAGGAACTCGGGCAAGAGATCCGTGTCCCACTCGCCGTAGCCGTTGTTGTCCCGGAGCACCCAAGTGCGGGCTCTTACATCGTCTAGCTCGACGTAGAGCGTAGGGATCGTCTGCCAGCCCAGCTCCTGGGCTGCCCGCAGGCGCATGTTGCCGCAGATCACCCGGCCGTCTGGTAGCGCGATCAGCGGCCTCGCCTCGAGCATATCCGGGTCTTTTGTAAGCGAGCGCTTGAGCGCGTCCAGCCGCTCGGCGCCGATCCGGCGCGGGTTACGCGCATACTCGCGCAGTCGGGACAGCTCCACATCTACGACCCGCGGCCGGCCGCTCTCAGCGCGCTCCGAGGCTTCGAGCAGGCCGCGCTGGATAAACCTGGGTGTTACCTCTGACTTCTCGGCTGGGCTAGGCGCATCAACTGCAGCTATATCGCTCCTTTGTTTGGTTCGTTAATACCTCGGCCACTGACTGTCCGGTTAACCCTGGAGGAACCGTTTACTCGACTCCTCCCTGAGGAACGAATAGGAAGCGACCGATAATCTTTATCTTCATTATATTCCGCGACACAGCGTCTTCTCAACATCTCTTATCTTATTACCGTATACGTTGTGCAAACGCAGCAGTAAAGGCGTCTGCCGCGTGTTCTCCTCTCTTTAGTAGCAGCCCGTTAGACGCCCTTGTGCGCCACGCTCATGCGAAACGAGCCCTTGCGCGGGTCATTTGTGCCACAAATCGCAGAACGGCTCCTACGCGCTCGTCCTCATGGCGTCCAAGGACCATCGACGGATACGCTGGCCGATGCCACATTGGGAAATGGGATCGAGCTGACACCAATCTCTATATCGAAGCCGATGCTAGTTCCCGCCGGTACGTCCGCATCCGGATAGGTGATATCGCCGCCGACTATTTTCCCTGAGGCATCAAAGACCACTGCCGAGATCTCCGTCGTCAGCGAGACGACTGCCCCGGTGGTGTTCGACAGTTCCCCGACAACATGCAGCCCATTGAACCCGTTGTCCTGAGAGAAGGCGACATTAGTGATCGAGGGGAGTGCAACACTCTTGTACACGCTCTGCCCGGTCTGGACGATGAGTTGGAGCGCCGTGACCGTTCCGGGGCGCGATGGCCAGGCGTCGTCACCAAGGTAGAAGTGGGAACTCGGGTTAATAACATGGATGTACTCAGTGTCTGTGCCGAGGATCAGGTTCGAGGCGTCGAGCATGTTGACGGTGACGGTCGTATCGGCGGCGGCGGCATCGGGGGAGGTGTTCTCTAGCACTGCTCCCCACGACACGTCGGTCTCGCCCGTCGCGTACGGGTCGGCGACGGCCGTGAAGCCATCCTGGTCAACAACGATTTTCGCCGGCTCGGGGACGGGCGCCGCAGCAACGACCTTGAAGCCGAGGAGCGTCCTGCCCGAGTCGGCGGAGAGCTTGAGCCGATAACTACCAACCTTGATCGACTTACCGGCGAAGACCTTCTTGACGGTCGTCGATTTGGAGCCCTTGAAGCTTCCGTTCTTCTTGACGCTCTTGACCGTCTGCCACTTGGAGCCCTTCTTGAAGCTGAGCAGGTAGGAAAACCGCGTGCTCTTTGCCGAGAACTTGTAGATGAGCTTGACGGAGCCTGCCTGCGAACTCTTGAAGCTCGTCTTCGTTAGGTGGGCGGAGATCCTCGCTGCGGAGGCTTTGCTAGAGGTAGCGCCAGCGAGACTGCAGGTACCAACAAGCGCCAGGGCGCAGATCGAGCCGACGAGGAAGCGCGAGAGGAATCCCACCCGCCTAGCCTACGCCTGTCCGCTTCGGCCATCTAGGCAGAGAGCACGGGAAGCCCTAGGCTCTCGCTCAGGCCGACCCGGAAGCACCCTCGCTAGCAGGTGCTCGTCCGTCTCGGTCAAGGCCGCGAAGAGGGCTCCGACGGGAGCCCTCTTTCGTTTCTTTGGGAGAAGGAGTAGACAAGAGGCAACGGTTTTCCCGCGGAGGAGGTATCGATGCGTCGTGTCGTTCTAATCGTCGCTGTCGCTCTGGCGCTCGTAGTAACGGCGGCAGCTTCAGCGAGCGTTCGTCTTGTCTCTAAAACATCGTCAGTCAAAGCGGGCGCGAAGGCGACACTGACTGTCAAGGTGAGCCCGTCTCAGCGTTGCTCGATCAGCGTCTACTACAAGACTGTCGTATCGAAGGCGAAAGGTCTGAACAAGAAAACGCCGAAAGGCGGGCGCGTTACTTGGACGTGGAATGTCGGAAGCAACACGACCTCAGGGCGGCACCGTATCGTCGTTTCGTGCGGCTCGGCCGGGAAGCTGAACACTTCGTTCGTCACGACGCGATAAATCGGGAGGGTTCGTGGTGAGACGTTGGTACGCGATGATCGCCGTTGCCCTGACGTTCGGGCTAGCGGTCGCGATTTCAAGCGCTAGTTCGGCACCGCCAGGCGCGACCGCCCGCTGTTACGACGGCACCTACAGCTACTCGCAGCACCGACAGGGAACTTGTTCTCACCACGGCGGCGTCGCCGTTTGGCTGAACGGAGGCTCGACCGCGACCAAGAAGAGTTCCGGCGCAAGCGCCGGGACAGTCGATGTCGGCAAGACGGTGCTGCTCAAGAAGCGGTCAAAGACCTCGGGTTGCAAACTCGGGCCGAACCCTGACCGGCGCTGCTCGCCCGGCGCCTACTACTCAAAGCTCACGAAGGCCGTTATCTGCTCTTCGAGCTTCCACACGGGCTCGATCCGGAACGTCCCGCAGTCTGAGAAATACGCCGTCGAAACGGAGTACGGGATGGCAGAGAAGCTCTACGGCCGCACGCTAGAGATCGACCACATCATCTCGCTCGAGCTCGGTGGCTCTAACGACATCGCGAACCTGTACCCGGAGAGAGCGAGCCCCGCTCCCGGCTACCACGTGAAAGACAAGCTAGAGAACAAGCTCCACAGCCTCGTTTGCTCAGGGCAGATGACCCTCAGTAGCGCCCGCGTCGGGATCGCTTCGAACTGGCAGAAGCTCTACCGCACGGTGTACGGGACGGCTCCCGCTTAGTGGTCGTTTGTTACAACGGCGTACGGGTATTTTTCGCGGATCGCAGCTCCGGCGAGCGTGTGCAGCAGAGTCGATTCCATATCGAGACGCATACGATCGTAGGCCTCGTCAGGGTCGATGGTGGTTTTTCCGCGCCGACGTAGAACATGGGCGATTGCGTGCCGCGAGTCATCCCGCAGAGCCTTGGCCAGGTTTTTCGGGAATAGGTAGTGATCATTCCAAGCAGCGGCAAACCGTGGCGCGGCCGCATTGAGGAAGCTGTCGCGAGCCGGAGAGTCCGATTCGGCGTCGAAGACGACGTCTAGGGAGTTCCAAAAAGCGAGGAACCGGTAGAACGGACTATCCGCGTTGAGCCCTTCTCGGAAGTAGGCAATTGCTAACCGGACGTTCTTCTCGGGGCGGAGAGAGATCTCCGAGTACGGTTCGCTAATCGTCCAGACCGCGTGAGTCCGTCGTTCCCGCCATATCGCCGGGTGATACGGATCTGTCTCCCCAGAGCCCCCGTAGCTCACGGCCTCAGCCGGCTGGTCGTGGTGAAACGCTAGCGCTGAGAGAAATCGTTGAAGATCGGTTGCGACGGCGCTCTCGTCACTCTCATCCTCTAGAACGGTAGTGACGGACGGCCCATCCTCCTCGTGACCGAAGATCGGATCATCTCGCGGTTCGAAGACATGCCAGACGAAGAGACGCCCCTCGAACTTGATCCCCACAGTCTCAGGGGGTTGTTTGAGACATTCGGTAGATAGCCGCCCCACACTGCGCCGAAAGGCGATTGGGGATCGAACGGCCGCTTCGAACCGCGCCATCTATCTGCGCTCAATCGCCGGACTCTCGAACCGCCTCGTCACGATTGACGATGAGCCTGCGTGGCAGCGATTTGTCGGACAAACACGGCCGTAGCGCCTTCAGAGCTACGCGCGCCGACCCCGGACGACCTCCGGCAGCAAATTCAACGGTCGTCTCCGTTCGTTGAGTTCCGCGAGTGAGGATGAATGCTCTTGCGTATGCGCGGTCGCTTCCTGGCACAGGCGCGCAGTCCCACGCCTTTTCGATCTTCCACGGTTCCATGTCGTAAGCGTACGGCTCCGCCTGGACGGGAGTGTGCGGAACGGCTCCCATTGGCTAGGTACTCGCGCCTGTCGCGAGGGTGTCGTAGACGAATTGAGCGCCCCGGTTCAGGGGTGCTGGAAGCGGCGGTTGCAGCGCTCCGGGCCGGGCTATAGAAGAAAGCCGCCTGACTCTCGCGCGATGGGGGGCTGGCATTTGATCCAGACTCCTCGATAGATAGGACCGTTGGCCCTGCGCCAGTCTGCGGGGGTACCCACCCCTCCCGGTCTCGGGTTCGGGATCTCGCATCAAGGCAACGAGAGCCTCATAAACCCTCCGGTTAGGCACTCCTCGTGCCTGCCGATCAAGGGATGTAACTCACCTACATCCCGTGCCAACAGCAACCCAGCAGGTTACGTACTACCTGCATATCAGCATGTTTTAGGAAGGGGAGGGGATTCATAGTCCCCATCCCATAACGCCCGCGCACACGATCGCTTTACTTTCTGAAGCCGCTAGAGCACCACTTGAAGCCGCCGCGGCGTCGGGTCGGTAGCAGTCAAAGGCGCTGTGTGGGGGCCGGCTCAGCTGGTTGCCGTTACCCGGTCGAGCAGTGCGGCGAGCGCGGCGTGAGCGGCGGCCGGCTGCTCTTGCGGGAGCATGTGGCCGGCGCGATCGACGAGAGTCAGGACAGCGCCGGGGATCGCGTCAGCGGTCTCGGCGGCGTTGTCGGGGGTGATGAGCCGGTCTCCCGTGCCGTGGATGACGGCGGTGGGGCAGGTGATCGCGACCAGCCCGGGGCGTGAGTCTGGTCGCGCCATCACGGCGTCGAGCTGGGACACGAACGCCTCCGCGCCGACCTCTTGGGCCATCAGCCGCCACCCCGCCCGCAGTTGTTCGTCTGCCGCGTTGGCCGGGTCGGGAAGGACCGGGAAGACAGCCTCAACCAGCTCGTCGAACCGGCCGTCGAGCACGGCCTGCCGTTGGCGTTGCCGGTTCTCGAGTTGTTCGGCTGAGTCGGGTCGCGCGGAGGTGCTGATCAATGCCAGCCCACTGACCCGTTCGGGCGCCTGGCGCATGACCTCGTGGGCGACGTAACCGCCCATGCTCAGCCCGACGAGCACGAACCGTTCCGGCGCGTCGTAGAGTAGCCGGGCTGCCATGCCGTGGATCGTGTCGTCACGGCGACTGTCGGCCACCGTCACCGCGCCGTACGCCCAGGCGGTGGGCAGCACGGGGTCGTAGAGCCGCGCCGAGCAGAGCAGTCCGGGAATGAAGACGGTGTGCAGTCCGGGGGTCGCCATGATCCCCAACACTAGCGGGACATTCCTGGCTACGTCAGCCTTCGGAGAGAAACGTGCAGGTCACGAACTGATGCCTCATCGCGCAACGGCGATTCTGAGGTAACACCTAACACGCAGTTTTCTATCGGCGCAGATTTAGCGCAATAACTTGCGGCGATTTCTCTCGATTCTCGGCGTAGTGTCGGTGGCGTACTTAGAGGCACACCGCCAATCGAAAGGGAAACGATGCGGACTTCTGCCAAAGCAATCCTCTCCATAGATCGCCTAGATTCAATAGACGACCGCCTCGCTTCGGTCGTAAGTGACCTTGATGAGATCGCTTCCGTGTTGGAGAGCAGCCGGACAGACGAAAGCGAGCAGCTCATTAACGAACTCGCGGCCGACCGAGACGCGATCTCCCGGCTTGTCACGTTCGTGTGCGACGTAGAGACAATGGCCGCGTCCGTGCTGGCGTATTGCGCCCAGATCAAGTCCGTCTCGCTAGGGATCTACTCAGAGCTTCGAGACGCTGCCTAGGTCGGGCGCCTGCTCCCGGCATGGCGGCGAGAGTGAGCCGGACTGTCCTGAAGAGGCATCTAGCCCGGCAGTGTCGGGGTGCGTACGCTAGACGGTAAGCGAGCCACTACGGCTGTTTGCGCCGAGATCGCACTCGCATATTTAACGACAGAGCACTCAAAGTGATCGCAATAGAAGATGAACTTAGCCGTGACAACGACACGGATGGTGGAGCCGACATCTGCGAGAACGAGAGTGTAAGAGTTCGATGTTGCGCCCGGGATTTCCGAGCAGCTCACACCGAAGCTGTCACAGCGGCTCCACTGGTAGGCATACGAGAGAGGTGTGTAATACCAGGAGCCGGTCGAAGAAGCGAGCGTCTGACCCTGAGTGGTGCTGCCCGAGATGATCGGAACGGTGTTCGGAATCGGCGGCACAATGGAGACGACCGCCGTATGGATCGAGGTGGCGATCGCCGAGCCATAGGAGTTCCGGGCCGTGACGACGAAGCGGATGGTGGAGCCAACGTCGGCAGCCTTGAGGATGTAGTGCCTTGAGATTGCAAGCGAGATGTCAGAGCAGGCCGCACCGGAGTGGTTACAGCGGCGCCAGTCGATAATGTGCGAAGTTGGCGAGTTGCTCCAAACGCCGATTATGGCAGTGAGCTCCTGGCCCTCCGCAGTCGCGCCCAAGATGATCGGACGAGAGGTGTTAGTGGGCTTGTTGCCCACTTTGAAGCTGAGGAGCTTTCTCCCTCCGTCGGCGGAGAGCTCGAGCCGATAGCGACCGACCTTGACCGGCTTCCCCGCGAAGACCTTCCTGACGGTCATCGATTTGGAGCCCTTGAAGGTTCCTTTCTTCTTGACGCTCTTGACCGTCCGCCACTTGGGACCCTTCTTGAAGGTGAGCAGGTAGCCGAAGCTTTTGCTCGTAGCCGAGAAGCTGTAGATGAGCTTGACCGCGCCTGCCTGTGAACTCTTGAAGCTCGTCTTAGTCAGATGGGCAGAGATCCTGGCACTGGAGGCTTTGCTAGACGCAGCGCCAGCGAGACCGCCGGTGTCGACAAGCGCTAGGGCGCAAATCGAGCTGACGAGGAAGCGCGAGAGGAATCCCACCCACACAGCCTACGCCTGTCCACTGAGGCCATCTAGGCACGGAGCTGCCGATCGTCTAGCCTCGCCAGTAGGTCGACCCGGAAGCGCTCTAGCTAGCGAGCGCTCGACCGTCTTGGCTTAGGCCGCGAAGGGGACTCCGACGGGAGTCTTCTTTCGTTTCTCAGGGAGACAGACTGGAACGAGGCTAGTTCCTGCTGGATATGGAGGTATCCTCTCGTCGGAAGTGAGCGGATATGCATGTGTGTCTTAGGCGCGGTCTGTCGGTCATCGCCGCCGTGTTCGTCGCGGCCATTGCCGCTCCGCAGGCGGTTGCGTCGTATGGGATAGTCGGCTTCTCTCCCGGCGACGGGGAGACAGTCACGACAAAGACTCCGACCTTCACGATCTCCACCGCCGGATTCGACGCGTCCTCCGCCGACGCGAATCCGTGGGTTGCGGTTTCGACGAGCTTCCAGGTCGGTACGGACGGGACGCTTGCGAACACCTTCGGGTGCTTGTTCGACGCGACGCCAACAGGGCCGAGCTCGAGCACATATGTGGCTGCTGCGGACGCGGTTAGTTGGACATATTGCTCGCTTAACTCTGGCGCTACGTACTATTGGCAGATCTGGTTCTACACGGCGAGTCCGAGTTCGGTAGACACGCCACTAGTTACCTGTAGCGGCGCCACATGTCACACGAAAGTAATGACGCTCGTTGTGGCACAAACCGCGCCCGATTTCACCCTTGCCGCCGCGCCAGTTGATGCGACCGTGGATGCTCCGGGCTCAGCCTCCTACACGATTGCTGCCTGGGCGCTGAACGGTTTCGACAGTACGATCAACCTCACGGTGGCGGGTGTGCCAACCGGCGCATATTCCTCATGGTCGCCCGTGTCAGGCGGCCAGACACTCAATATCTCGGTGCCGCGCAACGCTGTTCGTGGCACGTACCCGCTGACCGTCACCGGCAATGGTGGCGGTATCACGCACTCGGTGGGTCTATCGCTAACCATCGTTCCAGCGAAGCCCATAGTTGCCGCGCCGCCCGACGTAAAGCGGCCAACTGTGCGTGCGTTTCGCGCGACCGCGAAGCTGGGGAAGTTGGTGCGGCTCAAGTACTTCGTAAGCGACAACTCTGGTAGGGCGAAAGTGACGGTCAGTGTCTTTAAGGGGAAGAAGAGGATTGCTCGACACGTCTCCCAGCTGGGCTCGCTCCCCCGTCACCACTCGTACGCGTGGCGCGCGTCCAAGCGCGGCCGCTTCAAATTCTGTGTGATCGCCCGCGACGCAGCCGGAAACAAGAGCGCCATGAAGTGCGCCCGCGTGACCGTCAAGTAACTTCAAGGACGACGAGTTCTCCCCGACGAGCGTGTACTAAAGTAGTTGTTCGATCCTGGCCCCGGTGTCGGCCTGCCCGTACGGTGCGCGTACGGGCGTGTCTTCGAAGGCCGCTCCGCTAGAGGCTCCGCGAACTCTCGGACGCGTCGTCACGCGGTAGCCGACTTAGTGTTGACGCCGACGCGATCGGTGACGTTCGAGCCGCTGTTCGTCCTCGGTCTGGTCCACGCGTCTTTCATCGTTGCGCTCACGCACCGTGACGACCTGGGCGGGAGCTTCTGAAGGGCGAGCATCTGGGTCGGACTGAGCCCACCGCCGATGATCAGGCGTCTGCGCGAGTTGAGTTGATTGAAGCGGGATCATCATTCTCCTCAGAGCGTGTGCATGATTCGAGGTTCGGGACGTGCGACCCACGTGAAACCGATATCGGCCAGAATCGTGGCGACCTGAAGAGGATAGCCACAGCCTGGTACCCCAGCGTGGAACGTCGTGTAGCCGATCGTCGTTTCGAGGATGTACTCGCAGAAATTGACGGCGTCCTGAACCGGCATACCGTCGTAAACCACGGGAGTCTCTAGACCGTCGAATATCTTCTTCTGGTCTTCTTCGCCGATACCAGCCTCCGTGAGACGCTCAATAAGACGAGGGTCGAAGCCTTTGTAGAGGCGAGTGAACGCGATATCGATCCCACGCCAGCTCGCACCAAACACTTGAGCCGGTCTGGGAGCGAAAGGTGCGGTGTCCCGCGGGAGCAAGAATTCGAACTCTTCCGGAAAGGGCTCGCGATGGGAGTAACCTGCGATGTAGAAGCCGAGCGGGGGACGCCCTTCGGTTTCCACACTCTCGAAGGCTCCTTCGTACAGGGGAGTGACGAATTCGTACAGGCCTTGCGCGACTTCACCGACCTTCAGACGACCAACAGGTTGAGACGAACAGAAGTCGAGCACCACGCCCTCGATGGAGCGCTGACCCACGTTTCCTAATCCGTAGCACGCAACCCCAATCGGACGATCCTTGATCTGGAAGAGCTTACGGGCGTTGCTGTACGCCTTCAGGAATTGAGGACCTTCAGGCGTGTTCTGGGAGATCTGCGTCATGCTGTCCGTGCCGAGAATGAGACCGTCACGGACTTTGACGCTCGCAACAATGGTCATGCTGTGATGACCATAAATGACCTCGAGGGCGATTACCACTTCGAGCGCCGCACTGGGGAGGTATGACCACGTTTCGATTGGGCACAAAACCCATTCCAGTGCCCGAATCGCCTCCAATCGCCCGGAAATGGCGGGTATCTGCGACCGAGGACAGAGCAGACCGAGAGCGTAGGTTTCCGCGTAGCCATGCGGTTTCCGACGCTCTCCGAGCCGCTCTCACGACCCGCCTTACAAGCAGGAGGTCGGTGGTTCGAATCCGCGTGTCGCGCCTAGGAAAAAAGAGCGCGGTCGAACGCAGGGTTTGCTACCCGTTGTTGCCCCGTCTGTTGCCCCTTCGCTACGCAGAGTCCTCGCAGGGAGAGAAGCGACCGGCTTACTCACCGCGCTTTGCAGGTACTTCTGAGATGGGCCGTACCTTGCACAATGCGAACCGGGTGCTCATCAGCTTCGAGCCTCTGCCGGTGACAGAAGTCCAAGGTTTTGCCCGATCTAGAACCTGACGTTGACGAGTATCCGTGAGGGGATTAGGTTCCGCTTAGCATCGGTAGCCCTCTGCGTGCGCCTATTTGGGCGGCCCTCCGAGAAAGCGAGAAACTCATGAAACTCAAGTTTCGGCGACCATCGCCGGCGATGGTCGTAGCCTGCCTGACGCTGTTCGTGGCGTCGACGGGAACGAGCATTGCCGCGAGCCACTACCTGATCACCTCGACCAAGCAGATCAAGCCGAGCGTGCTCAAGCAACTCAAAGGCGCCAGGGGACCGCGGGGCGCCACCGGAGCTACCGGCTCACAGGGTGCTCAAGGACTGAAGGGCGACACCGGCTTGCAAGGTTCGAAAGGAGACACCGGAACGACCGGCCCTCAGGGGCTGAAGGGTGATACCGGAGCTAGCGGTGCCACAGGTGAGACGGGGCCGCAGGGACCGAGCGGTGTAGTCACCACCGTGACTTTCGTAGGCTCCATCGACGAGATCCCCGGAGACTCCGGGCTCGTCTTCGCCGGTCCTACGGCCACTGTCACCACCACAGCCGATCAGCGGCTCACCGGCGCCGCCGAGGCGCCGCTTTATTCGGGAGATTCCACGGCCGCGAGTTTCTACTACGCTCTCTGCTATCAGTCGCACGGCGGGGGAGGCCTACTCACCAGCTTCGCCCCCACAGGCTCACTCGGCTATGCCTTCCCGCTCTACCCGACAAATCCGGCGACCCTGCCGGGCCCGACGGTGTTTACCGCGACGGCATCCGTTGTTCCAGGTGCGGGAACCTGGAACGTAGGCTTCTGTGTTTACAACATGTTCAGTCAGAAGATCGAGAGCGACAGCGTGGTGAACGGCTGGGTGCAGGTCACGAACTGATCGCTCAGCGCGAAGCGGGCGCCTTTTCTACATCTGGAGGGCGCCTGTTTCGCGCTTGGCGTCCAGCGCGGCCACGAGATGGGCCGTGCAGGAATCGAACCTGCGACCTTCTATTCGCGCTGCACTACCTCAAAGCAGCTGTCGTGGTAGAACCTCTTCTGTCGCGAATCATTGCCCCGCAGCGCTTACAAACGCGCCCGCTAAAGCGGGAACACGCCGGCGAGCTTCTCGGCCTGCGACTTCTCCGCCGTCCGCGCCCAGGAGCCGTACGTGTCTACCGTGAGCGTGATCGACGAGTGTCCGAGCTGCCGTTGCACCCACACGATCTCGGCGCCGCCCTCTAGCGCGATGCGGGCGAAGGAGTGTCGGAACGAGTGGAAGTCGCGCTTGCGGCCGCGCTCGCCCATGCGCGGGATGCCGGCCCGTTTGAGCGCCGGGTAGAGCACCTGCCGGGTCACGTAGCTCGAGCTCAGGTGGCCGCCCTGCTCGCGTTCGAACACGAGCCCATCGTCGCCGCTCTCGGCGTACCAGCGCTCGAGCAGCGCCGCCGCTTGTGGCGTCAGGTCGACGGTGCGGGGTTCGTTCGACTTGGTCGTTTGTTCGCCGATCCCGTCGACGAACGTGCGGGCGACATGCAGCTCGCGGTTGAGCAGGTCGACGTCCGTCCAGCGGAGCGCCGCCAGCTCGCCGGAGCGCAGCCCGGTCGCGACCGCGGTCTTGCAGAGCGCGAGCATAACCGGCCGACAGGCGAGCTCCGGCCAGAGGCGAGCGAGCTCGTCGTCGGTGTAGTAGACGGGCCGGCTCTTCGCGACCTTCGGCCGCGCCGTCTTGTGCAGCAGCCGGACCGGATTCTCGTGCGCGTAGCCCTCGCTGATCGCCGCCTGCAGGCAGGCGCCGAGCTGGCGCAGGTGCTTCGCCAAGGTCGCGGGCGAAACCTCCGGCGGCGGTCCGTCCTCGGGCCGCCTTTTGCGCGAGCGGCGCTTGCGGTTGTCGGCGCGGATCAGGTCGAGGAAGTGGCGCACGTCTGTCGCGGTCAGGTCGCGCACCTTCGCCCGGCCGAACGCGTGCTTGGCGTACGCGATCGTCGAGCTGTAGGAGCGGACACTGTTTGCCTTCCCCGTGAACGACTCGAGCCACTGGTCCGCCCACTTGTCGAAGGGGATGTCCTCGAGCACTCGGTAGGTGCGTCGGGCGATGTCGCCGCGGCGCGCGTCGAGCGCCCGCTCGGCCTCTTTTCGGTTGTGGCCGACCGGCTCGCGGATCAGTCGGCCGCTGCTGCGAAGGACGACGTGATAGAGCGGCGTACAGGTGCAGCCCTGCTGCTTGGTCGCCTCGGCGAACGTCGTCCAGGGACGCTTCAGCCGGCAGCTGCGGGAGTGGCGGGCTTGGAGACTGGCCATCACGGAGAACCTGAGCCAAGTGTACGTCCCCTGGTACGCACACGCCAGTTTTAGCGCAACCGCTGAAACAAAAGAGCCGCTGTTTGCGGCTCTTTCAAGATGGGCCGTACAGGATTCGAACCTGTGACCTTGGGATTAAAAGTCCCCTGCTCTACCAACTGAGCTAACGGCCCGCGCCCGGCCTAGCCTGACCGTTTCGAGTATACGGGTGGTGTGAATGCCTTTCGGCTGTTAGGGGGACGCCCGTAGCACGAAGGCTAGTGAGAAGGGGGAGCTACGACCCCCCTGGAGCGATGCGCTAACCGAAGGTGAAGCTGAAGGCCTCGACGCCCGGCGAGAAGCGCAACTCGAGCAGCCCGTCGCGCGGTTTGCTCGATTGGAGGACTGTGTAGAGGCGGTCGGATTTGACGCCGATCGAGCCGAGCGGCCGACCGTTCAGCAGCGTCGTGACTCGCCCTCTTCCGCCGAGCACGATATAGACGTCGCGCGCCTGGAAGTGAAGCTTCAGGCGCGCGCCGGCGCCCGCGCGAGCCGTTTGCCCCGAGAGGGCCCAATGCCCGCCGAAAGAGATCGAGTCCGGCGGCACCGTGGTGGCGAGCTTGTACTCGGCCGCCTTCCCCCTGGCGACCGGCGAGCCGACGTAGCGACCGGGATCTATCCGATCGGGGCCGAGATAGGTCTCCGGCGTGGTCGCCCCGGTCGGGGTCACGTCGGGGATAGATGCGGCCGCGCCGCTGATACCGAGCAGGGCCCGGATATCGGCCTCGGTTTTCGCGTAGTCGCCTTCGCCGAAGTGAACGCTCCGAATCTGTCCGGTCTTGTCGACGAGGTAGTCGGCGGGCCAGTACTGGTTCGAGTACGCGCTCCAGGTCGAGTAGTTGTTGTCGAGCGCCACCGGCCAGGTCACGCCCAACCTGCGAACGGCGTCGCGAACGTTCGAGAGGACGTGCTCGAAGGCGAACTCCGGCGTGTGCACGCCGACGATCGTGAAGCCGTCCCGATGATAGGCGGTGTACCAGGCGCGTAGGTGCGGCAGCGTGCGCAGGCAATTGATGCACGAGTAAGTCCAGAAATCGACCAGCACGACGTGGCCGCGCAGACGGGGTAGCGAGACGGGTTTGTTCTGCGTCGTATTGAGCCAGTCCGCGATCCCTTGGAAGTCGGGGGCGGTTCCGATGTCGGGAAGATTGACACCCGCCTGCTTCGTGTGCCCGGCCTTTGGAAGCGTGCCGCCGCCGCGCAGCTGCGCGAGCCGACGCGACGCGAAGCTGGACTGCTCCGTGTGGCGCTGAAGCGCGCTCGTATACGAGCCCAGGTCTGTCTGCAACGTCTGGTCGAGGTTGAACACGATCGCGAACGCGGACGCGGCCATGACCAGCCCGAGCACGGGGCGGAACCAGCGCGTGCTTGCGCGCAGGCGCCGCGACACTCGCTGCCCGCCGATCGCAACCAGCAGCAGCACCATGCCGGCGCCCAGCGCGTAGAAGAGCGTGAGAAATACGGTGTCCACTCCTACCCTGTGCTGCGCCGCAAGCACCGTCACGGTCGCCAGCACCGGGCCCGCGCAGGGCACGAAGACAAGACCCAGGCTGGCACCGAGCAGGAAGCCGCCGCCCAGGTCACCGCCGCGGCGCCGGCTGAGGCGCGAGAGTGGCGCCTCGATCAGCATTCCGAGTCGGGGCACCAGCAGCGACGCCGCGACTACAAACAGCAGCGCCACGGCGATGTTGCGGAGCAGGTCCTGAGACAGTCCCAGCGCCGAGAGCAACGCCGTCGCCGTGAGCGTGAAGACGGTGAAGCTTGCGACGAGGCCGACGATGATCGCGTACGGCCGCCGCTGGCCACCGGCCGCTCCACCGGCCAGCACGATCGGAAGCACCGGCAACACGCAGGGCGAGACAGCGGTGATGACTCCCGCGACGAACCCGATCAGAAGAAGTAGAACCACCGATATTCAAACGACGCAGAGCGCTCTGCCATTTCACGATTCCCGGGAAAGGCGGGACCTAGCCCACCTCTCGCATGGCACGCGACTCGCTGTCTGTGCTGCGCCGGCTCTCTGAAGAGCGAGCTAAACCCTGGATGAGAATCTGCGCGCGGGGTAGTTATTCACTCAAACAGGGCTAACTCGGGCCTGAAGCCCTACCGATAGCTAGATCGAGTGATGCCTGCAGCCATGCAGAGAAAGCTGTTCCTCCTCGTTTCCCTGGCGCTTGTCGCGCCCTTTGCGCTGCCCCAGACCGCCGCGGCGGCGAAGACGGCGCGCATCCTCGTTCACTTCGGTAAGCACACCGGCGCAGCCAGGCAAGAGGCGTTGATCGGGCGCGTCGACGGGCACCGGCTGGCGACCGTGCACCGGCTCGGGACGGCGGTGGTGCGCGTGCCGGCCGCCGAGAAGCGGCGGGCGTTGGCGCTACTCAGGCGCCAACCCGGCGTCAGCTACGCCGAGGTGGACGGAATCGTCCACGCCTCTGCCCTGGCGATCAACGATCCGGATTCCCTCTTCGGCTCCTCGCCGATCTGGCCGCTTGCCAATCCGCTCTTCCCGGATGCCTGGGACCTCACGACCGGCGACTCGAGCGTGATCGTGGCCGTTGTCGACAGCGGCGTCCAGTCGGGCCATCCCGACCTGGGAACGCTCACCGCCGGCTACGACTACGTCAACGGCGACAGCGACCCGGCCGACGACAACGGGCACGGCACGTCCGTAGCGGGAATCATCGCGGCGCAGGGAAACAACGGCATCGGCATCGCGGGGGTCTGCTGGAAGTGCGAGATCATGCCGGTGAAGGTGCTCGACTATTCCGGTTCCGGCACCGACAGCTGGGTCGCATCCGGCATCACCTGGGCGGTCGATCACGGCGCCGACGTGATCAATATGTCGCTCGGCGGTCCGGATCCGTCGACGACGCTACAAGACGCGGTCGATTACGCCCTGGCAAACGGCGTGGTCGTGGTCGCCGCGGCGGGGAACGATGGTGTGACTGCGCTCAACTACCCGGCCGCCTACAGCGGCGTGATCTCGGTTGGAGCTGTCGACGCGAGCAACACCAGATATCCGTGGTCGAATTACGGCTCCTGGGTTCAGGTCGACGCGCCCGGTTGCACGAATTCGACCACGATAGGAAGCGCTTATGGGAGTTTCTGCGGGACTTCAGCCGCCACCCCCTTTGTCGCCGGTCTCGCCGGGCTGGCCCGTTCCTTCAACCTCGCGGCCAGCTCCTCGAGCGTGACTTCGGCGATCGAAGGCAGCACTCAAACGCTCGCGTCCGGAAATTCCGTTCATGGCTTGATCGACGCCCAGGCCACGCTCGCGAGCGTGGCGCCCGCGTCGGCGGGCCCGGTTGCATCCTTCACCCCCAGCGCCGTCTCGGGCACGGCGCCGCTCACGGTCGTTTTCACCAACACCTCGGCGAACGCGACCTCCTACGCCTGGTCATTCGGAGACGGGACGAGCTCGACGGCCACCTCGCCCACTCACACCTTTGCGGCGGCGGGCAGCTACAACGTCACGCTAGTGGCGAGCGACGGATCGAACAGTCGGCTCGAGAACGCGATCATCACCGTCGCTGCGCCCAAGCCCGTGATTTCCTTCACCGCGAGCAAGAACTCCGGCCGCGCGCCTCTCAGCGTGAGCTTCAGCAGCAAGTCGAGCAACACAACTTCCTACCTCTGGTCGTTTGGCGACGACAGCGCCGGCTCGAGCGACGCGTCGCCCACTCACACCTTCGAATATGCGGGAACGTTCACCGTCACGCTGACCGCCACCGGCCCGGGCGGCACGGCGACGGCGACGAGGACGATCGAGGTCTCCAAGCCGCTGCCCGACCTCGCGCTGAGCCTGTCCAGAAAGACGAGCAAGCTACAAAGCGGGTATCGCCTCAGCTCGTTTGTCGCCAGGCTCAAGAACCGCGGCGGAGCGGCCGACGGCCGCGTGACGGTCACGATCAGGCTGCCCGGCGGAGCGAGTTTTTCGAGCGTCTCGAGCCGCGGCCGCAAGTGCGCATGGACACGGAGCCGAGCCGTCTGCTCCTTCGGGACGCTTGCGGCGGGGAAGAGCGCGAAGCTCTCGTTCGTCGCCAGAGTCACCAGGAGGGCGAGTGTGAAGGCCACCGCCGCGGGGCGGGGAACCGAAACCTCGCTCGCGAACAACGTCGCGCGCGCCAAGACTCGCTAGCGACGCCACGTCGGCGCAGCAACGGGCCGGGCGTGCGCTGTTCGCGTTCTCAACAATCGATAGTAGCTATGATTTGACAGCGACTACCAATTAGTAGTTACTAGCAGTAAGCGATGGCCGGACTGGGAAACAAGCGTTGGTGGATTCTGGTGGCTCTGGTGCCGGCCACGCTGGCGCTCGGGCTCGACGCCACGGTGCTGAGCGTGGCGCTGCCGACTCTGGCCGCGAAACTGCATGCCACGACCGGCCAGCTGCAGTGGTTCTTCGCCGCCTACACGCTCGTCTTCGCCGCGGCGATGGTTCCGGGCGGGATGCTGGGCGACCGTTTCGGGCGCAAGAAGCTGCTCCTGATCGCACTGGTCATCTTCGGGCTCGGCTCGCTCGCCTGCGCCTACTCCGACTCGCTCGCTTCGCCCCTCGGCCTCTCGGCGGCCGGCGCCTTCATCGGCGCCAGGATCCTGCTAGGGCTCGGGGCGGCGATCGCGACGCCGGTCATTCTCGGCACGCTGCCGGTGCTCTTCTCCGACGAGGAGCGGCCGAAGGCGATCGCGGCGATCATGGCCGCCACCATGCTCGGCTACCCGATCGGCCCGATTCTCGGCGGCTGGCTGCTCAGCAACTACTGGTGGGGCTGGGTCTTTTTGATGAACCTGCCGGTCGTCGCGATAGCGCTCGTTGCCGTGATCGCGTTCGTTCCGGAGTCCCGCAGCGAAAAAATCCAGCGCTTCGACCCGCTCGGAATCGCTACCTGCTCTTCAGGGCTTGCCGTTCTGACCTACGGCATGATCGAGGCCGGGCAGAAGGGCTGGGGAGATACGGCCGCTCTCGCCGAGATGATCGGTGGGCTGCTTCTGCTGGGAGTCTTCGTGCTCTGCGAGCAGCGAGTACGCGATCCGCTCGTCGATCTCGGACTCTTTCATTCGCCCGGCTACCGCTGGGGCACGATCTTGGCCGTTGTGATCTCCTTCGCCATGTTCGGGCTCCTTTTCTCGGTGCCGGCCTTTTTCCAGGAGATCTTCGCTGTGGACGCCATGGGCAGCGGCATGCGCCTGCTACCGATGATCGGAGGGCTGGTAGTCGCGGCGGCGCTCGGTACGCGGCTGGCGGCGCAGGTTGGCGCCAAGATCACGGTCTCGCTTGGTTTCGCGCTCTTCACTGTCGCCATGGGCATGGGCGCGACCTCGAGCGCCTCGAGCGGCGAGCTGTTTATGGCCAGCTGGATCGCCCTTTGTGGCGCCGGTATCGGCCTGGCGATGCCCACGGCCATGGACGCGGCGCTGGGCGCGCTCTCGCCCGACCGAGCCGGAGCGGGCTCCGGGATGATGCAGGCGCTGCGGATGGTCGGCGGCACTTTCGGAGCGGCGGTGCTCGGCTCGGTCGTGAACACGATCTATCGCGGCGGTCTGGACCTAGCCGGGGTCCCCGCCTCCGCGGCGCAGGGTGCTCGCCAGAGCGTCGTCGCCGGGGTCGCCGTGGCGCACAAGCTTGGCTCGTCTTCGCTGCTCTACTCGGTCCAACATTCATTCGTGCACGGGATGGACGTCATGCTCCTGGTCTGCGCCGTTGTAGCGGCGCTCGGGATCGTGCTGGCGCTCGTCTACCTTCCGGGCCGGGCAAAGCGGGATATTCATGAGCCGTCAACTCAGTCAGAATTGGGCCATGAGCTCACTCGCTGACAACGCCCTACCTCCATTAGGCCTGCGCGAGCGCAAGAAGGCGAAGACGCTCGCCGCGATTCAGGCCGCAGCGCTCAAGCTCTTTCGCAAGCAGGGCTACGACGCGACGACGATCGAGCAGATCGCCGCCGCGGCGGAGGTGTCGCCGAGCACCTTCTTCCGCTACTTCCCGACCAAGGAAGACGTCGTCCTGCTCGACCTGACCGACCCGCTGGTCATCGAGGCTTTCAGAGCGCAACCACCGGAGCTGAGCGCGATACAGGCGCTGCGGAACGCGGTGCGCAGCGTCTTCGACCAGCTTCCTGACGACGAGTTCGAAGTTATTCGGCAGCGCGAGGAGCTGATCCTCGCCAACCCGGAGCTGCAAGCGCGCATGCTCGGCGAGATCGCCGGGATGGTGAGGCTGGTCGCCGACGTCGCCGCGGAGCGCACGGGCCGGCGCGCGGACGAGTTCGAGCTGCGAGTGGCCGCCGGCGCGCTGATGGGAGTCGCCTTCGGCCTCATGCTGACCGAGCTGGACGCCTCGCCGCGAGACCTGATCGCTCTCTTCGACGCCGGCCTCGAGCAGCTGGAGACGGGGATCAAGCTCTAGTGGTTCTTAGTCCTCGGCGCCGGGCGGACGGCGCAGGCGCTTGGTGAAAGAGCGATGCCGTTTCCCCGTCAGGCGTTTCAAGATCGCCGAGCGCGAGGGTCTCGTGGCAGTGCGCTTCGCTCTTGGCTCGAGCGCAAGCCGGATCTTCTTCAGCAGGCGCTCGAGCGCGAGCTCGCGGTTGCGTAGCTGACTGCGCTCGTCCTGCGAGACGGCGTGCACGGTGCGGCCGAAGCGCTCGCGCAGGCGCTCTTTCGCCGTCTCGTCGAGCGAGCACGAGTCAATCTCGAGGTAGGCCTCGATGCGCGTCTCGTTTTTCTGGGCGTGCTGGCCGCCGGGCCCGCTCGAGCGCGAGGCACGGTAGCCGGCCTCGGCGCGCGCCGTCTCCAGCGCCCGCCGGAGCATTTCCTCGACCGCTGCTCGCCCGTCTGGCTTTCTGAACTCCATTCCCTGGATGATCGCAGGGCAGGCGCACGTCTCGAGCGCCGGGTTGTGATCATTTGTCACAGTACCTTGACTGAGGGATATATCGGAACCTCTTGGGGCCGATCAATGGCTTACTCCCGTGGCCGCCGCAGTTCACCAGTAGCCCGGCTCGCTGAACGCAAGTCCTGGGAGTAAGTAGCCGTGTGATTATTCAAGGAGGGATGCCGTGTCCCGTATCGAGAACCAGACCGAAACCGGTAGCCGCCCCGGCAGCCTTCAGGCAGCATTAGCCCAGCTAAAAGCACAACGATCCGATCCGGCACTCGCCATGCCGGCGGGCTCCTTCCGCGGCGAGGCGCTATTCAAGGCCCGCGACGTTGTGCGTCTGAAAAGAGATTTGGACGGAGCGCCGCTTGGATCGGAAGGCGTGATCCTCGGTTGGTATGCCAACGAGCCCGAGAACGTCGTTGTCAGCCTAAGCGAGGGCGGAGTCGAGAAACTGCCGCGTACGGCGCTCGAGCTGATCGAGGTCCAGTCGGCTGCCTAGGGCAGCATCGCGAGCTCGGCCGAGAGCGACTTAACTACGGAGCGGGAGAGCCGGCGGGCCGGCGCTCCCGCTCAGCTGTCTTTAGTTGGTGTCGTTGTCGATCAGTCCCGAGGCGCCGCGCGAGAAGTCGGCGGCGATCGCGAGATAGACCTTGCTCAGGTCGCCCGAGCTGGGCTCGACGTAGAACTGGTCGCTCGAAGTGGCGATCGATAGTATCGCCGAGTAGGCGGTGATCGACGGCGTCTCCAGCGGCCCGCTGGCGCCGTTGTAGCGACAGGTGTTGGCACCGCCGTCCACGGCATTCAGGTCGTAGCCGATCGAGTAGATGATTGTTCCACCCGACTTGACGGTCGCGGCCGAGGCCACGCCCTGGTGGCAGGGCTGTTTGCGGTAGGGGGAGCTCGCCGCGTAGTAGGTCGGGCCGATGTTTGCCGCGCCGTCCGAGAAGAAGACGATCACGCGATCGACTCCGGTTCTCCCGTGGGCGGTCAGCTCGGCCTGCGCCTTCTCGATCGCGGTTGCGTAGGACGTGTTACCCGCGGCCTTGATGCAGTTGATCGTCGAGACAAGCTGCGACGAGGTGTTGAGCTCGCCCGCCTTGGTGGCGTAGTCGTTCGAAAGCGGAACGACTACGTACGGGCTCGAGGTCGAGTTGTAGTTCGTGTCGGTGGGCGTGCTACAGCGGTTCGCCACGCTGGTTGCCGGTGGGAAGATGGCCAGCCCCACCCGCTGCCTGGCGGGCTCGAGGAGGGTGAGGAACTCCTTCAGCGCGGTCTTCTCGTTGTTCAGGTCAGTGCAGGCCGGATCGCTCTTCCCATAGTGGTCCTGGCACATCGAGCCCGTGCGGTCGACGACGAGCATGATGTCCAGCGGCTTGACACCGCAGTAGGAGCAGGCGGTTGCCTTGGCCTTGATGTTGAAGGACTTGATCCCGAGCACCCGGGCGAAGAAGGTCGGCACCTTGGCCGATTCCTCGGCCACGACGGCATTCGCCGGATCGCAGCCGGGCAGGCTCGCCAGGCACTTGGTGCTGATCAACTCGGTGACAGTCCCGATGTTCTTGAGCTGGTTCTTGCCTACCGAGCTCGTCCCATACTCCTGCGCCGTGGCCGTGGCCGCGCTGGCATCGGGCAATTGCTGTGCGCCCGCCAGTGCTGCAGCGTCGGCTGAGGCCTGTAGCGAGCGGTGCGCGTAGTAGACGTAACCGACGTCGATCGCGAACGCGGCGAGGGCGAGTAGCGCCACGATCGCGATCACCGCGAGCACTATCGTCTGCCCGTCCTCGCCCGATCGGCGTCGGAGGCGAGTGTGCAGTTGCATCTCGTTACCTCCCTTCGGGAACTTGAATCGATAAGGCGAGTCGCGCCACGCCGATTCGAGTTCTGGGGTCGGCGGAGCCCGTCGGCTCCGTCTGGCTGTCGTTTCGAGGGGGCAAATCAAGCTCGTTCTCCGTGAGATACGCGTCGTGCGGAGAGATGAATCTCAACCGGTCGCCGGGCTCGATCCCGCGCGCCAGCGCGGCTCCCGCGGGAAGCTCCAGCACCGTCCTGGCGCCGCGCTTGGAAGCCGCCCGCCAGGGTGCGAGATCGTGCGCGATGTGAAGCACGATGCCGCCGCGATCAAGGAAGAGAGCGTCGATCGAGAAGTTCATGAAGGCCGTGTGGATTGCGCTGGCCGGACGCAGGAGCAGTGCCTCGCCGGCGCCAAGGTAGCGCCGCCCGAGCAATCCGCGCATGCGGCTGAGCGGTCGGTCGGCGACGCGGCAGCGGTCGCAGAGCATGCGGCCGGCCGCGTCACAGACGATGTAGACGCGGCTTTTCTCGGGTGTCGTGGATCTAGTAGCCAATGTGGATGTGGTTGTAGTGGTCGGCAAGTGGGAAGGACGGGCCGCCGAACCCGAGCAGCGAGATCACCTGGCGCGGCAGCACCTCGGCCGGCAGCAGCAAGATCTGCTTGACGGCCCGCGCGGTCACGCTCGCTTGCTGTTGGTGCCCGAGGATCGAGACACCGTCGAGGGCGCCGATATCCACGGCTCGCCCGTAGATGTGGGCCGAGATCACTCCCGGCCGCGCATACAGGCGGTGACCCGTGATCAGGCAGGAGACCCGGACATCACCGAAGGACTCGGCCAGGAACTCGATCATCGCCAGCACGCGCACGTCCACGCGTCCCGAAGAGATGTCTTCGCGGCCGCCCGGGTAGATCTCGATGCGCTGATCGGCCAGGATCTTGGCCGCGAGGAAGTCGCGACTGGCAGACAGGCCCTTTACGAGGGTCTCCAGCCCCAGCGCCTGATAGTAGTGCTCGAGCACCAGCACGCGTCGGCTGAACAGCCCATTCGAGTTGTATGCGCGCACCGCTTTTCGATCACCGACGAGAACGTGAAGCGGGCCGAGAACGGCGGCCTTGCGTTGCAGCAGGGAGTGCGAGACCTGGCCCGAGCCGTTCAGCCGCTCGGCGCGTAAGACGGCGAGCAGGAAGGCCCAGTTAAGCCCCTGGGCCGAGCTGGCCGCACGAAGCTGCTGCGCAAACTCGCTCGTCAGCCGGAGCGATGCCGGAGTTGGGTCGGGCAGCGGCTGGTTGATCCAGTGCACGTTGCCCGTGGTTCCGCTCCCTCCGCCCTCCGGTTCGACCTCGCGCGGTTTCGGCGCCTTGTGCAGCGAGGCGTAGCTGGCCTTGGCCCGCTTTGTCTGCTTATGCCCCGACGACTTCGTCGCCGGCTGCGGCCCGAGGACCTGTGTCGGCGTGGTCTCGGGCTTGCTGGCCGCGTCCGCGCCGGGAGCGTTTTGTGAGCCGTTCGAAACCGTGCTCGTGGTCGCGCCCGTCGCCGGCGGGGAGGCTGGCGCCGAAGCGGCGGTGGTTGTCGTGACCTGCGGCGCCGCGGCGCCATTGCCGGCGGGTTGATCGTTGGCCGGAGCTGCCGTCGTGGTAGTGGCGGCCGGGTCGGCCGCCGTTGTCGTGGCGGTTGTCGTGCTCTCGGTCGCGGTCGCGTCGGTCGCCGCTGTCGTGGCGGTTGTCGTTGCCGTTGTCGCGGTGTCGGTCGCACTGGTGTCGGTCGTCTGTGTCTCGACCGCCGCCGTCTCGGACGAGGAGGAAACCATCGTGGCGACCTCGTTTCCGGCCGCCGCCGTCAGGGCGGCGCCGGTGAAGAAGAGGAAGGTGAAGAGGAAGGTTGTTGCGATGCGCCGCCGCGGCGGAGCCTTCTTCTCCGGCTCTCGTGGCCGGCGGCGCTCGACCTGTACGAGGCGCGGTCCCTCGGGCTCGCCCAGGCTGGTGGGCCAGAAGACGAGCCCGTCGTCCTCGAGCCCGGCTTCCGTTTCGTCGGTCCCCTGGTCGCGCCCAGGTTGCGTGGCGCGCCCGGACCGGTCGTCGTCCTCGCGCTTACGCGCGGGCCCTCGTCTCTTCCTCATCTACGGCTCCCCCTCATTCAAATCGGCGCCGAGATCACGCTCGGCTCGGATAGCTATCTGCTCCCAGCCGCGATGGGACTTTCACACTATGCAATCACGAAAGCCATTAACGGTTCCCCCAATGAGGTGAATTACGGCCTGCGATCGCTAGAACGAGTGAAGAATCGTGCAAATCACTGCGATGAGGGATTTTAGGTTGGTGTCGGTTTCTCGATTCTGACTTCGACCAAACACGGCGGCGCGGCCACGCCACAAGCCACTAGGGGGAGGTTTTGCGGCGTGATGTATTCAAGCGCACCGCACGTGTTGAGCGAAGAGATGGATCTGGGGACTACTTTCCGTCTCTCGTTCTGCGCTGAAGCCTCTGCCTGCCGTGTAGAGAAAAGGGGGGTGCAGTACACATGCGCATGATCGCGCGTTTGCATTTGTTCCTGATGCGTGAAGAGGGGCAGACGATGGCCGAGTACGGCGTCGTTCTGGCTGTAATTACCGTCCTTACGGTCGCAGTGTTCATCGCGCTGTCTTCCGGAATTAGGGGAACGATCAACAGCGTTATCAGCGCGATGACGCCGTAGTGAAACGAAGAAGTTTTGCTTCTTAAAAAGATCCGCCGGGGGGGGATGAGGGGGAACACGAATGAATCCGATCTCGAAGACCTATTCGTCTAGTCGCTCAAGCCGCAAGCGCGAGGCTGGGCGAATGGCACCCGAGAAAGCGACCGTTCTCTTCGTGATTACGGTCAGCCTACCGGCGACCTTCGTGATCCTCTCCGGCGGTGTTACTCAGGTTATTGAGTGGGCGGCGGGGTCGATGACGGCCTAGCCGCTCGAGGTCTGGGCGGGCCTTCTGGTGCGGAAGGCCCGCCCCGATGTTTTGAGGGGGACGAAGTGAGGGGGAGAGCTAGATATCGAGGCAGGGCCGGCGGGGAGCGCGGCCAGGCGATGGTCGAGTTCGTCATCGTGCTGCCCATCCTCTGCATGCTCCTGTTCGGGATCGTGCAGTTCGGGATCACCTTCAATCACTACCTGACGCTGACCGACTCGGTCCGCGCCGGAGCTCGCAGGGCGGCAGTCTCCCGCGAGGCAAGCGATCCGGTTGCCGCAGCCGTCTCACAAGTTCGCTCCTCGGCCTCGGATCTCAAGCAGAGCGATCTCACAGTCACCGTCACGTCGAACTGGGCGCCCGGCGGCGATGTGACGGTTACGGCGAAATATCCCTACTCGATAAACATCATGGGAGTCGTCGTTCACTCCGGGCAGTTATCGAGCTCAACTACCGAGCGGGTCGAATGAGGGAAAGCGCTGCCTCTCCGAGAGGAGCGCGGCGCGCAACTAGCACCAATCCTGCACTGTCAATAACGCACGAGAGTTTTCGGAATATGAGACCAACAAAGCAAGGCGAGACTCGAGCGAACTGAGCACAACGAGGCTCTCGCTTACGACAGAAAAAAGGACGCACCAAATATGACATATCGACTTCGAAACATTTTGATCGCTGTCGGGCTGGCGATTATCGCAGCCATCCTCGTGAGTGTCTACGTGACGCAGTACAAGAACCACGTCGAAAACGGCCAATCGGGCACTCAGGTGTACGTCGCGGCTCGCGACATCCCGCTCGGGACACCAGGCGATGAGCTGGTCGACGGAAAATACCTACACAAGGAGTCGGTCAAGCGCGTCAATCACGTCAGCGGTGCGATCACCGATCCAAAGCAGGTCGCCGGCCGGTACGTCACCGAGCCGATATACCAAGGCGACCAGCTTTCGCTGAGGCGCTTCGGCGAGGCCGGCGCAGCGGGCACGCGCGGGCAGTTGACGGGAAACCAGCGCGCCATCGAGGTCGACGCAACGCCGTCGCAGGTCCTGGCCGGGGAGCTCAAGAGCGGCGATCACGTCGACGTCGTGGCGACCTGGAACGTGCCCGAAGGCGCGACGCACCACGTGGGCAAGGTAGTGCTCAGGAACCTGCTGGTTCTGGCAGCGCCCGAGGCCGGGTCGTCGAAATCGAGCGTGACAAGCAGCTCGAGCGGGACGACCACCGTGCAGCTGCGAGTCACCGACACCCAGGCGATCAAGTTCTTCTTCATGGTCAAGAACGGTGAGTGGACGTTGACTCTGCGCCCGCCCGTTCGGGCCGGAGACAGCGCCGAGACGCTCGAGGACGCCAGGACGATCGCCAAAGAAGGCGTCGGCGCGTCCGTCTATGCGAAAGCAATGGAGGGAACGACGCCATGAGCGAGCAAGCGCATGAATCCGCGCGCATCTTCGTAACCGGCACCTGTGACGGTCTGCAGCCGCTGCTCGAGGCGTTGGCAGAGAGCGACGAGCTCGAGCTGCTGGGCGCCAGCGAGCACATTGCCGCCGCCGCGCCGGTTCTGGCCGGAGGCCATCTCGAGGTCGTCCTGCACGCCACGCGCAGCTCGATCCTGCCGATCAACGAGCTGGCCGCGATCCGCGAGCTGACACGTGCCCCGGTGATCTTGGTTTGCTCGAGCGAGGCCTCGGCCCTGCTCGACGAGGCGCTCGAGGCGAACGTGGCCGACGTCCTCGTCCTGCCGCAGTTCATCGAGAACGTCGTCTTCTCGATTCGCAAGGCCTGCCATTCGGGGCGCCACTCCGAGACGCCGGTCGGCAGCGAGGGCAAGATCGTCACCGTCTTCTCGCCCAAGGGCGGTACCGGCAAGACGGTGCTCGCCGCCAACCTGGGCGCGTCACTGGCGCACGGCGAGGGCAAGCGGGCGCTTCTGCTCGACCTCGACCTGCAGTTCGGCGACGCGGCGATCATGCTCGGGCTGGAGCCCGACAAGACGATCTTCGACCTGGTCGTCGCGCCGGGCGAGCTCGACGCCGACAAGCTGACCGGCTACACGGTCAAGCATTCCTGCGGGCTGGACATTTTGCCGGCGCCGCTTCGCCCCGAGGACGCCGAGCTGGTGACCGAGTCGAAGGTCGGGCGCCTGCTCGAGATAGCTCGCTACGCCTACGAGGTGATCGTCGTCGACACCTCGCCCTTCTTCCATGGGCCGATGCTCTCGACGCTCGATCGCACCGATCAGCTGCTGCTGGTGGCCAGTCTCGACATCCCGACGCTCAAGAACGTGCGCCTGGGGATGCAGACGCTCGAGCTCCTCTCGTTCCCGCGCGAGCGGGTGCGGGTGGTGCTGAACCGCGCCAACGACAAGGTCGGCATCAAGCAGCGCCAGGTCGAGGAGGCGCTGGAGACCGAGGTCTGGAAGTCGGTTCCCGTCGATCACGCGGTGCCGTTGTCGGTGAACCGGGGCGTGCCGGTCGTGATCGCCGACCCGGGTTGCGATTTCTCGCGCGGAGTGCGCGAGCTGGCCAAGGCCCTGTTTCCCGACAAAGAGCGCGGGCGGCGCACGCTGAGCTCGCTCAGGGCGTGACGTAACGATGGGCCTTCACGATCGCATCGCCACTCAGAAAGGGCTGACGGGCGGGCCCGAGCCGGGCTCCGCTCTCGAGGACGCGGAGCCGCGTCACGTCGATCCCTACGCCGAGCTGAAGACGAACATCCACAACGCCTGCATCAAGCAGCTCGGGGTGGAGCTGCTCAAGCGAGAGGGCGACGAAGATCTCTCCGAGCGCGTGCTCAGAGCCGTCACCGAGCAGCTCGCGCTCGATCGCACGCCGCTCACCCGCGAGGAGCGCCACCGGCTGGTGCGCGAGATAGCCGACGACATCCTCGGCTACGGGCCGATCGAGCCGTTGCTCCAGGACGACTCCGTGACCGAGGTGATGGTCAACGCCTCCGACCGGATCTACGTCGAGCGCAGCGGCAAGATCGAGCGCGTCGACATCGCCTTCGTCGACGACGCCCACCTGCTCAGGATCATCGACAAGATCGTCTCGCAGGTGGGGCGCCGCATCGACGAGGCCTCGCCGATGGTCGACGCCCGCCTGCCGGACGGAAGCCGCGTCAACGCCATCATTCCTCCGCTCTCGCTGAAGGGCCCGTCACTGACGATCCGCAAGTTCTCGCGCGATCCCTACACGATGGACGATTTGATCAGCTTCGGCACGCTGACGCCCAAGACGGCCCAGTTCCTCGCCGCCTGCGTCCGCGGCAAGCTGAACGTCCTCATCTCGGGCGGAACCGGCACCGGCAAGACGACGACGCTGAACGCGATGAGCGCCTACATCCCCGGCGACGAGCGAATCGTCACGATCGAGGACGCGGCCGAATTGCAGCTGCAGCAGGAGCACATCGTCTCGCTGGAGTCGCGACCGCCGAACATCGAGGGCAAGGGAGAGGTGCGGATCCGAGAGTTGGTGCGAAACGCCCTGCGCATGCGCCCCGACCGGATCATCGTCGGAGAGGTGCGCGGCGCCGAGACGGTCGACATGTTGCAGGCCATGAACACCGGCCACGAAGGGTCGCTGACCACCATTCACGCCAACTCGCCCCGGGACGCTCTCGCTCGTCTCGAGACGCTGGTCATGACCGCCGGGGTGGAGTTGCCGCTGCGCGCGATCCGCGAGCAGATATCCAGCGCCTTCGACGTGCTGATCCAGATCGCCCGTTTGGTTGACGGCTCGCGCCGGGTCACGCAGATCACCGAGGTGCTGCACCTGGAGTCCGACGTGATCACGCTGCAGGACATCTTCGTGGCGCGGCCGCCGGACGAGGACGCGAACGGCTCTCGTCGCGGCGGCACGCTGCTCGAGCCGCTTCTGTGCACGGGACTCAAGCCGCACTTCCTCGAGAAGCTGGCCAGCAACAACGTGCTCGTGGCGCCGAACTTCTTCGAGAGCGAGCAGAAGCTGCCGGCCGGCGTTCGTCCCGGCTTTCAGGCGGCGGCCTTTGGAGGGAAGAGGGCGTGAACAGGGTCTCCTGGATAATCAGCGGCGCGCTGCTCGCGGCGCTGGCTCTGGTGCCGTCGGCCGGCGCCGGGGTCGAGATCAGGGGCCTGGATACGAGCGGATACCCGGCCGTGCGACTGACCGTCGTCTCCTCGAAGCCGGTCGCGACCAAGCCGGCGCTGGCCGAGAACGGGCGAGTCGTAACGGGCCTCGAAGCGCAGAATCTGGGCCTGGCGAAGGCCGTCGTGCTGGCGCTCGACCACTCGCAGTCGATGACGGGCAGCTCGCTTTCCGACGCGCTGGCGGCGGCGCGGGAGTTCGTGAGCATCAAGGCCGCGGGCGATCGCCTCGGTCTGATCGCCTTCGGCGAGAGTGCGGACGAGCAGTCGGCGCCCTCGTCCAACAGCGGCGACCTGGTCACGAGCCTCGATTCGATGCAGGTTGATACACGCGGCGGCACCGCCCTCTACGACGCCGTCGCGCAGGCCGCGCACGCGCTCCGCTCCGACCCGCTGGCGGGACGCGTGATCGTGCTCCTCACCGATGGTAAGAACGTCGGCTCGGGGACGACGCTCGACGCTGCCGTCATTGCTGCCAAAAAGGCTGGCGCGATCGTCTACGCGGTGGGTATCAAGGGGCCGCAGTTCGACCCGGCGCCGCTCGAGACCCTGGCGCGCGAGACCGGCGGGCGCTATGTGCTCGCCAGCTCGAGCGCTCGACTGAGCGTGATCTATGCCGACATTGCCTCGGAGCTGGCGCGGAGCTGGCGCGTCTCCTACGTCAGCTCGGCCTCGCCCGGCGACAAGGTCTCGCTGCAGGCCTCGCTGGTAGGCGCCGGCTCGGCGAGCGCACGGCTGCAGATCGCGGGCTCCGAGGCCACGAGCGCGCACACCTTCCTGCCCTCGTTCCTCTTCTCGACAGCAGGCACCATCCTGATTGCGCTGATCGTCGCGGGGCTCGGTCTGGCCATGATCGCCAATCTCGCCTCGGCGCGGAAGGGCTCCTGGGTGCAGGCGCGGTTGGCGCCACATATCGGCGCAAGCACGAGCAAGAAGAGCCTGGGAGCGCGCGAGCGGTTGAGCGCGGTGGCCACAGTCTTCAACGCCACCGAGAGCGTGTTCGGCCGCCTCAACGTCTGGCGACAGCTCACGCGCATGCTCGAGCGCGCGGACATGCCGCTCAAGACGGTCGAGCTGGTCTGGGCGATCCTCGGCGTGGGCATCGGCTTCGGCCTGATCGTCTCGCTGTTCGGCGCCAGCGGGCTGGCCGTGCTCCTCTTCATGCTCATCGGCGGCGCTATTCCCTATAGCTTCGTCTGGCTGAGGGTGCGGCGGCGACTCGCCGCCTTCGAGGCGCAACTGCCCGACCTGCTCTCGACGATGGCCGCCTCGCTCAAGGTCGGTCACAGTTTCAAGCAAAGTCTGAAGGCCGCGATGGAGGAAGGTCAGGAGCCGGCCTCCAGCGAGTTCAGGCGCGTGCTCACGCAGTCTTCGCTGGGGCGCCCGATGGATGACGCGCTCAAGGAGATGAGCGATCGGCTCGGCTCGGCGAACTTCGAGTTCGTAATCACGGCCGTGACCATCCAGAGGCAGGTCGGGGGATCGCTGGCCCAGCTCTTCGACATGGTCGCCGACACCGTGCGCCAGCGGCAGCAGTTCGTGCGCAAGGTGCATTCCCTGACGGCGATGGGGCGATTGTCCGCCTACGTGCTCGTGGCGCTGCCGTTCTTCCTCGCCGGCGTGCTCACGCTACTCAACTCGACCTACATGTCTCCGCTCTGGCACACGGGCACCGGCAAGGCGCTGGTGGCGTTCGGCATCGTCTCGATCGGGATCGGCTCGCTCATGCTCAGAAAAATCGTCTCCTTCAAGGGATAGGAAAGATGCTGCTAGTAATCGCCGTCGCCACACTCGGATTCGCCGCTTTCTTCGTCTTCGAGCTGGCCAGCCAGCCCGCGCGGGAGCGTAGGGAAGTGCTGGCCCGCGCCTCGCGTTACGGTCGCTCGCGGCCACAGGAGGCGCGCGAGGATCTGAGCTTCAGCAGGCGAGCACTCAAGCCGCTGATGGCGAAGTCGGCCCAGGCGATGATGAAGCTGAACCGGCGCACCTCGCTCGAGTCGCTGCAGTGGACGCTGCAGCGACTCGAGCGAGGTGCGCC
>Ga0247847_1000036_pt1 | contig 51421 bp, 53 predicted proteins | sample PFST25metaG_FD_186002 | JGI IMG/M metagenome (GOLD analysis project Ga0247847, IMG submission 186002) | Peat soil microbial communities from Stordalen Mire, Sweden - P.F.S.T25 | ecosystem: Environmental > Terrestrial > Soil > Wetlands > Peat | place: Sweden: Norrbotten County, Stordalen Mire...
CGGGCGCGGCTCACGCAACGCCATCCCCCGACACCGGACACAACGAACACTGCTCACGACTCTGGTGAGCCGAGCACGCGTCTAGAAGCAGACGAGGCACTCGCGCCGAAGGCGCGCTGACTCGTACGCAGATTTCCGCCGCGAAAAGTTTTCGCCGGCCCAGCCGGCGGACTTTCCGCGGTAGAAAAACCGCAAGCCCCACCGAGAACGGTCCCCCAACCTCCCCGGCGAGGCCTTGCGGTCGCCATAGAGCCGGAATACGCCTCGAAAACGAGCAGCCGGCGCGTTACACGCCTTCGGTGGGCCGGCAATTTCAGCTCTTCGTCGCGTATTCGAACTCTTTTTTCTATCTTCGGCCGGGTATTCGACGGCGCGGGCTCGGGAATCATGCCCGCTCTCCAGTGGCTGCCCTCCCCGCTTTGAGTCGCCTCGCGCGCCGCAGAAACCAATTACCTGGAATTAGCAGGCGATTTAGCTGTACGAACGGTCTCGAAAAACCCGCTCAAGCGGTCGATCAGGCGCGGATCGAGCAGAACCTCGTCGCTCGAGACGAGCTGGTCGATTCCGCCGGTAAGGGTCGGTAGAAGCGGTTTAAGTTCTTCATCCACGATCTTCTCGGCCAGTGCGGCGGCGAAACGCTCGGCGTGGATGGTCAGGAAGTCCCTTGTCCCCCGCTCACTCATCGTCTCGAGCGGCGCCGTCAAGCCGAGGCTGTTGTGCAGCGCGGCCAGGATCGCGTAGGCATCGACCAGCCTCGACTCTCGCTGCGTCCAGTCGTAGGCCGCCAGGGCGCGCGAGAGCAGGGGCGTCAGGCGTGAGGCATGGCGGAGTCCGGCCAGACCGCGGGCCAGCCACTGATCCCAGGGCGCGTACTGGCGCTCGAGCAGGAAGGCGAGCCGCGCGATCTCGCGCACCAATGCCGCGAGGACTATACGGGAGCCAAGATCGTCGCCGCCGACGCCGGTCCGGGCCACGATCTCCTCGCGCCGGGCGATCCGCTGCCACTGCGCCGCCATCAAGTAGATCCAGACCTGCTTCGGGTAGTAGCCGAGGCGCTCGCGCAGGTTCGTGAGCTCACCGACCGAATCTGCGAAAACCTCGCCGGCGGTCAGCTCGAGCAGGCGCTCCTGCGGCGCGAGCAGCCACTGCCTGGCGCTCATCCCGGCCAGTGGGTCGAAGCCGAGCAGCTTGCGGCTGTAGCGACCGACCGAGGCGATCTCGACGAGGTGGCCGATCGGCGGGCCGGCGTCCGGCTGCGGATGCCTGTATCCGTTTGCGTCCGCCGCCGTAAAGGAGGTCGGAAAGCCCTGAAACTCGCTCGGCAGCTCGCTCGCCAGCACCCGATCGAGCAGGCCGGAGCGCTCGGGCAGCTCGCGCTCGGGTAGGAAGAGCTGGAGGCGCGGGCCCCAATCGTGGTCACGTGAGATTGGCGTGTCGAACCCGAGCACATCGGAGCCGGGGCCGATCAAGGCGGCGGCGTAGGGGATGCCCGGTGTTTTCTCGGCCAGAAGGGGCTTGATGATCTCGTCGAAAAAGTCGCGCGCCAGTGTGATCCCGGACGAGAACTCTTCTGGGGGAGGCGGCTCCTGACCGGAGGAGGGCTCGGAGTCTGGACCGGTCACGATCCCTGCGACTGCGCTCTCTTCCGCTGCGCCCACTCCCGAATCTCGAGCCAGTCGCCGCCGCTGAGCGCCACCGCGAGCTCGGGATAGGTGTGCTCGCTATAGAAGACGTGGTGATCCAGATCGCAGCAGATCTCGATGTTCGGCAGGGTGAGGTCCGGCACTTTCATTAGCACCTCGGCCGCGAGTCTCGCCTCGGCAGCCGTGTAGTGCTTGAACTGAAGCTCCGGATCGAGCTCCATCAAGGTCGGCCAATCTGGACAAGAGCGTGTGGTCATACGTGTACTACCTCCGAGAAGTCCGAATGATCCAGCCCCTCTGCGGCGGCTCGACGCAGTGGTTCTGCACACGCTCGAGTTGAAGGGACTCCATACCCACGACGTTAGCTCAAGCGAAGGGTCAGCGGGGGAGGAGCGTCAGCGACTCTCGCCTCGCGCGCTCATCCGGCTAGGAATTGGCCGCCGCGTCGCGCAGATCCTTCTTCAGCACTTTGCCCAGCGCGTTCTTCGGCAGTTCCTCCAGGAACACGACGTCGCGCGGCACCTTGTAGCTGGCCAGACTGGGGCGAGCGTGCGCGATCAGCTCTCGTGGCTTGACGCTCGTGCCGGGCTCGAGCACGACGAAAGCGCGCACGCTCTCGTCGCCGCTCTCGTCGAGGATGCCCACCACGGCCACCTCCGCCACCGCCGGGTGGGTGATCAGCGCCGCCTCTACCTCCTGCGGGTAGATGTTCAGGCCCTTGGAGATGATCAGATCCTTCTTGCGGTCGACCAGGGTCAGGTATCCGTCGGAATCGAGAAAGCCGAGGTCGCCCGTCTTGAGCCAGCCGTCGGCGGTGAAGGTCTCGGCGGTCGCCTCGGGCTGCTTGTAGTAGCCGACCATGATGTTGGCGCCGCGCGCGCAGACCTCACCGATCTCGTAGGTCTCGAGCTCCTGCTCGTCATCGTCGGTGATCTTGACGTCGATGCCCGGGAGCGGTAGGCCGACGGTGCCGGGCTTGTGCGTCCCGTAACGCGGGTTGACCGAGACGACCGGTGCCGCCTCGGTGAGCCCGTAACCTTCGATCAGCGCCGTGCCGAAGGTCTTTTCGAACTTCACCTGTACCGGGCCGGGAAGAGGAGCGGCGCCCGATACGGCGAGCTTGACCGGATTGAGCAGGCGCAGCAGCAGCGCCCTGGGCCCATGGACGTGTTGGACGAGCGCGGAATAAACCTGCGGGACACAGCAGACCAGCGTCACTTTGTGTTTCCAGAGCTGCTTCAGGGCCGGCTGGATGGGAAGCAGGCTTTCGATCACGACCGTTGTCGCTCCGAGGCGCAGCGGCAGGATCACGTTCGTCGACCAGGCGAAGGAGTGGAACATCGGCAGCACGCACATGACCCTGTCCTTCTCGCTCAAATCGAAGGCGAGCTGGCAGGACTCGACGCAGGAGAGCAGGTTGTGCTGAGTCAGCATCACGCCCTTGGGAAGTCCGGTCGTACCGGCGGTGTAGATCAACAGCACGAGGTCGTCGGCGGTAACCTCGGGCCCGGCTGTCTCGGCCAGTGGATGACGGTAGATCGACTCCAGCGCCGGCTCGTCGCCGCCCGTCTCGCGTACGAAGATGTGCCTCAGCGTCGGCACCATCTCCTGAACATCGTGAATCGTGCGCAGGAAGGTCTTCGAAGTGAGGCAGCCCTTGACCTCGGCGTCGTTGAAGATGTAGGCGATTCGCTCGGCTTTCTCGAGCGAGTTGACCGGCACCGCGACCGCGCCGAGCCGCGAGAGCGCGAAGGAGAGGATGACGAACTCGGGGCAGTTGCGCATCACGATGCCGAAGGTGTCGCCCTTGCCGATGCCGAGCTCGGACAGGCCTGCGGCACAGCGCTCGATCGTCTCGGCGAGCTCGACGTAGCTCATCTCCTGGTCCTTGAAGATGAACGCCGCCCTGTCGCCGCTGCGCTCGACGCTTCGGGCCAGCATCTCGTTCAGGGTGCGCGCAGTCACAGGCCCGCCGTCCTTGAATGCGCCGCTGTGGACGTGCTGCTGGCCACCCGGGCCGGTTCGGTAAAGATGAGCGAGTGCGCCGGCTACTCGAAGCCGAGACGTCATAGCTCGCTCCGGCAGGAGCCGCTTTGATCGCCTATGCCGGTGGCGAGCGCCGGGCACGGCGCACTCAAGTCCTCTCTCCGGTATAGCGCATGGTCGCAGTCTACGACACGCTTCTCGTCAGCATCGGCGCAGGTCGCGCGGCGCTGCGGCTGCGACTCGAGCCGAGCGAGCCGATTGAGGTCGAGTTGGGCGCCGGCTAGCGCTTGATCGACTCGAGCAGGCGCCCGAGCCCCTCTTCCAGCCCCACCTGCGGCTCCCAGCCGAGGAGCTCGCGCGCGCGCGTGATGTCCGGCTTGCGCACCTGCGGATCGTCCACCGGCAAAGCCTCGAACACGATCTCGCTGGATGAGCCGGTTACCTTCACGACCGCACGGGCCAGCTCGAGCAGGGTCATCTCGGTTGGGTTGCCGATGTTGACAGGCTTGTGCTCGCCGCTTTCCGCGAGCAGGATCAGGCCGCGCACGAGGTCGTCCACGTAACAGAAGGAGCGTGTCTGCGAGCCGTCGCCGAAGACGGTCAACGGCTTGTTCGCGAGCGCCTGGCGCACGAAGGTCGGAACCGCGCGCCCGTCGAAGGGACGCATGCGCGGACCGTAGGTGTTGAAGATGCGGACGATGCGGGTATCGACGCCCTGCTGGCGGTGATAGGCCATCGTCAGGGCCTCGGAGTAGCGCTTGGCCTCGTCGTAGACGCCGCGCGGTCCGATCGGGTTGACGTTGCCCCAGTAGCTCTCCGGCTGCGGATGGATCAGCGGATCGCCGTAGACCTCGCTGGTCGAGGCGAGCAGGAAGCGCGCCCGCTTGAACTTGGCCAGGCCGAGCGCGTTGTGAGTTCCGTACGACCCGACCCTGAGCGTGTGCAAGGGCAGTCGCGCATAGTCGATCGGGCTGGCCGGGCTGGCCAGGTGGAAGACGAAATCGATGTCCTCGTCGAGCTCGATGTGGTGGGTCACGTCGTGATTGAGGAAGACGAAGCTGTCGTCGCGGATGTGCTCGATGTTCTGCAGGTTGCCGGTGTCGAGGTTGTCGACGCAGATGACGCGCAACTCCTTGGCGAGGAGCGCTTCGCACAGATGGGAGCCGAGAAACCCGGCTCCGCCGGTTACGACGGCGGTTGGCACGCCGAGATCATATCCAGGTCGCGCACGCGAGCGGCTAGCCGCAGAGGAACGGCTGCGCCGGCACCCGCGTCAAGTTGATGTCCGAGACGTAGGGGAGAGCACCGGCCGAGCAGGCGTTTCGCACGGCGATTCGGGCTTGATTCGTCTTTCCGGCGGCGACGTAGTCGGTGGTCGTCAGCTTCAGCCCGGCGCTCAGGTAGCGCCGGATCTCACGCTGCGCTCGGGCGACGTCGCGCGCGCTCTGGCGGAAGTAGGCATGCCGGTCGAAGTCGTAGCTGAAGCTGACGTCTTCGAAGTTGATGCCGTTGTAGAAGTGTCTGAGCGGCCAGTTCACGTCGGCGCCGTTCTGCGCCATGAGCAGCTTCCCGCGCGCCCGCACCAGGCGCGAGAGGTCGGCGACGAGCGTTCGCATTCCGCGCTTCTGCGCCGGGTGAGTCTCGGTCATGTCGGTGTTGTCGAGGAACAGCCCGTCGAAGCCCTTGGCCAGCATCGCGGGCGCGACGCGCTTCAGCATCAGCGAGCGAAAGCCCGAGGCGTTCACGTTCGCGTACCACTCGCCCCAATCGCCCCAGTAGTCGAGCCGGTACGGCTTGGCGGCGCTGTACCAACCGCGATAGCTCTCGATCGTGCCGACGTCGAGGTAGGCCAGTACGAGCCCGTTGCTCTTTCGCCGGATGGCGCTGACCGCTCTAGCCCCGGCGCTTTCCCCGTCCACCAGCACGAGATCGAAGCGGGCGTAACGCTTGCTCAGGTCTCCCCTGAGCGTGCCGTCGCCGATTGCGAAGGCGAAGGAGCGAGCGCCCGCGAGGCGAGCTTTCCGGCTGTTCGCTGCCGATCCGCTCGCGGTCGCGAGCCCGAGCAGGAGCGCGGTGACGAGCGCAATCGGGAGCAGGCGCGCCATGGCGCGGTCGGTCGTTGCTAGCTAGCGCGCGAGCGCCGAGAGCCCGACCGCATGAGCGCCACGAGAGCGCCGATCAGCAGCCCGAGCGCCGCGCCGACTACGAGCGAGCTTCTTCGGTTGCGGCCGGTCGTCTTCGTCGCCGTGGCCTTGGTCAAGACGCTTCCCTGCTCGACCGTCTTGGCCTGAACGAGCAGAAGCTGGTCGGTCTGCGCCTCGTCGCTCAAGGTGCCGCTGCGCTGCTCGGAAAGCGCCGCCATGGCTGCGTCACTAGCCGCGATCGAATTCAGGCTCTTGTCGATCGCCGCGATCTGTTTCGTGTCCGAAGCGATCTGCGCCTTGAGAATGGCGATTTTCGTGGTCGCGTACTTGGAAAGACGGGTGACCACGATCTGTGCGAGATCGTTCGCGGCGTCCTGGACGGGCTTGCGCTTGCCCTTCGCCTGCACGGAGATGGTGACCAGCGGCGTCTGGCCGAGCTTGGAGAGATTGCCCGATACGCTCGCCGTCGACACGCCGGAGCGCAACCTCTCCAGCGGCAATCCGGAGAGCTTCGAGACCTGCGCGAGGACTTCCTCGGAGTGGGCGAGCTGGCTCACCGAGCTCGGGTTGGTGTTGACGCCCTGGATCTGAGCGGAGGAGTTGATCGCCAACGGCTGCCCGAGATAAATGGTCGCTTTCGCCTTGAAGAGATTGCCGCTACCGAGCGACAGCGCCACGCCGATCACGGCGCCGAGAACGAGCCCGCCGACGAGCAGCCACCAGCCGTGCCCCAACGCAGCCAGGTAGCGGCCAAAATCGACTTCCTGTTCGAGCTCTAGCTCGGTGTTCTTCTCGGCGCGCTTAGCGGGACTCATCGCGCGGCCATCCTAGCGGAGCCTCGCCTCCAAAGGTGGCGGAGGAGTGCGGAGCCCTACGACTGGCTCTCGGTCGCGAGCGGCCGCTCGAGTGGAACGAGCTTGCCGTCGTCTCCCATCTTCATCACGACCTGGGAGTAGTAGCGCATCATCACGACGCCCTCCTCGAACTCGCCCAGGTGCGGCTCGGGATGCTCGCCGGCCGCTAGAGCCATGATCAGCTCGGGGTAGTGGGAGCCGGCCGCCAGCGGTAGCGCGAAGGCTCCGCCGAAGCGCGGGTTGACGTCGGTGATCTCGAGTCGACCTCCTGCCTCGCGGAAACACTGAACGGTTGCCGGACCGCGCAGGCGCATCGTCTCGCCGACCCGGCGGCCCAGTTCGATCAGCTGCGGGTCGCGGACGGTCATGCCCTTGATCGACTCGCCGCCCTTGGAGTGGATCATCGAGCGCGGGATCGCATTCAGGCAGCGATTGTCCAGGTCGCAGAAGAGGTCGACCGAGAACTCCGTGCCCTGGCACTGCTTCTGCACCATCGAGGAAACCGCGGTGTAGCGGAGAAAGAAATCCAGCTCCTCACGGTTGCGAGCGCGATAGATGTGATTGCCGCTGAAGCCCTCGCGAGCCTTGACGAGCACTGGGTAGCAGTCGATCTCTTGCGGCATGTCCTCGGGCAGCCAGGTCTCCGGCGAGGCGATTCCGTGCTTGCAGAAGAAGACGTGCGCGTTGTACTTGTCGGCCGTGTTCTCGATCACATCACGGTCGGGTAGCAGCACCAGCGCCGGCGCGAGCGCTTCCCGCGACGCGGGTTCGGAGAGGACGCGGTGGTCGAAGTCGGTGATGGGAACGATGACGTCGACGCCGCGCTCACGCACGAGCTCGGCCAGAGCCGGGATGTAGTCGGGCTCGGTGAAGCCGGGAACGAGCGCGTGGCTACTGGCGCGGTGGAGAGTCGGCGCGAGGATGCTGGTGTCGGTGGCGATCGTCGTGGCGCCGGCTTCGTTGAAGGCGTCGATCATGTCGACGCGCTGGCCTGCGCAGGTGAAAAGGACGACTGTCACGACGGAAGAGGGTACCGGTACGCGCATAGCGATGGGCGGTGAAGATACTGCGCTGCTGAGGCGGCTTCTGCGGACGGCGGCTTTGCTGCTCTGCGTTTGACTCGCGCCGCGCCCCGTTCCGGGGCCCGGCGCGAGGACGTATCCGGGGCGGACGGGCTCGCGGAGAGGCGAAGTCGGTCTAACCGCCGCTGTTCGTGCCGTCCGGGTGCCAGCCGCCGCTCTCGCCCTTGTAGGTGCCGTGGAAGAGGGCGAAGGGCGTGCGGGCGAGGATGCGCAGATCGAGCCAGATCGAGCGGTGCTCTACGTACCAGACGTCGAGCTCGATGCGCTTGCCCCAGGGCAGCGAGGCTCGCCCGTTCACCTGGGCCCAACCGGTCAGCCCCGGCTTGACCTCGAGTCGGCGGCGCTGATGGGGCGTGTAGGCGTCGACCTGATGGCGCAGCGTCGGGCGCGGCCCGACAACGCTCATCTCGCCGCGAAGGATGTTCCAGAGTTGGGGCAGCTCGTCCAGCGAGAGACGGCGCAGCGCTCGCCCCGAGCGGGTGATACGCGAGTCACCGCGGTTGACCGCCAGGCCGGCGCCCATCTTCTCGGCCCCGACGACCATCGTGCGCAGCTTGAGCAGCTCGAAGTCGGCGCCGTCCTTACCGACACGTTGCTGCCGGTAGAGCACGGGCCCGCGATCCTCCAGCTTGATCGCCAGCGCCGCGAGCGCCAGCACTGGGCTCGAGACGATCAGCCCGAAGCCCGCCACGATCACGTCCATCATCCGCTTCCCGACGTTCACCGCGTTCCCTCCGCCTTCTCCCACATGGTCGGCGTGCCGGAACGCAGAAAGCGATAGTTACCGACCAGCGTCGCCAAGGTCACGAGCAGGTAGTAGTAGGCGATTCCGGCCCCCGGAATTCGTATCCGCAGGCGCCCGAAAGCGGCCAGAAGCAGCCAGGCGAGCTGTAGCCCGAGCGCGATCTGGTAGAAGAGCCCGCGGCCCGTAGGGCCGACGACGAGCGCCACGTTCGTCCCCAGCAGGACGAGGTGAACGATCCCGGTCTCGTAGCGAAGCAGGCGGTGCGAGAACAGCTCCAGCGCGTAGACGGGCGGAACCGGGTGCAGCATGTTGCGCGAATAGACGTGGCGCAGCGCGCGGCTGACCATCCTCACCTTGCGCCCGAACTCGTCCTCCAGGTCGTGCGATTCCTTCTCCAACGCCACAGCTTGCGGCTCGAACACGGCTCGCCGCCCTCGCTGCACCATCCTGAAGGGCAGGCCGAAGTCGTGCCCGGTGATCGAGGCGCCTTCGAGGTAGTCGCTGCGGCGCACGGCGTAGATCGCGCCGTTCCCGGCCGTGATCGAACCGGTCTTCGATTCGTTCGAGCGCAGCCAGAGCTCGTAGCGCCAGTAGAGGCCCTCGCGGTTGGTGCCGTCGGAGGCCGTCAGCTGGAGCTCGCCCGAGACATAGGCCACGTCCTCGTCGGCGAAGTTGGCGACCAGCTTGCGCAGGGCGTCGGGCGCCCACTCGGTATTGGCGTCGGTGAAGGCGAGCAGCTCGCTTTCCGTCTCGCGCACGGCGCGATTCTGGGCCAGTGTCTTGCCGCCCCGCTCGCAGGCGAGCAGGTGAACGCGCGGCTCGCGCGCGGCGACTTCCGCGACGATCTCGTTGCTGCGGTCGCTGGAGCCGTCCGAGGCGACGACGATCTCGAGCTTCTCGGCCGGGTAGTCGAGCGCGAGCAGGTTCTCGAGCCGCCGCCCGATCACGTCCTCCTCGTCGTGCGCGGCGACGATCAGGACGACGCTCGGCTCTACCTGAGCCTTGGCGATCGGGCGCGGCCGCAGCCGAGCGAGCAGGCCCATGAAGAGCGGGTAGCCGACGTGCGTCCAGACGATCAGGCCTAACGAAATCCAGAAGATGATCTCGAGCGCGAGCACGCTGCGAGTTTAGTTACCGAGGGGATAGAGCTCCGCCCGACTACCCGCAGCTCGTGGCACCCAGCTTGTAGAAAATGCGTTTCCTCTTCGTGTCCATCGCGTTAGCTTTCTTGACGAGCTTCGTGACCGACGCCGTATCGTTCTTCTTCCCAGCGGCGATCACCCGATCGATCACGCCGAAATGCTCTTCTGAGATCGCGAGTATCCGGCCAACGTCGGTCTGCTCACCAGCCGGCGGCTTGAGCCTCCTGAAGTCGGCGATCAGCTACTCCTATGACCGTCCAACGAGTCTGCTTCACGCTTCTCCTCCGATTCGCGGGTAGAGAGGAGAGAGGCCTCGTAGCTCGAGTCGAGGCCTCGCTCGCATTCTCGTATGCGGATGGTTCTAGCTGCTCTTCGAGCACTCCGTCAGGCCCAACTGCTTGTAGAGGGCCTTGGCCTTCGTGCTATTGGCGTTGCCGCTTGCGACCAGCTGGTTCGCCTTGCTCGTGTCGTTCTTCTTCAGCACCGCAAGCAACTGTTTCGCCAGATCGGCCTCGTTCTTCTCGAGCGCCACGATCTTGTTCACGGTCGCCTCTTCGTCGGCCGGCGGCTTGAGCTTGTCGAGACCGTTGATGCTCTTCTCGTATAGCGGTGTCAGCTTCTCGAAATAGGTGACTCGTCGGCCAGGCTCGTCGGGCTTCCGGCTGCCTTCTCCGCTTTGTTGAAGGAAGCACAGAGTGCGTTGGCCTTGGCTGCGGACTGCTACTTGGTCAGGCGCTTGCTACCGCCTCCGCCACAGCTGCAGAGAACGAGCACTGCCGCTAATGCAAGCAAGCTCATGATTCCTAGCCCGCGCTTCTCCATCCGCTTCCTCCTAGTGTTTGGGCGCGCTTCTCCTCGAGCGCGGCGATATCGGTGCCGTAACTATCTCGTATCGGCAAGATGGAATGGAGGAATCTATTGCCGATTGGAACGACGAGCTGCTGCCGATACCTAGGCTAATCTCGCATAACCGGCGCACGAAGATGCACGAAGCACACGGCCACCAACACCTCGCGCGCGGCGCCGAACGGCACCGCGACGACCAGCGCTCGCTCGTCTTGGCCCTGGCGCTCCTCGTCGGCGTGATGGCGGTCGAGCTGGTATTCGGTCTCATCGCCAGCTCGCTCGCGCTACTGGCCGACGCTGGTCACATGCTCACCGACGTCTTCGCGCTTGCTCTGGCGGTCGCTGCCATCGGTATCGCCGCGCGGCCGGCAAGTAAACGCTGGACCTACGGGCTCGGTCGCGTCGAGGTGCTTTCGGCACAGGTGAACGGCATTTCGCTGCTCCTGATCGGAACCTGGATCACCTACTCGGCCGTTCGGCGCTTGATCTCGCCGCCCGAGGTGCGGGGCGGGATCGTGCTGGTGGTGGCCGTATTCGGAGCGCTCGCGAACATCGCGGCCGCCGCGGTGCTCGCTCGCGGGCAGTCGGAGAGCATCAACGTTCGCGGCGCCTTTCTGCACGTCGCCACCGATCTGGCCGGGTTCATCGGCACGGCGCTCGCGGGCGCTCTCATTCTTCTCACCGGCTGGAATCGCTTCGACCCCATCGCCAGCCTCGGCGTCGCGCTGCTCTGCTTCATCTCGGCCTTCTCGCTCACCAGGGAGTCTTTGCGCATCGTGCTCGAAGGCTCCCCGGGCGACATCGATCCCGCTGCCGTCGGGCAGATGCTTGCCTCCGACGCCGAGGTCGTCGAAGTGCACGACCTGCACGTGTGGACGGTGACAAGCGGCTTCCCCGCCCTCTCGGCGCACGTTCTCGTCCAGCAGGAGTCTGACTGCCACGCCGCCAGGGCGCGCCTGGCAAAGGCGCTGAGCGAGCGCTTCGGCATCGATCACACGACGCTTCAGGTCGAGCATGTCTCCAACGCTGGGCACACACTCAAGCTCGGCGCCGCGTCTCCTCGTAAGAAACCGCTCGAACCTCGCTGAGAGATTTCCTGCGCGAGGGTGCCGCTCGTCTTGCTCGATCGGTTCGGCCGCGCATTCCCGTCGAAATAGTCTCTAAGCTCCGAGCACGATGCTGGCGCTGGCTCTTGCTGGATCTCGACTCGCGGTTGTCTTCGCGCACGCGGCGGGAAGGAAGCGCTGATGACGACGACCATCTTGGACGGCTCGACCTTCTGCATCTCCGACGACGACGGAGACATCGCGGGCAGCACCAGCGGCTTCTTCGCCAGGGACACGCGCTTCCTCTCGCTGCTGCGGCTGAGCGTGAACGGTGAGCGCCCGCTCCACCTCTCCTCGGGCCGCGTCGACTACTTCTCGGCCGCCTTCTACCTGCGTAACCCGCTGGCGGGAGGCCTGCCCCAGGACTCGCTCACCATCGCTCGCCACCGCTTCGTCGGAGAGAACATGCAGGAGACGATCGTGGTCGAGAACGAGACCCGCAGCCCGCTTTCCTTTGAGCTGGCGATCGAGCTCGGCACCGATTTCGCGGACATCATGAGCGTCAAGGAGCACGACGCCACGCTCGGTCACCCCGAGGATGCTCCGCCGTTTCCTCCGCTTGCGGCCTGCCGCATCGACGCGGATCAGAAGGAGTACGTCTTCTCGGACAGCGGCGAGGGTAACGAGGACACTCGCACCCAGGTCATCTTCTCGCAGGCGGGCGAATACGAGAGCTCTCGCGTTACCTACCGGCTCGAGCTGGCGGCGCGGGCACGCTGGGAGGTGCGCATCGATGTCGTGCCGTCGCTCGAGGGTGAGGTCGTTCCGCCGCGGCTGGTCGAGCGCCACTTCGGCGAGGAGCGCCAGCGTGTAGCGAACGCCCTCTCGGCCTGGAAGCTGAACGTGCCACAGCTGCGCGCGAGCTGGGATCAGCTTCAGCTCGCGGCAGATCAGTCGATCTCCGACCTGGCCGCGTTGCGACTGCACGGCGGCAACAGCGGTATCGCTCGTCTTCCCGCCGCCGGCATGCCTTGGTTCATGACTGTCTTCGGCCGCGACACCATCATCACCTGCCTGCAGACGCTTCTGTTCGGGCCCGAGCTGGCGCGAAGCGCGCTCGAGGTGCTGGGCGAGCTGCAGGCCACCGAGGACGATCCAACGATCGATGCCGAGCCGGGCAAGATCGTGCACGAGATCCGTCAAGGCAAGACGGCCAGGCGTTGGTTCCGCGCCTACTACGGCACGGTCGACGCGACGCCGCTCTACCTGATCCTGCTCTCGGAGGTCTGGCGCTGGACCGACGACGCAGCGCTGGTTCGCTCGCTCAGGCAGCCGGCGATGCGCGCTTTGAGCTGGATCGACGATTACGGCGATCTCGACGGCGACGGCTTCGTCGAGTTTCACAAGCGTTCGCCGCGCGGGCTCGACAACCAGTCCTGGAAGGACTCCGGCGACTCGCAGCGCTTCAGCGACGGACGCTTTGCCGAGACGCCGATCGCTCCCTGCGAGGTGCAGGGCTACGTCTACGACGCCAAGCTGCGCTGTGCCGAGCTGGCGCGGGCGGTCTGGCGCGATCATGAGCTGGCCGAGCGGCTGGAGCGCGAGGCGGCCGAGCTTGCTCGCCGCTTCGACGAGGCCTTCTGGATTGAGGAGCGGGGCGGCTACTACGCGCTCGGGCTCGATCGCGAGAAGAAGCCGATCGACTCCCTTTGCTCGAATATCGGCCACCTGCTCTGGTCGGGCATCGTCCCGCCCGAGCGCGTCGACGCGCTGGTCGATCGCCTGATGGGCGAGGAGCTGTGGTCGGGTTGGGGCGTTCGCACGATGTCGTCCGCAGACGCCGCCTACAACCCGCTCAGCTACCACAACGGTAGCGTCTGGCCACACGACAACTCGCTCTGCGCCTGGGGTCTGGTCAAGTACGGCCGCTGGCCCGAGGCGCTGCGGATCGTCCATCGCATTCTCGGTGTCGCCAGGCATTTCGAGTACCAGCTGCCGGAGGTCTTCTCGGGCCTGCCGCGGGCCGAGACGCCGTTCCCGATCGCCTATCCCACCTCGGCCAGGCCTCAGGCCTGGGCGGCCGGTACGCCGGTACTGATGCTCCAGGCGTTGCTCGGCCTCCGGCCCGACCTGCGCCGGCACACGCTGACCTCGGTCGCGCCCGAGGTGCTTCCCTCCTGGCTCGGCGACATTCGCCTGTCGGGCGTACACGCGTACGGGCGCCTTTGGGATATACATCTAAAAGACGGCCACACGACAATAGAGGAGCTCTGAAATGTCTCTGCGCATCGCTCTCATCTCTCCCGTCTGGTTCCGCGTACCGCCGGACGGATACGGTGGGATCGAGTGGGTCGTGTCGCTCCTGGCCGACTCGCTCGTCGAAGCCGGCCACGACGTAACGCTTTTTGCCTCCGGCGACTCTCATACCAAGGCGAAGTTGATCTCGGTTTACGACACGGCGCCGAGCTTGCAAATAGGGCGCTCGATTCCCGAGATGCACCACGCGCTTGCCTGCTTCGAGCGCGCCGCCGATTTCGAGATCATCAACGATCACTCGGGCCTGCCGGCCGCCGCATTCGGCGGGCTGGTGAAGACGCCGGTCGTCCACACTCTGCACGGCCCGCTCGACGGCCCGATCGCGCCCAAGGTCTACGAGCAAATCGCCCGCGTGGCGCCGAAGGTCGGTCTGATCTCGATCTCGATGAACCAGCGAAAGCCCAAGCCCGACCTGCCCTGGATCGCCAACTGCCCCAATGCGCTCGACCTCTCGGTCTATCCGTGCCAGCCGCACAAGGGCGACTACCTGTTCTTCCTGGGCCGGATGAACCCCGATAAAGGCGCCCACCGAGCGATCGCGATCGCGAAGGGGACCGGTCTGCCGCTCAAGATCGCCGGCAAGATGCAGGATCCCGAGGAGAAGGAGTACTTCCGGGAGCTGGTCTATCCGCACCTCGACGAGCAGATCGAATACCTGGGCGAGGTCAACCACGGCGAGAAGGTCGAGCTACTGCAGAACGCACGAGTGACCCTTTTCCCGATCGATTGGGAGGAGCCGTTCGGGCTGGTGCCGATCGAGTCGATGGCCTGTGGAACACCCGTCATAGCCACGCGCCACGGGGCTGTGCCGGAGGTCATCACCGAGGGATCCGGGGGCATCATCGTCGACGACTACAGCGGAATGATCGCGGCGATCAAGGAGGCCGACGCGATCGACCCCCTGGTCTGCAGGCGCTACGTGGAGGAGAATTTCGCGCCCGAGCGGATGGTGGCCGACTATGTCGCCGCCTACGAGAAGGCGATCGCCCGCGAGAAGTGACCAACCGGAATGCTCAGTCTTTTTCGGCGACCGAGCTCCAGTAACGCTTGAGCCCGAGATAGGAGTGCCTGAGCAGGTCGGTGAGCTCGGAGAACTTGGCGGTCTCTTCGTCGAGATCTCGGCTCACCTCTTCGACGAACTCCCGTACACTCGCGCCGCGTCGCACGATCTCGGCCCAGAGCATTAGCCGGCGCCGGAAGATGCTGAGGTGCTCCTCCGGCTCCGCGACGAGGCCGAAGTGCGGCAGTGCCAGCGCGTCGGGCACGCGTCGCTCGATCTCGTCCAGGCTGGCATGCCAGGCCTCTAGATCGACGTCCGGCGGAGGCGTCGCCGGCAGGACGTACTGGCTCGGCGGCCAGCGAACGCCGACCGTGTCGCCCGCAAACAGCGTCCCTTCCTCGTTCATGTAGCAGACGTGATGAACCGCGTGGCCCGGCGCCGCGAAGCAGTCCAGGCCTAAAACTCGTTCGCCTACGACGTCGATGTTCTCGGCCGGAACGGGCTGAACCTTTCCCCACAGCACGTCGAACATGTCGCCGTAGATCCGTCTTGCGCTCCGTTCGAGTCGCTCGGGGTTGGCCAGGTGCGCGGCACCTAGCCCGGAGACGTGCACGCGCAGGCGCGGGTTGGCCGCGACGAGGGCTCCGCAGGCGCCGGCATGGTCGAAGTGAATGTGGGTGATGAGTAGGTGGCGGAGCTCTCCGACCGTCACGTCGAGCTCGGCGAGCCCGGATTCGAGCGCTGCGAGAGTCGTCTGGGGACCGGGGTCGACGAGCGCAAGGCCGTCGTCGAGATCGAGCAGGTAAGTGCAAAACAGCTGCTCTTCGCCGAGAAAGTGGAGGTCGAGAAGCTCGAACATGTGCCTCGATGCTGGTCGCTGCTTATGCCTCTGCCCACCCTACCCGGCGCTGCGGTCTGAGCGTATGTCCAGAATGGACTCATCAACTTTCCCGAGTTTGCAATTTCCCGACTGCCGGCCCCGCCTGTACGCATTCGCGTGTGGGGTGGACAGGACGTGGTCGGAGTCTGTTATTCGGCCGGCTACACCGTCGCGGACGGGCCCCCCTATCACGCCGCGATCATCGAAGACGCGCTCAGGGTCGGTTTCGATCCGCTCGCGGCTATCGACGAGGTCTTTCGAATGTCGCTGCCGCCGTCCGTCCTGATCGTGAGCGGGTTGGCCTGGGACATGCTTGACGACTCGACCGCCGACTGGTTCTACATGCAGCGGCGAGCGCTGGCCACGGCGGGAGGCCCCGACGCCCACCGAACGATCGAAGCCTTCAAGTACTGGTGGTTCCAGGAGGCTTTCAACGGCGTGTTGACGCATCACGAGCTTCGCTACGAGCTACACCAGCGCTTTGAAGAGAAGTTCTTCCAGTGGCAGCCGGCTCTCTACCAGTACCTGGAAGGCGAGCCGAGCCTAGTGCTCGAGCGCTGGGTGATCGAGCGCGGCATCGTGAAGCCGCTCAGCTTCGAGTACGTCGGCGTACGTCGTTAAGCGCTCGCCAGAAGTGCTCCGCCAGGCTGTGGCCGGAGAGGCACACTGCTAGAGCGAGGCGAATGCCGTGATGTCGGGCGCCAGCAGCAGTGCCTCGATCTCGGGCGGCGCGAGGGGCCTCGAGAAGAGGTAGCCCTGGCCCAGCTCGCAGCGCAGGTCGCGCAGCATCGCGCGCTGCTCGGGCAACTCGATGCCCTCTGCCAGCGCGCGCAGGCCGAATGTCTCGCCCAGACGCACGATCGCGTCGGCGATTCGGTACTCGTCCGAGCCCGCCTCCACCACGCCGTCGACGAAGGGCTTGGCGACCTTGATGATGTCGGCCGGGAACTGACGCAGGTATTGCAGCGAGGAATAGCCGGTACCGAAATCGTCGATCGCCACCTGAATCCCGAGCGTCTTCAGCTCGTTCAGGCGCCCGATCGCGGCCTCGACGTCTTCCATCAGCGCCGTCTCGGTGATCTCGAGGATCACCGTTTGCGGATCGATCCCCGCCTGCTCGATCGCCCGAGCCACGTCGTCGACGAGCGTCGCGTGATCGAGCTGGCGCCCCGAGAGGTTGATCGACATCGCCAGGTCGGGCTGGTTCGTCAGCTCCTGCCACTCGCGTCCCTGGCGAAGCGCCTCGTTCAGGATGAAGCGGCCGAGCGGAACGATCAGTCCGGTCTCCTCGGCCAGCGGGATGAAGTGGAAGGGCGGAATCAGGCCCCGCTCGGGATGGTTCCAGCGGGTCAACGCTTCGAGGCCGCAGATGTCGCCGCTGTCGAGCATCACGATCGGCTGGTAATGGATGACGAACTCGCTGGCAACCACTGCGTGCTCGAGCTCGGCTTTGAGCGCCAGTCGCTCGGCGACGGCGGCCCGCATCGCCGGCTCGAACACCTCGAAGCCGGTGCGACCGTGGCGCTTGGCGTGGTACATCGCCACCTCGGCGTTACGGAGCAACTCGGCCGCGTCCTCGGCTTCGGCCTCCTCGCCGGGCACCACCGTGGCGCTGCCGATGCTCGCGTGCACGAATACCTCGTGCCGTCCGAGCAGCAGGAAGGAGCGCTCCAGAGAGGTCATGATCCGCTCGGCGACCGCCGCCGGCGACTCCGGCGGGCTCTCCTCGATCAGAATGGCCCACTCGTCGCTGCCCAGTCGGGCGCAGGTGTCGTCGGTGCGAATGCTGGCGATCAGGCGATCGGAGACGGAGCGCAGAAGCTCGTCACCGGCCAGGTGACCGAGCGTGTCGTTGACCGTCTTGAAGTCGTCGAGGTTGACGATCATCACCGAGACCGGCTCGTCGGTGCGGAGGATCTTGCCGAGAGCCGCATCAGTGCGCTCGAGGAAGTGCGAGCGGTTCGGCAGCTCCGTGAGTACGTCGAGATGCGAGCGACGTTGGAGCTCGCTCTTGAGCTCCTGCCTCTCGTCCAGCAGGTCCTTGGTTCGCTGCAGGCTCTCGAGCGCGAGCACTCCCTGCGAGGCGAGACTCTTCAGCGCCGACCGGGTTTCGTCTGTCAGCGGCTTGGCGCTCTCCAACACGAGCTCGCCGATGCGGTCGTCCTGAAGCGTCAGCGGGGTCGAAGACTCGTACTGCTGACCGGAGATCGGCTCCCCGCTGGTGGCGAACTCGAGCGTGCTCCGCCCGGAGCCGAGCAGCAGGCTCGCTCTGACGCGCCCGTGCTCGCCGGCGACGGCCGTGGCGGCCTCGACGATCGCCGTGCAAACTCGGTCATGCTCGCTGGCCGAGGCGAGACTGCGCGTCGCGCGCCTGAGCACGAGCTCGCGCCTGGTTGCGCGCTGCTGGCGAAGAACGAGTCCCGCCAGTCGCACGATCACGAGAGCGAGGACCGCGATCGAGCAGGCGACGCTGGGGAGGATGTCGAGCTGCTTGGCGCCGCTGGCGTTCTGGATGAAGAGCAGCACAGGCGACGTCATCGCGGCGGTCGTCAGCAAGGCCAGCCGGCTCGGCGTCAACTCCTGCTTGCGCTCGGAGGCGACGCTTCCTAGCCTGCGCATGCTCGGGTGCAGCGCACAGGCCGCCAGCAGAGCGAAGGCAATTACCTGAAGCGATCGTGTGACCCAGGCGGCGCCCGAGATCTCATTCAATCTGGCAGTGGTTGCGACGACGGCCAGTGCGATCAGGACGGCTGCGCTGAGACAGAGAAGAGCCGCCGAGAACGTCCAGGCGCGCAACCCGAGCACGAGCCTGGTCGTTGCAGCGAACAGAGCCAGTGCGCTCAGGCAATACAGGGCAGCCGCTATCTCGACGCCCGAAGCGGTCGAGCCCGAGTCGAGCTTCGGTGCAAGAAGCGTCACCCAGACCAGCAGGGCTGCGGCCACGCTTGCCGCCGCGGTGTCGATCACGCTGCCCCAGTCGCCGTCGCTCGCCCTGGTCACAACCAGCAAGACGGTGCCCGCGGTCAGCGTCAAGAGCCCGGCCATAAAGAGAAGGTCGCCGAAGCCGAGCTTCTGCAGCGGGTTGTTGGCGGCGGCGCCGAGCGCGACCAGCAGCACTCCCGCAGCGAGCAAATACCAGGCCGTTCCAACCTTCGTGAAGTCGACTCGGACAACCAGTAAAACCACGGCTGAGCAGGCTAGCCCGGCGACCAGGACGGGTGCATCACCGCCTGGCCAGAGCAATGCGAGCAGGGTTGCGAAAGCGCCGATAAATACGCCGCAGTACGGATAACACCGCCGGGGAAGCGCGGTCACGAGATCGATCATGTTTGGAATCGGGGTACTGCGCATCCCCCGTATTGGGGAGACGCGGAACCGGTTTCGCGCGCTTTCGGGGTTGGGTGAGGCATGGAGACGATGCCGGGAGACAGGGGGAAAACGGCCCCGCCTCGTCGGCCGGGTCGTGGTCTTGGTCTAGCCGATGGCGTGCTCGGCATCCATTGCCCGTAGGCGGCGAACTCGTTCCTCGATCGGCGGGTGGGTCGAGAACAGCTTCGACATGCCGCGCGCGCTCAGCGGGTTGGCGATGTAGAGCGACTCGGTCGCCGGGTTGACCTGCATCGGGATCGACTGGCCGGCCCGCTCGAGCGACTCGAGCGCGTCGGCGAGCGGCGCCGCTCGCCCAAGCAGCCGAGCGCCGCTGGCATCGGCCAGGTACTCCCGCTGCCTCGAGATTCCGAGTTGCAGCAGGGTCGCCGCGAGCGGTCCTACGATCAGCGCTGCGAGCGACCCGATTCCGCCGAGCGGAGAGTTGTTGTCGTCGCCGCCGAAGAACATGAACATGTAACTGAGCCAGGTGATGACCGTTCCGATCATCGCCGCGATCGAGGACACGAGGATGTCGTGGTTCTTCACGTGCGACAGCTCGTGCGCGAGCACGCCCTTGACCTGCTCTCGCGGCATCAGCTGTACGAGCCCTTGCGTGACGGCGACCGCCGCGTGCGACGGGTTGCGCCCCGTGGCGAAGGCGTTCGGCTGTTGCGCGGGCGTCATGTAGACGCGCGGCATCGGCAGGCCGGCGCGCTGCGTCAACTCACGGATATCGGCATAGAGCTCGGGCGCCTGCGCTTGTGAGATCGGCCGAGCGCGGCTCGAGGCCAGCGCTAGCTTGTCGGAGAAGAAGTAGCTGAAGAAGTTCATCGCCACGGCCAGGCCGAGGAAGAGGTAGATGTAGCTTCCGCCAAGCAGGAAGCCGATCGCGACGAGCAGAGCCGATAGAGCCGCGATGAGGAGCCAGGTTCTGAGGCGAGTCATGAATCCGATCATTTGTGTCGTGACCTCCGGCGGTCTTTTCTGGTGTTGGGAGGTCTCTCCCTCGCCCCTCGCGGGACCGGCTCCGCCGGGCCTTGCGGCCGTGCTGACGACAGAGCCCGCATCGGGATACTCCCCTCCTGGGGACATCTAGATAGTAACCAAGGAGCTGGCCTTCACAAATTGCGCCGAGCGACTAACTGCTCAGTGCTTGAGGTGGCGCCGGTGTGTGAACACCATTGCGCCTTTGGCCTCGCTCACGGCCTCGATCAACTCGCGATCGCCCTTCGATCCGCCCGGCTGAATGATCTGCTTGATCCCGGCCTCGAGCGCCAGCTTCGGGATATCCACGGAGGGGAAGAGGGAGTCAGAGGCGAGCGCGGCTCCGCTCAGGTCGTGACCGTTCTCCTGAGCGCGCTCGATCGCCACCTTGGTCGCTTCCAGCCGGCTGGGCTGGCCGCCGCAGATACCGATCGTCTGAAGATCCTTGGCGATCACGATGCCGTTGGAGGTCACGTGCTTGACGACTTTCCAGGCGAGGAGCAGGTCGCCCCAGGCCTCGTCGCCGATCTCGCCGCAGACGACCTCCATGCCCGAGCGATCCTCGAGGCCCCAGTCCCGGTCCTGCGCCAGCAGGCCGCCGAGAACTCGCTTGTAGTCCTTCTCGGCCGGATCGCCGCGGCGGCGCTCGTAGTGGGTGAGCACGCGAGTCTCGAGCGTGCGCAGCGCGTCGATGGCCTTCTGCGCGTAAGCGGGCGCGAACAACACTTCGATGAACTGCTCGGAGAGCAATCTGCCCAGCTCGGCCGAGATCGGCCTGTTGAGGATGACCACGCCTCCATAAGCCGAGGCCGGGTCGGCCGAGAGCGCCCTGATGAAGGCCTCTTCGGGCGAGGCGCCGACCGCGACTCCACAGGGATTGGCCTGCTTGACGATCACGCAGGCCGGCAGGGTGAACTCGTCGATGATCAATCGCGCCGTCGAGAGGTCGTTGAGATTGTTGAACGTCAGCTCGCGCCCGTGCAGTTGCTCGACGCGCGAGAGGAGGTGGCGGCGACCGTAGGCCTCGGCGTAGAACGCCCCGCGCTGATGCGGGTTTTCACCGTAGGGCAGATCGAGCACCTTGATCAGAGTGGTGGTCATCGTCTCGGGGAAGGCCTCGCGGTCGGCGAACCAGGCCGCGATGGCAGACTCGTAGGCGGCGGTGGCGGCAAAGGCCTCGCCGGCAAGCTGCCGGCGCGTCTCCTCCGAGAGCTCGCCCGACTGGCGCAGCTCGTCCAAAACGAAGACGTACTGATCGGGCCGCGAGATAGCCGCGACGTGCGGATAGTTTTTCGCCGCCGCCCGGGCCAGCGTCGGCCCGCCGATGTCGATCATCTCGACGGCGTCCTCCTCGCGCACGCCGTAGCGGGCGACGACCTTGGCGAAGGGATAGAAGTTGACGCAAACCAGGTCGAACGGCTCGATCGCGTTCTCGCTCAGTGCGGCGACGTCGTCTTCGCGGTCGCGGCGGGCGAGAATGGCGGCGTGGACGGCCGGGTGCACCGTCTTGAAGCGTCCGCTCAGCATCTCGGACGACTTGGTCATCTCGTCGACGTTCGTGACCTTGAGATCGAAGGAGCTGAGCGCCTCGGTCGTATCGCCGCTAGCGGTTAGCTCCCAGCCCAGCTCGACGAGGCCGCGCGCGAACTCCTCCAGCCCGCTCTTGTCGTAGACGGAGATAAGTGCTCGTTTGCTCACGTGATCATCACTCGACGGGAACTCTCCTCCAACCGTACTCGTCCGTCAAGACAGAGCCGGACAGCTTCGGGCAGGAGGCGGTGCTCGACGGCATGAATTCGCTCGGCCAGAGTCTCGCTGTTGTCGTCGTCTCGAACCTCGACCGGCTCCTGCAAGATAACCCGACCGGTGTCGACTCCCTCGTCGACGAAGTGGACGGTCACGCCCGTCCAGCGGACTCCATACTCGAGCGCCTCGTCGATCGCGTGCGCCCCGGGGAAGGAGGGGAGCAGCGCCGGGTGCAGGTTGATCACGCGCCCGGTGAAGCGGTTCAGGAAGGCCGGCGTGAGCACGTGCATGTAGCCGGCCAGCACGACCCACTCCACGCCGCGACCCAGCAGCCAGTCGGTGAGCGCCGTGTCGCGGGCGGGGCGATCGGGGTAGCTCTCGAGCTTGAATACACCGGTCTCGATTCCCGCCTTCGCGGCTCGCTCCAGCCCCAGCACTCCGGGCTTGTTCGAGCCGACGCAGACGATCGGTAGCTCAGCGTCGATCAGAGCTTGCAGGTTGGTGCCCGAGCCCGAGACGAGAACGCCGATCAAGTGAACTGCACCCCCTGGGCGCCCGGCTCGAGCCGCCCGATCACGAGATCGTCCGGGCTCACGTCGCTTTCGGGAATGACGACGCAATACCCGATGCCGAGATTGAAGACGCGTCGTTGCTCCTCTTCGCTCACGCCCTTCTCGCTGATCCAGTCGTAGACGGCGCCGCGCTGCCAGGAACCGGTCTCGATGAGCGCGCCCAGTCCGGGCGGGAGTACGCGGGCCAGATTCCCCGGGATACCGCCGCCGGTGATGTGGGCCAGAGCGTGGATCTCGGCCCGCTCACGCAACTCGCGCACGTCGTCGAGATAGCAGATGGTCGGCGGCAGGAGCAGGTCGGGGTCGTAACCGTCCGTTCCGATCAGGCTGCGCACGAGTGTGAAGCCGTTGGCGTGCAGGCCGGCGGAGCGCAGGCCGAGCACGAGGTCGCCGGGCTTGCAGTCCGCGGGCCCGTCGATCAGGCGCTCGCGCTCGACCAGGCCGACGCAGGTGCCCGCGAAGTCGAACTCGCCCTCGGCGTAGATGCCGGGAAGCTCGGCCGTCTCGCCGCCGAGGAGCACGCAGCTGCTGTCGCGACAAACCTCCGCCGCGCCTTCCACCAGTTCCGTCACCAGCGCCAGCTCGATCTTGTCGGCGGCGACGTAGTCGAGGAAGAAGAGCGGCTCGGCGCCACAGGTGAGGACGTCGTTGATGCAGTGAGCGGCCGCGTCCATTCCGCCCCAGTGCAGGCGCCCACTTTGTCGCTGCAGAATCAGCTTCGTCCCGACGCCGTCGGTCGAGGCGGCGAGCAGGCGCTGCGCCGGGCCGGCGTCGTCGAGCGCGTAGAGACCGGCGAAGGCGCCGAACGATCCGCTGGCGCCGCGTGTATGAGTAGACGCGACGGCGGTACGCAGGCGCTCGACGATCTCCTGGGCCTTGGCCAGCGAGACCCCGGCCGCCTCGTAACTCTTTCCGCTCACCCCGGCAGTTTATTTACCGGGCCCGATGTTGGTTTGGAGCACCTTTCAAAACGAAGCACTCCGCCGCCTGGGCGCGCTCGGCGGCGCGATGCTTTGTCCTCGGTCGCGTCCGTAGCATCCGCTACGAACGCGACGCTGCGTCCTAGCCTCGCATCCCCCGATCACACCCAATCGACGGGTCTTCATTCCGAAATGCGTTCTGGCGTCCACTCCCCGCGATCGGCCCGTAGCTGGTACAAACGCAGGCGATGCAGATTCCCGATTCGATCGTGATGCGCTGTCTTGCCGGGCGCGAGCCTTTCCCCGGAACCTGGGTCGCGCTCACCCTGGAATGCGCGGAGGAAGGGACGAAGACGGCGCTTTCGTTCGCCTTCGGCCCGACGAGAGAGGACGGACGTCTATTCCTGCGCCGCGAGGACTTGCTCGCGCAGGCCCGCTACTTCGACGAGGGAGTTGGCCTCGACTACGGGAACGTCGAGGAGCGCTGGAACGGTCGCGGCTGGGTTTCGGTCGCCGGCGCCGCCGAGCTCAGGCACCAGCTCAAGCTCACCTTCGCCGATCCTCCGCTCGGGCAGGCCACGACTCACCGGGTCGCGGCGGCGCGGGCGCTGCGCTACCTCAACGAGCACCAGGGCGAGCGCTTTACGGTCAAGATCGAGAGCGAGCTGCCAAGAAAGGTGGCACTCGATCTGGTGCCGGCCGGGCGCGGAGACTGGCTGCCCGAACCGCTGCACGAGCCGGTGCAGGAGCTTATGACTCGGCTTGCGCGGCGCGAGCTGCCGGCCTTGATCGACGAAGGCGTGCTCACGCCCGAGATGGCGGCCAAGATCGAGCAGGAGATCATCGGCTACGGGGCTTCGCCGGTGATTCCGCCGGATATCGCCCTGCTCCTGGCCAGCGCGGTCGCAGACGGTGAGGATGCCTGGACGATCGAGGCGCCGCTCTGGACGCGCGAAGAGGGGCCGAGCGATCTGACGCTCTCGATTCACGCGCGTGAGCACGAGAGCGGGCTCGAGCTCACTCTGCGCGGCGTAGCTCTCGTCTAGTTCGGAGCTGCCTCGACCTTGACGTCGAGCTCGACCGGAAGGTCGAGCGAGACGGCTACCAGGCAGTCTTCCTCGGCCTTTCGGACCAGCTCGCGCGCCAGTTCTTCCTGCCCCGCGTCGGTCTTGATCGCGACCAGGAAGCGCATGCGCGTGAAGCCGAACGTGTCGTCGTCGCGCTTGCCGACCACCCCGTCGCCGCTCACTTCGAGACCGCGCAGCGGCAAGCCGCGGCGCTCGGCGATACCCGCCAGCGTGATCGCCAGGCACGAGGCCGTCGCGCCTACGAAGAAGTCCTCGGGGCTCCAGATAGTGGCGTCCTTGCCGCGGAACTCCGGCGGCGAGGAGGTTTCGATCTCTCTCTTGCCCTCGATGCGGGTGGCAACGCGGGTGTCGCCGAGCCACTCGACCGCGACCGGGAAACTGAACTCTTTTGCGCGCATCTGGTTCTCTTTTCTTCGAGGCTGTCCGAGTCAGTAGAGCGTGCTCGCCAGTTGGCGACGGTACTGAAGGGCAAGTGGATTATCGATGCCGAGATCGCTGAACAGCGCGATCATGTTGCGGCCCATTCGCTGCCGAGTCGAATCGTCGCCGCCGCGAACCTGATCCAGCAAGAGTCCGAGCGCCCGCTCGTGATCGCCGGTCTCGAGCGCTGCCACTACCTCGGGCGCCTCGCCGGAATCCCTCAGCTCCGCCAGTACCTGCTCGGTGGCCGAAGGGCCGGTCAGCTGATCGAGGAAGCGCGCGATAGCGGGCGCGGGCTGAACGCCGACGAACTCCGCGACGACGTTGCCGTTGCGGAAGACCTTGACGGCCGGGATTCCGCGTACCGAGTACATCGAGGCCAGATCCTGGTTCTCGTCCACGTCGATCTTGGCCAGCTCGATCGTGCCGCCTCGCGCCTCGATCTCCTTCCCGAGCACGGGCCCGAGCATTGTGCAGGGCGCGCACCACGAGGCCCAGAAGTCAACCACCACCGGTAGCTCACGCGAGCGCTCGATCACGGCTCGCTCGAAGGTCTCGCTGGTTACGTCCATTGGAGTCTCCCTTGGTTTACTCGGAATCTGTATGGGCAATACTGTATACAACTAAACAGTAGTAAGGTATATTCCCAACAACACCATGTCCCTACCCCATCCCATTCCCGACGACCTGGTAGAGCTGATCGCATACCGGCTCAGGGCCATTGCCGAGCCGATGCGGATCAAGCTGCTCGACCGCTTACGAGACGGCGAGGCGTGTGTGAACGAGCTGGTTGAAGCCAGCGACGCCTCACAACAGAACGTCTCCAAGCATCTTCATGTTCTGCTCGATTCCGGCATTGTCGGCAAGCGCAAAGACGGCAACCGCACGTACTACCGGATTGTCGATCGGGGCGTGTTCTCGCTTTGTGACCAGGTCTGCGGATCGCTTCGGCGCCAGCTCACGGAGCTTGACGCCTTGCTCGAGGGAACGGGGAAGGAACAGGCAGGAGGTCGGAGATGAGCAGCAACATGGGGTCGATCGACCGGCTCGTGAGAGCGTTTATCGTTGCGCCGGTGGCGATAGTGATCGCCGTCGTTGTAGGCGTCGGAAGCGTGGCCGGGATTGTTCTGCTTGCGCTTGCGGCGGTGATGCTGGCAACGTCTGCGGTCGGCTTTTGCCCGCTCTACAAGTTGGTCGGGCTCGACACGTGTTCATTGCGCCGGGCGCATCGCGGCCACTCGGCTCGAAGCGGTGATTGACGGAGCGGGGAGTACGTCGTATCACATCTAGATGTATGTAACATATAGATGTGAAACAGAGAAACGCGAGCGCCGGAACGGGTCAGCACAAAAGCGCCGCCGGCCGTGGACAGGGCCTGCTCGAGCCCGCCCTCCTCGCCGTGCTTGCGTCTCGCCCGAGCCACGGCTACGAGTTGCAGCGGGCCGTCGAGGAGTTGAGCGGCGGCCTGGTGTGCATGGACTCCGGCGGCATGTACCGGATACTGCGGCGGCTGGAAGAGGACGGCTTCGTCGCTTCGAACTGGGCCGAGGGCGACCACGGTCCGCAGCGCCGTCGTTATGAGCTTACGAGCACGGGTCGCGCTCTGCTTAAGGAGTGGGTCGAACGCCTGCGACGGCGCGACGAGGTAATTCACAGCGTGATCGAGCTCGTCGAGCACTCACTCGGCTCGGTCGCCGGGGCATCTGCTCGAACGCGGTCGCGAGAGACCGATAACTCAAAGGAGATCTGAGATGGAGAATCGAGATACGTCTGCGCTGAATCAGGGCGGGCTTGTCGTTGCTGTGGCCTCGGTCGGTGAGGGCGGTCTCGAGGCCAGGCGCTCAAGCCACTTCGGCAAGAGCCCCAACTTCGCCCTGGTCGAACTCGTCGACGGGGAGATCGAGGGCGTTCAGGTCGTAGCGAACGAGTCTCACGCTGAGAGTGGTTGCCGTGGCGCCGCGCAACTCCTGGCCTCGGCCACGGTGAATGCGCTGGTCGTCGGCGGAATCGGCGCCCGCCCGCTCGCGATCCTGGGCGAAGCCGGTATCGACGTCTACTTCGACAAGCAACGCAAGACCGTTGCCGAGGCGGTCGCCGCGCTGGCCGCGGGGGAGCTGCGACCGGTCGAGCTCGATCAGACCTGTTCTCACCATCGCGGCCAGGAGAACGAGCACTCCTGCTAGCGAGACCGTGCCCGTTTGCTTTCGTGTCGTGGACACGAGAGCATGCGTGCATCCGTCATTCGATCTGGAAGGAGCCGCCCTCGATGGAAGAAAAAAAGCAGGTCACCCTCGACCTGACGAAACTGAGCATGCCGAACATGGAGTTCGTCGTCTACGTCGTTGCGCTCATCGTCGCGATGATCGTGATCGCGATCTCAGACGTCCTGACGATTGCGAGCTGGTTCGAGTTCTACCTCGTCACCACCGCCGTCTACATCCTCAGCCGCGGCATCGCCAAGGCGCACAACGTCAGCGAGTAGCCGCTTCACGATCGCTCTGTAGCGCCGGGTCTCGGGCTCGGCGCTACGAGGTCGATCGTCTGTCGCCGCCGCGCCCGGCATGACGGGCGCGGCTTACTCCACGCCATTCCCCGGAAGTTTGTCGCCGCCGAAAGTCGTCAAGCCCGCGCAGCGGGCCGACTCTCGGCGGTTTTCTCGAGGCGCAGCTTGATCAGCTTGCCGCCCGCGGGAATCGGCGTCGGGTACTCGCCGTCGAGGCAGGCGCGGCAGAAGCTCGTAGCGGGTCGCTGCGAAGCCTTCTGCAGACCCTCCAGCGAGAGGTGCGCCAGCGAGGTGGCGCCGATGTGGCGTCGTACCTCCTCGACCGATTTCTTGCCGGCGATCAACTGATCGGCGTCGCCGAAGTCGATTCCGTAGAAGCAGGGGAAGACCACCGGCGGCGAGGAGATGCGCACGTGCACCTCGGTCGCGCCGGCGTCGAACAGCATGACGACGATCTTGCGCGTGGTCGAGCCGCGCACGATCGAGTCGTCGACGACGACCACACGCTTGCCGGCCACTTCGTCGAGCGGGTTGAACTTCAACCGCACGCCCTGCTCGCGCAGCTTCTGGTCGGGCTCGATGAAGGTGCGGCCGACGTAGCGGTTCTTGATCAGTCCCTCGCTGAAGGGGATGCCGCTGCCGCGCGAGAATCCGATTGCGGCGGGCGTGCCGGAGTCGGGAATGGGCATCACCAGGTCGGCCTCGACCGGCGACTCGGCGGCCAGGATCTCGCCCATACGCACGCGCGCCCCGTGAACCTCGACGTCGAGTAGGCGGCTGTCGGGCCGGGCCAGATAGAAGAGCTCGAAGATGCAAAGCGCCGGGTGCTCGGCCGGCTTGACCGCCTGTACCTGGCGGCAGCCGTCGTCGTCGATGATTACCAGCTCGCCCGGCTCGATCTCGCGCTCCAGCTTCGCGCCGATCAGGTCGAGGGCGCAGCTCTCCGAGGCCACCACCCAGTCGTCGTCGAGGCGGCCGAAACAGAGCGGGCGGATGCCGTGCGGATCGCGGAAGGCGAGCAGCTTGCTCTCGGCCAGAGCAACGATCGAGTAGGCACCGACCAGGCGACTCATCGTCGCGGCGACTGCCTCTTCCAGCGGGCGCTCGTCGTTGGCGATCATCGCGGCGACGATTTCGCTGTCGGAGCTCGTGCTCAGGCGCACGTGCTGCCGGGCCAGCTCTTCCCGCAGTTCCTCGACGTTGGTCAGGTTGCCGTTGTGAGCGAGCGCGACGGTGCGCTCGCGACCGCGCAGGACCAGCGGCTGGGAGTTCTCCCAGTGGCTACCGCCGGTAGTCGAGTAGCGGCAGTGACCGATCGCCAGCTGCCCGTGCAGCCCACGCAGGCTCTGCTCGTTGAAGACCTGCGTCACCAGTCCCATGTCCCTGAGGCCGTAGAGGCGGCCCTCATCGCAGACGGCGATACCCGCCGACTCCTGTCCGCGGTGCTGCAAGGCATGCAGACCGAAATAGGTCAAGCGTGCGTTATCGCGCTCGGGCGCTCTGATACCGAAGATGCCGCACATTCAGATTTCCTCGGAGGAGGCTTCTTTAGCTTGCCAGGCGCGGGTCAGGTCAGCGAGCGGCAGTCCGTTCAGTGAGTCGCCGCCGGCCGTGCCGATCTCGCGCAGCGGCACTCCGTCCGCTTCGAGCTTGCTCACCTGCTCGCGCGCACAGGCGACGACGGCCAGGCCGCCGCACTCGCCGAAGAGCTGGACGGGGTCGGTCGGAATGTCCAGATGGGCGCCGACGCCGCTGAAGATCGCGCACTCTGCCAGGCAGACGGCGAGCCCGCCCTCGGCGACGTCATGGGCGATCGAGAAGAGGTGGTTGTTCTTCCAGAGGAAGCGGATCAGCGCCGCCTCGGCCTCGAGCTCGAATTCCTCCGGCGCGCCGCCGACCTTGTCGTACAGCGCCTGGTACTCCGAGCCGGCGATCGAGAGCCGCGCCGCGCCGGCGAGCAAGACGACGTCGCCCTCGCGCCAGGCGCTGCCGATTGTGCGCACGTCGGGAACGAGCCCGACGCAGCCAACGACCGGGGTCGGATAGATGGGCTGTCCGTCGGTCTCGTTGTAGAGCGAGACGTTGCCCGAGACGACCGGAATTCCCAGCGCCTCGCAGGCCTGGGCCATGCCCTCGATCGCCTCGGAGAGCTCCCAGGCCATCTCGGGCTTCTCGGGGTTGCCGAAGTTGAGGCAGTTGGTGATCGCCAGCGGCTCGCCGCCCGAGCAGGCCACGTTGCGGGCCGCTTCGAGCACGGCATGGGCACCGCCGATGCGCGGGTCGAGCCAGGCGATGCGGCCGTTGCCGTCGAGCGAGAGCGCCAGGCCGCGCAGCGAGGGCCGCAGCCTGAGCACGCCGGCGTCGAGCCCGGGACGGCGCACGGTGCGCGAGCCGACGACGTAGTCGTAGCGCTCGAAGACCCAGGAGCGATCGCGGATGTTGTCGGAGGCGAGCAGTTCGAGCAGCGCCTGGCGGAAAGCCGGGCCGACCGGCGCGGGGGGCGGATCCTGCTTTGACCGCGGCGCCAGCTCGAGCTGGTAGCGCGGTGCTTCCTCGGTCAGGAAGCGGGCCGGGATGTCGCCGATCACTTCACCGTTCCAGAAGCAGCGCAGCACACCGCTGTCGGTCACCGTGCCGATCTCGGTGCAGGGCAGCTCCCAGCGGGCGCAGATCTCTTTCACAGCCGGAACGAGCGAGGGCGTGACGGCGGCGACCATTCGCTCCTGGCTCTCGGAGATCATGATCTCCCAGGGCTCGAGATCGGTCTGGCGCAGGGGCACGCGGTCGAGGTGGATGTCCAGGCCGAAGGAGGCAGCCATCTCCGAGAGCGCCGAGGCCAGTCCGGCCGCGCCGCAGTCCTGCAGGCTCTCGACCAGGTTCGACTCGATCAGCTCGACCGAGACCTCGATCAGCTTCTTGCCGGTGAAGGGGTCGCCGACCTGGACGCTGGGGCGCTTGTCGGCGTCGTCCTCACCCAGCTCCTGGCTGGCCAGTACGCTGGCCCCGCCGATGCCGTCGCGCCCGGTGGTGGCGCCGAACATGACCACGCTGCCGACACCGCTGGCGCGAGCGCTGGTGAGCTGCTCACGCGGCAGGATGCCCACGCACATCGCGTTGACCAGGCAGTTTCCGGCGTAGTGCGAATCGAAGAAGGTGGCGCCGCCGACGTTGGGCACACCGACGCAGTTGCCGTAGGTGCCGACGCCGGCGACCGCCCGCTCGAACTGGATGTCGTCCTGCCCGAAGTAGAGACCGTCGAGCAGCGCGACCGGGCGCGCGCCCATCGCGTAGATGTCGCGCAGGATGCCGCCCACCCCGGTCGCGGCGCCCTCGAAGGGCTCGACCGCCGAGGGGTGGTTGTGACTCTCGACCTTGAAGGCGACCGCGTCGCCCTCGCCGATATCCACCACGCCGGCGTTCTCGCCAGGCCCCTGGAGCACGCGCTCGCCCGTGGTGGGAAATCGCTTCAGCAGAAGAATCGAGTGCTTGTAGCCGCAGTGCTCCGACCACAGCAGCGAGAAGACGGCTAGCTCGAAGTGATTGGGCTCTCGCCCAAGCAGCTCGCAGATTCGCTGGAACTCCCAGTCGGTGAGCCCGAGCTTACGATGGATCGGCTGTTCTTCGATCGTCGCCAGAGGACCTTCAGTCTATCGGCACGCTTGGATGTGACTGCGGTTGAGCTTGTCCAGGCCCGCTAGGCTCAGTCTCGATGAGCGAAGACAGTCTCCGACTCCGACGCGCCGCGACCTACGACGTCGACTACTTACTTGCCCTGCAGGCCGAGGCCGATGTTGCACCCTTCCTCTCGGCCGGTAGGGCAGACACGCGCGAGGAGCTACTCGCCGAAGTCGAGCGCTCGCTGGCCGAGCCCGAGGCGTTTGGGCGCTTTCTGATCGAGATCCCCTTCGGGCAGGAGTGGAGAGTGGCCGGAGCGATCGGCTTCGAGTGCGTGAACCGGCGCAGCCGCATTGCGCACGTCTCGGGGCTGGCCGCCCATCCGGACTTCCGCGGGCGCGGGCTCGGCGCGGCGGCGATTCGAGAGCTGGCGCGCCTGCTCTTCGGCGAGCTCGGCTATCACCGGCTCGAGGCCGGGGTCTACGGTTTCAACGAGCGAGGGCTGGCGGTGGTCGATAGCGCCGGCTTCGTGCGCGAGGGCGTCAAGCGCCGCGCCTACTGTCCTCACGGCGAGTGGGTGGACGCGGTGGAGCTCGGGCTCCTGGTCGAGGATTTCGAAGTGGACGCGTAGGATTCAGACGTGGAGTTGATTCACACCTGCTACCGAATCGGTAATCCCGTCAAGTCGATCGCCTTTTACGAGGCGCTCGGCTTTGAGAAGCGGCGCGAGCTTCCCATCGGCGACGAGGCCGTCAACTACTTCCTCGGCATTCCGGGCGCCGACGGGCCCGAGCTGGAGCTGACCTACAACTTTGGCATCCCCGGCTACGAGCTTGGCACGGGCTACGGTCACGTTGCCCTGCGCGTGGACGATCTCGAGGCGACGCTGGAGCGGCTGGCGCGGGAACGCGGCATCGAGCCCGAGCGCCCGCCCTACCGGGTCAGCAAGGAGGGCTCGCTGATCTGCTTCGTGCGCGATCCGGACGGCTACCGGATCGAGCTGATCGACGCCTCGGGTCGCTAATAGGTTCTAAACCAGCGCCGCACTGCGCTCGCGCGCGGCGTCGGCGAGCGAGGCCAGGATCAGGGCGCCGTCGGGCGAGCCGAGCAGCGGATCTACCGCGTGCTCGGGGTGGGGCATCATCCCCATCACGTTGCCGGCCTCGTTGACCACGCCGGCGATGTTCAGCGCCGAGCCGTTCGGGTTCTCGCCGTGGTAGCGGAGAACGATCTGCTTCTTCTCCTCCAGCTCGGCCAGCAGCTCGTCCGAGCCGGTGAAGTTGCCGAAGCCGTGCTTGATCGGGATGCGCAGCCGCTGCCCCGGCTCGCAGCGCGAGGTGAACGGGGTGTCGGTTCGCTCCACGCGTAGTACTACGTCGCGGCAAACGAAGGAGAGCGAGGCGTTTCGGACGAGCACGCCCGGAAGCAGCCTGGCCTCACAGAGAATCTGAAAGCCGTTGCAGATGCCGAGCACCAGCCCTCCCGCGGCGGCGAATTCGGTCACCGCCTCCATGATCGGGGCGAAGCGGGCAATCGCGCCCCCGCGCAGGTAGTCGCCGTAGGAGAAGCCGCCGGGAAGAACGACGGCCGCCGTGCCCTTCGGCAGCTTGCTCTCGCCGTGCCAGACGAGCTGCGGCTCGGCGTCAACCGCAGCCAGCGACCAGGCGGCGTCGTGATCGTCCAGCGAGCCGAGAAAGGTGATGACAGCGATCTTGGGACGCTCGATCACGTTTCCTCCTGCAGCTCGATCTCGTAGCTCTCGATCAGAGGATTGGCGAGCAGGTCGTGCGACATCTGCTCGAGTTCGGCCAGCGCCTTCTCGCGCTCGGCGGTCTCCAGCTCGACATCGACCACGCGCCCGATGCGCACGCTGACGATGTCGAAGCCCGACTTGGCCAGCGAGCCCCTGACCGCCTCGCCCTGCGGATCCTTGATGCCGGCCTTGGGCCGCACATACACCGTCGCTTTCACTTCAGCACCACCTCCGGGTCTGCCAGATAGTCGTCGAATGGAATCTCGGTCAGTCGCTCGAAAGCGCGCACGTAGCGCGCTCGGGTCGAGGCCACGACGTCCTCGGGCAGCTCCGGGCCTGGATCGGTCTTGTCCCAACCGGTCGCCTCGGTCCAGTCCCTGACCGGCTGCTTGTCGTAAGAGGACTGCGGGCCTCCGGGTTGATAGCCGTCCGCGGGCCAGAAACGAGAGGAGTCGGGCGTGAGCAACTCGTCGCCCAGGACGAGCGCGCCCTCCGTGTCGAGCCCGAGCTCGAACTTGCTGTCGGCAAGCAGGATCCCCCGCTTGGCGGCGTAGGCGGCGGCGAAGTTGTAGAGGGCGAGCGAGACCTGCTCGAGCTGGGCGTAGCGCTTCTCGCCCACAAGCTCCGTGCCCTGGGCCCGATCGACGGTCTCGTCGTGACCGACCAGCGCCTTGGTCGACGGCGTGAAAATCGGGCCAGGCAGCTTGTCCGACTCGACCAGGCCCGGCGGAAGGGCGTGCCCGGCGATCCGTCCCGTGCGCTGATAGTCCTTCCAACCCGATCCGGCCAGGTAGCCGCGCACGACGCACTCCAGCGGCAGCATCTCGAGCCGCTTGCACTCGCTCGAGCGCCCGTCGGAGCGCAGCGCGAGCAGATGGTTGGGGACGATCTCGCGCGTGCGCCCGAACCAGAAGCCCGAGATCCCGGTCAGCACCCGGCCCTTGTCGGGGATATCCGTAGGCAGCACGACGTCGAAGACCGAGATGCGATCGGAAGCGACCAGCAGCACCCGCTCTGCATCGAGCGCGAATATCTCGCGCACCTTGCCCGAGGCGAGGTGCTGTGCCTGTTCTCCCGTCACTTCTTCTCCTTGCCTAGCGCCGCGTCCAGCCGCGCGAAGACCGTGTCCACGTGCTCGAGGTAGGCGTCGTTGTCGAACACCTGCTCGAGCGCTTTTGCGTCCAGCCTGGCGGTTACTTCCTGATCGGCCGAGGCGAGCTCGCGGAAGCCTGTCTCGCGGTCCCAGGCCTGCATCGCGTCGCGCTGGACGATGCGGTAGGCCTCGTCGCGCGGGAGCCCGGAAGAGACGAGGGCCAGGAGCAGGCGCTGGCTGAAGTAGAGGCCGTAGGAGGCGTCGAGGTTGCGGTGCATCCGCTCGGGAAAGACGACCAGTCCTTCTATCAGCCAGGCGAAGCGCTCGAGCATGTAGTCGAGCGCGCAGAAGGCGTCGGGGATGACCACCCGCTCGGCCGAGGAGTGGGAGATGTCGCGCTCGTGCCAGAGGGCGACGTTCTCGAGCCCCACGAGCGAGGCGGCGCGAACGACGCGGGCCAGCCCACAGATGCGCTCGGCCACGACCGGGTTGCGCTTGTGCGGCATCGCCGAGGAGCCTTTCTGGCCCTTGCCGAACGGCTCCTGCACCTCGCGCACCTCGGTGCGGGCGAGGTGGCGGATCTCGAGCGCGAACTTGTCCAGCGAGGAGGCGCAGAGCGCGAGCGTGGAGAGCAGCTCCGCGTGGCGATCGCGCTGGATGATCTGGGTCGAGGCCGGCGCCGGCTCAAGCCCGAGGCGCTTGCAGGCGATCTCTTCCAGGCGCGGATCGGTCGCCGCGTAGGTGCCGACGACTCCGGAGAACTTGCCGACGCGCAGCTGCCCGAGCGCTCGCTTCAGGCGGTCGCGATCGCGCTCCAGCTCGAAGGCCCAGACGGCGAGCTTGAGCCCGAAGCTGGTCGGCTCGGCGTGAACACCGTGGGTGCGCCCGATGCAAACGGTTCGGCGGTGCTCGCGGGCCCGAGCGACGACCGCCGCAAGCGCTCGCTCGAGACCCTCGAGGATCAGCGCGCCGGCGCGTCCGATCTGCAGCGAGAGCGCCGTGTCGACGACATCCGAGGAGGTGAGCCCGTAGTGGAACCAGCGCCCCTCGTCGTCGAGCTGCTCACAGACGGCATCGATGAAGGCGGCCGTGTCGTGATGAAGCGTGGCCTCGATCTCGCGCACGTGCTCCGGATCGGGCGTCTTCGCCGTGGCGACGATCTTCTGCGCGTCTTCAGGCGGAATCGCGCCCAACTCGGCCCAGGCCTCCAGCGCCGCAAGCTCCACCTCCAGCCAACTCGAAAGCTTGCCCTCGTCCGACCAGAGAGCGGCCATGGCGGGGCGGGAGTAGCGAGCGATCACTGGCAATAGTTTAGATGCAGCTCTGGCCGGTGCTCGTAGCGACCCGTCCCGGCGATTCCATTTTCGAGCAGCAGTTCGAGCCGAGCTCCTGGCAGGCGCTCCGGACGCGGCTCAGAATGAGGCACGATTCCGGGTGTGACCGACAAGCAGCGAGAGATCGAGCGGGCGCGCAGGCGCCGGCGCCTGCGACGCGAGAGGCAGGCGGCTGCGCTCGCTGTCGCGCTGGTCCTGGCCGGCCTGCTCGGCCTGGTTGTGCTTTTTCTGAGCGGCGGCGATACATTGCCGCCCGCACTGACACAGAGTGCCAGGACGAGCACTCCGAAAAAGGTCGCACACGAGACTCCGGTCGCCGCGGCGCCCTGGTTGACAGCTCTCGCCGCTGTGATCGACAAGGCCACGCATCTGGGCGAGAAAGGTGCGCTCGACCGCTTTGTCGCGCGGGGCAAGCCGGTTTATTGCGGCGGCTCGCACGGCCGTTACGTGGCGCTCACCTTCGATGACGGCCCGGGGGCGTACACGCAGCTCGCTCTGTCGATTCTCCGCAAGAGGCATGTGCGAGCGACCTTCTTCCTGGTAGGCAGCAACGTGCCGTCGCGGGAGGGGCTGGCGCGACAAGAGCTGGGGGATTACGCCGCGCTCGGAGTGCACGCCTGGGTGCACAAACCGCTCGACCGGCTCGGGCCGAAGAAGATACGCGACCAGATCGTCTGGACGAGGAACGCGATCGCCAGGGCAACGGGAGCGAAGGTACACATCTTCCGTCCGCCCTACGGTGCCAGGAACGCCCGCGTCGATCGCGTCGCGCGCCGGCTCGGGATGGTCGAGGTGCTCTGGAGCATCGACAGCGGCGACTCGCTGGGGAAAAATTGGCGCCAGATCGGGCGCGTGGTGCTGCGCAATATCCAGCCCGGCTCGATCGTGCTGATGCACGAGAACCGCGGCCAGACGATTCGAGCGCTCAATCGCTTGATTCTGCCGGGGATCGCGAAGCGGGGCCTGATCCCGGTCACCGTGCCCGAGCTTCTGATGCTCGATCCGCCGCCGCTCAAAGCCTCATCGCATCGCTGCTGGGTGCACGTGCAGCACTATTAGCCCTCGCTCCAGTTGAACCGCACTCCTGTTCGCTCAGAGCAACCCGGGGAAGAAGCGCTTGCGCACGCGCGTCAGATAGCCACCGTAACTCGGATCGGCTTGTGCGAGTAGGCGCTCCTCGTAACGCGATTTGACGAGAAAGAAGGGAACGAGCGCCGCACTCGGGACGAGCGCCCAGGGGCTCGAGGCTAGCGCGGCGCCCAGCGCCAGCACGATGCCACCGCCGTAGATGGGATGACGGACGAAGCGGTAGGGACCGCGCTCGAGGTGCGACCCGCGCGGGCTCGGGAAGGGAGTGAGGGAGCGGCCGAGCGTGCGTCCGCCCCAGAGCATCGCGAAACCCCCCGCGACGGCGACGAGAACTCCGACGACGACCAGGATGGGGCGGGCAGACCAATGTGGTCCGACAATCCCTGCGATCACGATGAAAGCTATGAGCAGTACTTGACCCGAGACCCATGCGCGATCGGCATTTGCTCGGGACATCGGCTCTAGAGGAGAGCGAGAATCCGCGCGGCCAGGATGGCGGCGTTACGGGCGCCGTCGATCGAGACCGCGGCGACCGGAACGCCTGGTGGCATCTGGGCGATCGCCAGCATCGCATCCATCCCATCCATCGCGCTCTTCTCGGAGCGGAGCGGAACGCCGATGACCGGCAGCTCGGTGTAGGCGGCGGCCATTCCCGGAAGCGCGGCGGCCATGCCGGCGCCACAGATCAGTATCTTCAGCCCGCGCCCGGCCGCGCCGCGACAGTACTCGGCCACGGCGTCGGGAGAACGGTGCGCCGAGCGCACCTCGAGCTCGCAGGGGATGTTGCGGCCGGCGAGCTCGTCCAGGCAGGGCTGCATTCGCTCTCGGTCGGACTCCGAGCCGATCAACACTCCCACCAGCGGCTGCTCAGGCACCTTCGCCAGCCTCTCGCTTGGCCGACGCCAGCGCGATATCGGTGCGGTAGCGCATCCCTTCCCAGCTGATCTTCTCGCAAGCCGCGTAGGCGCGCTCGCGCGCCTCGGCGATCGTCGAGCCGAGCGCGCTCACGTTGAGGACTCGGCCTCCGCTCGTCAGGAGTGTCTCGTCGCGCATCGCCGTGCCGGCCTGGAAGACGATCGCGCCGGTTTCCTCGGCCGCGGCTATTCCGGTGATCGGAGAGCCCTTGTCGGAACCGGCCGGGTAATTGCCGGCGGCGAGCACTACCGTCACGCAGGCTTGATCCGAGACGCCGAGCTTCAGATCACCGAGATCGCCGTTCGCGGCCGCGGCGAGCGCCTCGAGCAAATCGCCCTCGAGCCGCGGCAGGATCGCCTGAGTCTCGGGATCGCCGAAGCGAACGTTGAACTCCAGCACCTTGAGGCCTTCGTCGGTGCGCATCAGGCCGGCGTAGAGAACGCCGATGAAGGGGTGCCCACGGTCGTTCAGCTCGGCCAGTACCGGGCGATGAACCTGCTCGAGAATCGCCTCGACCTCGCTCTGGCCGATGCCCGGCACGGGGGAGTAAGAGCCCATGCCGCCGGTGTTCGGGCCCTGATCGCCGTCGTAGGCGCGCTTGAAATCCTGGGCCGGCGCCAGCGCGAGGGTCTCCTCGCCTGCGGCCAGCACCAGCATCGACAACTCCTCGCCGACCAGCAACTCCTCGAAGACGGGCTTGCCGGGGAAGCCTTCGACCTCCCTGAGCGCCCTGCTCAGCGACTCGGTGTCGGGGCAGACGAAGACGCCCTTTCCGGCCGCCAGCCCGTCGGCCTTGACCACACAGGGCCAGGCGGGCTCCGAAAGATCCTTCGCGGTGGGCACTCCTGCTGCAAGCATCAACTCCTTGGCGAACGATTTCGAGCCCTCGAGCATCGCCGCCTCGCGCCCGGGCCCGAAGACGGCGGTACCGGCATGACGAAGCTGATCGGCCACCCCGGCCACGAGCGGCACTTCCGGTCCGACCACGACCAGGTCGATGGCCAGCGCGTGCGCCAGTGCGAGCAGCCCTTCGCCGTCGTCGGCGCGCACGGGGTGGCAGTTGCCGAGCGCCGCAATGCCCGGGTTGCCCGGCGCCGCGTGCAGCTCGCCCAGCCTCGGGCTCTGGGCCAGTTTCCAGGCCAACGCATGTTCGCGGCCACCCGATCCGACGATGAGTACTTTCATACCTAGGGAAATCTAAGCGTATCCGCGGTCGCCGTGACGGATAGCCTGAGGCGGATGCTCAAGCTCACTCTTCTTTTCGTCGCGCTTCTGGTTGGTCTCGCGCTACAGCGCCTGCGCTCGCAGGAGCGCCTGCGCGACCTGATCTGGATCGCCAGCTTCTGGGTCGTGATCCCTGTGCTCGTGTTTGCGACCTTCCTAGGCTTTCCGCTCGGCCGAAAGATGGTGCTGGCTGTCGCGGTTGCGATCGCCAGTACCTGGACGCTCCTCGTGCTCAGCTATCTCTACGCCCGCCTGGTTACGAAAGAGCGCGACGAACAGGGGGCGCTGATGCTGGCCGCCGGTGTCGGGAACACAGGCTTCATCGGCTATCCGCTCGCCCAGCTCGTCTTCGGGCACCAGGGGCTTTCGCAGGCCGTCGTCTACGACCAGCTCTCGTTCGGCATACCGATGTCGTCGATCTCGGTGGTCGTGGCGCGTCTTTTCGGCCGGCGCTCCGTTGATACCGAGGGTCGCTCGCGCCTGGCCACGATCCTGCTCAACCCGCCGCTCTGGGCGCTCGCCGCGGCACTTCTGCTGCGCGTCGTCGGTGTTCACATCCCGCGCATTCACACCGTCGAGGATGGAGCCGCCGCCGCCGTCGGGCCGATGGGCTTTCTCATGCTCGGCGTCTCGCTGCCGCTGGAGCAGTTCGAGCACGACCTGTTCGAGGTGCTGCGGGCGACGGGGGCGATGGCGCTCAAGATCGGCGCCGGGCCGCTCATACTCTTCTTGCTGGGCAGGGCCATCGGTGCCCACATCCCGCCGACCTTCTATCTGCTGGCGGCGATGCCGCCGGCTTTCCACCTGCTCACGATCGCCCGCGTCTACGACATGCGCCCGGCGCTGATGCGCCTGATGGTGGTGGCGGCGACGATCCCGGTAGTGGTCGGGGTCGTGATCGGGTCGTTCGTCTTCTAGCTAATCGCGGCGTAGCCGGAAACGGCTCTACTTGCTCGCGCGCTTGAGCTTACAAGCGAGTCTCACCTTTTCGTTATCCGCCTTCATTCGCTTGTAAGAGAGGTTCGGCGCCCTCCCTTGCTTCAAAGCCAATGCCGCGCTGTGGAAGTGTTCTCCCGCCGCACGGATCGCAGCCTGACAGTCTCCATGCACCCCGTTTGCGACCTGCTCGTATGTATCCGCCGCCGACTGCACATCGCCGGCGAGCTTCGAGTACAGCTTCAGGATGCACGTTTTCTTAACGGTCGCGCTCGCGCACTGGAGGATTCCCGCCTGGTACTCGGCCGACATGCCCTGGATCCTCGCATTGGCGGAGTTGAGCTTGTCTATGTCGCTATTGCTGATCTTGCTCCCGCGTAACGAGCAGGCCGAGCCACCAAGGAGAGCAGCGAGCACTAGCAGAAGCGCGAGGAAACGAGTCAGCGGAAATCGCATCTGGCGAGATCGTATTTAGTCGTCCGGATGAAGCTGCGAGAAGACGCTAGAGCAACTCGGCGGCGCTCACGCCGTAGAGCACGCGCTGGCGCTCCTGGCCTGTCCCGACCAGCGCGACCGGTACATCGAGCTCCTGCTCGACAAAGGCGATATAGCTGCGCGCCGCTTCGGGCAGATCGGCGATCGACTCGGCTCCGTCGAGCGGCGTGGCCCAGCCGGGCAGCGTCTCGAGCACCGGCTCGGCGTGGTGGAAGTCGCTCTGGTGGCAGGGAAACTCTCGTATCGTCTTACCGCTCGGTAGGCGGTACGCGACGCAGACGGGAATCTCGTCGAAGATCGAGAGCACGTCGAGCTTGGTCAGCGCCAGCGCCGTGAATCCGCTCAGGCGCACCGCGTAGCGCAGCGCAACCAGGTCGAGCCAGCCGCAGCGGCGCTCGCGCCCGGTGACCGTGCCGTACTCACCGCCGGCGACGCGCACCTGCTGCTGCTCGGGCCCCTCGATCTCACTCGGGAACGGGCCCTCGCCGACGCGCGTCAGGTAGGCCTTGCTCACGCCGAGCACCTGATCGAGACGGTTGGGGCCGATGCCGACGCCGGTGGCCGCTCCCGAGGCGACCGGATTCGACGAAGTGACGAAGGGATAGGTGCCGTGGTCGAGGTCGAGCAGCGTTCCCTGGGCGCCCTCGAAGAGCACGCGCTTCCCGTCCTTCAGGGCTCGGTCGACGATCAGCGAGGTGTCCTTGACGTAGGGGCGCAGCCGCCGCGCGTACTCCTCGTAGCGCTCGGCGACCTCCTCTAAGTCGAAAGTGGGCGCCTCGTAGACGCGCTCCAGCCAGCGATTCTTCTCGACCAGCGCGACCTCGATCTTCTGGCGCAGGATCTTGGCCTCGAGAATGTCCTGCACTCGGATGCCGATCCGCAGTGCCTTGTCGGCGTAGGCGGGGCCGATACCGCGCTTGGTCGTGCCGATCTGCAGTTTGCCGAGCCGTCGCTCGCTGGCCTGATCGATAGCCAGGTGCCAGGGCATGATCAGGTGCGCGTTACCCGAGAGGCAGACCATCTCGGTCGAATAGCCGCGCGCCTGGATCTCGTCCAGCTCGCTGATCAGCACTTCCGGATCGATAACGCAGCCGTTGCCGATCACCGAGACCTTGCCGGAGATGACTCCGGTCGGAATCTGGCGAATCTTGAAGGTCTCGCCGGCAACCATGATCGTGTGGCCCGCGTTGGGGCCACCCTGATAGCGGCAGACTAGATCTGACTTCTGCGCCAGCAGGTCGACGATCTTGCCCTTGCCCTCGTCTCCCCACTGAGCGCCTACGACGACGGTTGCAGGCACGAGCGAGAGTTTGCCTGAACGGCCGGAGGGCGGGGACGGTTATGCAGGACTAGGCCAGCGTTACCGATGTGGATCGGAGGTTTCTACGCGGCTCTGCGGCCGGCGCTGGTGCGCACGAGCTCGAAGGCGTGACCGTGCGGGCAGGTCGCCACTTCACGCACGCGAGAAAGCGGAAGCTCGCCTTCCAGCACCGTTGCATAGCGGCCTTCTTTGGGAGAGCACTCGGCCAGGCAGGCCTCGCAGAGGACGGTAAAGCGCACGACGCCGGGGCCGAGCCAGACTCTTTGCTTCGTATCCGTCGTCATCTCCCCCTCCCGTCTCGAGCCGCGGAGTAATTCAAATTCATTGTCCGTTCGCGGTCGGACGTGCTAGCCCTCCCTTCCGACGGGGCCAAGCCTGATCTACGGGGGGGCACGATCACACCGCCGCCAGATCCGCGAACTTGGCGTAACGCTTGAGGAACGAGAGCTTGACCGTGTCGGTGGGGCCGTTGCGATGCTTGGCCACGATGATCTCGGCCAGCCCTTGCTGGTCGGACTCGTCGTTGTAGTACTCGTCGCGGTAGATGAAGCCGACGATGTCGGCGTCCTGCTCGATCGCGCCCGACTCGCGCAGGTCGGAGAGAATCGGGCGCTTGTCGCTTCGCTGTTCGACCGCGCGCGAGAGCTGCGAGAGGGCGACAATCGGAACCTCGAGGTCACGTGCCAGCACTTTCAGATTGCGCGAGATCGCCGAGACCTCCTGGACACGGTTCTCGACCGAGGCGCCGGAGGTCATCAGCTGCAGGTAGTCGACGATGATCAGCCCCAGATTCGGCTCGCGCGCCTTCAGGCGCCGAGCCTTGGAGCGGATCTCCATCATCGTGATCGAGCCGGTGTCGTCGACGTAGATCGGGGCGCGCGCCAGCTTGTCGCAAGCCGCCGTCAAGCGGGGCCAGTCCTCGGGCGAGAGCTTGCCCGAGCGCAGCTTCTGCGACTCGACCTTGGCCTCGCTGCACATCAGGCGCTGGGTCACCTCGGCCTTGGACATCTCGAGCGTGAACAGCGCCACCGGGATGTTCAGGCGCACGCCCATGTTCGCCGCCATGCACAGCGCGAGCGCCGACTTCCCCATCGACGGGCGGGCAGCGATGATGACCAGGTTCCCCGGCTGGAAGCCCGAGGTGATGCGATCGATATCACGGAAGCCCGAGGCGACGCCGGTGATCTCGATGCCCGCCTCGTAGAGCGCGGTGATTCGCTCGAAGCTCTCCTTGAGCAGCTGCTCGATATGGCTGAACTCGCTCGAGACACGGCTCTGTGAGATGGCGAAGACGATCTGCTCGGCGCGGTCGACAAGTTCGACCACCTCGCCGGGGCGGTCGTAGCCCAAGTTGGCGATCTCCTGGCCGCAGGTGATGAGCCCGCGCAGGGTCGCCATCTCGTGAACGATGCGCGCGTAGTGCCCGGCGTTGGCGCTCGCAGGAACCAGGGCTGCCAGTTCGTGGATCCGCGAGCGCCCGCCTACTTCCTCGAGCTCGCCGAGCTTGTCCAGCTCGTCGGTGAGGGTGATCGCATCGACCGGCTCGCCTCTCCCGTAGAGGGAGAGTGCCGCCCCGTAGATGCGCCCGTGGCTCTGCCGGTAGAAGTCTTCCGACCTGCAGATCTCCGAGACCGCTCCGATCGCGCCGGGAGCAAGCAGCATCGCGCCGAGAACGTATTCCTCGGCCTCGACATTCTGCGGCGGCACGCGCGCAGGTTCGATAAGACTGACGGCAGCAGACGTCATGCGCTCATCCTCGTCTCGACTGTGGAGCCTGTAAAACTTCCGCGGTTATCCAGAGCGTGTTGAAAAGAGACATGTCCAAAGTGGCCGGAAAGGGTAGTAAACCACGAACACGTGTTCGCTGTCCATTCTGAACGAACAAGGCGTTTCCCACAAGCCGGCCGCGAGTTATCCCCGGGTGGAGGGCGTTTTGGGGAGAACGCGTCGTTTCGGGGGATAACGTTTTGGCCGCATTTTGCGGAAGTTTTATTCGTCGAAGCTTGTCGACCGATTGTTCCGCTCTACCGGAGCAATCGGGATAAACGGCGGTCGGCGAGCTTTCGCCCGCCGGTCTGGCAACGCGGGCAGTAAAAGATCGTGTGCTCCTCGAAGGCGACGCGCGCTATCGGCGTCCGGCAGACGTGGCAGGGCCGGCCGAGCTTGCCGTGCACGCGATAGACGCCTTCGTCGGAGAGTCCCTGCTCGCGCAGTGCGATTCCGCGCTGCAACTCCGACTCGATCGCCCCGCCGAGTCGCCCGAGCGCTTCGGCGTCGAGCTCGCCCGCGAGCGCGAGGGGAGACAGCTTCGCCGTGTGCAGGATCTCGTTTGCCCAGGCGCGCCCGATGCCCGCCAGCACGCGCTGGTCGCGCAGAAGGCCGTGTAGCTGTCGCCGCTCTCCCCGGCAGAGGCCGGTCAGCGTCGCCGGCTCGAGCCCAAGCGCATCGGGCCCGAGATGAGCAAGCTCCTGCTCGGCCAGTGCGGGCGTGAGTAGCCAGACGCCAGCCCGCTTGCGCTTGCCCGGCTCGGTCAGGACGAGCCTGGCTCCGCCCGCGAAGGCGAGCTGGAAGGCAGGCCCTTTCGGGCCGCGCTTCTGCGTCGCGAGCAGGCGCAGGCGGCCGGCGCTCATCAGGTGCACGACGAGCACCAGCCCACCGTCGTCGGTGGGGAAGAGCAAGCGCTTTCCGCGCCGTCGGGCTCCCGCGAGGCGGCGGCCTTCGAGTGCCTCCAGCGGCGGCTCGGCCGTCTTCAGAGTCGCCAGGTGGGCCGGACCGGCATGCTCGACCGGCGCAAGCGAAACTGGCTCGTCGAGCGAGCGGCGAAGCGCTTCGACTTCGGGGAGCTCGGGCAATTTGCGTCTGCGAGCCTAGCGCGTCTTCCCTGCTCGTGGGCCATTGTCAAAAGACTTGTTGACAAAATCCCGAAGATCGGTTTTCTTGTGCGGCATGCCCGGAGTGTCGGGCCGACGTAAAGAGAGCCTAGGCCAGGACGGTCGGCTCTTTTCATATCTGGTCGCGGAACCCACCCCAACGCGAGAGAAAGCCGAGGTCAATGCTCACTGTCGAGATCACCCTCCCAGATGTCGAAGAGCTCCAGCGATTGGCGCAAGAGGGCCAGGAGAGAGGGTTCCTCTCATATGACGAGATCACCGTCGCGCTCGAGGACGTCGAGATCAACAAGGAGCAGGCCGAAGACTTCTACACCTATCTGATCGACCACGGCGTCGATCTCACCCCGGGCGAGTCCTACAAGCACTTGCCCTACGAGCAGCCGCTCGTCTCAGAGGAGGAGTCGAAGGCGCCCAAGCTCGACCTCTCGGTCGAGCCCTCGCTCGACTCGCTACGTCTTTTCCTGCGCGAGATCGGGCGCGTCCCGCTTCTCAGCGCCGATCAGGAGGTCACGCTGGCCAAGCGGATCGAGCGCGGTGACATGAGGGCCAAGACGCACATGATCGAGGCCAACCTGCGCCTCGTCGTCTCGATCGCCAAGAGCTACCTGGGCCGCGGTCTCTCCTTCCTCGATCTGATTCAGGAAGGCTCGTTGGGGCTGATCCGCGCCGTCGAGAAGTTCGACTATCGCAAGGGCTACAAGTTCTCGACCTACGCAACCTGGTGGATTCGGCAGGCGGTTACCCGTGCCATCGCCGACAAGGGGCGCACGATCCGCATTCCGGTGCACATGGTCGAGAAGCTGAACAAGGTCGTGCACGTCGAGCGCCAACTCGTGCAGCAGCTCGGGCGCGACCCGAAGCCGGAAGAGGTCGCCGCGGAGCTGGATCTAGAGACCGACGAGGTGCGCGAGATCATGCGCATGGCGCAGCACCCGATCTCGCTGGAGAAGCCGATCGGCGAAGAGGAGGACTCCTCGCTGGCCGACTTCGTCGAGGACGAGCAGGCCGAGTCGCCTTACGACAACGCCACTCTCTCGCTCCGCTGCGAGAGCATCACGGCCGCGCTCGACGCTCTATCGGAGCGCGAGCGCCACGTGATCGAGCTTCGTTACGGACTCAACGGCCAACGCCCGCGCACACTCGAAGAGGTCGGTCGCACCTTTGGAGTGACACGCGAGCGCGTGCGCCAGATCGAGACCATGACGCTGAGGCGGCTGGAGTCACTGCCCGAGGCGCAGGCGCTTCGGAACTGCACTTAGTTCCGCGAAAAGTCCGCCGGCTATGCCGGCGAAGACTTTTCGCGGTATGACCTCTGCGTTGGTACGAGTCAGCGCGCCTGTGGCGCGTGTGACTCGTCTGCTCCTAGATGACCTGCTCGGCTGACCGTGATTGTGATCAGTGTTCGGAGTGGAAGAGCCAGGGGATGGCGTTGTGTGAGCCGCGCCCGTCATGCCGGTCGCGGCGGCGGGAGAAATGCTGAGCTAGAGCGGGAACGGCTTGCGTGCCAGAGCGCAGAGAACCTGCGCGGTCACCCAGGCCGGAGTCGTTACGTAGCGGCGGCTGTAGCGGAAGCTTCCGTCGCTGCGCTGGAGCCTCTTCAGGTAGCGGAAGGCCGCCTTGCCGGGTTCTTTGTGGGCGGCCAACAGGGCCTGAATTGCCCAGGCCGTTGACTGGGCGTCGGAATCGGTTGCGGGAGAGACGGCGAAGCCCCCGTCGTTGTTCTGGCAGCGGCGCAGGAAGCGAACGCCACGCGTGATCTGGGCGGAGCGAGCGCTCTTTCCGGCGGCGCGCAGGGCCTGGATCGCGGCGGCCGTGTCACCGGCGTCGGCTGCGGCCTGCGCGCTCCAGCTCCAACCACCGCTCCCTCGCTGAGCGCGCAGGATGTAGCGAACCGTTGCTTTCGCCGGCTCGCGCCCGGCCGCCACGAGCGCGATCACGCCCCAGTAGGTCGAGTTCAGAGCCGGGCCGATGCGGCCGCTCGGCTGCCGCAGCCGTTCGATCGCACTTGCCTGGGTGGACGTGTCCTGGGCGAGCGCGTCGAGCGCGAGTAGCCTCAACTCGAGATCGGTGGCCTGCGTCTGCGTTGCTCCGGCCAGGTAGTCGACGGCGCCTTGGGCGTCTGCTGGCGCGCGGCCACCGGCCCTGAGCCCGAGTACGACCCACGACGTCAGGCCGGCGCTCGAGGAGGCGCCCGGCTCGGCGAAGCCGCCGCCCGGCTGCTGACGCGCGAGCAGGTAGGAGGCGCCGCGCCCGAGCGGGCTCGCTGCCGTACAGGTCGAGGCAAGCATGAGCGTTGCCAGGAGAGCCAGGAGGAGAGTGCGCCGACGCCTGTTCACGAGGCGGCGAGGTTAGCAGCGAGCGGAGTCGGAACGGCACCCGGCGCAGCTCAAGACGCGAGTAGTTAGTTTTTGCGAGTCGTTCGCAGTTACGGTGTTAACGGAGGAGATCGAGTTGACGACCACTCACCGCAGTCCGGCGCTTAGCGCCACCAATATCGAGGCCGCCGTCAAGGCTCTGCGCGAGCGCGGGCTGAGAGTCTCGGCCGCGCGCAGGCTCGTGCTCGAGGCGCTCTATGGTGCCGAGGGGCCTCTTTCGGCCGAGCGTATCGCCCAGGGACTGGAAGGGCGGCTGCCGCGCTCCGATCTGGCCTCGGTCTATCGCAACCTCGAGACGCTGGAGGAAGTAGGGCTCGTCCGCCACGTTCATCTCGGCCACGGGCCGGGCCTGTACGCGCTCGCCGCTCCTGAGCACGAGTACCTGGTCTGCGAGTCCTGCCACGCCGTTCGCACCGTTGCCAAGGCGGAGCTTGACGGGATCCGCTCGCAGGTGCTCGATCGCTTCGGCTTCGAGGCTCGCTTCACCCACTTCCCGCTCGTCGGGCTCTGCCCACGCTGCCTCTCTGAAAGTCACGACCACGAGGAGAACGAGCATGCACATCCCTGACGGCTACCTGAGCCCGGCCACCTGTGCCGTCGCCGGCGCCGTAATGGTGCCCGTGATCGGCGTCGCCTGTGCCAAGACGAAGGAGGTCGTCAAGGATCGCCACGCGCCGCTGCTGGCGCTCGGCGCCGCTTACAGCTTCCTGGTGATGATGTTCAACGTACCGATCCCCGGTGGGACGACGGCGCACGCGGTCGGGGCGGTGTTGATTGCGGTCTTGCTCGGGCCCTGGGCGGCCGTGGTCTGCGTCAGCGTCGCGCTCGTGATTCAGGCTCTCTTCTTCGGCGACGGCGGCGTGCTCGCGCTCGGCGCCAATACTTTCAACATGGCGCTCGTGATGCCGTTCGTCGGCTACGGCGTCTACCTCTTGTTGACCCGCAACACCTCGCTGACCTCGAGGCGAAGGGCGATCGCCGCCGGTCTAGGCGGCTACGTCGGCTTGAACGTGGCAGCTCTGTGTGCCGCGACCGAGCTCGGGTTGCAACCGGTTCTCTTCCACTCGGCGAACGGGACACCGCTTTATGCGCCCTACCACCTCTCGACGACGATCCCCGCGATGGCGCTCGCGCACCTCACTGTCGCGGGATTCTCCGAGTTCGTCCTGACCGCCGGCATCGTCGCCTATCTGCAGCGGGCGAACCTACCGTTGCTTCGGATCAATCACTCCGGCATTGTCGACACGGATGCGGAGCTGGCTCCGCAGAGCGGTCGGCCGGCACTACGCTGGGCGCTGATCGGAATCGCGACCATGATTGTTCTCTCGCCGCTCGGGCTGCTCGCGCCCGGAGGTGCCTACGGCGAGGATTCGCCCACCGATCTCAACCTGCACAAGTACGGCCTACACGCAATCCCGAGCGGGCTCCAGCACTACAACGGCTTCTGGAAGCACACGCTGCTCGGCGACTATGGCTTCTCGTCGGGCAGGCACGCGAATATCGGGTACGTGCTCTCGGCGATCGTCGGTGCGCTCGCCGTCGGAGCCGTGATCTTCTTCTTCGTCGGCGGCGTCCGGTTAGCGATGCGGCGACGGCCGGAAGCCCAGGCGGACGCCGCGTGACCGATGGCGCCTCGACGCCGGGCTGGTTGCTTGCCGGGGCGGAAGACGCTCCGCCGCTTCTCTGTAGCGGAAAGCGCCGTCGCGGCGGCGCGATCGAGAAGACGGTTGGAGGCCTGGCCAGGCTGATCCGAGAGGCGCTCGTCAGCGAGGAGATCGCGGCTCGCCGCGGTCTCCTCCAGCGTCTCGACGCCAGGGTAAAGCTGATCGGCATGCTCGGGCTTCTGATCGCGACCGGGCTGGTGCGGCACATACCGGTACTGCTCGGTCTCTACGCGCTCACCCTTGTCCTGGCCGCCGCGTCACGAATCGGACTGGGCTGGTTCGCAAAGCGCGTCTGGTTCTTCATCCCATTGTTCAGCGGGGTGATCGTGGCGCCGGCGATGTTCAGCTTCATCACCCCGGGGGAGGTTGTGCTCCCGCTGGGGCACTGGTTCGGGCACGAGGTCGGGCTGACCCGCCAGGGGCTGACCTCGGCGGCCCTGATCGTCTGTCGCGTCGCCAGCTCCATCTCACTGGTGCTGCTGCTGACGCTGACGACCTCCTGGTCGCGCCTGCTCGCGTCTCTGCGGACTCTCTTCGTGCCACGCCTGCTGGTTCTCGTGCTCGGCATGGCCTATCGCTATCTCTTCGTCCTGCTCGACTCGGTTACCGAGATGGTGACGGCGCGGCGCGCGCGGACGGTCGCCGCGAAGCGGAGCCGGCGCGGGGAGAGGGCGATCGCGAGCTTTTCGGGCGGCGCGCTGTTCGGAAAGGCGCACGCTCTGAGCGAGGAGGTCCACCAGGCGATGCTGGCACGGGGCTTCAGCGGGGAGTTGAGGATGTCGGAGTGGCCGCGTATTCGTGCGATCGACGTAATTTCGGTTCTGACCTGCCTGGCGCTTGCGATTCTTGTCGTCGGAGGCGATCGTGCGCTCGGGCTCTGAGTCGTTGCTGATCGGGGAGGGGCTCTCCTATGCGTATCTCGAGCGTTTTCCGGCACTCGAGAAGGTGTCGCTGGAGGTTTCCCGGGGCGAGCGGCTGGCGCTTCTCGGCGCAAACGGCTGCGGCAAGTCGACGCTACTCAAGATCCTGGCCGGGCTGATCTTCCCCGACCATGGCAGCTACCGCGCCTTCGGCGAGGAGGTGAGCGCCGAGCGCCTCGAGGACGAGCAGTTCTCGGCCGCCTTTCGGACGCGGGTCGGCTTTGTCTTCCAGAACACCGACGCGCAGGTGTTCTCGCCGACGGTGCGCGAGGAGATCGCCTTCGGGCCGCTACAGCTGGGGCTTGCGCCGGCTGAGATCGAAGGCCGGGTCGCCGAGGTGACCCAGATGCTCGAGATCGGCGACCTGATCGAGCGCGCGCCCTATCAGCTCTCCGCGGGGCAGAAGAAGCGCGTAGCGATCGCCTCGGTGCTGGTGATGAGCCCCGAGCTCCTGCTCTTCGACGAGCCGACGGCCGGCCTCGATCCGCGCAGCCGCGGCTGGCTGCTCGAGCTGATCGACGAGCTCGGGCGAGCCGGAAAGACAATCGTCTTCGCCACGCACGAGCTTGCAGAGCTGGAGTGGATCGCCGATCGCTGCCTCGTTCTCTCCGAGGATCATCGCCCGCTCGCAGAGGGCGCGCCGGCCGAGCTCCTCGCCGATCGAGAGCTGCTCCTGCGGGCCAATCTCATCCACGAGCATGCCCACCGGCACGGGGCCGTGCTGCACAGCCACCCGCACGAGCGCGGCCACCACGGCCGAGCGGGCTGATCATTCCCGCGACCGCTGCCCAGCTTCCCCGGAGCGAGTAGCTTTCGCGCCGTGAGTCGTCTCTCTGTCACGAACCGCAGCGAGCAGTTGCGCGAATCGCTGACGGACTCAGTCGTTCGAGAGTCCCTTTTCGCGGCGGCGCTCGCGGGCCTTCTCGCGGCGCTCTTCGCCTGGCTCGGCCCGCCCGGGAATGACCTCGCCGCACACACCTACCTGCGCTGGGAGCTCCTCCGGCACGGGCTCGTTTTCTGGAACAACTACTGGTACTCGGGCCGTTACAGCTACGTCACCTACAGCCCGCTCTACTACCCGCTCGCCGCCCTGGTCGGAATCCGCCTCCTGGCCACGATCACGATCGCCGCCTCGGCCTTCGCCTTCTCGATACTGCTGGGACGGCAGTGGGGCGCCAGGGCGCGTTGGTCGAGTCGCAGCTTCGCCGTGCTCTGGGCGGGCATCGTCTTCTCGGCCGCCTTCCCCTTCGAGCTGGGGGGAATGCTGGCGCTGTTCGCCATCTGGGCGCTACGAGCCCGCCGGCAGAAGAGCTTCTTCGTCCTCTCCTTCCTGGCGATGATTGCCAGCCCGCTCGCCTTCGCGTTTCTGCTGCTCGCGGTCGCGGCATTCGGGTTGGCCGGCGGCGGAAAGAATCTGTCGCGGCTGCGCCGGCCCGCGCTGGCGCTCGCCGTCTGCCTCTTGCTCGGGCTGATCGCCTGGCGCATGTTCCCGAGCACGGGCCGCTACCCCTTCCAGCTCACGATCCTGCTCGAGATCGCGGCCTTCTGCGCGCTCGGCGCGGCGCTCAGCTGGCGCGTCGAGCAGGCGCATCTCCTGCGCTGGATCTTTCCTCTCTATCTGGCCGCGAGTCTGATCGTCTTCGCGGCGTCATCACAGTTGGGCTCGAATATCGGGCGCCTGCGACTTTTCGCCCTACCGCTCATGCTCCTCGTCTTCTCGTTGAGGGGCCACCGCCCGCGCCTGCTCGTTGCGCCGGTGCTCGCTCTCGCGCTTCTCTGGAATCTCGGCCCGATCGTGGACGGCTTTGAAAAGGGGCGAAACGACCCCGGCGACAGCCGACAGTACTGGGCACCGGCGATCGACTTCCTGCACGGGAAGCTGACGCCTTCTTATCGCGTCGAAGCGGTCGACAGCGCCAACCATTGGGCGGCGGTCTACCTGCCGCAGGCCGGCATTCCGATCGTGCGCGGCTGGTTCCGGCAGGACGACTATCCGCAAAACGAGATCCTCTACAAAGACAAAGATCTGAGCTCGCGCTCCTATCTCGGTTGGCTGCGCGGTCTGGGAACGCGCTACGTGATCCTCACCGACGCCCCGAGCGATTACAGCTCACGCGAAGAAGCGAAGCTGATCCGCAGCGGGCAATCGGGTCTCGAAAAGGTCTTCCGCTCGTCGAATCTCACGATCTACGAGGTTCCGCGACCCCGCTCGATGATCACCGGCCCAGGGCGTCCTCGCGTGCTCGCGCTGAGCTCTTCTACGATTCGTCTCGAGCTTCCCAGGCCCGGTCACTATCGCCTTGCCGTGCGCTATTCGCCGTACTTGCGAGCTGCCGACATCTGCGTGGGCAAGCGCAGCGACGGGATGACAGAGCTCATCGCCCGACGTAGCGGAGCGACCGTGCTGGAATTCGATTTCGATCCGGGTCGAGCGCTCGAGGTGCTTGTCGGCGCAGAAAAGAGCAGCTGCTAGCGAGGACTTAGGCCGAAACTTCTCGAGGTCCGGGCGG
>Ga0247847_1000038_pt1 | contig 50694 bp, 48 predicted proteins | sample PFST25metaG_FD_186002 | JGI IMG/M metagenome (GOLD analysis project Ga0247847, IMG submission 186002) | Peat soil microbial communities from Stordalen Mire, Sweden - P.F.S.T25 | ecosystem: Environmental > Terrestrial > Soil > Wetlands > Peat | place: Sweden: Norrbotten County, Stordalen Mire...
GTGGGCAAAGGTGCCCAAACCCCGAGCGAGCGCTCCGAATAACCTGGCTGGCCGTCACGCCTAGCTACCCTTGGCCGCATGCCTGTACTGGTCGCGTCGAATCTGCGCAAGGAGTTCGCCGGAACGCTTCTTTTCGAGGGCGTTTCCTTCTCGCTCGAGCGCGGCGAGAGAATGGCTCTGGCAGGCGCGAACGGAGTCGGCAAGACGACGCTTCTACAAGCGCTCGCGGGCAGGACGGAGCTGCAGGCCGGCGAGTTGGCGCTGGCCAAGGGAACGAGAATCGCGCTGCACGATCAGCGCCCGCCGCTCGATCGCGGCCTCGATCTGCGCTCGTACATGCTCTCGGGGCGCGCCGACCTGCTCGCCGCCGAGCAGGAGCTGGCGGAGCTGGAAGCGGCTATGTCGGCCGGAGCCCACGACCCTGCGACGCTGCGACTTTACGCCGACGCACAGGCGACGCTGGAGCACGCCGGTGGCTACGCGTGGCGCACCAGCTACGAGGCTGCGGCGCGCGGGCTCGGTTTCTCGCAATCCGACCTGGAGCGCTCGCTGGACAGCTTCTCGGGCGGCGAGCTGACGCGAGCCTCGCTGGCGCGAGCACTCGGCGCACGAGCCGATCTGTTGCTACTCGACGAGCCGACCAACCACCTCGACGTGGCCAGTATCGAGTGGCTCGAGAGCGAGCTCTGCAAGCTGGATGCGGCGCTCATTCTCGTCGCGCACGATCGTTGGTTCCTGGAGGCCTCCACCAACTGCGTGCTCGAGCTCGAGGGTCGCCGTGGAACCTTCTTCTCCGGGCCCTGGCACGCCTGGCGCGAGGAAAGGGCCGTGCGCGAGCAGCACGCCGCGAAGATGGCTACCCGCCAGGCCGAGGAAATCGCTCGCCTGGAGCACTTCGTCGCCCGCTTCCGCTACGGCACCAAGTCACGCCAGGCACAGTCGAAGTTGAAGCAGATCGCGCGCATCGAGGCAAACAAGATCGAAGCGCCCGCACGGACGCGGCGCTCGCTCGGTTTCGAGTTCCTGCAGCCGGCTCGCTCCGGAAGAACCGTGTTGGAGGTCAAGGGGCTGACGCTCGAGGCCGGCGGCCGTGCGCTCCTGCAAGGCGTGGATCTCGTGCTGGAGCGCGCTGAGCACGTTGCGCTCGTCGGCGCGAACGGCTCGGGCAAGACCACGTTGGTCGAGACGCTGATCGGTCGTCGCAAGCCCGCCGCGGGAACCGTGCACCTCGGTCAGAGTGTCGAGTGCGGCTTTTTCTCGCAGCACACGCTGGAGCTGGACGATCGCGGCAGCGTGATCGATTGCGCGCGCTCGGCGACCGGTCTTTCGCGCGCCGACGCTCAGAAGCTGCTTGGGCGTTTTCTCTTCTCCGGTTACGGGACGCAGGAGAAGGCGGTGCGCATGCTCTCGGGAGGGGAGCGGCGGCGGCTGGCGCTCGCGCTTCTCGTTGCCTCGGGCGCCAACTTCCTGGTTCTCGACGAGCCGACCAACCACCTCGACGTCGAGAGCCGCGAGGCGCTCGAGGCGGCGCTGGAGGCATTCGAGGGAACGCTGCTGCTCGTCTCGCACGATCGTGCCCTGCTCGACGCGGTCGCGGCCCGCACGCTGGCGATCGAGAACGGCGAGCTTCGCTCTTACGACGGCCGCTGGGCTGACTATGTCCTCGCGCGCGAGCGTGAGCGCGCTCCGGCCAAGGCGGTAGCCGCGCCGAAAGAGAAAAAGGCGCGGCCCGAGCGGGAAAAGCCCTCGCCGGTCGAGCGCGAGAGGACCCGCCTCGAACAGGAGATCGAGCGGTTGGAGAGCCAGCTTTCGACGCTGGAGCAGGAATTGGCCGAGGATTGGGCCGACCTGGAAAAGCTGAGCGCCTTTCGTACAACCCGAGCTCGGGTCGATCGGCTGCTGGAGCGCTGGGACGCGCTGGTCTCGGGCGGAGAGCCCAGTTCCGGCGACTCCTCTGCATGACTTTCGGAGTAGGCGAGAGCGTAGACTCGGTATGGCGACTGCGCCGTGAAGTACAAGGAGCCTAAGGTTTTGTGATCATGTTCCGGACTGCGCTGGCCACAACTCTTCTGACCGTCCTGGCACTGACGATCTGCCAAGGCAGCGCACGCGGCGCCTTTCCCGGAGCCGACGGAAAGATCGCTTTCGTCAACGATCGAAACGGGACACCCTCGATTTTCACTACGAACGCGGCTGGGTCGAACGTCGAGAAGCTGGTCCTCAACAACCCGCAGGGAGGATTCGCCGTCACCTCGCCAAGCGGTAAGCGGATCCTCTTCTCGGTACGAATCGCGACGAAGCTGACCTTCAGCTACGAGCTCTGGGTTATGAGCGCCAACGGGACTCACATCGGCCGTTTTTTCTCCCAAGCCTCCGATCAGCCATACGCGTCGACCTGGTCGCCGGACGGGAAAAGGATCGCCTTCTACAGAGATGACAAACTCTGGCTGGCGAAAGCCGACCGAAGCGGTGCCCGGGAGCTCACGGACGCCGATTTCAGCGGCGCCGCTCCGAGCTGGTCGAAGAAAGGCCTGATCGCCTTCGATCGCGCCGGGAGCATCTGGGTTGTGAATCCCAAGAGCGGTAAGGAGCGCCGAGTCGGGCCGGGAAGCCAACCTTCGTGGTCGTCCGACGGTCGCAGGCTCCTTTACGTTGCGGTGCCGCGCAGCGCCACGCTCAGCGACATCTTTGCAATGAGGGCCAACGGATCCGGTCGGCGGCAGCTGACCAAGACTCGGAGTGTCAACGAGACTCAGCCCGCCTGGGCGCCGGGCGGACGCTGGATCGCCTTCACGGGCAAGAAGGGCGTCTATGCAATGAGAAGCGACGGTAAGAAGCGGCGGCTCGTCGCCGCCAAAGGTCTGCAGCCAAGCTGGGCAAGGGGAGCAAGCGGGATCGTCTTCACCCGACGCACTCCGCGTTGGAACGGTTTCGTGTTGCGGACGAACCTGAACGGCAAGCACACGCGTTGGCTGTTGCGGCCTCGGCTCGACGCCAGTCCGACCTGGTCGCCCGACGGAAGTCAGCTGGCGTTCACGCGCGACGGCGTCGTCTATCTGGTGGGCGCGGACGGAGGGATCGCGCGTTCGACGGGCCTGAAGGGCGCCGATCCGGCCTGGAGCCCGAACGGAGAAAACCTCGTAGTTGCGTCCGGGCTCGACCTGGTGATCGCGAACAGCGACGGAACGGAGCCGGCGCCACTCGATCTCGGTTTCGACGCGAGCAAGTTCACGCACCTCTCCCAGCCCGACTGGTCGACGAACAAGAAGAACGTCAGCTCGATCGCGTTCGTCGCTACGAGCAGCGAGGGTCTCCAGAGCATCTTCGTCCTCAATCTGCAGGCGAAAACGCTCACGGCTAAGACGGGCACGCTCCAACAGTTGCCCCTGGGCTGCGGGACGATTGGAGCCAGTTCTCCCAGCTGGGCCCCGGATGGAAGCCTGATCGCCTATGCCTGCGACCAGTTCATTGCCTTCTCCGCCAGCGACGGGAGCAATCCGACTCCCCTGGGAGCGGCCGAGAACGCCACGCTGGCCTGGTCTCCCGACGGTTCGCAGATCGTTTACTCGAGCCAGTCCGGCGACCAAGGGGCGCAGCTGAACATCATGAACTCCGACGGGACGGCGCCCACGCAGCTCGATACTGGCCCCGGCTCGAGCGACCAGCCCGACTGGCAGCCGCTTCCCTGAGGCGCCCGCGGGGGACTGCGCGGCCGGCCGCCTTCAGAGCGCCCGGGGAGGGGAGCGTGGTGACGAAGGCGAAAACGTTTCTGGCAAACAACTATCCCGAAGGGACGTCGTTTTTTATATGAGGCTCTCGCTAGGCGCCGCCATAGCGATGCTGGGCATGTTCGTGTTCACCGGCTCGGCGCCCGCCCGCACAGCTCTTCCCGACCAGAAAGCGGCGCTCGCCGGAATTCAGCACGCGGTTAAAAAAGGTTGGGTCGAGCGGGCGGACGCCGCGCGCTACCGCAGAACGGTGAATCGCGCGGCGAACCTGATCAACAGGCTTCCGCAAGTGAGGCGGGCGCCTCTCGCGGCCAACCTGCATCAGGTGGCCCAGGTCTCGGCGAAGCTGGTCAGGGCACGAGCCACCGCCGTGTTCGGACAGCTTGCCTTCAACAACGCCTATTTCGCCCGGCACGGTCCGCCTGCGCAGAAAACCGACCTCACCGATGCCGACGGCGTCGTCTACCGCTACATGAGCGGCCTGGGCTTCGAGTTTCATCCGCTCGCCAACTTCGGCGCGCTGAACGCGAAGGTCGCGGGAGGAACGCTCGAATCGGTGCAACGTCTGGCCCGGGCGCTGATCGCGCGCGGTGTGAACCAGCCCGGTGGCGGGCTCGGCTGGGAGTACTATTTCAACTACGCGGGCGGAAGAGCGCCCTGGGTATCGGGCATGGCGCAGGCGGTTGCGGCCCAGGCGTTCGCGGCCGCCTCGCTCTCTGACGAGGACGACTCGACCAAGCTGGAGCAGGCCGCGCAGGCCGCCTTCCGCACGATTCCGCGGCGGCTGGTGCTTCGGCGCGCCTCCGGCCCCTGGATCCGGCTCTACGGGTTCAGCCATATCGTCGTGCTGAACGCGCAGTTACAGTCGCTGCTCTCGCTGCGAGATTACGCCAACACAATGGCCGACGGTGACGCGGCCACGCTCGCCGCGGCAATGGAGCGGGCAGCCGCCAGCGAGATTCACCGCTTCGACACCGGCTACTGGACCTACTACTCGCTGCCGCGAACGCCCTCCACGCTCGACTACCAGAAATTTGTCGTGCACCTGCTCGGAAAGCTCAACTCTTTGGACCCCAGGCTCGCCACGGCGACAGCCCGGTTCGCCGGCTATGCGAAACAGCCGCCGGCCTTCAAGATCGCGAGTAGCGGTCTCGGAGCGGTTCGCTTCTGGCTCTCCAAGCCATCCACGGTCGAGATGCGGTCTCCCGCGGGCCGCGCGAAGCGGCTCACGCTTTACGGCGGTTGGTACAACCTCGGCTGGAAGCTGCCCGCCCGCGCCGGCGCCTATTCCGTGCTGGTCAAGGCACGTGATTGGGCCGGGAACAGCTCTTCGTTCGCGGGCCTTCCGCTCGTGCGCGTTGCCTCGGCGGCGAACTGGTCGGTCGCCGGCTCGAGCGTGTCGCAGCGGAAGCTGATCATGGATGCGGCAGAAGCTGGTGTCGCCTCGCGGGCGGCCACAGCGACGACCGCGCTTTCGCCGGGGCAGGCGTCCTTCAACGTCGGCGCCGGCCTGGATAACGCTTCCCAGGCTTCGCTCGCTTCGAGCGCGGGACTGGGCAGCGTTCGCCTGAGTGTGACTTGGAATACCGGCGACCTGGCTCCCGACGCCGCCACGGTCAGCGCGATAGAGAGCATTCCAGCTGCGCAGTACCTGATTGTCGAGCTGAAGGCCGTGTCGCTTCCTGCCGACGCCACGGGTCGCGCCGAGCTGGCGCAGTTTGTGAGCTCGCTCGTCGGGCAGCTGCCGAACATCGACGAGTTGCTACTCGGCCCGGCGCCGACAACGACGACTGCTCCGACGTACTCGGCGGCGCTGGCCTCTCTTTACGATGCCGCGAAGGCCAAGGCCTCGACGCTGGTCGTGGCCGGCGAGCTGAACGGCGGCAAGACCCCCGGAGCGACCCTCACGGCACTGTCGGATGCCTACTCCAACTCGGGACGTGCGGCGCCGCTCATGAACGAGCTGGCATTCAGCCCCGCAGCGGAAGACGCGAAAAACGCCTGGTCGATCAGCGACTACCCGCAACTCGTGGCGGCACTCGAGGGGGAGTTTTCCGACAGTGCCCAAAAGGACTCAACCCTTCCGATACTCATGAACGGCGTCGCCACCGCCACGGCCATCCCGCCCGAGAAAGCGAGCGCCTATCCCTCGCCGCCGGGCCCCGCGCCCGGCGTTAGCGAGAATGCCCAGACGAACGCGTACACGCAAGCGCTGAAAAGCAGCGTCTGCATGCCTAACGTCTCGGGCGTGATATTCGGAAGGCTCGTGGACAGGGCGGGCAGCGGCGAGCAAGCGGGTGACCAATCGGGGCTCTACTACGCCGATGGGAGTGCCAAGACGAGCATGGGCACGGTCGCCAAGGCGGCCGCCCTGGCCGAGCGTGGCGTGCTCGCGGTGTGTCCTGGATACCAGGCTCGTGTCACGGCGAAAACTCTGATCATTCCGCTCAGCTTTTCCGGCTCCTCACCGCCCTGGGTGAGTCTCGCCTGCACGCGCGACTGTGCCTATCTGGTTACGCTCGAGCGCGCCGACGGTAAGCCGGTCAGGGCGAAGCGCGGTGTTCTGCGGGCCGACAAAGTCGCCACGGTAAGGCTCTCGGGGAGCTCCGGGCTCTCCGCGAGCGGCGGTTACCGCCTTCGCGTGCGCCTGGTTGCGCAGATGAATCCGGGCGCGATCTGGCAGTACCGAAGCCCGAAAATCGAAGTTTCCTGACGGCGCAAACGGCATCGAGAATATTCCGCGGGCCCGAAAGCCCTTTCCCGAGATTCGCGCTTAAACGTTAATGAGAGACGCAACTAATTGAGGTATCGAGGCGTATTAGGGCAACGCCGACGCTGCGAGTAGGCAAAAAGGGGTGAGCGCTTAGCTCTCTCAGTTACTTGACGGGGATTAGCCGCGAATCTATGAACAAAAAACGGGGGAGACAGAAGGTCTGGACATTCCAGAAGCGCTGTAGAAAGGCGCCTAGATCAGGGGCAAGTGGCTTGTGGCCAAGTGGGTCGGGACGCTCAAGAAGTAGGAAAGCGTAAGTCGTTGAAACGAGAGCGGGGCGACTTGACCACCCCGCTCTTTTCTTGTCTCTAGAAGACTGAAGTGAGCCCGCTTACTCGCCCCAGAGCGCTTTTCCGACCGGGACGATCTTCTTCGTCGACATACCGTTGACGACGCCCGCCGCCGACGCGTACCAGGCTACGGCTGCGGTGACGATGCCCGACCAGCCGCCGGCGTGGAGCCAAAAGTCTGTCTTACCGTGAGCGACCAGGAAGAAGCCGATCACGAGCAGGATCTCGGTGATCTCGAGCGTCAGGAACACTGCGAAGGTCGCCAGGTTCAACCGCGAGGCCCAGAGCACCATGTAGGTGTTGAAGATCGCAAACGCAAGAATGAACCAGGCCAGCGCGTTGTGCAGCTCAGCCGAGTCTTTGAACACGTTGTAGAGGGTGGTGTTGGTGCTGATCAGGACGACGAAGACTCCGAGCGAGAGCCAGAAGCCCCCGTAGGTGGCAAACGCCGTCGAGCCGAATACGTTGCGATTCTTGAACTCCTGCATTCCGGCCAGCAGCTGGATCAAGCCGCCGTAGAAGATTGCCGCTCCGATCCAGATACCGTCGGGAATGAAAGTCGCGTTGTGACCGCTCAGTAAAAAGGTCGTAAGAGCGAACGCCGCCAGACCGAGCGGCGCGGGATCGGCGACCCGCGAGAATCCTCGCTCTTCTGTCGCCTCGGCCATTGAGTCCTCCTATCTCGTAGACAGCGGCGCCCACTGGCGCCGTTCGGCGCAATCGTAAGAGGGCGGTCGGCCGGCGAGGCGCCGGCTCAGAGGATCTTGGAGAGGAAGGCCTTGGTGCGCTCGTGCGTGGGCGACTCGAAGAAGTGCTCGGGCGGGCCCTCCTCGATGATCACGCCCTCGTCCATCATCACCACGCGGTCGGCGGCGCGCTTGGCGAATCCCATCTCGTGCGTGACCACGATCATCGTCGTGCCCTCGTGCGCCAGCTCCTCCATCACGTCCAGCACCTCGCCGGTGACCTCCGGATCGAGCGCGCTGGTGGGCTCGTCGAACAGCATCAGTGCCGGCTTCATCGCCAGCGAGCGGGCGATCGCCACGCGTTGCTGCTGGCCGCCGGAGAGCTTGCCCGGGTAAGAGTCTTTCTTGTCGGCCAGCCCGACTCGGGCGAGCAACTTCTCGGCTTCGGCGGTAGCTTGATTCTTGGCAATACCGCGCACGTGCACCGGTGCCTCGATCACATTCTCGAGCGCCGTCTTGTGCGGGAAGAGATTGAAGCGCTGGAACACGAAGCCGATCTCGGTGCGCTGGCGGGCGATGCTCCGTTCCCGGTCCTCGACCAGCTTCTCGCCCCGGTGCCGGTAGCCGATCGGGTGCCCGTTGACCTCGATCAGGCCGCCGTCGATCTTCTCTAGGTGGTTGATACAGCGCAGGAAGGTCGTCTTGCCCGAGCCCGAGACGCCGATGATGCAGACGGTCTCGCGCGGCTTCACGTCCAGCGAAACACCTCTGAGGATGTGCAGGCGGCCGAAGCGTTTGTGCACCTCGACGGCGTGCATGACGAATCCGCTTTCGGCGCTCACGCTCTCTCCCTCCACGGCCAGGCCGAACGAACCATGCCGCCGCCCTCTGTCCAGATCGCGACCGCTCGTTCTCGCAGCGAAATCTCGTCGCCGTGCTCGCTTACCGCCAGTTTGCGCTCGATCAGGGCCTGGATGAAGCTCCAGATCGAGGTCAACACGAGATACCAGAAGGCGACGGCGATGAACGGTCCGACGTCTGTCGAGAAACTGGCCGACTGGAACGTCTGAGCGTCGGTGAACAGCTCGTAGACGCCGATGATCGTGACCAGCGAGCTGGTCTTCATCATATTGTTGAACTCGTTACCGAGCGGTGGGACGATCACCCGGGCGGCCTGGGGGAGGACGATCCGGCGCGTGGCCATGCCGTAGCGCATCCCCAGCGATTTTGCCGCCTCCATCTGTCCGCGGTCGATCGAGTCGATACCGGCTCGGATGATCTCGCGCATGTAGGCGCCCTCGTTGATCCCGAGCGCCAGGATTCCGGCGGCGATCGGCACCGACGGCTGGAACAGGAATAGGTTGATCGACCGCCCGGGAAGTACTAGGTAGAAGATCATGATCTGCACCAGCACGGGCGTCCCCCGGAACAGCCATACGTAGATGCCCGAGATGAGCCGGAACAGCCAGAAGCTGGATGTCCTCATGAGCGCCGCCAGCAGTCCCAGCACGATGCCCAGGATCTGGGCGACGATCGAGATGTAGATCGTCACCCAGAGCGCTCGGGCAAAGACCCCGCTTGGATTAGTGATCCGCGTCCAAACGAGGTGCCAGCCAACTGTGACGGCAAGATACAAGGCTGATTACTTCCCGCCCTTTGCGAGCTTCGCGTTCTCTTGATCGAGCATCTGCTTCTCGGTCGTGGCGGCTTCGACAGCGACGGTCTTGCCGGCCAGCGTCGACAGGCCATCCGTGATCCCGGATGGGTTGCCCTTCTTGACCATGAGCAGCATTCCGACGTTGACGTAGTCGGCGAAGTCGACCGACTTGGCACGCTCCGCCGAATCGGTCAGAGCGCTGATGATCGCGTCGCACTTGTTTCCCTGAAGGGCGGGAATGATCACGTCGAAGCCGGTGGACTTGATGTCGGCCTTATCGCCCCAGAGCTTGGCGATGGCGTCGGCGATGTCGATGTCCGCACCAGACGCCTTGCCGTTGACCAGCGTCTCCATCGGCGGGTAGGTCGTATCGCTGCAGAAGGTGACTGTGCCGCTGCCGTTGCCGGGGGCGCCGGTGCCGGTGGCCTTGGGCGGGTTCGGGAGCGCGAACTGGGTCAGGCCCCACTTGGCGAGGATCTTCTGCATTGTCCCGTTGGCGTAGAGAGTTGCGATCGCCTGCTTGAACTTCGGGCCGAGCGGGTCGCCCTTACGAGTGGCAATGCCTTCCGGGGCGGTCGCTATCTGGGTTCCGGAAACCTCGAACTTGCCGGGGTTGTTCTTCATGTAGTAGAGGACAGGCGTCGCATCGGCGAAGTAGGCGTCGACCTTACCCGCCTGGAGCGCCAGGGCGGCGTTGCTGTCGGCGGGGTAGATCTGGATCTTGATCTGGTTGCTCTTCTTCGAGCCACAGCCGGTCGTGAGCCCAACTGCGAGCACGATGGCGATTATCGCCCCGAGCAGGGCGAAAGACGTGCGTTTGCGCATGGTTACTCCGATTCCTTTCTAGAGGACGTCGCTTGAGGATTGTCCGGCCGCAGGGGCGGAAGAGCGCTGTTCACGCCTGCAGTTGTTGCGATAAGCCACGACGCCCGGAGTCTCAACTTGGGGCATTCTCCTACGCCGGCGGGGGCGAAAGCAACTTGCTACCGCATTTCCGGGTCATGAGAGCGCTAATCTCGCCTGGCACGCTCGAGAAGAGGCGCCGACCACTCGCCTTACTGGTCGATGATTAAGTCCTGAACATCCAGGGAGAATCGCGCTTCGAGTCGATGCGGCCGGTGCAGGCGCTGTTCGAATACAGCATGGACGGCGTCATGCTGACCGCGCCGGACCGGGCGCTCGGCGAAGTCCCCAGCCCGATCTCGTGACGTCAGAGGGCGTGCTTCACGCCGGCCAGAACGGGCGATTCATGCAGCGTGCCGTGACCGCATGCTTGCGTCGATACGGCGACGGTCAGCCAATCTGTCGCGCCTGGCGGGCGCAGGCGAAGCGCCTTCCCGCGCGGGCAGGACGTCTCGCTGCCGACGGGCACGTCGCCATAGCTGACTAGGACGCTTGCGCGACCGAGATGCTTTAGTTTCACGCGCGTGGGCGTCGAGTTGAGTATCGCCAGGCCGCCATGCACGACGTGAGTGGGAAGCAGCGCATGCGCGCCCTTGATCCGGAGCGCCGGATAACCCTTGAGCGAGCACGCCGCGCCGGTGTTCTCGAGCTTGACGCTGAAGAGAATCGTCCCGGCCGCGCCTTGCGAGTCGAGTAGTTTCCCCTTCAGTTGAGAGGCGGCGCAGGTGGGCGCGGCCGCCTCTGAGCCGAGCGCCGTCGGAGCAGCAAGCACGGCAACGGTAAGTGCCAGGAGGCCTGCGCCGAGGAGCGTGAAGTGGGAGGCAGATCGCATCATTGATCCCTTTCCCCTCTCTATTTCGCAACCCGCCGAAGCGAGCCGGATGGTGTCCGATAAGTCGATTCTGACAGCGAGAGTATCCGCGCGCCGAACTCGATTTCCTACCACTGGCCTGCCTCGCTCTCCCGTCCTTCGATCTGGCGGCTCACGCGAGCGCACCGGTTTGCCGATGAGATACTCATTCTCCGCCGTACGACGAGAGCGAGGCATAGCGTGAACCTCGATCGGAAGTCGATTATCCAGAACACCATCGCCCGCGATGCCGAGGCCGAGCAGGAGCTGCTCGTGGTGCTGCGCGAGCTGATCGCGCTCTCAGTTGAGCGTCCGGGCGGTGTGGCGATCGACGAGCTCGCCCGTCGTTTACACAAAGATCAAGACAGGCGAAGCGTGAGAGAGTTACTCGAGCGAGGTCGTCTGGCGCTGGAGGATGACGTTGGGAGCGTCGAGCGCTTCGCCGTAGTCGAACGCGTATACGACGACCCCTTCGCCTACTGGCGCGCCCGTTACGTCCCGACCTCGTTCGGGCGCATCTACCTGCAGGGAATCGGCGCCGAGCGGGACAGCGACAGCTAGGCGTCGCTGGCGCGCAGGCGCTGCAAGACCTCGGCTGTTGTCGACGCCATCGGAATAACGCGGTCGAGGCTGGTGATCTCGAAGGCGCGAACCACATCGGCGCTCGAAGCGACCACGCCGAGCGCGCCGCCGTTCTCGCGCAGGCGCCTGGAGGCGCGGGCGAGCGCTCCCAAGGCGATCGAGTCGATCAGATCAACCTTGCCGAGGTCGACCACGACCACCTCGCCGGTCTCGCCCATGGCTTCGTCGAGGGCGTCCTGAAGCCCACCCACCGAGTGCAGGTCCAGCTCCCCGCTGACGGAAACGAGCAGCTCCTTCTCGGCCAGGCGGTCAGTCCGAACAAGCGGTTCCATGATCGACACAACTGTTCGTTACCCACCTCGGTCGCTTTCTATCCCCAGGGAGTCGCTGCTCGGGTGGGTATCCTTCTCGCTCATGCAGGTTCGGCTTCCGGACAAGTCACTGCTCGAGCTGCCCGACGGGGCAAGCGGGCTGGTCGCTGCGCGCTCGATCGGGCCCAGGCTCGCCGAGCAGGCGGTCGGCGTGCGCGTGGACGGCGACCTGCGCGACCTGCGCCTTCCCCTGGCCGATGGGCAGCAGATCGAGATCCTGACGACGAAGAACGGTGACGACGCCGACGCGCTCACCGTGCTCAGACATTCGGCCGCTCACCTCCTGGCCGAGGCCGTGCGCCGGCTGTATCCGGGCGTCAAGGTGGCGATCGGGCCCGCGATCGCGAACGGCTTCTACTACGACTTCGACTTCCCCGAGCCGATCGCCGAGGAGGATCTGGCGCCGATCGAGGCAGAGATCGGGCGCGAGCTGTCCGAAGGCAGGAGCTGGGAGCGAAGCGAGGTCTCGCGGGAGGAGGCGCGGCAGCGCTTCGTAAACGAGGACGAGCCGTACAAGGTCGAGCTCGTGGACGAGGCCGAGGGGACGATTTCCCTCTACACGCAGGGTGAATTCACCGATCTCTGCCGCGGCCCGCATCTGATCGACTCGAAACCGATAAAGGCGCTCAAGTTGACCGGGCTTGCCGGCGCCTACTGGCGCGGTGACTCGGCCAACAAGCAGCTGACTCGAATCTACGGTACTGCGTTCTTCTCGCAGAAAGACTTGGACGCGCATCTGGAGCGCCTCGAGGAGGCAAAGCGGCGCGACCACCGCCGGCTCGGCATCCAGCTCGATCTCTTCCACTTCGACGAGCACTCACCCGGCTCGGCCTTCTGGCACCCCAAAGGGATGACGATCTTCAACCAGCTCGAAGCGCTGCGCCTGCGCGAGAACGCCCGCCGCGGCTACTCCGAGGTCAAGACGCCGCTGATCTACGACAAGGCGCTCTGGGTCACCTCGGGCCATTGGGAGAAGTTCCGCGAGAACATGTTCCTGATCCCGATCAGCGAGGAGCATATCTACGGCATCAAGCCGATGAACTGCCCCGGGCACATGCTGCTCTTCGGCAGCAAGCTGCGCAGCTACCGCGACCTGCCGCTGCGTTACGCCGAGGGAGCGCCGCTCCATCGCAACGAGCTCGCGGGCGCCCTGCACGGGCTCACGCGTGTGCGCTACGTCACCCAAGACGACGCCCACATCTTCTGCAGCAAGGAGCAGATCGCGGCCGAGCTGGACGGCTGCTTCGAATACCTCCGCTATATCTACGGCCTGTTCGGGATCGAGCCGCGCGCCGAGCTTTCAACGCGACCGGAGAACAAGCTCGGCTCGGACGACGAATGGGATTTCACCGAGGGCGAATTGCGCGCGGCGCTCGATCGTCACTCCATCTCCTATGCGCTCAGCGCGGGCGAAGGATCGTTCTACGGGCCCAAGATCGACCTGCACATCACCGATGTGCTCGGTCGCTCCTGGCAGATGGGAACAATTCAGCTCGATGCCCAGATGCCGGCCCGCTTCGGTCTCACCTACGTCGGCGCCGACAACAGCGAGCACCCCGTCTTCGTCATCCACCGTGCGCTGCTCGGCTCCTTCGAGCGCTTCATCGGCATTCTGCTCGAGCACACCGGTGGCGACCTTCCCCTTTGGCTGGCGCCGGTGCAGGTGCGCGTGCTGCCGGTGGGGGAGGGGCATGTCGAGGCGGCCCGCTCGATCGTCGACGGGCTGCGCGACGCCGGCTTCCGCGTCGAGCTCGACGACCGTAGCGAGTCGGTGGGGAAGCGGATTCGCGACGCCGAGCTCGAGAAAGTGCCGCGGTTGATCGTCTACGGCGACAAGGAATCGCCCGAAGACCTGGCCGTGCGCGAGCACGGCGGCGCCCAGTCGCACAAGAGCCTGCACGAGCTCGTGATCGAGCTGACACCGCTGGTCTCGCCACCCGGTTTTTAGGTCGCACGCGGCCCGTGCACACGCAAACGCAGCGGATCGGCTACATTAATGGCCTGCAAGTAGGGGCTCATCCGTTCCCTCACCTCCGCGGCCACGAGTCGACGGGGGTTCAACCAAGGTGTTTGGTGAAAGAACGGAGCCGCTGCCTGCAGCGGTTTTTTGTTCTGAAAGAGGAGGAAGCCCTAGCTTGATGAGCGCCAGTTGAGACCTCGGCGACGGTATGAGCCCGCTCGCCCGTCTATTCCGCATGCTCGGATCAACGACGGTATCCGCGCTGCGCGCGTCCGTCTGATCGACACGGACGGCTCCCAAATCGGAATCAAGACCACCGATGAGGCGCGCGAATACGCCTATGCCAAGAATCTCGACCTGGTTGAGATCGCCGCGAGCGCCGACCCACCCGTTTGCCGGGTGATGGATTACGGCAAGTACCGCTACGCGGAAGAGCAGAAGGCGAAGGTGGCTCGCAAGCACCAGCAGCAGATTCACATCAAGGAGATCAAACTGCGGCCGAAGATCGGCGTGCACGACTATGAGACCAAGAAGGGGCACGTCGTTCGCTTCCTCAACCAGAAGGCGAAGGTCAAGGTCACGATCATGTTCCGCGGGCGCGAGACCACGCACCCTGAGCGCGGACGCGACCTTCTCATGCGGCTCGCAGAGGATGTGCAGGAGATCGGGATGATCGAGTCCCAGCCGCTGCTGGAAGGAAGGAACATGACGATGGTTTTGGGCCCGACGAAGAACGCGGGCGAAAAAGCGAAGACGGAGCCCGAACAAGCAAACGAAAAAGTGAAGACGGAGCCCGAGGAAGAAAAGAGTAAGAGCCCGACAGTTAGCAAGGAAGTAGTAGCCGAGGAAGCGGTGGCCGAGGAGGCCGATGGCGCCTGAGGCGCGGGCGCGAAGCAGCGAGGAGAAAGATGCCGAAACAGAAAACACACAGCGGTGCGAAGAAGACGTTCAAAGTCAGCGCGGGCGGCAAGGTCGTGCGCCGTCGCGCGATGCGCAGCCACATCCTCGGCAAGAAGACTCAGAAGCGTAAGCGCGGCTTTCGCAAGCCAGAGGTGCTGGGCGATTCGCAGGCGGCCGTCGTCAAGAAGATGCTGGGAAGGTGAGGTAGAGCCCAATGCCACGTGTTAAACGCTCTGTCAACGCGCGCAAGAAGCGGCGCAAGGTCCTCGCTCAGGCGAAGGGCTACTTCGGCATCAAGAAGTCGAGCTACAAGTACGCCAAGGAGCAGGTAGACCACTCGCTCGTCTACGCCTACCGCGACCGCCGTAACCGCAAGCGCAGCTTCCGCCAGCTTTGGATCATCAGGATCAACGCGGCGGCGCGCCAAGAGGGTCTCTCCTACAACCAGTTCATCGCCGGCTGCAAGAAGGCCAACATCGAGCTCGATCGCAAGGTGCTCGCAGATCTGGCGGTCAGGGAGCCGGCGGCCTTCAAGGCCATCGCCGAGCAGGCGAAGTCCGCGCTGGCGAGCTGAGCGCGAGCGACCGTCAAGCTGAGGTATTTCTGGGGCAGGCGGCGGCTTGCCGCTCTAGCGATCCTGCCTCACTGTACGGCGGTCTGTGCGAGCGGCTGGCGAGCGAGCCGCTGGTTCGCGAGCTAGCGCCGGACTACGAGTGGAATCTCCCGCTGAAGCTGTTCGCGGCGCTCCACTACCTCGCGCTGGACGGGCGGGCGCCCGGGCTCGCGCGCGCCTACGCGGGGAAGGGCGAGGCCTGGCCAGCCTTCCGCGAAGCGCTCGAGCGCGAGTCGGAATGGATCGCGCGCTTCCTGCGTGAGCAGGGGATGCAGACGAACGAGGTGCAGCGCTGCTACGGGCTCTTACCGGCCTTCCTTCAGGCCGCCGGCGAGACGGGAAGAGCGCTTGACCTGATCGAGCTGGGCCCGAGCGCCGGCTTCAACCTGCTCTGGGATCGGTACGCCTACCGTTACGGAGCCGAGCGCTGGGGAAAGGCGGATGCGCCGATCGAGCTGAATGGAGAGCTCCGTGCTCCGCTTCCGAGCGGGCTGCTTGCGATCAGGCCGGTCGTGCGCAGACGCCTGGGCATCGATCTGAGCCCGATCGACGTGAATAGCGAGTATGGAGCCCGGCTCCTGAGGTCCTTTATCTGGCCCGACCAGGTCGAGCGTCTGGCGCGGCTCGATCAGGCGATCGAGGTCGTCCGCGCCGATCCCCCGCGGATTCTTAGTGGCGACTACCTGGAGTTGCTCGAGCCTTTGCTCAACGAGCGATCCGAGGAAGCGCTGACGGTCGTCTTTCAGACCGCTTCGCTCAATCACCTTCCGAGTGAGGCGCGGCTTGGCGTTGAGGAGGTCCTGATCCACGCCGGCGAGCGCGGGCCGCTGGCCTTCATCTCGGGCGAGCACACCCCGGACGGCATACTCGGCTACTGGCAGCTCCGCTTTCGGCTCTGGCCCGGGGGCGAGCAGCGGATACTCGCGCGGTTCGACCCGCACGGGCGCTGGCTCGAGTGGCTCGGCTGATGCGTGACGCGCGGCTTCGGCGGGAGTAGGTTTCCTTGGCGATGACTTCCGACCCCGACCGTGTCCCGGTAGTTTCTACATCCAACCCCAAGCTTCGGCTCGTCCGCCGGCTGCAGAGCGCCAGCCAGCGCGAGCGCCTGGGGCTTTTCGTATGCGAGGGCGAGGACCTGATCGTCGCCGGGATGGAGGCCGGGCTCGAGCCAGAGGAGCTGCTCGTGGACGCCGCCCGTCCGACACTCGAGGAACGTGTTCCACGGGCGACTTTCGTCGCCTCGGAGCTGATCGGCGAGCTGTCCGAGCTGGCTCATCCCGCCCGGGCGATCGCCGTCTTTCGTCGCGCCGGGCTGCCGCGGCTCGATCCTACGCAGCTGGCCGAGACCGGGCTTGCACTCTGGCGGGTCAGCGATCCCGGCAACGTGGGTGGACTTCTACGCAGCGCCGATGCGCTTGGCTCGGGCTACGTATGTCTCTCGGCGGGCTGCGCCGATCCGACCGGGTCGAAAGCGCTACGAGCTTCGATGGGCGCCGTCTTCCGCGTGCCCCTGGGCGAGTTCGAGCAGGCGCCTGGGCGCCGGGTCGGGCTTGTCGCTCACGGAGGTGTGCCGCTCGCCGAAGTCGATCTTTCGGGCCCGGTTTGCTTCGTGCTCGGCGCCGAGCGTGAGGGCCTGCCCGACGACGTTGCGGCCGGATGCGACGAGCTGGCGACGATTCCACTGGCCGGTAGAGCCGAATCTCTCAACGTCGGCATTGCCGGGGCGCTGGCTCTTTACGAGCGCCGGCGCCGGGCCGGTTGATCACCAGCCGCCGCCGAAGCCGCCACCGAAACCGCCGCTGCTAAGGCCGCCGATCGAGCTCGACAACGAAGCCGCAAACGCCGACCTGAAGCCGGACGGCAGGCTCGAGTTTCCGAGCCCGCTCGCGCCTGAGCCGGCGCCGCGAACACCGCGGCGAGTACTACGAGCGCAGCGCAAACACTGCTCTGCGCACTATCTCTGCGGCGGGGTTGGCGGCGCTTCAGGCTCCGCCGGGGATTGCGGCGCTGCGTCCACAGCGGCTGGCGTCGAGTCCGTAGCGGGTGTTTCCGCACCCGGGAAGCTGACCTGAGGCGCCTCGCGCTCGGCTTCGGCACCGACCTCGAAGAACTCGCGCGGCTTGAAGCCGAACGATCCGGCGACGATATTCGACGGAACGGTCTGGATCGCGTTGTTGTAGGTCAGCACCGTGTCGTTGTAGACCTGCCGCGAGACCTGGATCTTGTCCTCGGTCTCGGCCAGCTGAGCCTGGAGCTGTTGGAAGTTCTCGGTCGCGCGCAGCTGCGGGTAGGCCTCGGCGACGGCGAACAGCTTGCCGAGCGCCTGGGTGAGGATGTTCTCGGCCTGCGCCTGCTCGGCGGGGCCCTGTGCCTGCTGCGCTGCGGTCCTCGCCGCGGTGACCGCCTCGAAGGTTCCGCGCTCGTGCGCTGCATAACCCTTCACGGTTTCGACGAGATTGGGAATCAGGTCGTGGCGGCGCTTGAGCTGGACGTCCACCTGAGCCCAGGAGTTCTGCGTGGCATTGCGCAGACGGACGAGTCGGTTGTAGAGAGCGACGATAAAGATGAGGAGGAGGGCAACGAGTCCGAGGATGATCCAGAGTACGAGCATTAGCGGCGCCTTTCCGTGACGGGGTCGAGATACCTCGGCCCGTACTTTAACGGCCGGAGGCGATAAAAACCATGTCGGGCCCTCCGTCGTACGGGCTGTGGTCGAACCAGCCGTAACAGGCCTCGACGCTGAAGCCGCTTTGCTCGAGCAAAGCGTTCCACTCCGGCTGCGAGAGCCAGGCCAGATCCATGCTCGTCTCGCCGTCGGGCGCCCGCACCCGCAGCGTGAGATGTCGCTCGGTCGCGTCCCAGTCGGCGCGCTCGAAGATCTCGGGCTCGCGCTCGATCCAGAGGCCGTGCGTCGTGGCGATATCCTCGCCGGAGGGCGAGAAGACATCGAAGACGAAGCGGCCGCCTGGCCGAAGCAGGTCGTGGATACGGGTCAGCGTGAGCAGGCGCTCCTCGTTATCGAGGAGATGGAGAAAGGCGCGGAAGGGCGAGATGGCGAGGGGGACTTTCTCGCTCACGGGCGGATCGCGCACGTCACCGAGACGAAGATCGACGAGCTCGGCGACTCCCGCCTCTCGGGCTCGCTCGCGGCAGCGCTCGAGCATCGGAGCGGAGGAGTCGACGCCGATCACCGCGATGCCGGCCTGGGCGATCGGAATGGCGATTCGGCCTGTGCCGACGCCGAGCTCGAGCGCGGGCCCGCCCGAGCCCACGGCCTCGTCCGTGTAGAAGTCGATGTCCTCGACGACGCTGGTGTTCCAGCGGTCGTAGAGAGAGGCGATCGCGTCGTATGGATTGCTCTTGCCTTGAGAGCTCACGTCGGCATTGTCGCCGCTCGGGTCGGCCGCTATCGTTTCGGCGTGGTTCCTTGGTGCTCAGAGTTCGTGTTTACCAGGCCCCGGCCGGCAGTCGGGGACCGGTGCTGAGCAGCGGAGGCGCCTGCCCTCGATCGTCGAGCTGGGACCGTCCCGGTTTGGAGGTATTCGGGCCAGGCAGGTCGTAGCGAAACGGCTGTTGAATGGAAGAACTAGGGTTGTGCAGGTGGACGTAGAGAAACTCGAACAGGAAGCGGCAAGCGCGCTCGAGCAGGCGGGCTCACTCGAACAGCTCGAGGAGTTGCGCGTGCGCTTTCTCGGGCGCTCGAGCGAGCTGAAGCTGGCGCTGCGCGAGGTGCGCGACCGCGAGAGCGGGATGAGCCTGAACGCCTTGCGCCAGCGTCTGGAAGCGGCGCTCGAAGAGCGGCGCTCGGCGCTCGAGCGCGCCGAGCTGCAGCACAAGCTGATGGCCGACAGCATCGATGTGACGCTGCCAGGCGAGAGCTTTTCGGAAGGGCATCTGCACCTGATCACGCAGATCAGGCGCGAGGTCGAGGACATCTTCCTCGGTCTCGGATACATGATCGTGGACGGGCGCGAGGTCGAAACCACCCGCTACAACTTCGACGGCCTGAACATGCCGGCCTGGCACCCGGCTCGCTTATCCGGGCACTCGCTCTTCCTTTCGGACGACGTCCTCTTGAGGACGGAGACCTCGCCCTCGCAGATCCGTGTGATGGAGGCTCAGGCGCCGCCCGTCTACATGATCTCGCCCGGCCGCGTCTACCGCCGCGACACCCCCGACGCCACCCACAGCCCGGTCTTCCATCAGGTCGAGGGCTTGGCCGTCGATCGCGGCATCTCGCTGGCCGATCTCAAGGGGACGCTGCTGCATCTGATGCGTGCCCTCTTCGGCGAGAAGCGCGAGCTGCGTTTCCGCACCCACTACTTCCCTTTCACCGAGCCCTCGATCGAGCCCGACGTCTCGTGTCACATGTGCGACGGCGCGGGCTGTCCGGTCTGCAAGCAGTCCGGCTGGATCGAGATGGGCGGCGCGGGCATCGTCGATCCGAACGTGCTCGAGTTCGTCGGCTACGACCCCGAGCAGGTCTCGGGCTTCGCCTTCGGCCTCGGCCTGGAGCGGATCGCGCTACTCCGCCACCGCGTCCCGGACATCCGTCTCCTATGGGAGAACGACCTGCGCTTCTCGCGCCAATTCTGAGATGAAAGTTCCTTTCTCATGGCTCTGTGAGTACGTCCCGCTCGAGGTCTCTCCCGAGCAGCTGGCCGAGCGCTTGGCAGTCACCAGCGCGGAGGTCGAGCGAGTCTTTTGGCGCGGCGTCGAGGATTCGGAGGGCAACTTCGACAATTTCCGCGTCGGCCGCGTGCTCGAGGCCGGAAAGCACCCCAACGCCGATCGCCTACAGCTGTGCAAGGTCGACCTGGGCGAAGCCGAGCCGCGCCAGATCGTCTGCGGCGCCTGGAACTTCGGCGCCGGCGCCACGGTCGCGGTCGGGCTGCCCGGCGCGGTCGTCCCGGGCGGCATGAAGCTGGAGCGCGTCAAGCTCCGCGGCAGCGTCTCGGAGGGGATGATCATGTCCGAGCGCGAGCTGGAGCTGAGCCAGGATCACTCGGGCATCATGCTGCTGCCCGACGACTGGGAGCCGGGCTCGCGCCTGGCCGATCACTTCGCCTTGGGCGAGGCGATCCTCGAGCTGGAGGTGACCGGCAACCGGCCCGATCTGCTTGCGGTCTACGGTCTGGCGCGCGAGGTCGCCGCTCTCTACAAGCTCGAGCTGGCGCCGCCGCCGGGAACCGATCCCGAGCTGGTCGGCGACGAGCCGGTACAGGTCAGCGTCGAGGACTTCGCGGGCTGTCCGCGCTACGTCGGGCGTCTCTTCCACGACGTGAAGATAGGAGCCTCGCCGCCCTGGCTGAAGGCGCGCCTGAGCGGCGCCGGTATGCGCCCGATCTCGAACGTCGTGGACGTCACCAACTACGTCATGCTGGCGCTCGGAAACCCCCTTCACGCCTTCGATCTCGATCGTCTCGCGGAGAGTCGCCTGATCGTTCGCCGCGCCCACTCGGGCGAGGAGATGCGCACCCTGGACGGCGTCGACCGCAAGCTCGACCCGCGCGACCTGGTGATCGCCGACGCCGCGAAGCCGATGGCGGTCGCCGGCATCATGGGCGGCGAGGAGAGCGAGGTCGCCGACACGTCGAGCTCGATCCTGCTCGAGTCGGCCAACTTCGAGCCGGTCGGCATCCTCGAGAGCTCCGAGCGGTTGAAGTTGCGCAGCGAGGGCTCGAACCGCTGGGAGAAGGGCGTCGATCCCTACCTGGCAGGCCAGGCCGCCGAGCTGGCGAGCGAGCTGATCGTGCAACTGGCCGGTGCGCACTGGGTCGGGCAGACCGACATCCAGGGCGAGCTCCCCGCGCGGCCGGTCGTGCACTTCCGGCCCGAGCGTGCCGACGAGTTGATCGGCGTCTCGATCCCCGCCGAGGAGCAGCGCGGATTGCTCGAGCGCTTCGGCTTCGAGGTGGCAGGCGACTGGACGGTGACCGTTCCCACTTTCCGCGCCCGCGACGTGACGCGCGAGATCGACCTGGTCGAGGAGATCGCCCGCGTCCATCTCGACGAGGTTCCCTTCACGCTGCCGGCGCGCCGGGCGATGTGGGGGCGCCTGACCCGCGAGCAGCGGCTGCGTCGCCGCACAGAAGACGTCCTGAGCGGTCTCGGATTCGTCGAGGCTTACACCTATTCACTCGTCGATAGCGATCCCGACGAGAACGCGATCCACCTGCCCGATCCACTCACTGCCGAGCATTCACTGCTACGCACGACCATCCTGGGCGGTCTGATCGGCTCGCTGGAGCGTAACCTCGACGCCGGTAACGAGGACGTCGCGCTGTTCGAGATCGCGCACGTCTACCTGCCAGGGAAAGAGGAGTTGCCGGCTGAGCCCGTACGCATCGCCGGCTTGACCTGGGGCGGCTTCGCACGCGCCAAGGGCGCCGTCGAGGCGCTCTACCGCGCTCTGGCCGCTCCGACACCGAGCTTCGAGCCAGCCGGCGAGCTTCCCTACCTGCACCCGCTCAGGGTCGCGCGGGTGGGCGAAGGCGGCTGGGTCGGCGAGCTTCACCCCGAGCTTGCCGAAGGGGAGTGGGGGGCCTTCGAGCTCGATCTGTCCGCTCTAGCCGAGCTGGCCCAGGACGTCGTCGTCTACTCGGACGTGATCTCCTTCCCGGCGGTCAAGCAAGATCTCTCCTTCGTCGTGGCCGAGAACGTGCCGGCCGGCGAGTTGATCGCCGCGGCGCGCGAAGCGGCTGGCGCAGACCTGCGCGCGATGGAGGTCAGCGACGTCTACCGCGGCTCCCAGCTCGCAGAGGGCCAGAAATCGATCACCTTCGCGGTCGCTTTCCAGTCGCCGGAGCGAACACTCTCGGATACCGAGGCGGCCGCGCTGCGAGAGAAAATCGTGCAAATGCTCGCGGAACGCTTCGACGCGACGCTGCGCAGCTAGCGATTCCCCGCTCGCAGAGGGCGATATAGCGCTTTCTTAGAGGCCGTTGCTCGCAAACGTTTGCTGTTCTCGCTTGACTCTTAGAGCCAAGAATGAGATGTTGAGCACCGCAAACGTTTGCCGCCGTTTTGGGGGGTGTCAGGCAAACGCTGGTTGGAATGGGATGAAAGGGGACTTCTGTTATGCATAAAACAAGACGCACGATCCTGCTCGCCGTGCTCGCCGCGTTGGCAATCGGACTGTTGCCGGTTCTAACCGGAGCAGGTGCGTGCAACTCGAACGGAACGCGGTTTTTCGTGCCGGCTCCCGATAAAGACGCCGTGCAGCAGATCCACAGTCTGATCAAGCAGCACAACCTCAAGGCTGCCTCGATGATCGACGGGATGACCGATAAAGGTCATGCAGTGTGGCTTACCGGTGGCACTGCCGTCGAGGTGAAAAAGCAAGTCAGGGAAACGATGAGGCAGGCTCGCTGGCAGCGCGCAGAGCCGGTTTTCGCCGTGTACAACATTCCTGGACGCGACTGCGCCGGATACTCGGCCGGTGGCGCTCTCGATGCCGCTAGTTATGCGGCTTGGATCGATGGCGTGGCCAAAGGCATCGGAGCGGGGAAGGCAGTCGTCATCCTCGAGCCGGATAGCCTCGGTCTGCTGCCGCAGACGGACTGCGGCTCGACCGTCTTCACCGACGCCGACCGCTACGCGGAGTTGAGCGGTGCGCTCGACCGGTTGAACCAGCTAGGGAACGTAAGCGTCTATCTCGACGCCACTCACAGCAACTGGCTGGGTGTCGACAAGATCTCGACACGGCTGATCACCGCTGGTATCGCTCGGGCGGCCGGTTTCTTCCTGGACGCCTCGAACTACCAGTACACGACCAACCTCGTCCAGTACGGAACGTGGATCTCGAAGTGCATCGCTAATGGTGTCAGCGACTGCGCGAACATCTACTGGAACGGCGGCCCGCCCACCTGGGTCGGTGTGTCTATGAGCCCGTTCGGCCAGTGGAGCGACACGGCGACCGATCCTGCGCTGAACACAGCCGCGATCAACACCCGCCAAGCAGGCTATGTCGGAACGACTCACTTCGTCATCGACACCAGCCGAAACGGCCAGGGAATGTGGGATTACCGGGGCAGCTACCCGGATGCAGGAACCGCTCAGGACTGGTGCAACGCACCGAACCGCGGTACCGGCATCGCCCCGACCACGAACACGGGCAATCCGCTGGTGGATGCCTATCTCTGGGTCAAGGTGCCCGGCGAATCCGACGGACAGTGCACGCGCGGTACCGCTGGACCGGCTGACCCCGAGTGGGGCTTGACCGATCCGGTTGCGGGTGAGTGGTTCCCGCAGATGGCGCTGCAATTGGCGCAGAACGCCAACCCGCCTCTGAAATAGGAGGGGGATCAGACTGCGCGGCGGGAGGGCGGCTCCCGCCGCGCAGTCGTTCTTTTCTCGGCCTGAGGGTGATAGCGGAGCCAGCGCATTCGCGGGCGCGGCGTCAGCGCAAGCCGAAGCGCCGCAGGATCTCGGACAGAGAGATCGTTGGCGCCAGCGGGCGCTTCTCTTCGGGCGCGACCGCCTCGAACTCCTCGACGCTCAGCTCGAGCGTGACTTGCCCGGAGACGATCTCGCGCACGAGCCCGGCCGGTAGGTAGCGGGGCGGGCTCGAGTTGGCACGGACGACGATGCCGTCGAAGATGCTCTTGCTCGGCTCGCCGCGAACGGCGCCGATGCGCCCGACGGCGGTTCCATCCGCGGCGACGACCTGCCAGCCGCGCCGGATGAGCAGCCAGGAGACCGGCTCGTTCACAACGAGTGACCCGCGATTCTCCAGACCGGTCCCTGCGTCGCGAACGGTCGTCTCTGCGAGAGCACGTCCAGAAGGCGCAGTCGCCCCTCGACTCCGTGCTCGTCGAGCAGCTCCAGGCGGCGTCTGGCCAGCGGAGCGGCGGCGCCGTAACCGAAATCGCGCCCGACTCGGAAGCGAAAGGCGGCCCGCTCGCCGCAGCGCCCGGGATTGAGCGGCGCGGCGATCAGCGCAGCGGCGTAGTAGAGCTCATTGGAGTGGAGCTCGACCTCAACGAACAGGTCGCTCCAGTCATCGCTCAGCCCCGCTGCCAGATCGTCCCAGGCCGCTGCGAGTGTTTGCCCCGCTGCGCTCTCGGATAGACCGTTTTCTGCTGGATTCTGTTCCATTACCAATCGCTTCTTCCCGCTCGTAAACAGATGCTCACGCCCAGGATATCCAGTCGAACGCCATGACAGAGCTCGATTACATTGTCCCCTCTCAGACGGCCGAGCCTGGGCGCTTTCTCCAGCAGATGCTCGTGATACGCAAATTCGAGCAACAGGTCGAGGAGCGTTATCGCGACGGCGAGATCCCCGGCTTCGTCCACCTCGCGATCGGCCAGGAGGCGGTGGCTGTCGGAGCTTGCGCCGCGCTATCGCCGCGCGACGTGATCACCTCGACACACCGTTCGCATGCGCACGCGTTGGCCAAGGGCAGCTCCGCCCGAGCCGTTATGGCCGAGCTCTACGGCAAGCTCGAGGGCTGCTCGCGCGGGCGCGGCGGCTCGATGCACCTGTACGACGTCGAGCGGGGGAACCTTGGCTCGAGCGCGGTCGTGGGCGGGGCACTCGGCATCGCCACCGGCGCGGCGCTGGCCTTCTCGATGCGCTCCGAGCCCCGGGTCGCGCTCGCCTTCTTCGGCGACGGAGCCACCGCCTCGGGCCTCTTCCACGAGTCGATGAACATGGCCCAGCTCTGGCGGCTGCCCGCCGTCTTCCTCTGCGAGAACAACCGCTGGGCCGAGTCGACGCCGCTCGCTCAGCACTCGCCGATCTCCGACCTGACTCAGCGGGCGCAGGCCTTCGGCATGACCTCGCTCGAAGTCGACGGGCAAGATGTGGAGGCCGTCTACCGCGCGACCGCCGAGGCGCTTGCTCATGCGCGCTCCGGTGCGGGACCGGTCTTTCTGCTGGCCGAGACCTACCGGCTTGCCCCGCACAACGTCGGCGACCAGCAGGAGTATCGCGACAAGGCCGAGTACGAGCTGACGCGCGCGACCGAGGACCCGATCGAGAAGCTGCGCGAGCGGCTCGCTCTCCCGGACGAGCGCTTCGCCGAACTGGAGCGCGAAGCAGAGCTTGTAGTAGCCGACGCCGTCGAGTTCGCCCGCCGGGGCACCGACCCCGACCCGGCGACGCTGCTGGAGGACGTCTATGCCGACTAGCACGACGACCAGGTTTAGCTACCGCGAAGCCGTGCGGGACGCGATGTCGCAGGCGATGAGGCGCGACGCGGACGTGTTCATCATGGGCCAGGACATCGCCGAGCACGGCGGCTCGCAGAAGGTCACACTTGGCATGCTCGAAGAGTTCGGGCCCGGCAGAGTGCGCAACTCGCCGATCTCGGAGATGGCGCTGACCGGCGCCGGTATTGGCGCGGCGATGCTGGGCATGCGTCCAATCGTCGAGATCATGTACGAGGACTTCCTCACGCTCGCCATGGAACAGCTCGTCAACCACGCCGCCAAGGAGCGCTACATGTCGGGCGGACAGTTGAAGGTACCGCTGACGGTGCGCACACAGGGCGGCGCCGGCTGGTCTTCGGGAGCGCAGCACGGGCAGCAAACCGAAGGCTGGTTCGTCGGCGTGCCCGGGCTGAAGGTCGTCTATCCCTCGACGCCGCGCGACGCGCGGGGACTGCTCTGGTCGTCGATCTACGACGACAATTGCGTCGTCTTCTTCGAGCACGTCCAGCTCTACAACCAACGCGAGGAATTGCCCGAGGAGATCGAGCCGATTCCCCTCGGCAAGGCGCGGATCGTGAGGATAGGCACGGACGTGACCGTGGTCGCAATCGGGCCGCTGGTGCACGAGGCGCTGGCGGCGGCGGAACAGGCCGAGCAAGAGGGGATTTCGGTCGAGGTGATCGATCCGCGCACCTTGCAGCCGCTCGACGAGGAGGCAATACTCGAATCAGTGCGAAAAACGAGCCGCTGCGTGGTCGCGCACGAAGCGGTGCGGAGAATGGGGATTGGAGCCGAGATGGCCGCAGTGATTCAGGAGAAAGCATTCGATTGGCTCGACGCTCCGATCGAGCGCGTCGGCGCTCGCTTTACACCGCTTCCCTTTGCGCCCGGGCTCGAGCAGGCCAGCGTGCCCCGCCGCGAGCAGGTCTACGCCGCGATCAAGCGCACAGTCGGGAGCCGTTGACCGTGGCGGGTGAGGTCAAGCTGCCACGCCTGGGCCAGGGAATGGAATCGGGCGTCGTGGTCAAGTGGTTGAAAAGTGAGGGCGCGCAGGTCGAGCAGGGCGAGCCTCTGTACGAGCTCGACACCGACAAGGTCACGCAGGAGGTCGAGTCGCCTCTTTCCGGGGTGCTGCTGAAGATCGTGCTGCCCGAGGGGGAGGCCGCAGTGGGGACGACGATCGCCTACGTCGGCGAGGAAGGCGAGCAGGTGCCCGACGCGGCCGCTGAGAGCAAGTCGGCCGCAGCGTCGCCCGAGCCCGAGCCGCAACGGGAGCCCGAGGTCGTTTCTGAGCCGTTCATGCCGGCGCCCGCCGCGTCGCTCGACGGCGGCGAGCCGGACACAAGTAAGAAGGCCTCTCCGCTCGCTCGCAGGCTGGCGCGCGAGCGCGGTCTCGATCTGGAGGGAATGACGGGCAGCGGCCCTGAGGGAAGAATCGTTGCCGGCGACATCAAGCGCGCCGCGGTTGCGCTGGATTCCTCTGCGGCTCCGCCGGTCTCCGCCGGCGCTGCGCCTGGAGCGGTCGAGCGGGTGCCGCTGACGAACGTTCGTCGCACGATCGCACGCCGTCTCAGCGAAGCATGGCAGGCGCCCGCTTTCCAGCTCACAACCTCGGCGGATATGAGCGAGGTGCTGGCGATGCGCGCCCGACTGCGCGAGCGGGTTGAGTCCGGCGAGCGTCCGCCGAGCATCGCCGACTTCCTCACCAAAGCCTGTGCTCAGGCGCTCATTCGCTACCCGGACGTGAATGCGCTCTGGCTTGCGAACGCGATCGAGATACATCACGCCGTAGACATCGGCATCGCCACAGCGACCGACCGCGGGCTGATCGTGCCCGTGCTCCGTGCTTGCGAGCAAAAGAGCCTGTCCGAGCTAGCGCTGGCACGGAGAGATCTCGTCTCGCGCACGCTCGAGGGCACGATCTCCCTGGAAGAGCTCGAAGGAGGCACTTTCAGCATCTCCAATCTGGGCACCTACGACGTCGAGCAATTCGTCGCCGTGCTCAACCCGCCCCAGGTTGCGATCATTGCTGCCGGCGCCGTCGTCGAGCACCCGGTAGCCCGCGCCGGCGAGGTCGAGATAGCGCCTCTTCTCACGCTCACGCTCACCTGCGATCACCGCGCCGTGGACGGCTCGGTCGCCGCGGAGTTCCTGTCCGCCGTCAAGGGCTTTCTCGAAGAGCCCGGATTGATGCTCTAGGAGGAGTCATGCGGAAGACGGGCGTCAAGGTCTGGTACCGAGTGCGCGATCTCGCTTCCGCGCGCGCCTTCTACGTCGATCTGCTCGGCTTCGAGGAGATCTACCGCGATACCGAAGGGCGCTGGGCCCGGCTTCGGCGCGGAGAGATGGAGATCGGTTTGACCGAGGGCGAGCCGGAAGAAGGTGGAGTGGCAGTGATCGACGTGGCCAACGTCAAGGCTGAGGCCGAGCGGTTGCGCGACTCCGGGATCGAGGTTGGCACGATACTCGAGCTGCATGGGAGGGTTCGCCTGCTCGACGTCTTCGATCCGGACGGAAACCGGATTCAATTCATCCAAGAGCTCACCTGAATCCCGGCCTGGCGAGAAATGCCGGTTCGGCTCGGCCGTGGTTAGGATCGAGGGGTCAGCGAGCAGAAGGAAGGACTGTCATGGAATGTGACGTCATCGTCCTCGGAGCAGGGCCAGGCGGCTATCCGGCCGCGATCCGCGCCGCGCAACTCGGCGCGAAGGTCGTCTGCGTCGAGAGCGAGGCGGCACTCGGCGGGGTCTGCTTGCGCGTGGGCTGCATCCCGACCAAGACCTGGGTGCAGACGGCGCAGGCGATCAAGGCGATCGAGGAGAGCTACGGGAATCTCGGCATTCGCATCAACGAGGCCAGCCTCGATTTCGCCCGTGCCAACGCCTGGAAGGCGAGCACGGTCGAGCGGCTGACCGGCGGCGTAGCGACACTTTTCAAGGCCAACGGCGTCGAGTGGGTGAAGGGCTCCGGCCGCTTCACAGATCCGCACACGATCGCCGTCGAAGGCGGCGAGGAGGTTTCGTTCGCGAGCGCGATCGTGGCCACCGGCTCGCATCCGATCGTCCCGCCCATCCCGGGCATCGATTCCGCGCACTGCGTCGATTCGACCGGTCTACTCGCCCTCAGCGAGGTTCCGCCGCGCCTGGTCATCCTGGGCGGCGGCGTGATCGGCTGCGAATTCGCCTCCATCTTCAGCCGCTTCGGCTCCGAGGTGACGGTCGTCGAGTTACTCGAGCGGCTGCTCCCGATGGAGGACGAGGACGTCTCGAACGAGCTGGCCAGGAGCTTCCGCCGGCGCGGTATCGAGTTACATCTCGGCACGGCCTGCACGAAGGTCGAGGAAGCAGGCGGAGCGCTCCGTGTCCAGTTGGCGGGCGACGAGACGATCGACGCCGATCTGATGCTGGTATCGGTCGGGCGGGCGCCGAACGTCGAGGGCATCGGCCTGGAGGCCGCCGGGGTCTCCTTCGATCCCAAGCAGGGCATTCAGACCGACGAGAGGCGGCGGACGGACGTCGCCCATATCTACGCCGCCGGGGATGTGGCCGGGCACTGGCAGCTCGCGCACACGGCCTTCTACGAGGCTGAGATCGCCGCCGAGAATGCGACCGGGAGCGAGGCCGCGGTCGAGGATCGCGCCGTTCCGCGCCCGATCTACAGCGAGCCCGAGATCGCGGCGGTCGGCCTGACCGAGAAAGAGGCGCGCGAGGAGCACGGCGATAAGGTCGTGATCGGCCGCTTCCCCTGGGCGGCGAACGGACGGGCTGTAATGCAGAGCGAGACGACCGGCTGGGTGAAGACCATCCACGAGAGTCACCACGGCGAGCTGCTCGGGCTGGTCGTTGTCGGGCCGCACGCGACCGAGCTGGTAGAGATCGGAAGGGTCGCCATCGACGCCGAAGCGACGATCGAGACGCTCTCGCTGGGGATGACGGCGCACCCGACTCTGAGCGAGGCGATCAAGGAAGCCGGCCTCGTTGCCCTCGGGCGGCCCGTTCACGTGGCGCCTAAACGGAGGGCGCGCTAGCTTCGGCGCGGCTTCCCGGCCCGGCTCAGGCGCGAGATATTTCGAGGCGGCAAAGCTCGTTCGCACTCGATAGGGTAAGGGCATGCGCAGAGGCTCTCGATCCCGCACTGTCAGGCCCCTCATCCGAGCCGCCCTGGAGTCGATAGAGCCCTACGAGGGTGGAAAGCCGATCGAGGAAGTCGAGCGCGAGTACGGCCTCGACCGTGTCGTGAAACTGGCCTCCAACGAAGGGCCCTTCGGTCCTTTCCCGATTGCGCGCCAGGTGCTTTCGACGCAGTCCTTCGAGCTCAACCGCTATCCCGACGGGAGCGCCTACGAGTTGCGGGCGCTGCTGGCGGAACGCCTCGGAGTGGACATCGACGAGGTCGCGCACGGCGCCGGAGCCGACGGTGTGATCGGCTATCTCTCGCTGGCGCTGCTCGAGCCCGGCGATGAAGTCGTTTTTGGCTGGCCTTCCTTTGCCAGCTACATGCTCGACACGCTCAAGCTGGGCGCGACCCCGAAGCCGGTGCCGCTACGCGACAACCGCTACGACCTCGAGGCGATGCTCGCGCAGATCGGGCCGAGGACGAAGATCGTCTACATCTGCAATCCCAACAACCCGACCGGGACGATGAACAGCCGCGAGGAGCTCGATGCCTACTTCGAGCGCGTCCCCGAGCATGTGCTGACGGTGATCGACCAGGCCTACTTCGAGTACATCGAGGAGCCCGACTACCCCGACGCGATAGAGGAGTACTTCAAGCCCGGCAAGCGCGTCGCCACGCTTCGCTCCTTCTCCAAGATCTATGGGCTGGCCGGCCTTCGCGTCGGTTACGCCGTCGCCTCGAAGGAGATCTGCGCCGCGCTCGCCAAGGTGCGGCCGGCCTTCGATCTCAGCTCGACTGCGCAGGCGGCGGCGGTCGCCAGCCTCAGCGGCGACGACGCCGAGGCCGAGCTCGAGCGCAGGCGCTCCTACAACCGAGTCGCGATCGCCGAGCTGGGGCGAATTCTCAGAGCCTTCGGGCTCGAGACCGTCGGGCCGGCGGTTGCGAACTTCCTCTATCTGGATCTCGGCGTAGACAGCCGCCCGTTCTACGAGCAACTGCTGGCGCAAGGAGTCGTCGTCCGCCCGCTGCACGGCTTCGGAGCGCCCACGGCGATACGCGTCACAGCCGGCACCGCCGAGGAGCACGCGCTCCTTCGCCAGGCGCTGCAGGTCGTTAGGCCCGGTGGGCGCAGCATCACCGCCTAGAAGCTCTGCGCCACGGCATCGTTGCCTCAGCGCGGCGCCTATTCGTGGAGCGGTACGACCACACAGATCGAGGAACGACGATCGTGGTTTCTTGATGTCGTCTTCGACACAGTAGAATCCACTTATCCATGGCTTAACTGGTAGACATGGACAGGTCGAGAGTCAGCATCATTTCGAAGATCGCGTGCAAAAAACAAAGAGCCCGATGTCCTCTGTAGCGCTCTCGGCGGCAGCCGAGGGTATTGCCGGGCGGCGAGGCGGCTGGACGTGATGGGCGCTCGCGTGAAGGAGACGGTCCGTGTCGACGCCTGAATCATTCGGCCGAGGCGACGACCTGATCGAGGAGATCACCGCTTCGGATCCCGAGGAGATCGTCGGACGGGGGCCGTGGGAGCTCTTCTGGGTGCGCTTCCGCGAGGACAAGGTCGCGCTCGCCTCGTTCGGAGTGGTCGTATTCGTCGCACTCGTTGCGATTCTCGCTCCGTGGATCGTGAAGCTCGTCGCGCACCCGCCGAACGCGCAGTACCCCGATCTACTCGACCAGACATTCGGAACTCCGACCGGGCCGTCCTGGCACATGCTTTTCGGCGTCGACACAGTGGGCGAAGACGTGTTCTCGCGCGTCCTCTACGGGGCGCGGGTATCGCTCGAGGTCGCGCTGATAGCGACCTTTTTCTCGGTCTTGATCGGCGTCGTTCTAGGCATGATTGCCGGCTTCTACCGCGGGGTCGTGGATACATTGGTCTCACGCTTCCTCGACGTTATGCTGGCCTTCCCGGTGCTCTTGTTGGCAATCGGGATCGCCGCGGCCTGCTCGCTCGGCAACGGTTGCCTCGGTGGCCTCGTCAAGCCCGGTCTTCCAACCGTGATCGTGACGATCACGATCGTGAACTGGACTTACATCGGCCGCATCATCCGGGGCCAGGTCCTGTCGCTGCGCGAGAAGGAGTTCGTCGAAGCAGCGCGGGCGAGCGGCGCGAAGGACTCGACCATTCTCTTCCGAGAGATCCTGCCCAACCTCGTCGCTCCGATCGTCGTCTACTCGACCTTGATCATTCCTTCGAACATACTCTTTGAAGCCGCTCTCTCTTACCTGGGAGTGGGCATCAACCCGCCGCAAGCTAGCTGGGGTGAGATGATCGCCGAAGCCACTCCCGTCTTCAATACCGCCTGGTGGTTCTTCGCGTTCCCCGGTGCGGCACTTCTCATCACCTGCCTTGCTTTCAACCTACTGGGCGACGGGATCCGCGACGCGCTGGATCCACGGGAGGCTCAGTAGACCATGCACACCACACCTAGACAAGGGAGCACCATGCACCAACAGAGCAAGACGCGCCTCCCGGCACCTAGAAGACGCATAATCACGCTTCTCCTAGTCGTCGCTACGGCCGTTACCTTCGTTGCTGTCGCCGGCCTGCTGGCCGGTTGCGGCAGCTCAAAGAAGAATACGACGACGACAACTGGTGCCGCTGGGGCCGTGACCCCGGCTCCGCCGCTGAACACGCATGGAAAAAAAGGCGGGTCGATGACCATCCTGCTGTCCGGCGATGTCGACAGCATGGATCCGGGTTATGCGTACTACGCGCTCGACTATGAGATCGTCTACGCAACCCAGCGGCCGTTGTACGGTTACAAGGCGGACAGCAACACGGTTGTTCCCGACCTTGCCAGCGCCATGCCGATCGTATCGAAGGACGGCAAGACGGTAACTGTCCACATCAGGTCGGGCGTTCACTACAGCCCGCCGGTTAACCGCGAAGTGACCTCGGCGGACGTCAAGTACGCGATCGAGCGTGGTTTCGCCGGAAACGTCGCCAACGGCTACGCCACGAGCTACTTCTCCGTTCTCCAGGGCGCACCGAAGGCACTGGCCGCGACCCCTGCCAAGGTGTCGATACCTGGAATCGAGACACCGGACAAGACCACACTGGTCTTCCATCTCACTCAACCGTCGGGTGCTTTCATCGGCGCTCTGGTGATGCCGCTGACCGCTCCGGTACCGGAGGAGTATGCGAAGCAGTTTGACGCTGCTGCGTCGTCGACCTACGGCCAGCACGTCGTCGCGACCGGCCCGTACATGGTCGCCAACGACGCGTCGGGCAACATCAAGGTCGGATGGAACCCAGGTACGTTCATCCACCTCGTCAGGAACCCGAACTGGAAAGCGAGCACCGACTTCCGGCCCGCCTACCTCGACACGATCAACTACAAGGAAGGCGTATCGGATCCGACGGTCATGACTCGCCAGATCCTCGCCGGTAGTGCTGACGCGAACGGCGACGCACCGCCTTCGCCGCCCGAGCTGCGATCGATCCTCAGCAACCCGACGCAGAAGAAGCAGCTCTTCTTCATTCCGGTCAGCGGTAGCCGCTACGTGGCTTTGAACACGTCGAAGGCACCGTTCAACAACGTGAACGTGCGGCGCGCAGTCGCCTACGTGCTCGATCGAAGGGCGATGCGGCTTACCCGCGGCGGCCCGGTCGACGGCGTGATCGCCACCCACTTCATCGACCCGAGCTTTGCTGGTCTCGGATTCGAAGCGGGCGGCGGGTACTCGAACCCGTTCGCTACCCCGAACGACGCCGGTAGCGTGCCGAAGGCACAGGCCGAGCTGAAGAAGGCCGGCTTTGCCGACGGCATGTTCAAGGGCCCGACGGTGACCATGGTCTCCGACAACACGCCTCCTGGCTCGAACACCGCCAAGGTTGTTGCCGCCGACTTGGCCAAGATCGGCTTCAAGGTGAAGAACATCTCCGTTCTCCACCAGACGATGTACTCGAAGTTCTGCAGCGTTCCGAAGAACGCGCCCAACATCTGCCCGAACGTGGGCTGGTTGCAGGACTTCAAGGATGTTCAGACGATCATGGACGTTCCGTTCAACGGCAAGAGCATCGCGCCGGCGAACTCGAGCAACTGGCCGCAGTTGAACGATCCCACGATCAATGCAGCCATGGAAGCCGCAGCGAAGCTGACCAACGCGAAGGCTCGTTACGACGCGTGGGGCAAGATCGACAAGGAGGTCACGCTCACGGCGGCCGCAGTTCCTTGGGTTTGGGAGAACTTCCCGACGCTCTTCTCGTCGAAGGTTGTTCCGCAACTCCAGACCTGGAACGAAGGCGCTCCGGACGTGAACTGGATCTCAGTCAAGTAGGAACGAGTGACGACAGAGAATCACGAGTCAGTGGGGACCGCCCCCCGAGCCCAGGGCTCGGGGGGCGGTCCCCTGCCCGCGCTCGGAAGGGCGTTCCGCGGGCTGGCGAACTTCGTCAACTCGTCGCTGTTCCGCTACGTCGTTCGCCGCATCCTCTGGGGAGTCGTGCTGCTCGTAATCGTCAGCGCGCTCACCTTCATCATCTTCTATCTGTTCCCGTCGGCCGATCCGGCTCGGCTCCGTGCCGGTCGCAATCCCAACCCCGCTGCGGTTGCCGCCATCCGGCACTCGCTCAATCTCGACAAGCCGGTTTACCTGCAGTACTGGCTCTATATGAAGAACCTCGTCCTTCATTTCGACCTCGGTTTTTCGTACTACAACCAACAGGCGGTACGTACTCAGATATTCCAGCGGCTACCGGTGACTGCCGAGCTCGCTCTTGGCGCCTTCGTGCTCTGGATGCTGATCGGAATTCCGATCGGGATCATCTCGGCGATCAGGCCGCGTAGCGTGCTCGACAGAATGACCATGAGTGGATCGCTCGTCGCGATATCCGCTCCTGTTTACTGGCTTGGTCTCGTCGCGTTGTTCCTCTTCGCGAAGGACATCGGCATCATCCACCTCCTCCCGGGCTCCGGTTCCTACGTCGCCATCACCAAGGATCCAGGCGCCTGGTTTGGGTCGATGATCCTTCCCTGGTTCGTGCTTGCGGCTTCCTTCGCGGCGTTCTACGCGCGCATGGTCCGGGCCCAAGTGAGAGAGACCATGAGCGAAGATTTCATCCGTACCGCGCGAGCCAAAGGGCTCTCCGAGCGGCGCGTGATCTTCCGACACGGTTTGCGAGCGGCGCTGACACCGGTCGTCACGATGGCGGGTCTCGACCTGAGTGGGCTGCTAGGCGGGGCGATCCTCACCGAGACTGTCTTCAACATCCCGGGCGTCGGGCGTTATGCGTACGACGCGATCGTCAACGCAGACTTTCCGCCCATCCAGGGCACGGTTCTGTTCAGTGCCTTCTTTATCATCACGGCGAACATCATCGTCGACGTCATTTATGCCTTCCTCGACCCACGCGTCCGCTACTAGTGATTCCGTCCAAGTGAGCTCCCTACTAGAGATCCACGATCTGCACGTTTCCTTCCGTACGCGCGACGGGGATGTGCACGCCGTCGAGGGCGCCGAGCTTTCGGTAGACCGCGGCAGCACGCTCGGGATTGTGGGTGAGTCGGGCTCTGGGAAGAGCGTGACAGCGTTGACCGTGATGGGCTTGACGCGGTTTCCGAACGCCACTATCTCGGGTGAGATCATCTTCGAGGGCACCGACCTGGTGAAGTTGCCGAACAACCAGATGCAGAGCGTGCGCGGGAAACGGATCGCGATGATCTTCCAGGATCCGCTCTCCTCGCTTCATCCGCTGTTCAAGATCGGCTGGCAGATAGTCGAGGCGATCCAGGCTCACGAAGACGTATCGAAGGCCACCGCTCGCAAGCGAGCGATCGAGGCGCTGCGCGAGGTCGGGATTCCGAGCCCCGAGAAGCGCATCGACAGCTATCCGCACGAGCTTTCCGGCGGCATGCGCCAGCGGGCAATGATCGCAATGGCGCTCGTGCTCAAACCGGATGTTCTCATCGCCGACGAGCCCACGACAGCGCTCGACGTGACCGTGCAGGCACAGATCCTCGACCTGATCCGCCGTTTGAAGGACGAGTACCAGACCGCGATCGTGATGATCACCCACGACCTCGGCGTGATCGCAGAGCTCGCCGATGAGGTGGCGGTGATGTATGCCGGACGCGTGATGGAACGCACCTCGCGCGAGAGGCTGTTCACCGTTCCTGAGCTCCCATATACCTGGGGGCTGATGCGTTCGATCCCGCGCCTGGACGCGCCGCGGCCGGGCCGGCTCGATTCGATCGCCGGCTTGCCGCCGAGCCTCATCCATCTACCCTCTGGCTGTCCCTTCCATCCACGCTGTCCCTATGTGATGGACGTCTGTCTGAAGGTCGAGCCGAAACTAGAACAATCCGAGCCCGGGCATCTGGTCGCCTGTCACCTCCAGGTGGAGGAACGAAGGCGACTCGGTCGCGAACTCGTTAGCCAACATGGCTCCCGAAGCGATGAGCGATAGACCACACACCAACTCCGCGAATCCCGGCCCAAGCGAGCCGAGTGGCTCCGACGACCTGATTGTCGTACGCGGCTTGACCAAGCACTTCGCGCTCACGCGCGGTGTCATCCTCAGTCACCAGCTCGGGCAGGTGCACGCGGTGGATGATGTCTCGCTCGAAGTGAAGCGAGGAGAGACGCTCGGACTGGTGGGTGAGACCGGCTGCGGGAAGTCGACTCTCGCGCGCCTCGTCACTCGCCTGATCGAGCCCACCAGCGGGCAGATCGTCTACGACGGGCAGGACATCACCGGCTGGTCGAGGCGCCAGCTGCGACCGCTCAGGCGCGACATGCAAATCATCCTTCAGGATCCTTACTCCGCGCTGAACCCGCGCCGTCCGGTGGGCGCGATCATCGGCGAGCCGCTGCGCATTCACAAGCTCGGCTCGAAGGTGGAGCGGCGAAGTCGCGTGCGCGAGGTCATGGAAATGGTCGGGCTCAACCCCGAGCACTACAACCGCTACCCGTACGAGTTCTCCGGCGGCCAGCGGCAGCGCATCGGCGTCGCCCGGGCGATCGTGACCAAGCCAGAGCTGATCCTGGCCGACGAGCCGGTCTCGGCGCTGGACGTCTCGATTCAGGCGCAGGTACTGAACCTGCTCGAAGACCTGCGCGACGAGATGGGTTTGACACTGCTGTTCATCGCCCACGATCTCTCGGTCGTACGCCACGTCTCCGATCGCATCGCCGTCATGTACCTGGGCAAGATCGTCGAGCTGGCGCCGCCCGAGACGCTCTGCTCACACCCCAAGCACCCGTACTCCGGTGCCCTGCTGTCGGCGGTGCCGGTTGCGACCGCCGAGGCCGAGGAGGCGCGTAGCCGGCGCATCATCCTGCATGGCGATCCGCCCAGTCCGGTCGATCCGCCGAGCGGCTGCCGTTTCCACACCCGCTGCCCGAAGGTGCAGCCGATCTGTAGCGAAGCGGAGCCGCCGCTGGAGCCGATAGGCCTCCCTGGACAGTTAGCCGCCTGCCACTTCCCCTTAACCGAGGAAGAGATCGAGCGCGCCATTCTCCGTCCGCGCGCGAGCTAGTCGAAGCGCTCCCCGCTAAAGTCACTCCCGTGGCCAGACGGCGATCGTGGACGGCTGTGGAGCTCGCGAAGGGCGTGCGGGCGGGCGACAAGCTCGCGCTTGCGCGGGCGCTGAGCGTGGTCGAGCGCGGGGGAGAAGTGGCCGAGCAACTGGTGCGCGATCTCTATCCCGATTGCGGCGGCGCCTACACGATCGGCGTCACGGGCCCGCCCGGCGTAGGGAAGTCGACCTTGATCGGCGCGCTCGTCAAGCACGTGCGAGAGCTGGGGCGTAGCGTCGGCGTGGTCTCGGTCGACCCTTCCAGCCCGTTCAGCAAGGGGGCGCTGCTCGGAGACCGGATCCGCCTCAGCGAGCACTTCCTCGATCCCGAGGTCTTCATCCGCTCGATGGGCACCCGCGGGCATCCGGGCGGCCTGGCCGAGGCGACGCTCGAGGCCTTGCTGGTGCTCGATGCGGGCGGCCGCGAGTTGCTCTTCGTCGAGACGGCCGGAGTGGGGCAGAGCGAGGTCGCAGTGGCGGGGATCGCCGACACCGTCGTGCTCGTACTGATGCCCGGCTCGGGCGACTCGGTGCAGGCGCTCAAGGCCGGGGTGATGGAGATACCGGACGTGATCGTGCTGAACAAGAGCGACCATACAAGTGCCGCCGCAACCCTCGCCGAGCTCAGGCAGGCGCTCTCGCTGGGCGCCGAGGAGGGGCCGCCGATCGTCAGCACGCAGGCTGCTGAGGGAACCGGCATCGATCTTCTCTGGCAAGCGATCGAGCAACATCGCGCCGCGCTCGAGCAGAGCGGAGGGCTCGCACTCAGGCGACGCGAGAACCTGCGCCGCGAGTTGCTCGACCTGGCCGCCAGCCGCATGCGCCGCGAGCTCGAGCAGGCCAGCGCCGACGACCCCGAACTGGATGAACTGATTGACGCGGTTGCCGAGAAGCGCCTCGATCCGCTGAGTGCGGTACGCGCGCTTAGAGCTCGCCTAGGCTAAACGGCGGAGGGTCAGGTCGTCGGGCTGCTGGCTTCCGGCTCGAGCACCTCGACCTTGCCGGCAGCCAGGTGCAGCTTACGGGCGTATAGGGCAAGAGCTACGGCGGCGGCGGCTACGGCCAGGGCGAAGAAGACACCGCCGGGAAGCCTGGTCAAGACCTCGACGCCCGCGCCGACGAGCGCTGCGCAGGGGATGGTGATCAGCCAGGCAGCGACGATATTGCCGGCCACGCCCCAGCGAACGGCTGAAAGCCGCGAGCCGGCCGCTCCCGCTCCGAGCACCGAGCTGGAGACCGTGTGGGTGGTTGATACCGGATAGCCGAGGTGCGCGGTTATCCAGAGCAAGCTTCCGGCCGTCACTTCAGCCGCGAAAGCCTTTGGCGGCTCAAGCTTGGTTATCCTCTGGCCGACCGTACGGATGATCCGCCAACCGCCGGCGTAGGTGCCGAGCGACATTGCCGTAGCGGCGCCGATGATGACCCAGATCGGTGGCCTGTGGTAGTTCGGATCGAGATGTCCCGAGGCGACCAGAGCCAAGGCGGCGATACCCATGGTCTTCTGAGCGTCATTCATGCCGTGGGTGAGAGCGAGCCAGCCCGAGGAGATCGGTTGCAGCCGCCGGAAAATGTGGTTGACGCGGTCAGGTCGCCGTTTGCGGATGATCCACAAGATGGCGAACATCACGAGCATCGCGCACGGAATCGCGAGCAGCGGCGCGATCAGTGACGGCGCGAGCACCTTTTCGTAGATCCCCTTCCAGATGACGACTCTGGCTCCGTTGGCGTGCAGGCCGAAGGCCGAGATGGCGGAGCCGAGCATTCCTCCGATCAGAGCGTGGCTCGAGCTCGACGGCAGACCGAGATACCAGGTGATCAGGTTCCAGACGATCGCCCCGATCAATCCGGCGAGGATGATCTTTAGCCCTGATTCGCCCTCGAAGAGATGTTGATTGAGGATGCCCTTGGCGATCGTCGCTGCAACCTTGAAGGAGATAAAGGCTCCGGCGAAGTTGAGCGTTGCGGCCCAGATCACCGCCACGCGAGGACTCAGGGCCCGCGTTGAGACCGCGGTCGCAATCGAATTGGCCGTGTCGTGAAAGCCGTTGGTGAAGTCGAACAGGAAGGCGATCGCCAAGACCGCTACTAGGGTGGTCCAGAGCATCAGCCGTTCTTAACGACGATGTTGCCGATTAGATGAGCAGCGGTCTCAGCCGAGTCAACCGCCGCCTCCAGCGCCTCAAAGATGTCCTTCCACTGGATGATCAATCTGGGCGAGACCTTGTCGTTCTCGAACAAAGCCCCGATCGCATCGCGGAGGATTGCATCGCCCTCGTCTTCGAGCTTGTTGAGCGCGACGAGATGCTTGGACACGCCTCTTAGCCCGCGCAGATCGTGTAAAGCGTTTGCAAGATGCTCGGTCGAGCCGACCAGGACCCGGCACTGCTCGATCGCTTGTTCCATCGGGCTCTCGATGTGGTAGACGTCGATCAACTCGGAGGCGTCGTCGAGGTAGTCGACGACGTTGTCGATCGCGCCGGCGAGTGAGTAGATGTCCTCTCGGTCGATCGGAGTGATGTACTGCGTATTGAGCAGTCCGATCAGTTCGGCGGTTATGTCGTCGCCCTTGTGCTCAAGATCGGTGACCGCGCTCTGTTCGACGGTTTCGTCGGGGATGCTGTTGAAACGCTTCTCCACGAGTCGCGCTGCATCGAGCGCATTCTCACCGGCGCGGGTGAAGAGGTCGTAAAACTCATTTTGGCGTGGGACGAGAGAAAACCGCATCTCCAACTCCTTGCTCGGAGGGTCCGTCGCCCTCACGCTAGTAGAGAGGCGGCGAGCGCGGGTTACGAAGCAGTTACAGAATGGCTACCGGCGCCTCGTCGGGCTTCGCGGCCTGGGCGATAAGGCGGTAGCCGACGCCGGGCGTGGTGCGGATGCGAAGGTCTACGTCAGCCTGGGTGAGCTTGTCGCGAAGCCGCTTCACGTTGACATCGACCGAGCGGTCGCCGCGCACCATGCTGTAGCCCCAGACCTTGCGGTAGATGATCTCGCGCGGAACCGTCTCGCCTACTGTCTCGGCCAGCGCGAGCAGCACTCCGCGCTCGCGCTTGGTGAGCGGCAGGGGCTCGCCGTGCCAGCTCGCCTTACCGCTCGGGGAGAAGATCTTCAACTCGCCCAACTCGATCGCTTGCGAGGCGTGGCGCCGGCCGTGCCGCGCAGCGTTGCGTACGCGGGCGAGCAGCTCGCGATCGTCCATCGTTCCGTCGAGCACCTCGTCGGCGCCGGCATCGAGGAGCTCGCTGACGCGCGTCGACGAAGAGGAGCGAAGCCAGGCGACCAGCGGTCGACCGGGATAGTCCCGCAGCATCCGCGTGAGGAAATAGGGGTCGTCGGAGCGCGGATGAAAGACGATCACGTCGAATCGCTCGCAGAGAAGGAGGTGCTCGGCCTCGCCGCTGTGGTTCTTCACGGTGACCTCGCAACCGCCCGCCCCGAGCGCGCTGCACAGTCGATCGGCGTCCTCGGCCAGAACCAGGATGCGCATACCGTCAGACTAACGACTGGCGAGCGCCAAGGACTGCAGTAGAGCTCGCTCGCAAGCTCTTCAGCAACTCTTAGCGGCGGCTCAGTCTTCTCTCAGCCTGATCGGGGACCATGACAGCAGGAAGTGCGCCTTCGGCCGAAAAGAGGATTCTGAGATGTGGCAACGCGGCGGAAAAAGTCCCGGTCCGAGTTCGGAGCAACTCCAGTTCGAGCTTTCGCTACTCGCGCTCGAGCGGGAGAGACTGCGTGACGGCGGAAGTACGCGCGAGCTGCTGGAGACGAACAGGCTCGAGATCGGTCGTTGCCAGTACGAGCTTTCTCGTGCGCTGATCCGGCGTCACCTTGCCAGCACCGTCAAGCGCGCCGCGTGAGCGGGCGCCGAGCGCTAATCTCACCTCCGTGAGTCGTGAGCGCCGCGCACCTGGTCGATTTTCGCGAGGCCTGTTCGAATGAGCGGCGAGCTGGAGAGCTTCATCGCCGAGATTCCCGCGCGCGCGGCCGCGAAAGACCTCTCTGGATTGCAGGCCACTTACACCTTCGTGGTCGAGGGAGGGAAAGCCTGGACGATTCGTATCGAGGCGCAGAAGGTGACAGTGAGTGACGGCATCGACGCGAATGCCGATTGCGCCATCTCGGCCACGGAGGAAACCTTCACCCGCTTGCTCGGTCGCGAGCAGGGGGTCATGGCCGCGTATCTGACCGGGAAGCTCAAGCTGAGCGGCGATCTCGGCGCCGCTATGCAGCTGAGCAAGCTTCTTTCGTAGCGACCGCCGCACGATCGTTCCAACGCGGGCGTTCCCGGGCGCGTCGGATTCGAGCCGTCGTTCAGCTTCGACGTCGCTCCGCTGATAGTTGGGAATAGCGGCGCGGTGCGGAACATCCCTCGTTCGAGTGACGTTGGCCGGAAACGTCGTCCCTCGAACGAGTGATGTTAAGCCACAACGACCTGCGCTCGTCATAGAATTAGCACTTCTCCCCCCACGGTAGGAGCTGGCTTGTGTTGTGCCTAGTTCGTCCGGCGGCGGAGGAGTACGAGGTCGTTCGCCGCAAGGACTCGTATCGCCGCACGAAAAACCGGCCTTGCCCCGGTGCGGGGACACGTGCGTCCGACTTGTCGTTGCGGCTCTCTCCAGCTGGCGACGGTCGGAGCGTGCGATGAGCGAGCGCTTCCTCCAAAATGGCGACGAGACGCGCGCGAGGTGGCGCGATACGTCTCCGCTCGTCGCCGAGATCGCGCTGATGCTTGCGCTCGCCTACGTGGTCAGTTTCTCGCTGGCGCTCCACGGGGCGGTGCTCAGAGAGGGCGTTCTGCTCGGGGCGCTTGCGCTTGCCGCTTGCTCGGCCGCCTACGCCGTTCGTAGGGCTTCGGAATCGACGCGGGCCATCTGGTGGTCGGTGCCCCTCTTCTGTCTTGCACTGGCGGGGAGCGAGGGCAGTCGTCTGCTGACAGGTCATATGGACGTCAGCCGCGGATCACGCTGGCTTCTGGCCGGCGCCATCATGCTGGTCGCTTACGCGGTACTCGCGCTCGGAGCGCTTCGTTCGCTGGCCGGCTCGTCGTTGATCGGCTGGTCGCTCGGCTTGATCGACTCGGCGATGATCTCGCTCGCAGTCTCGGCTCCGTGGTACTTAGCATTCATCTCGCCGCGGATAGGAGATCACGGCGGCTCGGATCTTCTTCCCCAACTGCTCGTTCCCGTTGTAGCGGTTGTGACGTTGGTGCTGGTCTGGTTGTCGAACCGGCTCGTACCGAAAACAGAGATCTCGTCGCTTGTTCTCATTGCGGCGATCGGCGCCGGACTGGTCGGCAGCCTCTTGCTCGGTCGCTACCTGCTTGCGAACGGTAGCTTGGCGCCCGTTCACTACGCGCTGTTGGCGACTGCGCTTCTGGTTGTCGTTGCCGCTGAGTTGACGGGCAGGTCGAGAAGAGTGCGATCACGTATCCGCTTGAGCGTCGGGGTGGCGAGGATGGCCGTTGTGCTCGTGGCCTTCGTCGCCGCTCTGGCCTACGCGGGCCTAGCTTTCCGGCGCGGTGATCAGAGCGGCGGATTTGCCGTCACGACCGCCGTCTCGGTCTTGTTGGTGATTCGGTTGTTGGTGCAGTCGCTGGAGCGCCACCATCATTCCGCCCGGCTCGAAGAGGCGCTGCACGAGCAGGAGCAGCTCGCGGTGATGGACTCCCTGACAGGTCTCTACAACAGGCGCTTCCTCGATGCCGAGCTTCAGCTCGAGCTCGATCGGGGCGCCAGATCGCATGCGCCGGTCGGGGTGCTTCTCTGCGATCTCGATCACTTCAAGCAGATCAACGACGAGTACGGCCATCTGGTCGGAGACAGCGTGCTGCGCGAGGTCGCGCGCAGGCTGCTGAATGCGGTGAGAAACGGTGACCTCGTCGCGCGCTACGGCGGCGAAGAGTTCGTTGTTCTGCTGCCCGACGGCGGTAAGGAGAAGTTACGGGAGATCGGCGAGCGCTGTCGTCTAGCCTTCGAGATAGCGCCGTTCGAGCTTCCCGGCAACCAACAGGCGCAGGTGACGATCTCTATCGGCGGCGCCTGTTGGCCCGATGACGCGAACTTCCCGCGTGGGCTGATCGGGGCCGCGGACGCCGCTCTCTATCGAGCAAAGGGAGCAGGACGAAATCAGATGCGCTTGAGCGATGGCGACGCGGACGAAGCTTCGCCCTCTCTCGCGCCGTTGCCGGCGTCGAGCAGTCCGCCCGTCGAGACGTCGCAGCCGACGGCGAGATCACGGCTCGATCTTGCCTCCTCGCTGGAAACCGGCGCGGCGGGGGCGAAGTCGGTCTCGGCCGCAGCGGCGCAGCACGAGAACGCGCTGATAGAACAGTGGGCGGCACTGGTGGCGCGTGCTCTTGGTCTGGGCGAGGATGCACAACGACGCTGCGCGCTGGCGGCCCGCTACCACGACATCGGCAAGAGCGCTCTTCCGAAGGCCGTGCTGGGCAAGCGCGGACCGCTCACCATCGTCGAATGGGAGCTCGTCAAAGAGCATCCCGAGATGGGCGCCACGCTGGTCGAGCTAGCGCCGGGGCTGGCCGAGATCGGGGAGATCATCCGCGAGCACCACGAGCGCTTCGACGGCCGCGGCTATCCAGCGGGGAAGAGAAAGGAAGAGATTTCCACCGAAGCTCGGATCGTTTCCTGCTGCGACGCCTGGGAGGCAATGCGAAGTGAGCGTTCCTACGCCGCCACAAAAACCACGAGCGAGGCGCGGGCGGAGCTCCTCGCCGGGCGCGGAACGCAGTTCGATCCGGAGGTGGTGCTGGCCTTCTTGATGTTCGGCGAGGGCGACTTCGCGGGCGCCGAGAAGGTGCTCGATGACCTCTCGGCGAGGGCCGGAATCGCGCTACCCAAGGAGTACTAGAGCACCAAGAAGCGGGAGTCAGTTCTTACTGCGCCGGTCTTCGACCTGACGCCGCTCGGCGTCGTTCGTGCGGCGCTCGGCGACTACCGGAGCGGTGACTTCCTCGACGACCACTTTCTCTTCCTTCGGCTCTTCGGGCGCAGCCTTGTGAAGAGCGGGGTCGCCGTTACCGTTCGTGTCGTTCGCGGAATCGTCGAGGAGGAGACGGGCACGTGCGAGCCGCTTGCGTTGCGCCTGAGCGTGCGCGAGCGACTGACGCGTTGTCTCGAGCTGTTCGGTGAGCTCCGCTATCCGGTGCTCGAGGCCTTCCTGGGCGCTGCGAAGAGCGTTCGCATCGAGAAGTCCGAGGAGTTCGTCGAGCTGAACTAGCTGTTGTTCGAGATCAGTTGCCACAGAATGCCTCCGCTGGGATCGGTCCAGCGCGGACGTGGGGGGACGACGGATTTATCGCCTCTTTACCCTACTGCCATTAGCTTCTATCCCTAGATAGAGGGATGCCTACTCGAATGGCCGTCGGCATTGATCTGAGAGGAGAACAGCCTGGCTAGCTCTGCGCTTTGCGAGCATCGAGCTCTTCGAGGATCGTCTTCGTCGCGGTGGCGCCGATTCGCGTGGCGCCTGCGTTCAACGCATCGATCAACGCATCGAGAGTACGGATGCCGCCGGCGGCCTTCACGCCGATCCCGGGCGAGACCGTTCGTCGCATCAGGCGCAGGTCATCGAGCGTCGCGCCCGAGGGAGCGAAACCGGTCGAGGTTTTCACGAAGTCGGCGCCCGCCTCCTCGGCAAGCCGGCAGCCAAGCACCTTCTGCGCCTGGTCGAGATGGGCATTCTCGAGAATGACCTTCACCAGCGCCCGCCCGCCAGCGACCTCGACGACGGCCTGGATATCGGCGCGCACCTCGTCAACCGCGCCCGAGCGGAGGCGGCCGATGTTCAGCACCATATCCAGCTCCTCTGCGCCGTCCTTGATCGCGCGCTCGGATTCGAAGGCCTTGACGGCGCTGGTCGAAGAGCCGTGCGGAAAGCCGATCACAGTGCTCACTTTGACCTCCGAGCCCGCGAGCAGCTCCGCGGCGAGTGCCACGTCGCAGGGCTTGACGCAGACCGAGGCGACGTTGAGCTCCCGTGCCAGCTCACAGCCGGCTCTGACTTCGTCGGTACCGAGCTCTGGCCTGAGCAACGAGTGGTCGATCGTCTTGGCGACCTGCTCGACGGAGAGCGTCTCGACGCTGAACGGGTCACCAGTCATCGCAGATCAGAATAGCGGCGTTCATACCCGCTCGACCCGGCGTAGTGCACATTTTCGGCCGCCGCGACCGGCATGACGGGCGCGGCTCAGCAAACGCCATCCTCCGGCTCGTCCACTCTGAACACTGACCACGACAGCGGTTAGCCGATTGCGCGACTAGGAGCAGACGAGTTTTACGCGCCGAAGGCGCGCAAGCTCGTATATACGCAGAGGTAATACCGCGAAAAGTCTTAGCCGGCTTCGCCGGCCGACTTTTCGCGGACTTCAGGGGCGGCAGGACTCGAACCTGCAACCCCCGGTTTTGGAGACCGGTGCTCTACCAATTGAGCTACGCCCCTAGGTTCGCGCCGACGATTCTACTGACTCACGGACTTTCGACGACACCGGACTCAGCTGACAAATGCGGTAGACCGCCTCGCTTGTGGGGCCGGCGAGGAGCCGGCGCCGCAGGCGCAGCGACACGTCGATAAAGAAATCCGACGAAAATCGCCAGATTTTCGTCGGTTAGGTAGGGGAAAGGGGGTTGGACCCCGTATTCTTGAAGCGTGCCCGCTGAGGACATCACTTCCCTGTGGCGAAAATACCGCGCGAGCCACGATCGCCAGCTCCGTGATCGCCTCATTCTTACCTACGCGCCGCTGGTCAAGTTCGTAGCCGGCCGTCTGGGCTCGGGCTTGCCCGCTCATGTGGACGAAGGCGACCTTGTCTCCTACGGCCTGCTCGGCTTGATCGGGGCGATCGAGCGCTACGACCCCGACCGCGACGTCAAGTTCGAGACCTATGCGATCGCCCGCATCAAAGGCTCGATCATCGACGAGCTGCGGGCGATGGATTGGGTCCCGCGCTCGGTGCGGGCGCGCGCGCGTGACATCGAGCGCGCGATTGGCGAGCTCGAGGCGCAGAGCGGCCGGGCCCCGAACGAAGAGGAGATCGCGGCCAAGCTCGGCGTCAGCCAGGATGAGCTGGGCGAGAATCTGCTGGAGATCTCGCGCTCGTCGATCGCGGCGCTGGACGAGCTCTGGACTGTTTCCTCTGGCGGTGGCGATCAGGTCGCGCTGATCGACACGATTGAAGATACGCAGGGCCCGGAGCCGCAGGCGGCGCTCGCGCAGACGGAAATGCGCGAGGCGCTGGGCGAGGCAATCGCACGCCTACCCGAGCGCGAAAAGCTCGTAGTCACGCTCTACTACTACGAAGAGCTGACGCTGCGCGAGATCGGCGAGGTACTAGGAGTAACCGAGTCGCGTGTCTCGCAGCTTCACACCAAGGCGATCCTGCGCCTGAAGGCGCGCCTCGGCGGCGCCCAGACGCGCGCCGCACTCGAGCGCAGCTAATAAGCGGACGGAAATCGAAGATTTTCGGCCACGGCGGCGAAGAGCAAAGACGCTTTCTAGCGACGAAAGTCGCCAGACTTTTGGCGGCTAAGGCGCGCCCGCCATGTCGGTCGCGGCGCCGCCGCCGGACTCGACGCGGAGTGGGCACTTGAGCCCCGCGAAGGGTTGGCCGGGACTCCCGGCGAACACGCGCTCAACACCTCAGTCGCGCATTCCTATCGGGCTAGGCTCTAAGATCGCAGACGCAATCGGTACAGGAGGAAGAGCGCATGTCCGCTGTCGAGCCCGGCAAGATTCGTAACCTCGCTGTCGCAGGTCACCGCGGGACGGGGAAGACGTCTCTGATCGAGGCGCTCCTGTTCCAGTCCGGTGCGACGACTCGGCTCGGGACGGTGGAGGCAGGCACGACCGTCTCGGACTGGGATGAGGAAGAGCGCAAGCGCCAGCTCTCCTTGCAGGCCTCTCTCTGCCATGTGCTCTGGCGGGGGAACAAGCTCAACTTGATCGATACGCCCGGCGATGCCGGCTTCCAGGGCGATCTTCTGGCGTCGCTGCGGGTTGTCGAGGGCGTAGTGCTGGTCGTCAGCGGCGTGATGGGAATCGAGGTGCAGACCGGCCGAATCTGGAAGCGCGCCGAGGAGCTTGGGCTTGCGCGCTGCCTGGTCGTGAACATGCTCGATCGCGAGCGCGCCGACTTCGACCGCGTTCTTTCGCAACTTCAGTCCCAACTCTCGTCTCACTGCGTTGCTGTTCAGGTTCCAATCGGCGTCGAGCACGAGCTGAGCGGAGTCGTCGATCTTCTGCACCTGAAGGCCTACACCAGCCCCGACGGCGGCAAGGAGATGGTGACCTCGGAGATCCCGGCCGAGATCGCCGACGCCGTCGCGGCGCAACGTGAGAAGCTGCTCGACGCCATCGCCGAGACCGACGAGGCGTTGATGGAGCGCTATCTCGAAGGCGAGGAGATCGGCGGCGAGGAGTTGTCGCGCGCGCTCGAGCAGGCCATCCTGCGCGGCGAGGTCTTCCCGGTTGCCTGCGCGGTCGCGACAAAGAACCTAGGCTCGACGGCGATTCTCGATCTCGTCTCCGAGTGCATGCCGTCGCCGGAGGAGAAGGGCGCTCCCAGCGGTCTCGACGGGATTGCCCCGGGGGCCTTCGTATTCAAGACGATCGCCGATCCCTTCTCGGGGCGGATCAACATCTTCCGCGTCGTCGGCGGAACCATCAAGGCCGACACCACTCTCACCAACCCGCGCACGCGCGGTAAGGAGCGGCTGGGACAGTTGCTGATCATGCAGGGAAAGGACCACTCGAGCGCGGACGCGGTCGGCGAGGGAGACATCGCCGCGGTGGCCAAGCTCAAGGACACGCAGACCGGCGATGCGCTGCTCGATGCCGATCGTCAGGTCGAGCTGCCCTCGATCGGATTCCCCGAGCCGGTGATGAGCTTTGCGATCACGCCCAAGGCCAAGGGCGACGAAGAGAAGATGGCCTCGGCGCTGCGCCGCCTGGCGGAAGAGGATCCGACCCTGCTTTTGCGCCGTGATCCGCAGACCGGAGAGCAGCTCCTCTCGGGCATGAGCCAGATGCACGTCGAGGTCGCCGTCGAGCGGCTCGCTCACCGCTTCGGAGTCGAGGTCGAGTTGCATCAGCCGCGCGTTCCCTACCTGGAGACGATTCGCAAAGAGGCTCACGGGCACGGTCGTTACAAGAAGCAGACCGGCGGTCGCGGGCAGTTCGGCGACTGCCACATCGAGATCGAGCCGATCGGCGCCGACGAGGGCTACGAGTTCCTCGACAAGATCGTCGGCGGCGTGATTCCGCAGAGCTTCCGGCCGGCGGTGGACAAGGGAATTCGGGAAGCGATGCAGCGCGGTGAGCTGGCGGGAGCGCCGGTCAAGGGCGTTCGAGTGCGCCTCGTTGACGGCAGCTACCACACTGTCGACTCCTCCGAGATGGCGTTCAAGATCGCGGGCTCGATGGCCTGGAAGCAGGCCTATGAGCAGGCCGACCCGGTCGTTCTCGAGCCGATCATGGAGGTTGAGGTGACGGTTCCCGACGAGGCCGTCGGCGCGGTAAACGGCGACCTCAACTCCCGCCGCGGGCGCCTACAAGGAATGGAGCCAGCGGGCGGGATGACGACGATTCGGGTCGAAGTACCGATGGCCGAGATTCTCACCTACGCGCAGTCGCTGACCTCGCTAACGGGCGGCCGAGGCGACTACCATATGCAGTTTGTTCGCTACGAGGAAGTTCCGTCTCACATCGCTCAGAAGATCGTCGAGCAAGTGAAGAAAGAGCGCGAAGAGGAGCACAGCCACTAGGCTGAGGTTATGCGCATCACGCGCAACGAATCATCCAGGCCCTGCGCGATATGCGGACGGCGATTGCTCATGGGCGAGCAGGTCAGCCACTTCTCGCCCGGGGGTCGCGGCGAGCTGGTCGACGTCTGCCGCCTCTGTTTCGAGAAGGCGGTCGATTACGGCTGGTCGAGAGAGGGCGCTCCGACGACGCCGACGCGCGCGGAGGAGAAACGAAAGCGCGGCCTCTTTGCCTCTCTTTTTGGGATCTCCCGTGGGGAGACGGAGGAGACGGTGCTCGCGGAGCCGATTCTGCGCCGCCTGGGCGACGAGGACGTGGTGCTGGTCGAGGCGGCAGACGTGTTCAATACGAGCCCCTATCGGCGCACGATCGGTGGAGTGGCGCGCAGCCTGGGCAGGCCGCACGCGAGCATCATCGCGCTCTCAGGGGTGAAAGCGGAGTTCGTGCTGACGGTCGGCTGGGATCTCTCCTGGTACCAGTACCGCATCTCGCTCGACGCGGCGCAGCCGGTGAGACTGGTCGAGCGCGGGCACGAGCTGCAAGAGCTGAAGCAGCCCTTCACCAACTGGAACGCTCGCGTCGAGGAAGACGGACGAGTGGTTCCGGATGTTGCCCGGATCGACTCGCTCGGCTGAGCGCGCCGCGCCGCAAGCCTGTGACATTGTCGTCGTCTACTCGTAGAATGCGAGATAGATGATCTATTGCGTGGTCCCACCCGAGCTTGCCGACGATCTGTTCGACCGGATGGTCGAGTACTACAAGGACAATCCGAACGTCGAAGTGATCATCGATCGCCGCGGCGGTAAGCCGTCGCCCTCGGCACAAGGCGAGGGCAAGAGGCTCGCGCAGAAACGCCGGGCTCGCATTCCGGGCACCTTCCCCGATATCAGCGCTCACTAGAGCCTGTTTTTCTGGGAGCGGCGCGTGGGGTGCACGAGTGAGCGTGCGTGTAAGGTGCGCGTCGTGAGGCGCAAGCTGGTTGTCTTCGTTCCCGTTTCGGCATTGGAGAGCGTGTGTGAGGCGCTCTTTGCCGCGGGCGCCGGGCACATCGGCGGGTACGAGCGTTGCGCCTGGTACACGCCGGGCATGGGAACCTTTCTCGCCGGCGAGGGCGCGGCGCCGACAATCGGCGAAGTAGGCCAGGAGCGGCGCATCGGCGAGTACCGTCTGGAGACCGTCTATCCGACGGAGTTGGAAGCCGACGTCGTGCGCGCACTGCTCGAGTCGCACCCCTACGAGGAGCCCGTCTTCGATCTCTACGAACTGCTGGAGCCCGAGGTTTGATCAAGGCGCGGCTTTTCACAGACGGCGGCTCGAGGGGCAACCCGGGCCCGGCCGCCTACGGCTACGTACTCGAGGACGCGGCCGGGACGGTGCTCGACGCGCGTGGCGAGGTAATTGGAGTGGCGACCAACAACGTGGCCGAGTACAGCGGTCTCGTCGCCGGGCTGGCGAAGGCTGTCGAGCTCGGAGTGGCGGAGCTGGAAGTGGTCTCGGATTCAGAGTTAATGGTGCGCCAGATGACCGGCGATTATCGAGTCAAGAACCAGGGCCTGAAGCCACTGTTCGAACGGGCGAGCGGTCTAGAAAGCAAAATAGCCAAGGTGAGCTATCGAGCGGTGCGACGCGAGCACAACAAGCTTGCCGACCAGCTCGTGAACGAAGCCCTGGACGCCGCCAGCACCCTCTAGCACCCAGTTGCACCGGGCTATACTTCGCCGCACGCGGATGTAGCTCAGTTGGCTAGAGCGTCTGCTTGCCATGCAGAAGGTCGAGGGTTCGAATCCCTTCATCCGCT